>JGI12109J20283_10006478_pt1 | contig 23400 bp, 19 predicted proteins | sample ElkSlonscriptome_12_FD_20283 | JGI IMG/M metagenome (IMG submission 20283)
GGGAGGCGGGCGGCCTGCCGCGCGAGGAATGGGAGGAATTGCTGAAAGAGGCCACCCGCCGCGCCGATGCGGCGGGCCACTGGCGTTTCTCCGCGCCGAAGGAATACGGCGGCAAGGACGGCTCGAACCTCTGGATGGCGGTCATCCGCGAGCATTTCGCGAGGAAGGGCCTCGGCCTTCACAACGACCTCCAGAACGAGCACAGCATTGTCGGCAATTTCCCCTTCGTCGCCATGTTCGAACAATGGGGGACCGAGGAACAGAAAGCCGAATTCATCACCGGCGGCTTCGAGCGCAAACGCCGCGTCGCCTTCGGCCTGACCGAACCCGATCACGGATCGGATGCGACCCACATGGAAACCCGCGCCGTGCGCGAGACGCGCGATGGCGTGGACGGCTGGCTCATCAACGGTGAGAAGATGTGGATCACCGGGATGCACGTCGCGACCCATTGCGCCATGTTCGCCCGCACCTCCGGCGAGGCAGGCGATGCGAGCGGGATCACCTGTTTCCTCGTGCCGAACCCGACGCGGGGCCTCGAAATCGAGGAATGGCTGTGGACCTTCAACATGCCGACCGACCACCCGCGCCTGTCGGTCAGGGACGTGTGGGTGCCGAACAGTTCGATCCTCGGCGTCGAGGGGCGCGGCCTCGCTCTGGCGCAGAGCTTCGTCCATCAGAACCGCATCCGGCAGGCCGCGTCGAGCTGCGGGGCGGCGCTGTTCTGCATCGACGAAAGCGTGAAATACGCGCGGGCGCGCAAGCCCTTCGGGCAGGAACTCGCGCGCAACCAGGCGATCCAGTTCCCGCTGGTGGAACTGGCGACGCAGGCGGAAATGCTGCGCCTCCTCATCTTCAAGACCGCGTGGGAGATGGACAACATGGCCCATGAAGAGATCGAACGGACGATCTCCGACAAGGTCTCGATGTGCAATTACTACGCGAACCGGCTGTGCTGCGAGGCGGCGGACCGGGCGATGCAGGTCCATGGCGGCATCGGCTATTCGCGGCACACGCCTTTCGAACACATCTATCGCCACCACCGCCGCTATCGGATCACGGAAGGGTCGGAAGAGATCCAGATGCGCAAGGTGGGAGCGTATCTGTTCGGCTATCTCGGGCCCCGAAAGAAGCAAATGCAGGGGATGGTCGGCTAGGCGCGCGCTTCGGGCAGGTCGATGCCTTCGTGCTCCACTCCGCTGCGGCGCGAGATGACGTAGAGGACGAAGCCGACCCCGACGTAGAGCGCGGTCGAGAGCGCCGCGTCCCACGACACCTTGCTCAAGAGCCACAGCACCACCCCGCTCGCAAACGGCAAAATGAAAAGCCAGCGTGCGTCCATCGCCCGTCTCAGCCCGGCATCGTTGCGCTGCCACATCACGACGAGCGCGGTGATGCTCATGGCGAACAGGGTCTGCTCGACGCTCACGAGCAGCACGGCGAGCGCCTCGAAACTGCCCGACAGGGCGAGCAGGGCGATGATGCCGCCATACATCCCGATCGCGGCGACCGGGGTCTGGAAGCGCGGCGAGACGAAGGCGATCGGGCTCGGCAGCAGGCCGCGCCGCGCCATGCCGTAGAAGATGCGCGGGATCGCGACGAAGACGTTGAGCTGGAACACCGTGACCGAGATTATCGCGGCACAGCTGATCATCAGCGCGCCCCAATCGCCCATCACCACCTGCGCGGCGGCGGCGAGCGGGGCGTCGACCTCGCCCGGGTCGGGCGCGATCGCGATATAGGCCCACTGGATGAGCGCATAGAACACGGCCACTCCGCCGAGCGTGGTGAAGATCGCGCGGCGCATCATCCTGCGCGGGTTCTTCATCTCGCCCGCCGCCGCAATGGCGAGGTCCGCGCCCGAAAAGGCGAAGGCGAGCAGCAGGGCGATCGATTCGAACTCGGAAAAGCGCGGCAGTTCCACCTCGGTAGGAAAGCCGTTGGTGGCGAAGCCGACCACGCACAGCAGCGCCAGCGGGGAGAGCTTGAGCACGGTCCCGATCCCGATCAGCCGCACCGCGCGCGCCGTTCCGCTCATGCTGATCGCGGTGAAAGTAGCGATCAGAACGGCGATGCTGGCGAGCCGCATGAGCGGATCGGCGAAGAACGGAAAGATCGCGGCGAGATAGGAGACGAGGACATGGAAATTGGCCGAAGCGCCCGCCATGTTCGCCAACACCGACAGCCAGCCTGCCTGGAAACCAACCGCCTTGCCGAAAGCGTGTTCTGCGAAAAGCTGGTGCCCGCCCGATTGCCGGAACACGGTTGTGAGCTTGGCCACCACCGCCATGAGGCTCGCATAGAGCACGGCGAAGGTGAGGATCGCGAGCGAGGAGAACGTTCCCGCCGCGGCGAATAGCAGCGCGGGCAGGGCGAAGATACCCGACCCGATGACCGCGTTTAGATTCATCAGGATGGCGCCGGTCAGCCCCACGACGCGCGGCGGTTTCTGGTCAAGTGCGATGGTACGTTCCTTCCCCCAGGAACGCGGCCCGAAATATGGAGCAGATACGATGCGGGCGGGAAAGTCAATTCGCGCGCGCCCCGCGCCCTCAGTCATTCGCCTCCATCATTGCCTTGAGGTCCTTCAGCGCCTTGGCCCGCAACTGGTGGACGCGCGGGACGCTCACGTACAGCACGGCGGCGATTTCGGTCAGGTTCAATTCCTCGACGCAGAAGAGTTGCAGCACCAGTTTCAGCCGGTCGGGAAGCTCGCCCAGCGCCTCGGCCAGACGTTCGCGGTCCTCCGACGCGCACAGCGCCTCGAACAGGTCTGGATCCTCGCTCGCGAAGGCGGTGTTGCTGTCGTCATCTTCCTCGCTGATCAAGGAGACGGTGACCGCGCTCGCCTCGATCTGGAGAAGTTCGCCGTCGCTGATGTGGAGCGCGGCGGCGATTTCCGCCCGGCTCGGTTTGCGGCCCGTTTCTATGCGCAGGCGTTCAAGAGCGCGTTCATAGGCGGCGCGGCGTTTTTTTGCATTGCGGGTGTCGTTCAATTGCCGCCGGATATGGTCGAGCATCGCGCCGCGCACGCGGATCTTGGCAAAGGCGGCAGAGCCGTCCTCCCTTGGGCCCGCATGTCGGCGCGCGCATTCCGTCAGGGCCATGACGCCCGTCTGGACGAGGTCCTCGATCTCAAGCCCTTCGCGCCCCATGCCATGGACATGCCACGCTGCGTGGTGGACCATGGGGGGAAGCGGCTTACCCGGTCCTCGACCTCCGAAAGCGCCGGGCAACGCTTGAGACCAGACGGGCTTAAGGACGCGGGGCGCGGGCCGTTCTGGGGGGCATGGACAATCCCGGCGCATACACCCATTCGGCACTAAATGGCTGCAGCGGCGAAAATTTCATCCTGCTTGCCAATGACCTCTCGGCGGCGACCTTCGCTCTCCAGCGCGTCCAGCTCCAGCGTCAGGCCGAGCAGCTCGAGGCGAGCATTTCTGCCGCCGCGCTGATCCGCTCCTCGCTTTCCGGGTTTTCGAACGCGCTGGGCGACCGCCTCCACAGCGGCGACTTGCACCGCGCGCTTCGATCAGCGGCCCCTCTTTCGCGCGTATCGCAACCACTCCGGGCGTCGCGCGCTCGGTCAGCTTCTCGCTCGAAGTGACTCAGCAAGCCGCCGCCCAGACGCTGGTCTCTCCGACTGACTCCAGCGCCGATGACCTCGTCGGCGAAGAAACGCTCACGATCCGTTTCGGCACGGTCTTAGGCACCAGCTTCACAGAGGACACGGACCGCACCCCGCTTGCCATCACGGTCGGGCCGGACGACACGCTCGCCGATCTTGCCAGCCGCATCAGCGGGTCGAGCGGGGGCGCTCAACGCTTATGTCGCGGAAGGGAAGGGCGGCCCGCAGCTGTTCATCAAGGGCGAGGAAGGCGCGGCCTACGGCGTCGTGCCCGAGTTTCCTGCGCCAGCAATTCGAGGTGAGGGGCAATTGAGATGACCGCGCTGCTCTCCCGCAACCCTGCCGCCGCCTATCGCCGGGTCGAAGTCGATGCCCGAATCGAGGCGGCTCGCGGCGCCGAGCTGACCCGGATCTGCCTTGAGGAGGTGGTGACCGCGCTCGGACAGGCCCTGCTCGCAATCGAGCGCGATCCCGGCGTGGCCCCGCGCGAGGCGCTTGCTCGGGCGCACGGGATCGCGCTCTGGCTCGGCCGATCTGTCGATCCAGCCAACCCGCTGCACGAGGCGCTTGTGCAGTTCTATGGCGGGCTGGCGAGCCTTATCCGGCGCAACATGGTACGCGCCGTGCCCGAAGAGATCGCGCAGGTACGCTGCGATTTCGCCGACCTGCTCGAAGCGGCGGAGGCTAGCTGATCCGCCGTTTCAGCCGATCCAGCCTGCGATGATTCGCGCGGCGTCTGCCGGGTCTTCGAAAGGGTGAAAATGGGTCCGGTCGGGGCGGTGCAGATCTTCGCCTCCGGGGATGGTCGAGGCGAGCTGCGGCCAGGTCGGCGAGCTCTTGAAATCGGTGAAGTCGGTCTGCTTCGCGCGCACGACCAGCGTCGGCGCCTCGATCCGCTTCACCGCTCCGAGAATGCCCGCATTGGAGCGGCTGGAGGCATAGACGCTCGCTTCGACTTCCGGCGAACAGGCGAGTTCATATCCTTCTCCGCTTTCCTTCGGCAGCAGGCCATGGCGGCAGTAATCCTCGAACACGCGAGGCTCGAACAGGCAATAGGGATCGCGTTCGCGGAATCGCTCGATCATCGCTTCTGGCGAGGCGAAGTCGCGCTTGCGCCGGATCGCTGGATGGGGAGCATCGCCGGTGTAGAGTGCCGCGTCGGGGGCGTAGAAATCGGGGGCGCAGATGACGGGATCGAACAGGACGAGCCTGCTGAAGGCCTTGGGCTTGTCGGCAGCGCATTGCGCTAGGACATGCCCGCCCATCGAATGGCCCACACCCACGGCTCGGCGGATACCCAGCCGGTCGAGTACCGTCTTCACGTCCTCGGCGACGATCCGCCAGTCGTCGATCGGCCCGCCTTCGGAGCGCCCATGTCCGCGCAGATCGAGCGCGATACATCGCCTGTCGGGGAAATGTTCGATCACCGCGTCCCACACCCGCGCGTGGAAGCCGGTCGCATGGGCGAAGATCAGCGGCGGCTCGGAATTGCTCGGTTTGCCAAGCCAGTCGAAATGGGTGAGGCGCACGCCCCCTCCCTCGACCTGGTGGGTGGCGGGCGCGGTTCGTGTCGGCATGTTTGGTCTGATCCCGTTTTCTCGGCCATCGGCTGATTGGTGCTGCTGGCCTCATTCCTACAGCCGGCGCGAGGGTCAACCTCCCCCTTTTGCGAAACGGCCCCGCCGAAACTTGCGGCACCGAGATGCGCCTCGGGATTTGATTTGTCGCGCGCAGCCTCTATCGGGTAATCCGCGATCCGTCCGAACCCTCCCATGCCTTCACCCGGAGAATCCCTCTTGCCCGATGCCGCCCCTGCAGACCCGGCCCTGACTGCCGAGTTTCGCAGGCTGATGAGCCTGTTCGCGACTGGCGTGTGCGTCGTCTCCGCCCCCTCTGCCGACCACGCGGAGAATGGCGGGATCATGGGGATGACGGTCAATTCTTTCGTCTCGGTCTCGCTCGACCCGATGCTGGTGTGCTGGAGCCTGCAGAACGCCTCGAGCCAGTTTTCGGGCTGGCTGGAGACGGAGCGGTTCGCGATCTCGATCCTCGCCGAGAGCCAGCAGGCGGTCGCCCGCCGCTATGCCGCACGCGCCTCGAGCGGGCTGATCGAGTCCGATTTCGATTGGAGCGAGAACGGATTGCCCGTGGTCAAGGGCGCGCTCGCGCGGATCGAGTGCCGCCACTGGGCAAGCCATCCCGCGGGCGACCACACCATGATCCTGGGCGAAGTGACCGCGATGGACGCGCCCGAGGCCTCCGACAACGCTGCACCGCTCGGCTTCTTTCGCGGGCGTTTTTGTCGCGTCGGGGAATGAGCGTCCCGTTCATTACAATGCCGTCCGGCTGCCCTATATGACGCCGCATCGATCCATCTGACGAGATCCCCCATGCCAGTTTTCCATTCCGACCGCCGCCACTTCCTTTCCGCCACCGGCACCGCCTTTGCCGCGCTCGCCCTGAGCGGCTGCATGATCCGCACCGCGGGCCGCGACGGAATGCCGGGTGCGAACGGAGCTTTCGCCGGATATGGCCCGCTGAGGTCCGATCCGCAGGGCCTGCTCGACTTGCCCGAAGGGTTTTCCTACGGCGTGCTTTCCCGTCTCGGCGATGCGATGGACGACGGCGGCACCGTGCCCGACCGCGGCGATGGCATGGGCGCGTTCGACATCGGCAATGGCGAGATCGCGCTCGTCCGCAATCACGAACTTCAGCCGCAGCATGATGCGGGCGGACCGATCGCCCGGGGCTTCGGGACGCGGAACGGTGAATTCGTGCCCGGCGGGACGACGACGATCGTGCTCGATGCCGGCACACTGGCCGTGAAACGCCAGTTCCGCTCGCTCGGCGGGACGATCCGCAATTGCGCGGGCGGGACGACGCCGTGGGGCACCTGGCTCTCCTGCGAGGAAGCGCCGACCGGGCCGGGCCAGAAATATGGCGAGGGCCTAGCGCGCAATCACGGCTGGGTGTTCGAGGTTCCCGCTACCGCGAACGGGCTGGTCGATCCGGTCCCGCTCACCGCGATGGGGCGTTTCAACCACGAAGCGGCCTGCGTCGATCCAGAAACCGGCTTCATCTACATGACCGAGGACCGCGACGACAGCGTCCTATATCGCTTCGTGCCCCGGATGTCGGGCGACCTGGTGAAGGGTGGCCGCTTGCAGGCGATGGCGCTCGAAGGACTGGCCGACACGCGCAACTGGGCAGGCAGCGCGATGCCTGTAGGGCGCGGTTACGACGTGCGCTGGATCGACCTTTCCGACGTGGAGGCGCCCGCCGACGACCTGCGCCGGCGCGCCGCGGCCGCGGGTGCGGCGCTGATCGCGCGGGGGGAGGGGCTGCACATGGGTGCGGGCGAAATGTTCGCCTGCGCGACCAGCGGCGGGGCGAAGGGGCTCGGCCAGGTCTTCCGCCTCGTGCCCGGACGCCGCGGCGCAAGCGACCGGTTCGAGCTGTTCTTCGAAAGCGAGAGTGAGGAGCAGTTCAATTACGGCGACAATCTGTGCGTGGCGCCCAACGGCCACCTGATCGTGTGCGAGGACCAGTATACCGAGGTCGTCGACAACCATCTGCGCGGCATCACGCCCGCTGGGCGCGCCTATGATTTCGCGCGTCTGCGGACACAGACCGAGCTTGCCGGGGCGTGCTTTTCGCCCGATGGCAGGTGGCTGTTCGTCAACGTCTATTCACCGACCGCGACGCTCGCGATCATGGGTCCGTGGGCGGCCTGAGGAAAGTCGCAAGGCTTGCATTGAGCCTCCGCATCCTGTGTAGCCCGAGGCCATGCAGGACGGCCCTTTAACCATGGCGTGGCGCTTCGCGATCGACCGGGGCGGCACCTTCACCGATGTAGTCGCGGTGACGCCGGACGGGCGGCTGGTCACCGACAAGCTGCTGTCCGAAAAGCCCGGCCATTATGCCGACGCGGCGAGCGAAGCGATCAGGCGGCTGATGGAGGCTCATGGCCCGGACGCGCCGGTCGCGGAACTGCGCATCGGCACTACGGTTGCGACCAATGCGCTGCTCGAACGCAAGGGCGAACGCCTTGCGCTGGTGACGACGCGCGGCTTTGCCGACGTGCTCAGGATCGGCACGCAGGCGCGGCCCGAAATCTTCGCGCGGCACATCGTCCTGCCCGAACAATTGCCGCGCTGGGTGGTCGAGGTGGACGAGCGCGTTAGCGCAGCCGGGAAGGTGCTGACGCCGCTCGATGAAGAGGCAGCCCGGCAGCGACTCGAGGCGCTGCGGGGCGAGGGCTGTGATGCGCTCGCCATCGTCCTCATGCATGGCTGGCATTTCCGCGATCATGAGAAACGGCTGGCGGAAATCGCGCGCGAGATCGGCTTTGCGCAGGTCAGCGCAAGCCACGAGGTCGCTCCGCTCATCGGCATGGTCGCGCGCGGGGATACCAGCGTGGTCGATGCCTATCTCTCGCCGGTTCTGAAACGCTACACCGACGGATTGCAGGCCGAATTACCCGACGCCGGACGGCTTCGCTTCATGCAGTCCAATGGCGGGTTGGCCGAGGTCGGCGCGTTCCGGGGCAAGGACGCGATCCTGTCCGGGCCCGCAGGCGGCGTCGTTGGCATGGTCGCGGCGAGCGCACCGCTCGGCAATGGGAAACTCATCGGTTTCGACATGGGTGGGACCAGCACCGATGTCGCGCACTACGCAGGCGAATATGAACTCACCGGCGACAATGTCGTCGCAGGCGTGCGGGTCGCCGCGCCCATGATGCAGATCCATACCGTTGCGGCGGGAGGCGGGTCGATCTGCTCCTTCGATGGATCGCGTTTCCGCGTCGGTCCGGACAGCGCGGGTGCGGACCCCGGCCCCGCCTGCTACCGCAAGGGCGGGCCACTTACCGTCACAGACTGCAATCTCTTCCTCGGGAGGCTCGATCCCGCCTTTTTCCCGCGCGTCTTCGGACCCGGCGGCGACGAACCGCTCGACCGGGGAGCGGCGCGGCAGCGGCTGGAGGAGGTGGCGGAGCGCCTGCCCGAGCCAAGGAGCCTCGAGGACATTGCCGAGGGCTTCCTCGACATTGCGGTCGACAACATGGCGAACGCGATCCGCAAGATATCGGTCGCGCGCGGTCATGACGTTACGACCTATGCGCTCGCCTGTTTCGGCGGGGCGGGCGGTCAGCACGCCGCGCGGGTGGCGGACCGGCTCGGGATCGAGACGGTGCTGGTCCACCCGCTTGCGGGGATATTGTCCGCCTATGGCATCGGCCTTGCGCCGGTAAAGGCGATCCGGGAAGTGAGTTTCGGCGAGGAACTGGGCGCGGATGTGTCCGGGCCGCTCGGGGAACTGGTCGAGCAAGCGCGCGGAACGCTGATCGCGCAGGACATCGCCCAAGAGGCTATCCACGTCGAACGCCGCGCCCGCCTGCGGTTTGCCGGGAGCGACAGCAAGCTGACCGTTCCGGTCGGGGAACCTGCGGACATGGCCGCCGAATTCCGCGCGCTGCACGCGAAGCTCTACGGCTATTCGGACGACGCTGCCGCGATCATCGTCGATGCGTTGAGCGTCGAAGCGAGCGGGACCAGTGGCGGGCTTGGCGCGGCGCAGGCCGAACCGCTTGCCGTTTCGGGCGAGGCTTCGGGCGACTGGCGCACGGTGGAACGAGCCGCGATGGGCGCCGAAATGGCTGAAGGAGAGGCATTGGACGGCCCCGCTCTGGTGATGGATCCGGGCTCCACCACCGTCATCGAACCCGGCTGGCAGGCGCGCCTCGCCGAAGAGGGCAGCCTTGTCCTCACCCGCAGGGTGCCCTTGCAGCGCGAGCAGGCGATGGGAACCGCGGTCGATCCTGTCAGGCTCGAAATCTTCAACAACCTTTTCATGGCGATCGCCGAGGAAATGGGCGTCGTCCTGCGTTCGACCGCAACGAGCGTGAACATCAAGGAGCGGCTCGATTTCTCCTGCGCGCTGTTCGATGCCTCCGGAGCGCTGATCGCCAATGCGCCGCACATTCCCGTGCATCTCGGCAGCATGGGTGACAGCATCGCGCGGGTGATCGAGGTGCGGGGCAAAAGCCGCGATGGACGCGGGTTTCGACGGGGCGATGCCTATGTTCTCAACGATCCTTTCCGCGGCGGCACGCACCTGCCCGATATCACGGTGATCGTTCCCGTCTTCTACGATGACGAGGCCGACGAACCGGGCGCCTTCGTCGCCGCGCGCGGGCACCATGCCGATATCGGCGGAATCGCGCCCGGATCGATGCCGCCCGAAAGCCGCACGATCGTCGAGGAAGGAGTCCTGATCGACAATTTCCTGCTCGTCGACGAGGGACATTTCCGCGAGGCCGAGATGCGCGCCAAGCTTGCCGATGCGCAGCACCCCGCGCGCAACCCGGCGCGCAACATCTCCGACCTTCGCGCCCAACTCGCCGCCTGCACCCGCGGGGCGGAATTGCTGCGCGGCGCGGCGGCGGAGCAGGGGGGCGAGGTCGTTGCCGCCTATATGGCCCACGTCATCGACAACGCCGCCGAAAGCGTGCGCCGCCTGCTGGGCGGTCTGGAGGACGGCGCGTTCGAATATCCGATGGATAACGGCCTGACCGTCAGGGTGGCGATCCGGATCGACCGCGAGGCCCGCAGCGCCGTGTTCGACTTCACCGGGACGAGCCCGCAGCACGAGGGCAATTTCAACGCCCCGCGCTCGATCACGCGTGCGGCCTCGCTCTATGTCCTTCGCACGCTCATCGACGACGAAATCCCCATGAACGACGGCTGCCTGCGCCCGGTCGAACTGATCGTTCCCGAAGGTTCGATGCTCAACCCGAGACCCGGCGCGGCGGTGGTGGCGGGCAATGTCGAGACGAGCCAGGTCGTCACCGACGCGCTGTTCGCCGCGACGGGTCGCCTTGCGCCGAGCCAGGGCACGATGAACAATTTCACATTCGGCAATGACGAACACCAATATTACGAAACAATCGCGGGCGGATCGGGTGCGGGCCCCGACCATGACGGGACCGACGCGGTGCAGACCCACATGACCAACAGCCGGCTGACCGATCCGGAAATTCTCGAAACGCGCCTCCCGGTGCGGCTGGATCGCTTCGCCGTGCGCGAAGGTTCGGGCGGTGAGGGGTTTCACAGGGGCGGCGAGGGGGTCGAGCGCCGCGTCACCTTCCTCGAAGCCATGCGCGCCAACATGCTCGCCAATCGCCGCGCGGTGCCGCCGCGCGGCATTTGCGGCGGAGGCGATGCAGCGCCGGGAGCGAACTGGGTCGAGCGCGAGGACGGCAACCGGTTCGAACTCGGCGCGACCGGATCGGCCCGTGTCGAACCGGGCGATACCTTCGTCATCCTCACCCCCGGCGGCGGAGGCTGGGGCGCGCCCGGGCGCTAGGCCGGGGCGCCTAGATCAGGCCGCGCGCCATGTAGTGATCGTGCGGCTCTCTCGCTTCGCCATTGTCGGCGACGCATGTTTCGAAAGCGCGCGATTGCGACAGGAACACCTCGCCATTGAGTTCCTCGAGGAAATGCGAGCGTTTCAGCCGGTCCATCACTGGGCCCTTGACCTCCGACAGGTGGAGACCGACCCCTGCATCGCCCATCCGGTGATTGATCGCCTCGAGGCTTTCGAGCCCCGATGCATCGATCGCGTTGACCGCCGAACACATCAGGATGACGTGGCGCAGTTCGGGCTTTTCCGCGACCCGGGCGAGCACATATTCCTCGAGCCAGCGGGCGTTCAAGTAGGTCAGGCTTTCATCGATCCGGATCGACAGGACATGCGGCACGGTGAAGACGTCGTGCCGGTCGATATTACGAAAATGCTCGGTTTCCGGAACGCGCCCGACGATCGCCGCGTGCGGCCTGCTGGCGCGCCACAGGTAAAGCAGTAGGCCGACGCCGACCCCTGCGATCACGCCCATTTCGACGCCCGCGATCAGGGTGATTCCGATTGTCGCCACGTGCGCCGCGAAATCGGACTTGGAATAGCGCCAAAGTCGCCCCGGCGTCTTGAGATCGACGAGGCTGAGCACGGCGACGATGATCGTCGCGGCGAGCGTCGCGATGGGCAGGCTGAACAGCAGCGGGGTAAGGAACAGCGAGGCGAGCGCGATGCCCACAGCTGTGAACGCGCCCGCCGCCGGGGTCTGCGCGCCCGCGTCGAAATTGACCACCGAGCGCGCGAAGCCGCCCGTCACCGGGTATCCGCCCGACAGCGCGCTCGCGATGTTCGACGCGCCCAATCCGATCAGCTCCTGGTCCGGTGAAATGCGCTGGCGGCGCTTGGCGGCGAGGGTCTGCGCGACCGAGACGCTTTCGACGAAGCCGATGATCGAGATAAGGAGCGCAGGCACCCACAGCGCCTCGATCAGCGACAGGTCGGCGGACGGCAGGGCGAAGGGCGGCAGACCCGGCGGGATCTCGCCGGTGATGGCGACGCCCTTTTCGCCGAGATCGAAGACGATCACCGCGATGATGGTCAGCGCCACCGCGACGACCGGCCCCGCCTTGGCGATCATGTCGGCGGGCTTGTCGGCAAGGCCGAGCCGCATGAGAGCAGGCTTCGCGCCCCTGCGGACCCAGAACAAGAAAGCGAGCGCGGGAATACCGATCGCGAGCGTCCAGGGGTTGGTCGTGCCGAGCGAAGCACCGATGCTGCCGAGCATTTCGGGCCAGTTGTCCCCGCCTCCGCTCACGCCGAGGATATGGCGCAGCTGACTGGTCGCGATCAGCACGCCGCTGGCGGTGATGAAACCGCTGATGACCGGATGCGACAGCAGGTTCGCCAGGAACCCCGCACGCAAGAGGCCAAGTATGGCGAGCATGATGCCCGACAGGAATGCGAGCGTGATCGCTGCTTCGAGATAGGCCGCCGTGCCTTGCTCGGCGACCGCTCCGGCAGCGGAGGCCGTCATCAGCGAGATCACCGCCACCGGCCCGACCGCAAGCGTGCGGCTGGTCCCAAAGATCGCGTAGAGCACCAGCGGCAGGATCGAGGCATAGAGGCCGACGACCGGCGGCAGTCCGGCAAGCAGCGCATAGGCGAGGCTCTGCGGGATCAGCATGATCGTGACGATCACCGCCGCCACGAGGTCGCTGGAAAGCACCGAGCGGTCGTAGCTCCGGCCCCATTCGAGGATCGGCAGATAACGCTTCAGCATGCCCCGCTTCTTTTCGTCACGATGCGATCAGGCCGCCCGGCCCGGCCAGCCATTCGCGGCCCTTGAGCATCCCGTTCCAGTAAAGCCAGGGGAGGAAATCGGCCTTGAGCATCCATGAAAGCCGCTGCGGCTTCGTCCCGTCGACGAGCCATTCGGGAAAGCTCGGCATGAGCTTTCCGCCATAGCCGAATTCGGCGAGCACGATCTTGCCGCGTTCCACCGTGAGCGGGCACGAACCGTAGCCGTCATAGCCCGCGCGCGGCCCCTTGCGGGAAAGCTGCTGGAGCACGTTGACCGCGACCACAGGCGCCTGCTTGCGCGCGGCGGCGGCGGTCTTGGCGTTGGGCATGCCGCCCGCGTCGCCGACGCCGAAGACATTCGGGTATCGCACGTGCTGGAGCGTGTGCTGGTCGACATCGGTGAAGCCCGTTTCCGCTGCCAGCGGGCTGTCGGCGAGAAATTGCGGCGCGACCTGGGGCGGGACGACATGGAGCATGTCGAAATCGCGCGTGACCTCGCCCTCTTCGGTCTTGAAAGTCGCCGTGCGCGCGGGCCCGTCGACCGCGACGAGATTGTTGCTGAGCTGGAGCGCGATGCCGTACTTACCGACATAATCCATCAGCGCGGGAACATAGTCGGCAATGCCGAACAGCGCGCCGCCCGCATTGCAGAATTCGACTTCGATATCGCCCAGCACGCCGCGCCGCAGCCAGTGGTCGCAGGAAAGATACATCGCCTTTTGCGGCGCGCCCGCGCATTTGATCGGCATGGGCGGCTGGGTGAACAGCGCGCGGCCGCTGCGCAGGGTTTGCACCAGTTCCCAGGTATAGGGCGCGAGGTCGTAGCGGTAGTTCGAAGTCACCCCGTTCCGCCCAAGCGTCTGCTCGACCCCTTCGATCTGTTCCCAGGCAAGGCGGATGCCCGGCGCCACGACGAGAACGTCATAGGCGACGGTGGACCCGTCGGCGAGCGTGACCTGATTGTCCTCGGGCCGAAAGCCGGCGGCCGCCTGTCTCAGCCATGTCACGCCTTTCGGCATGACGCTCTCCATCGGGCGGACCGTTATCTCGGGCTCGAACACGCCGCCGCCCACCATGGTCCAGCCGGGCTGGTAGGCGTGGGTGTCCGAAGGTTCCACGATCGCGATGTCGAGCCCCTTGCGCCGCTTCAGCAACGAGCTCGCGGTCGCGATCCCCGCCGCGCCGCCGCCAATGACGACGACCGTGTGTCTGTGCGTGCCGGCCATGTTTTCTCTCCCTTTTATGTGGTGCTCAGCCGCCGAGCCGTGGGGCAAGCGCGCTGAGATCGTATCCGGCGGCCTTCGCGTCCCTCAGGCGTTCATCGGCGCTGCGGGCTGCCGGGTTCGCGAGCGTCTCCAATGTGATCGACCGCGTGCCGGTGCGGCAGTATGCGATCAAAGGCCCCTGCGTGCCGCGCCGCACCGATGCGAAGGCGGCGATCGCCGCATCGGGGAAGGCTCCGCCCGCAACGGGGATGTGGTAGAAGGCGAGGCCCGCCTGCGTCGCAGCGGCGCGCAGGTCCTCGAGCGGGGGCTGGCCGGGCTCTTCGCCATCGGGGCGATTGCACACGACCGCGACATAGCCCTTGTCCGCAAGCGTCTTCATGTCCCCAGGAGCGATCTGCGGGGAGACGGCGAAACCGGGGGTCACTTCACGAATGTCCATCACGGGTTCCTTTCGGTGAGGCGGACAAGGCCCATGCCGACAAGCATGGCGATGACGAAGACGGCAGCGCCGACCGGCTCGATCACGAGCGCGGCGATGCCCGGTCCGGGGCACAGACCGGCAATGCCCCAGCCCACCCCGAACAGCGCCGCCCCGCCGACCAGGCGCGCATCGAGGTCCTTGCGCGTGGGGATCGCGAAAGCCTCGGCAAAGAGGGGATGGGCGAGGCGCGGCTGCAAACGCCACACCACCACCATGACCAGGACCGCCCCGCCCATGACGAAGGCAAGCGTTGGGTCCCAGTCGCCGAACAGGTCGAGAAACCCGCGCACCCGCGCAGGATCGGTCATCCCCCCGAGCGCCAGCCCCGCGCCGAATACGGTCCCCGAAAGGAGCGCAACGATCGACCGCGCGTTCATTGCAGCACCTCGAGGCCAAGGGCGTTCATCGCCGCGACGGTGGCGAAGCCGGTCGCCATGAAGGTCAGCGTCGCGACGATTGATCGCGCCGAGAAGCGGCTCATCCCGCACACGCCGTGCCCGCTCGTGCAGCCGCTGCCGAGCTTGGTGCCGACACCGACGATCAGCCCCGCAATGGCAAGGACGAGCGGCGAGGCGAAGCTCGCCTCGATCCCGCCCAGCATCGCTATGATGACGAGCGCGCCGAGCGGCAGGCCGATCACGAAGGCCCATGCGGCGCTTCGCTCCATCCCGCTCCCGCCAAGCCCGGCGGCGCGCGCCGCGATCCCGGAGACGCCCGCGATCCGCCCTGCGCCAAGCAGCATGATCGCCGCCGCAAGGCCGATCAGCACGCCTCCGGCCAGCCCCGCAAGCGGGGCGGCGTCAGGGAAGCCTGCCAAGGTCATACCGCGTTGACCGGGATCTTGATGTAGCTCACGCCGTTGTCCTCCGGATCGGGCAGGCGCCCGCCGCGGATGTTGACCTGCACCGACGGCATGATGAGGTTCGGCATGGCAAGCGTCGCGTCGCGCGTGGTGCGCATCTCGACGAATTCGTCCTCGGTCACGCCGTCCTTGACGTGTACGTTCTCGTGCCGTTGCTGGCCGACCGTGGTTTCCCAAGCGTATTCGTCCCGGCCCGGTGCCTTGTAATCGTGGCACAAGAACAGGCGGGTGTCGTCGGGGAGCGACAGCAGCCGGCGGATCGACTGGAACAGCTGGCGCGCATCCCCGCCTGGGAAATCCGCCCTCGCGGTGCCGAAATCGGGCATGAAGATCGTGTCGCCCACGAAGGCCGCATCGCCGATGATGAAGGCCATGTCGGCGGGCGTGTGGCCGGGGACGTGTAATGCGATCCCGTCAAGCGTGCCGACCTTGAAGGTCTCCCCGTCGGCGAAGAGGTGGTCGAACTGCGATCCGTCGCGTTCGAAATCGGTCCCGGCATTGAACAGTTTGCCGAACACGTCCTGCACGCGGATGATCTCCTTGCCGATCGCCAGCTTCCCGCCGAGCTTTTCCTGGAGATAGGGCGCGGCCGAGATGTGATCGGCATGAGCATGGGTCTCGATCAGCCAAGTCACTTTCAAATTGTTCAAAGTGACATATTCGACAATCCGATCGGCAGAGCCATGCGAAGTGCGGCCCGAGGCGGATTCGTAATCGAGCACGGAATCGATGATCGCCGCCTCGTTGGTCGCGGGATCGTGGACGACGTAGCTGATGGTGAAAGTGGCCTCGTCGAAGAAGCCCGCGATCGTGGGGCGCTTGGCCTTTTCGGCGCGTGCGGCTTCGATCTGGGTGGTGGCTGCTGCGAGAGCAGAATCGGTGTTGCCCATGACACTCTCCTATAAAGTTACATAAAATGTGTATATGTATTGCATTCGAACTGTCAAGTGCTATGAGAGTGGCGATGAACGAGGCAAACGAGAATCCACCCCGTCCCGCAGGGCTCAGGATCGGCGACAGGGCTCCCGATTTCGAAGCCCGCAGCACGATCGGCCCGGTGCGGCTGTCCACCTTTCGCGGGCGCTGGCTGATCCTGTTTTCGCACCCGGCCGATTTCACCCCGGTGTGCACCACCGAATTCATGGAACTCGCCCGCCACGCGCAGGAATTCGAGGCGCTCGATTGCGAACTCATGGCGCTTTCCGTCGACAGCCTGTTCGCCCATTTCGCCTGGCTTCGGATGATCCGTGACCGGTTCGGCGTCGAGGTGCGGTTTCCAATCGTGGAGGACCCGACGCTGGTGATCGGGCGCGCCTTCGGCATGGTCGCCCCGCAGGACAATGACAGCGCGGCGGTGCGCACGACCTATTTCATCGATCCTTCGGGCACGATCCGGGCGATGACCTGCTATCCCGCCAATGTCGGCCGTTCGACGCCCGAAATGCTTCGCACATTGCGAGCGTTGCAGGCGATCGATGCCGAGGGCGGGCTCGCCCCGGCCAACTGGCAGCCCGGCGAGAAACTGCTTTGCGCGCCGACCCATGATCTCGATGCGGTCTATGCCGCGAAGGACGCGGTGTCGTGGTTTCTCGACCGCGAAGGAGACGAGGCATGAGCGATGCCCCCCCGATCGAGGAGCTCAAGGCGATCGCCCACCCGGTGCGTTTTCGCATTCTCGAAGTGTTGAGCGTAGGCGAACTCAGCGTGGGAGAAATCGACCAGGCCGCCGATATCGGTCAGCCCGCGCTTTCGCAGCAGCTCGGCGTCCTGCGCAAGGCGGGCCTCGTCGAGACGCGCAAGGAAGCCAAGCTCGTCTTTTACAGCCTCGCCGCCGAGAGGATCGCAGCGCTTTCTTCAGCGCTCGGCCGCATTGCGGGAAGCGGGCAGGGCGAGCCCGCCGTGCTGCGCACTCCCGCGCCCGGCGTTGCCAATTTCGCCCGGCTGACCTGATCTAAAAGGCGCCCGCGCGGCCCTACTTGTCGCGGAACCGCCCGATCACCAGCGCCGCCACCGCCAGCAGCAGGATCGCGCCCGCATCGAACACGACATTCTCGGGCGCCATGTCCTTGCCCTGAAGCACGATCAGCCGCGCGATGGCGGTGATCGCGATGAAGATCGGGAAGACGAAGAACGCGCCCTTGCCGGTGTAGAACACAGCGATCATGCCGATGACTTCGGTGTAGAGGAACATCAGGAGAAGGTCGGCAAGCTCGATCCGGCGGTCGGCAACCACCGACCAGACCTCGGTCCCGGCGGCCACCAGCGTCATCACCATGGTTACGATCAGGAGCGCGCGTTCGACCCAGCGAAAACCGCTTTCTGCGACAAGCAGGTGCCTGTCCTCGATCTCCTCGTCGAGGTCGGTCGGGGGGCGCGGCTCGGCCATGATGGTGATGATACAGCAAATCCCTTGATCTTCCATGCCTTTCGCGCCGCGCCTTTTCGCTTGCGGATGCGCGCAGGGATTCTAGGGTCGCGCCGACAACACGAACAGGGAGGGGCGCTTCACGATGAAAGCGATCACCACTATGCGGGCCGTGACGGCCCTTGCGGGGAGCGGAATCGCCGCAGCCTCGCTGGCGGGAAGCCCGGCGAACGCGCAGGAGCGCGCGATCGCCTTCACCGATGCGACGATCCTCACCATGGCGGGCGAGACGATCGAGGACGGCACGCTCGTGATCGAGGACGGCAGGATCGTCGCGGTCGGGAGCGATGTCGCGGTCCCCGCCGATGCGGAGCGTCGCTCGATGGAAGGGCGCGTGATCATGCCCGGCATCGTCGACACCCATTCGCATATCGGCCAGGTTTCAGGCGCGGATTCCTCCGGACCGATCCAACCTGAAGTGCGCGCCCTCGATTCGATCAACGCGCTCTCCTCGAACATCGCCAAGGCGCGCGCGGGCGGGGTCACCGTCGCCAATGTCATGCCCGGTTCGGGCCATCTGATGAGCGGCCAGACCTATTACATGAAGCTGCGCAATGGAAAGACGGCCGAGGACATCGCCTTCGAATACAAGGACGGCGTCGCGCTCGGCGGGATGAAGATGGCGAACGGCACCAATTCCATGCGCGGCAATGGAGGCTTTCCCGGCACGCGCGCGAAATCGGCGGCGCTGGTGCGCGAGACCTTCGTCGAGGCGCAGAGCTACTGCGACGGCGACAAGAAGAAACGCGATCTGGCCAAGGAAGCCCTGTGCGAAGTGCTTTCGGGTGAACGGCTGGTCCATTTCCACACCCACCGCGCCGACGACATCATGACGGTGCTGAGGCTCAAGCGCGAATTCGGTTTCGACGTGCTGATCCAGCACGGGACCGAGACCTACAAGGTCGCCGACAAGCTCGCCGAGGCGGGCATTCCGGTCTCGAACATCACGCTCGACGCTCCGGGCGGCAAGCTCGAGACGATGGATCTGAGGCTCGACAATGCGGGTATTCTCGAACGCGCGGGCGTGCTCGTCTCAATCCATTCCGACGATCCGATCGTCGATTCGCGCATGATGCTGCGCGAGGCAGCGATGGCGGTGCGCGGGGGCATGAGCCGCGATGGCGCCCTGAAGGCGCTGACCATAAACGGGGCGAAGCAGATGCGGCTCGACGAGCGCGTCGGATCGCTCGAACCGGGCAAGGACGCGGATTTCCTGATCCTCTCCGGCGATCCCTTCTCGGTCTACACGCACGTCCTCGAAACCTGGGTCGAGGGCGCAAAGCTGTTCGACCGCAGCCGCGAGGAAGACCTCGTGATGGCGACCGGAGGATATGGCGCGGGCAGCCCGCTCGAAGCTTCGCACCACCATTGGGAAATCGCCGCAGGGGAGGCCGGGCAATGAACATGATGACCAGGCTTTTCGCAGGCGTCGCCGCGCTCGGTTTCGCCGTTTCGGCACACGCGCAAGACATCGTCGTCATGGGCGAGCAAGTCCACACCATGGCAGGGCCGATGATCGCAAACGGCGTTGTGGTGATCGACGACGGCACGATCGTCGCGGTTGGCCCCGCAGCCAGCACTCCGGTTCCCGAGGGCTTCCGCGTGATCGAGGCGAAAGTGGTGACGCCCGGCCTCGTCGATGCGCGCACGGTGGTCGGCCTTGCTGGCTATCTCAACCAGGCGCAGGATCAGGACCAGCTTGACGAAAGCGCGCCGGTCCAGCCGCAACTGCGCGCGATCGACGCCTATAACCCGCAGGAGGTGCTGGTCGAGTGGCTGCGCGGCTTTGGGATCACGACGATCCACACCGGGCATGGCCCGGGCGCGCTCGTTTCCGGGCAGACCATGGTCGCCAAGACCGCTGGACTGACCGCCGACGATGCGGTGATCCGGGGCGAGGCGATGGTCGCGGCCAATCTCGGCCCATGGGCGCTCACCGACGGCAGCAAGTCGCCCGGCACGCGCGCCAAGCAGATCGCGCTGCTGCGCAAGGCCCTGCTCGCCGCGCAGGCGGAGGATGAAGACAGCGAGGATAAGAAGGGCAAGTCCAAGACCCCCAGCCTTGAAACGCGGGTCATGCGCGCCGTCCTGGCGGGCGAGCGGCCCCTGCTTGTGACCGCGCACCGATCGCAGGACATCATGAGCGCTTTGAGGCTCAAGGAGGAATTCGGCATCGACCTCGTCCTCGACGGGGCATCGGAAGCCTATCTCCTGACCGATGCTATCCGCGAGGCCGGCGTGAACGTCATCCTCCACCCGCCGATGATGCGGCAATATGGTGAGCTCGAGAATGCGAGCTTCACCACCGGCGCCGTGCTGCGCGAGGCGGGCATCCCTTTCGCCTATCAGTCGGGCTATGAAGGCTATGTCCCCAAGACGCGAGTGGTGCTGTGGGAAGCGGCGATCGCTGCGGCGAACGGCCTTGATTGGAACGAGGCGCTGTCCGCCATCACGATCGACGCCGCACGCATTGTCGGGGTCGAGGACCGCGTCGGATCGCTCGAAGTCGGCAAGGACGGTGATGTGGCGCTCTTCGACGGCGATCCGTTCGAATACACTTCGCACGCGGTCGGCGTCGTGATCGACGGCGAAGTGGTCAGCGACACGCCGCAATAGCCGGGATTGTTCGCAGGCACGAGCCATTGCCCGAGGGCGTGAGCGATTCGCAGGCAAACGTGTGACGCGATGAGGATTCGGGCTTCAGCAGGGTGACCAAGTCATCAGGCGAAGCCCGGATCCCCGCGCTTCAGCAGCCTGCCTCACAATAGGCCAGGACCACTCGTCTTCGCGGAGGCCGGCCATCTCCATGAAAGAAAAAAGCCCCGGCACTGCCGGGGCTTTTTGTGCGTCTGTCCGCCGCTTCTTATGGGCTGCCGAAGAGCACTGAGATCCACGTCCACATAGAAACCTCCTGTAAGCACACCTTGTGCTAACAGACATGGTTAACATAGTTTTAATGGATTGCAAGGGTCACGCTGCCATTCGGGCATCCTTCAGCAGTTTGGCCAGCGCCTTTGCGGGGATGGCTCGAGAGAAATAATATCCCTGCGCCATGTCGCATCCGAGCGCGCGGAGCCTGTCGGCAGTTTCCTTCTTTTCGACCCCTTCGGCCACGACCGCTTTCGACATGGAATGAGCCAATTCGATAGTGCCGCGGACCAGTTCGTCCCCATCCTCTGAAGAGCCGACCGACGACACGAAGCGGCGGTCGATCTTCAGCTCCGCGCTGGGCAACTGCCTGATATACTCAAGGTTCGAGTAACCCGTGCCGAAATCATCGATCGAAACCTGGGCTCCGAGCGCGACGAGGTCCGAGATGGTTCGCCTGGTGCTTTCGAAATCCAGCAAAACGGACTCCGTGATTTCGATGATGATGTTCCGCGCCGGAACGTCGTGTTTGGACAGGATCAATGCGACATCTTCAGTGATGTCGCCTCTGGTGAGCGTCCGCGAACAGAAATTGAGACTGACCCTGAATTCAGGGTGGGAACCGAGGAGGTCCCGAAGATCGCTCATTGCGCGGTCGACAACGTACAAGGTGAGTTCGTCGATCAGGTCGTGATCTTCGGCGAGCTTCACCGCTTCCTGTGCTGCAATCGGTCCAAGTTCGGGATGATGCCACCGCAGGAGGGCTTCGGCACCGACGATCCGGCCGCTCGGAAGATCGATCTTGGGCTGATAACCCAATTCAATCTTCTCGTTTTCGATGGCGGATTCGAGGTCCGCAAGAAGTTGCTGGCGCCGCTCGATTTCAGAGACGTGCGCTGCGTCGGAAATGCACAAGTCGTTCCTGAGGTAGGAGCATCGTTCGCAGGCGAGCATGGCGTGAGAAATGCGCGTCCTAAGGTCCATCTCGTGATTGACGTCCACGCCCAGCACCGCCCCCAGTTTGGTGCCTTGCCGATCCTTGCCCAATGTATGTCGAACGATCGCCAGCAGACCCTCGCCATGCTCCCCGATCTCGCTTCTGGATAGTGCAGGCGCACACCAGACAAGCGTATCTCCCTCGACAGCGAACTCGGTATCGATCGAGAGCGACGGGTCGGCCTGCGCCACCAACCGGGCCACTTTCTCCATGAACTGGGCCGCGCCGCCCGACGCATCGCCTTCTTTACGGTTCCGCAGGTTAAGGAGCCGCAGCGCATAGACATCGCTCTTCGGCGCTGCACCATCTCCTGCAGCGGCTTCGAGTTTGAGCAGGCTGGTCGCATCCTCATACTTGCCTAGCGCCACGCGCTTGAGGCCCCTTGCAGCGATGCCTAGGGCAATCATCGCCGGGAAGATTTCGAAATAGACGCCCACGCGATCGAGAGCGAGGGGAGCGAGCGAAAGGATGGCGAACGCCGTCCAGTTCAGCCTTCTCGACGGATGCGCCTTGCGTGTCTGGGCAATGATGATCGCGAGCGCGAAGAGCAGGGCGGGATACCAGCTCAGTTCAAGCGGAGCGCCGTCCTTGAGGGTGTGAGCGCCCAGCACGTGAAAATAGACGCCGGGTATCTGCTGGCCCAGCGGCAGACGATGCAGATCCGGCGAATTCAAGTGTGTCGGTGCGACGACAACCTTCTTTCCTGACAGCGCAGACGCCGGCACGCGATCGAAGATCACATCCGCATAGCTCAGGGTCGGAATCGTTTTCGCCCGGAAAGCCCAGTCGGGCCGATACCAGATCTCCTGGCCGGAATAGGATGCCAGGACGGCCGATATCGACGGAATGGTTTCACCCTCGATCTCGCTTGAAGTCGGGAAGCGTACGGCAAGTCCGAAGGGCGCTGCCAGCCCCATCATGGATGCCAGCGAGGCCTCGCTGCGCAAGGCCCGCATGGGCATGAGCCCGTCATGCTGGTGAAGGCCGTTATCGGCTTTCGGCATGGCGCCCAGCCAGACCCGCCCCTTGAACCTGCGAAGCGCCTCCGCAAAGGCGCGGTCCTCATCCGGCTGCGTGGGGCTTGGATAGGCGCGGTCGAACAGCACCCGGGAGGTGCCCTTTTCGAACAGGCGCGTAAGAAGCACGGCGTCATGGGCTCTGGTTGGAGGCTGCCAGCCCAGCTCGCTCATCGTGGCGTCATCGATCGCAATGACCACGATATCGTCAGGCGCGTTGCGGGCCCTGAGTTCGGCCCTCGCTGTGCGATAGGCGTCTTCTAGCGGGAGAGGCAATTCGATGAGGCCGGCGAGCGCACCAATGATGAGCGCGACCACGGCAACTCGGCGGCGGCGTCGCTGGATAGCCGAAAGTGCGTGACTCCGCCGGCCCCCCTTAAGGTTGCCGAACCATCCGCGGACGGTTGCCAAAAGCTTGGCTAGCGTGGTTGATCGCTTTTGCATTGTGATTGCCTGACCAGCGCACGTCTACGAGCTTTAGGTTGTTAAATTGGCAGTAGAGCAGGCTTAATTTCGTCTTACCATAAAGCCTGGCGCTCTCGCCCAGTGGACGATGCGCTCTCGTCGGCATAAAGCCCCATAGTCGCCTCAAAAGCAGCCGGTTACACTGCCATCGCGTGCAGGTCATCCGTGAAAGGCTCGGGCGGATGGAATTTCCGGAGAACCCGTTTGCGGGCCAATTGCATGAAATGCGCCCGATTTGGCGCACGGATGGCGATTGCCCGACCTCGGTCAGGGGACTTG
>JGI12109J20283_10040145_pt1 | contig 23380 bp, 21 predicted proteins | sample ElkSlonscriptome_12_FD_20283 | JGI IMG/M metagenome (IMG submission 20283)
GCGCTCGCGCTTGCACAGGAAGCCGCTGCCAGCGCCGCTCAATCCGCTGCCAATGCCGCTGTGCGGGCGGCCGAGGCAGCCGAGCGCGCGGTGAACGCGCAACAGCCCTGATACCCCCCACCCCGATCACAACAACAAGGAAACCACTATGTCCTTCTTCACTTCGCTTTCCGGCATGCGCAATGCCGAGACCGATCTGCGTGTCATTTCGCAAAACATCGCCAACGCAGAAAGCGTGGGCTTCAAGAAAAGCAATGCGAGCTTTTTCGATCTCGTCGCCAGCGGTGCGGGCACCGATCCGCGCCTGACGCCCGGTATCGGTTCCGCGCTGGCCGGGATCACGCAGGACTTTGCGCTGGGCACCTTCGAGAGTACGGGCCGTGGACTAGATCTGGCGATCAATGGCGATGGGTTTTTCTCGACCACCAACCCCATTTCCGGGGATGTGAGCTTCACGCGCAACGGGTCCATGCGACTGGTAGCAAGCGGCGAACTGGTCGACTCAATCGGCCATAACGTGCAGGGCTTTCCCGTTGATGCGAACGGTGTGCCCACATCGACAACACCTGCAAATATCGTGGTGCCCACCACCAATGCGGCAGGCGCTGCGCTTTCATCCGTTTCGATCAACAATCAGGGAGTGGTGAGCGCGGCCTACGCCGATGGCTCGGTTACGCCCGCAGCACAGGTTGCTCTCGCCACTTTTGCCGCGAATGACGGGCTGCGCCCCATTGGACAGACCAAGTGGGTGGTAACGGGCGATTCGGGCAATCCGAATTACGGCAATCCGGGACAGGGCCAGTTCGGTTCAATCTTCGCGGGCGCACTGGAGCGATCAAATGTCGATCTGGCTGAGGAAATGGTATCGCTGCTGACCGCGCAGCGCAATTTCCAGGCCAATGCGCGCGCCATCGATACCGCGACGCAGATCTCGCAAACCGTGCTGAACCTGCGCTCGTAAGAGCTGGCAGAGCCTGAAAGGTAGCAAGCCATGGATCGTCTGATCTACACCGCGCTCACCAGCATGAACGCCTCGATGGACCGGCAGCGCGCTGTGGCGAACAATCTCGCCAATGCCGCAACGCCGGGCTTTCGCGGTGAGGTGTTCGCGGTGACGGCGGCCACCTTGCGTGATGATAGCCTTGAGGCGCGCGCCCTGGCGCGCGGCTCTGTGCGCGGCGCCGATATGGCCACCGCACGCACCGCGTCTACAGGCCAGCCGCTGGATATCGCGGTGCAGGGCAAAGCGCTGATCGCGTTTCAGAATCCCGCCGGCGGGCCGGGCGAGGGCGAGGTTTACTCGCGCCGCGGCGATCTGCGTGTGGCGGCGTCGGGCGTGCTGGAAAATGGCGAAGGGCTTGCCGTGCTCGGGCAGGCTGGCGGGCCGATCACGGTGCCGCGCGGCTTCGATCTATCGATCGCGGAAGATGGCGCGGTGCTTGCCCGCGATCCATCTGCCCCGCAGGCCCAGCCCGAAGAAGTGGCCCGGATCAAGCTGGTTTCGCCCGGGGGCTCGCGCCTTGTCAAAGGGGTGGACAGCTTTCTCAAAGTGCCAGGCGCTGATGGCGTCGACGGCGTGCTTCCCCCCGATCCCACTGCCCGCGTGACCAGCGGGGCGCTGGAAGGCTCCAATGTCGAAACCGCTGAGACCCTTGTCGACATGATCGATGCCCAGCGCGCTTTTGAACAGCGCGCCCGCATCATCAAGACCGCGCGTGAGCTGGATGAGGCATCAGCCCGCCTGATGGACATGAGATAACCGCAACATACCCGCTGCATTCAAGGAATTACGAACAATGCCAACATCTGCACTGCATGTCGCCCGCACCGGGCTTGAGGCGCAGGATGCGCGTATGCGCGTGATCGCCAACAATCTGGCGAACATCTCCACCACGGGGTTCAAACGCGACCGCGCTGACTTTGCAACGCTTGCCTATCAGGAACAGCGCGTTGCCGGCCAGCAATCGACCAATCAGACCGCCTATGCTGTCGGCCTGAATCTTGGCACGGGCGTTTCTGTTGTCGGCACCAGCCGGATCGAGACGCAGGGTACGCTCAACCAGACGGGCGGCACGCTTGATCTGGCACTGGATGGAAACGGCTATTTTCAGGTGGAGCTGCCACCGGGCGGACAGATCGCTTTCACCCGCGCGGGCAATTTCACGCTTTCGCCGCAGGGCAATTTGATCACAGGACAAGGCTTTGCCGTAACCCCGCCGATCCAGGTGCCACAGGGTTCGCAATCGATCACCATTTCGCCCGATGGCACGGTGAGCGCGATCCAGCCCGGGCAGGCTGCGCCGGTGCAGCTGGGCCAATTGCAGATCGCCAATTTCGTCAATCCGGCAGGCCTGAGGCAAATCGGTGACAACTTCCTCGTTGAAACCGCTGCCAGCGGCCCGGCGGAGCTGGGGATTGCAGGCCAGTTCGGGCGCGGGCAGATCCGGCAGGGAATGCTTGAAGGCTCCAATGTTAACGTGGTCGAAGAGCTGGTCGAGATGATCGAGGCGCAGCGCGCTTACGAGATCAATTCGAAAATGGTCAGCTCGGTCGATGAGATGCTGCGCAACGCGAACCAGACGCTGTGATGATGATGCGCTTCCTGCTCTCTTTCGCCCTCTTGTTTCTGCTCAGCGCCTGCATGGGCGCAGGCGAACGCGCGCCCGGTTTTGCCGCGCCGCCGCCGCCCGGCCCGGTTCAGACGCTGGAAACAGCGCCGCTGCAAACCGCGGAGGCAAGCGGCAACGCCTTTGCCGCGCCCCAGCCTGCGGCGAGCGGATCGATCTTTCAGGCATCGCAGGGCTATGCCGGTCTTGTCACTGGCACCAGAGCGCGCCGCCTGGGCGACGTGGTAACAATCCTGCTGGTTGAAAACACCAGCACATCGAAGTCCACCGCCGGATCAACCGATCGTTCTGGCAGCTTCGGATTGACCCCTCCAACATCAGGCCCGCTCGATTTTCTCAACCCCAATGCTCTTAATGCCAGCGGCCAGGGGTCGTTCAATGGAGGAGGCGATGCCGCGCAATCGAGCCAGCTTTCAGCCACGCTCGCTGTGACGATTGCCGCGCTGTACCCCAATGGAACCGCCGAAGTTGTCGGAGAAAAACAGATGTCGCTGAGCCAAGGGGATGAATGGGTGCAATTTGCCGGCCGCATCCGCCTTGTCGACATCGATGGAGATAACCGCCTGCGTTCCTCGCAAGTGGCCAATGCGCGCATTGTCTATTCGGGCAAAGGCGCGGTGCAGCAGGCGAGCCGTCCGGGATGGCTCAGCCGTTTCTTTGGCGCGATTTCGCCGTTTTAAGGGGGCCACTGACATGATCCGTATTCTCATGCTTGTTTTGGCCGCCGCGGCGATGTGTCTGCCCGCTCACGCGGCAGCCGAACGCATCCGCGATCTGGGCCAGTTTCAGGGCCTGCGTGCCAACCAGTTGACGGGCTATGGCGTGGTCGTCGGGCTTGAAGGCACGGGCGATGACAATCTGCAATATGTGACAGAGGCGATGCGCGGCATTTCCGGGCGGCTGGGGCTGCAATTGCCTCCTGGTGTCAGCCCCAATCTGCGCAACGCCGCCGCTGTTATCGTCACTGCCGAACTCCCTCCCTTTGCCAAGCCCGGACAGCGCATTGATATCACCGTGTCCACGCTTGGCCAGGCCCGCTCGATCCGCGGCGGCGCGCTGGTGCTCACTCCGCTCTATGGCGCAGACGGGCAGATTTACGCTATGGCGCAAGGCAGCGTTGCGGTGGGCGGTCTGGGCGTTTCAGGCCGCGATGGCAGCCAGGTGACGGTCAATGTTGCGACCGTGGGCCGCATCGCTGAGGGAGCGACGGTTGAACGCGCCGTCGCCACCGGTTTTGACCGCGAGGGCACGCTGCATTTCAATCTGCACCAGGCCGATTTCCTCACCGCAGGGCGCGTGCGCGATGCGGTGAATGCGCGCCATCCCGGCATGGCGCGCGTGGTGGACGGGGTGAGCGTTGAGCTTGCGCTGCCATTTGGCAATGATGAACGCGCGCAGCGATTGGCAGAGATCGAGATGCTGCCTGTCACCCCGGCACCTGTGGCGGCCAAGGTGATCGTTAACAGCCGTACCGGCACGGTGGTGATCAATCAGGCGGTGCGGCTTGCGCCCGCTGCGATCAGCCATGGCAAGCTGGTGATCCGGATCGACGAGTCGCCGCGCGTCGTCCAGCCAAATGCGTTCGGGCGGGGTCAAACCGCAATCGAGGAATCCTCTGAAATCACCATCAGCGAACGCTCCGATCGCATCGCGCTGATGCCCGGAGCTGCCAATCTGTCCGAGATTGTCGATGCGCTGAACCTTCTGGGCGTGGGTGCATCGGATCTGGTGGTGATCCTTGAAAGCCTCAGACAGGCGGGCGCGCTACAAGCGGAAATGGTGGTGCTGTGATCAAGCCGGTCTCCCTGTCATCGATCAAGTCTGGCGAGCCGGTTTCGGCCGAACGCCAGCAATTGCGCGAAGCGGCGCAAGGGTTCGAAGCGTTTCTGGTGCGCAAGATGCTGGAAAGTGCGCGCGCATCCTCGTTTGCTGAAGACACCCCGCTCACCGGAAGCGGGATGAAGCAATACACGCAGATGCGCGATGAACACTTTGCGCAGATCGCCGCGCAAAGCGGCGCCTTCGGGTTTGCCCTGAGTATCGAGGCGCAGCTTTCTTCGCAAATGCACAGGCAGAAGGGCTAGGCCATGACAGGATCGCTTTTCCAGATTGCCCGTTCAGGGGCCGCCGCTGCCCGGGCGAGTATTGAACTCACCGCGCAGAATATCGCCAATGCCTCCAACCCCGATTATGCCCGCCGATCCCTGCTGACGCGCGAATTTGTCGGCGTTTCGGTGAGCCAGGGCAGTGTGCTGAACGGTGTGCTGATAGACGGCATATCGCGCAACAACACTGCCATCGTTCAGCAACAGGCGCGCAGCAGCGCAAGCGAGCTGGCGCGCGCGGATGCCGAGCTTTCCGGTCTTCGCGACACCGAACTGGCGCTGGAACAATCGCGGGTGTTTGAAGGGCTGGTCGAATTCGAGGCCGTGCTCACCCAGCTGGAAGGCAACCCGCTTGAGCCTGCTTTGCGCACCAATACGCTGGAAACGGCGCGCCAGCTTGCCAACACGCTCAACTTTGCCGACACCACATTGGGTCAGGCGCGCGCACAGGTGCAGGATGCCGCCGGTATTACGGTGGATGAAATCAACGCGCAAGCGGCCGAGCTTGCCCGGATCAATCGCAGCCTCGTCAACGCCCGCGATGGCACGGCGGGGCAGGCCGCGCTCCTGGATGCGCGCGATGCTACCTTGCGCGCGCTGTCAGACGAGATCGGGGTCGATGTCAGCTTTGATGCGAGCGGCGCTGCCAGCGTGCGCGTCGCCGAAGCGGGAGGGGTGACAGGCGCGTTGCTGGTTGATGGTGTCAACCCCAGCACCTTTGCTGCCACCACGCAGGCCAATGGCACGCTCGCCTTCACTGTAGGCGGCAGCGGCGTTGCGCCGGTGCGCGGCGCGATTGCAGGCCAAGCCTCCGCCCTTGAAGCGCAGGCGGGCTACCAGAACGAGCTTGATGCGATCACAAGCGATCTGATCGCGAGAGCGAATGCGGCGCAATCCACTGGCGCAGATGCCGATGGAGCGCCCGGCCAGCCGTTTTTCACCGGAACATCTGCTGCAACGATCAATCTCGCGCTCACCTCGGGCCGCCAGATTGCCACCGCACCTGCCGGATCGCCGGCAGGCAGCACCAATACCGGCAATCTCGCCAGCCTCATCGCTTCAATCGGCGCCGACGATGGGCCGGTTGCCACCACCGATACGCTGCTGTTGGGCCTTTCCAGCCGCATTTCCGCAGCGGACACAACACGCACAGGCCTTGCGGCAATTGCGGGCAATGCCGAAGCGACCTTGCTCACCGAAACCGGCGTTGATCTTGATACCGAAGCGGCCAACCTCATCCGGCTGCAACAGGCGTTTGATGCCAATGCGCGCGTGCTCCAGGTCGCTTCCGACATTTTCGATACGCTGCTTGGCCTCAGGTAAGCTGTGAAAAGGATAATCCCATGAGCTTTGTCAGCAATGCCACCGGCGCGTTTTACGAGCGTTCCCTATCGCAGATGAGCGGCCTTCGCTCTTCGCTGGAAACGCTGCAGACGCAGATATCCACCGGCACACGGATTGAACGCGGCTCGGATGATCCGGCTGCCGCCTCGCGCCTGCGCACCCTTTCGCGTACCGAGCGGCTGGCCGAAGTGCAGGCCGATAATGCCGACAAGCTGGCGCGCGATCTGACCGAGGCGGGCGATGAGGTACTGGGCGTTGCCAACCTGCTTTCCCGCGCGCGCGAACTCGCGATCCGGGCGGCAAACGATCCGGTGGGCGAAGCGGGCCGGGCGGCAATCGCCGAAGAGCTGGCGCAGCTGGAACTTGAACTGTTTGACCGCGCGAACGCGACCACTCTGACGGGCGAGCCGCTGTTTGCCGGCACGGCCTCTGGCCCCGCTTTCGTGAGGGCAGGTGATGGCAGTGTGAGCTATAACGGCAATAGCGAGATTTCCAGTGTTACCGTGGCGCCGGGCACCGAATTGGAACGCGGGGTGACAGGCCTGCAAATCTTCGAATTCAATGTCAATGGCACACCAACCAACGCTTTCGCCGTACTGTCCGGCCTTGCAGCGGCGCTTCAGCCGGGTGTTGCCGATCCTGCCGCTGCAGCGCGCGCGGCGCTTGATGGGCTGGATGCGGCGATCGATACAACCACGCGCAGCCAGACGGTGCTGGGCACACGGCTCGCCTGGGTCGAGGTTATTCAGGAAAGCCAGCAAGACCGGGCGCTCGATGTCGCCGAGCAGCAATCGAATCTGGGTGACACCGATATTGGCGAGGCGATTGCGCGCCTGCAACAAACGCTGACCGCGCTGGAAGCCAGCCAATCCAGCTTTACCAGAGTTGCCAATCTCACCTTGTTCAACGCGCTGTAATCGCAGCGCCGTTCCCGATCTTTACGCAGGCAAAGGAGCCCGCATACCATGCTCGCCGCTATTGGCATTGTTGCTTTGATCGTGCTGGTTTTCGGCGGTTTTGTGCTCGCTGGCGGCTCTCTCGGGCCGATACTCGCCGCGCTTCCGCTGGAATTCATGATGATTGGCGGCGCGGCTTTGGGCGCGGTGCTGATCGGCAATTCGATGCACGAGATCAAGCTTTTGGGCGGCGGGCTTGGCAAGGTTTTCAAAGGCCCCAAATTCAGCGATGAAGATCACATCGATGCAATCGCGCTTACCTCCAAGTTGATGAAATTGCTGCGTTCCGAAGGGGCTGTGGCGCTGGAAAGCCATGTGACGGACCCGGCCAATTCCGCGATCTTCAGCGAATATCCGCGCTTGCAGGCAGAGCCAAGCGTGGTGGCCACGATCTGCGATCCGCTCACCTTGATGGTGGTATCCTCGGGCACGCTTGATACCCATGCGGTGGAAGACATTATCGACAACGCGATCAAGTCGCAGCTGCATGAAATGGAAGAACCCCAGCACACGATGCAATCGCTGGCGGATGCGTTTCCGGCGCTTGGTATTGTTGCCGCCGTGCTGGGCGTGATCAAGACGATGGGATCGATCAACGAACCGCCCGAAGTGCTGGGAAAGATGATCGGCGGCGCGTTGGTGGGCACGTTTCTGGGCGTGCTGCTGGCTTATGGCTTTACCGGCCCGATGGCGAGCCGCCTCAAACAGATCAACGCACATGACAAGCAGATCTATTATTCGATCAAACAGGTGATCATTGCCAGCCTGCATGGGTATCCCCAGCCCATGGTGCTCGAAGCGGCGCGCTCCGGATTGCCCGCTGCGCATCGGCCCAAGCTGACAGACCTGCTCGATCAGATGCGCGGGCGCTGACACTATGGCCGAAGGGAATACCGCACCTGTAGCACCGATTATCGTCAAGAAGGTGACGATCGACGCGGGCGATGGCCATCACGGCGGCGCCTGGAAGGTTGCCTATGCCGATTTCGTGACGGCGATGATGGCGTTCTTCCTGCTGCTGTGGCTGCTGGGCGCTACCGAAGAAAACCAGCGCAAGGGAATCGCCGATTACTTCACGCCCACGCTTGTAAAGATGCGCCAGAAGGGCGCAGGCGCTGACGGTCTGCTCGGTGGATCATCGATCACCGATACCGATAACTATCCCAAAGCGATGGGCCAGACAGGGACGATGGCGATCACCGTCCCGCGCGGGGCTACCGGCGGCCCCATGGAGGGCGGACAGAAAGGGGATCTGGGCATGGTCGAAAAGAAGCTGGAGGACTTAAGGAACACGCTTGAGAAAAAGCTGTCTGCATCTCCCAAACTTCGACGGCTGGCGCGTCAGGTAAAGGTGATGCGCTCGCCCGAGGGTATTCGTATCGATCTTATGGATGATGCCGATTTCTCGATGTTCGCGCTTGGCACCACGGTGCTGACGCCCGAAGCGATCGCTCTGCTTGAAGTCATGGGCAAAACGCTGGCCGAGGGGCCAGCGCCGCTGATCTTGCGGGGCCATACCGATTCGCTTCCATGGAGACCGGGCATCACTGGCAACAATTGGTCACTTTCCACCGGCCGGGCCGAAGCCACGCGTCAGGCCTTGATCCGCAATGGCGTTCTCGCCACTCGCTTCGCCCGGATTGAAGGCGTTGCAGATCGTGAGCCTTTGGTGGCCGATAATCCCGCCGATCCGCGAAACCGGCGCATTTCGCTGCTGCTGCTTGAAGGCACAGACACGCGGCGTGGGCGCGATGTGCGGCCTGCGCGTGATCTTGCCAAGGTTGAATAAGCCATGATGCGGGCACTGGTGCGCGCTGCTTCATCATCGCTCGCCGATGCGATGGCCGATGTGCTGCGCGAGGCGGCTGAGGAAGCTGTGATGCCGCGCTACAGGCGGCTGAATACCTGCGACATGGAAGAAAAGTCTCCCGGCGAAATCGTGACCACCGCCGATCGCGATGCAGAACGCCTGATCGCGCGCGGGCTTGCCCGGCTTTGCCCGGAGGCGCGCTTTGTCGGGGAGGAAGCCTGCGCACGTTCGCCCGGCCTCATCGCCAATCTGGATCATGGCACGGTGTGGATCGTGGATCCGATCGACGGCACAGCCAATTACGCGGCCGGCAAAGGCCCGTTTGCGATGATGGCCGCGCTGGTCTGGAATGGTGACCTTGTCGCAGCGGCGATTCTTGATCCGGTCGGCGGTCGCATCGCACTGGCCGAGCGCGGCGCGGGGGCACGGATTGACGGGGCGCGGCTCACGCCATCACGGTGCCCTGCACAGCTGCAATCAGCAAAAGGGATCATAAGCGATTTCCAGCGCCCGCCAGCCTTGGCAAGAGCGGTGGAGCGGCTTGGCGCCAGCGCTCGAGAGGTGGTAGCCACGAGGCGCTGCGCAGGGGCGGAATACCCGCTTATTGCCTCAGGCGCGTGCGGTTTTGCGCTGTATTGGCGAACGCTCGTATGGGATCACGCGCCCGGAGTGCTCATCCTTGAAGAAGCAGGCGGCAAGGCCGCACGGCTGGATGGGCAACCCTTCCGCGTGAGCGATAGAGCCAGAAGCGGGATCGATCAGAGTGGTATCGATCAGGGTGGAGGCGCAATCCTGCTCGCCGGCAGCTCTGGATTGTGGAATCAGGCCGCCGCCGCTCTTTCGGGATAGAGCGAGGATTTTGCAAGCGCATCGAATTCGCACAACTGTGCCAGCAGATCTGGCATCCGGGCCAGCGGGACCATGTTTGGCCCATCGCTAGGCGCGCTGTCGGGGTTTTCGTGCGTTTCGATAAACACCGCCGCAACGCCCACCGCGACAGCCGCGCGCGCCAGCGTTGGAACATATTCCCGCTGTCCGCCCGAATGCGTGCCCTGGCCGCCGGGTTGCTGAACCGAATGGGTCGCATCGAAGACAACCGGATAGCCTGTATCCGCCATGATCGGTAAAGCGCGCATATCGTTTACAAGCGTGTTGTAGCCAAAGCTGGTCCCGCGTTCACAAAGCATGATCCGATCATTGCCAGTGCTCGCGATCTTGGCGGCGACATTGTGCATGTCCCACGGCGCGAGGAACTGGCCTTTCTTCACATTGATCGCGCGCCCCGTCTGGCCTGCGGCGATCAGCAGATCGGTCTGCCGGCACAGGAAAGCAGGGATCTGGAGTATATCGACAGCCTCTGCCACAGGGGCGCACTGGGCAGCTTCGTGCACATCGGTGATGGTAGCGCAGCCCAGCTGCTCGCGGATATCGGCAAACACATCCAGCCCTTTGGCCATCCCGATCCCGCGCGCGGAATGGACCGAGGTGCGATTGCCCTTGTCGAACGAGGATTTGTAGATGAGGCCTAGGCCAAGCGCGTCGCACATCTCGCTCAACGCGCTGGCCATCTCCATTGCGTGGTCCCTGCTTTCCATCGCGCAAGGCCCGGCGATGAGATTAAAGGGCTTGTCATTGGCAATTTCGAGCGATCCAAGGGGAATGCGTTTCATGGCCAAAAGCCTCCTAAAATGATCCGTGGCGCGAGAGGATGGTGTCAACATCGTGGCCGCGCACAGCGGCGATGCGGATGCGCGCTTCGTTTTCGATGACGCTCCACGCCGCCTCCTCCACCTCGTTCCAGCGCGCCGAGGGGATCACGACAACACCGTCTTCATCAGCGAACACAACATCGCCGTTGGCGATGCGCACATCGCCCATATGCACCGGCTGGTTCATCGATTTGAGCGTGCCTTCAAACTTGATATCATTGCAGTGGCTGGCATGGGCATAGACGGGAAAGCCCAGCGCGCGCACATCGGCGGTATCGCGCGTCACCCCGTTTATTACCGCGCCCACCGCGCCTGAACGGATCGCCAGATTGGCGTTGAGATCGCCGAAATAGGCGCGCGCCGGGCATTCAGTGGCGACCATGATCACATCGCCCTGGCGCACGAAGCTGTAAGATTGGAGCGCATCGTAAATGCCTCTCCACTCCTCTGCGGGGCCGTGCGGATCAAGCGCCGCGATTTCCAGCGTTTTCGCGCGGCCCAGCAGCCGCCCGCCGCTGGTGGGGCGGATATGCGCCGGCAGCACCGCTTCGATCCCCAGCTCCTTGGCGATATCGGCAAGCACGGTTGACGAGAAATGCGGGGCGATGGCACGAAAGCGGGTGGCCTCTTTGGTCCGCTGCCCCGCCGCCAGCGTTTCCGCCAGCGCAAGGTCTTCATGCGTGTTCACGTCAAGCTGTTCCAGCGGATCAAGATCGAACAGGATGGGATTTTGGCCAAAGCGCCGGAGCGGGCTTTCACCGCTTGCCGGGCGGCGCACGATGTAAAGGCTCATCGCTTCGATCACGCTCTCGGGCAGATCAATGCTGTTGGGGATGCGGCCCTGCCCATAGGCGGGCGCGCCGTCGTTCCAGCAATATTGCTTGGCGCGGCTCACGCCCACCAGACTGTCTGCATCCGGATTGGCGATCAGTGCCTCGATCGCGCGCGTCATGGTGTCGGCGGTGACAAAGGGCGCGGTGCACAGCGCCTGCACCCATATATCGGCATCGGGGCGCTGGCTGGCTTCCCACGCAAACATGGCATGGCCATCGGCAGCATTGCTGGCGAGGTGGGCGGGGCGTTTCAGCCATGTGACGGGCAGATCTGCGGCACGCGCGGCCAGCTGGGCACAATCGGTATCAAGGCACACCTCGCTGATCGCCTCGCATTGGAGTGCTTGGTGCAGCTTGCGCTTGAACAGGTGTTCGCCATCGAGGATCGCAAGGTTTTTTTGCGGAACCCGTTCGCTCGTGCCCTTTGCGGGTACGAAGGCGACAATTGTGGGGGAGGGGCTGGCCATGATGCGCGATCACCTCTGGCAATCATGGGTGTGCAGCATCCCGCACAAGTGGCCCGCATCGTCGATCACCGGCAGAACCAGCCAATCAAACGCGCTGCGCTGGCGCATCAGCAGCACATCGCCCAGCGTTGCATTGGGCAGGATGGTTTGCGGGTGTTTCTGCATCAAGGCGGCGGCATTCACTCCGGCAAGAGTTGGCCCTGATTGCAAGTGCCGTCGCACATCGCCATCCACGATCAGGCCGACAAGGACGCCATCATCATCAATCACACACGCAGCGCCCATGCGTTTGGCGCTCATCACCGCGAGCAGATCGATAAGATCAGTCTCCGCCCGCACCACAGGCAATTCGTCGCCCTGGCGCATCAGGCTGGAAACGGGGATCATTCGGCGGCCCAGCAGGCCAGCGGGGTGGTGACGCAGGAAGTCTTCCTGGGTGAAACCGCGCATCCGGCTCACCGCAACAGCGAGCGCATCGCCAATGGCAAGATGCAGGGTGGTGCTGGATGTCGGCGCCATGCCAATATGATCAGCCTCGCGTTCAATTTCCGCGCAGATCAAGTGATCGACAGCCTTCGCAAGCGGAGAGCCGGCGCGCCCGACAATCCCGATCAACGTGCATCGCCGCGCCTTCAGGAGCGGCAGCATACGCGCGATTTCCTCGGTCGATCCGCTATTCGAAAGCGCGATGACCGCGCTGCCTGCCTCCACCGCGCCCAGATCGCCATGGGCTGCTTCAGCAGCGTTGAGGAACAGGGCAGGCGTCCCGAGGCTGGAGAAAGTCGCCGCGAGTTTCGCCGCGATGTGCCCGGATTTGCCGATACCGGTGAAGATGACAGGGCTGGACTGATGGGCGAGACATTGGACCACCGCGCTGATGCCGGGATGATCGCCCTCGAGGTAATGGGACAGTGCATCCCGCTCGGCGGCGATCACATCGCGAAACCAGACTCCAACCGGCTGGCTGCGCAAGGCAGGGCTGGCGCCCGTTCTGATCGGAGTGATAGCGTTCATACCAGCGCGCTTTCGGGTTCACCCGCAAGATCGTGAGCCCATTCTTGCGCGAAATAGTCGAAATTGCTCTGCCAGCGCGCGGAATCGCATGGGCGTTCAAGCCTTTTGAGGATCGTCTGCGCTGTCAGATCGGGATTGCGCGGGCACATGAGGTTGTTGGCTACGTGATAGGCAAACCATGTTTGTGCGCGCTTTGTATCGGGCGCCTCGGCGCTGGCGTTTTGAAGGTCCGCGATAAAGCGCTCCATATCCCTGGCCGCGTGCATCCAGCCGCCAGTGGCAAAGCGTGACAGGCGCAGCATGGGCGTGCTCAGAAAGCCCGCCATTGCGTAAACCTTCGAATCGCCAACTATAAGCCCGTCGGCTGCTTTCATCAGATATTGCGAGCTGCGTGTGCCAAGCGGGGTCTTGCCCGGCAACAGCCGCATGCGCGACGGATTGGCGCGCACCACCTGACGCACCGCGCTGTTATCGAGGTGCTTTTCATTGAGCGGGTGATTGGTCAGCGCCAGAAATGCGCGATCACCGATCTGATCCGATATCTGCTGAAGGAAACCCGCATTAGCCACAGGGCCGGGGCGGTGGATCGAGTAGAAGTTTTCTTCATGCTCATATTCGAGCGGCAGGAAGATAACTGGCCTATCGGCTGGCAGCGCTGCCCATTCATTGAGGTAATCGCGCTGCACCTGATCAAGGCGCGCGGAGCGCTGCATCGCTGGCCAATACGGCGCGATCATCGCATCCAGCTTGGCAATCTCGTCTGCAGCAAGATCGGGCAGCACCCCGTGATCAAACGGTGTCTGGGTGAAGTGAAAGCAATCCGCGCCCAGTTTCAGCGGATCCGCGGCGCCTTCGGTGATGTGGCGCACAATACCGGGAAACTGCGTGGGCGTCTCGAAATCGGCAGAGCGGCAGATGGTGAAATCAGGATCAAGCGAGCGCACGAACGCGGCAATGGCATCGCGTTCTTTTGGCTCGGTGCGCATCGAGGTGTGATCGGCATCCTTGACAATGTGCCAGCAGATGTCGGGAAGATCGGTACACAGGGCGATCTCGTCAGCGCCAATGCCCGTATTGCGCCAAGGCGGTGGGGCCAGAACGTGCACTTCGTGGGTCGCTGCCAATCGGGCCATCACTGGCTGCACGATCCGGGCAAACCACCAGGGTGTGATCACTGGCAGGTAAAAAAGGATGCGCATGGGTCGAAGATCCGGATGTTGCGGCATTTGTGCCTGAGGCTTGCGATCAGCTATGCGGCGCGTGGTTTTCATTGATTAACCAATTGCATCAGGAACAATGACTAGGCCCCGATCGAGAAGGACTGCTTGGCGTTGATTGCCCGATGCATATGCTCGCTGCGAAACGCCGGCTTTTGCGAAGATGGGGTGGCAGCGCGATGCGCGCATTAAGGGGAAGCCCTGCGCCTCTCCCACGCATCTTGGTAAGCACAAATATTTAGCCCTGCGGCTCATTCATCCATCGGAGAGCCAGCATGCACACCACCATTCGACCCGCCGATCTTCCCCACGCGCTTGAGCGGATGGGCCATGATGCCAAAGTGCTTTCGCTCGATTGTTTTGATACGCTGTTGTGGCGCGATTGCCATGCGCCGGAGGATGTATTCGGCGCGCTGAATGTGCTCAATCACGGCCAGCGGATCGCGGCACAGGGCAATGCCCGATCGGTCGCGCGCGCGCTGGATGACAGGGTCGAGGTCAGCCTCGAGGAGATCTACGCGCAAGCCATGCCCACCGCCTCGCCCGAGGCTCTATTGGCAGGCGTTTCCGATGAACTGCAGGCCGAGGCCAATGCCTGTTTTGCATTTGCCCCCACCGTGGAGCTGATGCGCCGCGCAAAGGCAAAGGGCATGCGCATTATCATCGTCTCCGACACATTCCTTACCGCCGCGCGATTGACCGCGCTGATCGAAAGAGTTGCAGGAAGCGATGTTGCCTCGATGATCGATCAGGTCTTTGCGTCGTGCGAAACGGGTATTTCCAAGGCCGAAGGTTTGCTGGCGCGCGTGCTTGACGCGGTCAGTTGCGCGCCGCACGAAGTGCTGCATATCGGCGATAATCCCAAGGCGGATTATGAAAGCGCGCGGGCGCTGGGCATTCCGGCTTTGCATCTGGAACAATTTTCCGATGACGTGCGCCAGCGCCTCAGGATGGAGCGCGCATGCAGCGAATTGCTGGGCCTCCATGGCGCTGATCGCAAAGGGCTGGAAGGCCTCCAGCCGCATCGTGCTCTACTGGCGGCCAACATGCCTGCCATTGATGATCCGGCCGAGGCGGTTGGCTTTGGTGTCATGGGCCCGATCTACCACGCTTTTGATGGCTGGCTGCGCGATGAGGCGGCAGAGCTCGAAGCGCAGCGAGGGGGGCGTGCGCACTGGCTGTTCCTGCTGCGCGATGCGCATCTGCCGCATCGTGTTCACTGCGCGGGCGGCGAAGCGGACAGCGCTGCACGGATCGGGATCAGCCGCGTGGTTGCTGGCGGCGCTGCCTTGGCCAGCCGCCAGACCTATCGCCATCAGCGCGCCATGGTCCGCACGGTCGAGCCGGCGCGTTTTGCCCGGCAGATGCTGCTGACAGAGCGGGAAACCGCGCAGATTGTCGGCGATCCCAAAAGCGACGAGGAAATCGCTGAGGCGCGCAGCAAATTGTTTGCCGAATTGCGCTCTGGAAGGCGCGAGAAGCTCACCCGTCGCCGCGCGCGCAGCCTTGCAGACCGGTTGATCGCGCATATCCGCAAGGCGTGCGATCCCAAACCCGGCGATACGCTGATGTTGATTGATCTGGGCTATAACGGCTCCACTCAGAATGCGATCGCCGATTTGCTTGTCGAAGCGTTCGATTGCCATGTTGCCGGGCGGTATCTGCTGCTGCGCGAGATGACTGCAAGCGGGCTCGACAAGAAGGGCCTGATCGATGCGCGCGATCATGGCACCACGATGGTGCTGGGCCTGACGCGCAATTCCGCGCTGATCGAACAGCTTTCCACCTGCGATCTGGGATCGGTGATTGATTACACCAATGCCGGCGATCCGGTGCACAAGGTAAGCCCTGTCAACGCCCGCCAATCGGCAATGCGCGAAGCGGTGCAGCGGGGCTGTGTTGCTTTTGCGCATGCTGCGCTTTCACCGCCTGTGGTGCGCCACTGCCCCCCGTCGCACAGGCAGCGCGCATGGCGCGAGGCGGCGATTGCGGCGCTTACCCGCTTCATGTTCTTGCCGCTCAAAAGCGAGCTGGAAGTGCTTCAGAGCTTTGAACATGATTTCAATTTCGGTGCAGAACATATGGTTGCCTTGTTCGATAACGATTCCGCGCGCGATGGCCTGCGCCGGCGCGGGCTGTTTTACATGCGCGGTGTTGAGCGGATGTACCTGCCCGCCGAGCTGGCGCCTGAACCCATAGAGGCGCGGCTCTCGCTGCTGCTCCAGACCGTGCGCAAGCTGGGTCTTACCTATGCCGATGCAATGGGCGAGGCGATCGAGATCGAAGCGCTCTATTTCAGCGCGACCGAATCGAGCCTTCAGAAAATTGCCGCCAACACAACCTATGAAGGATTTCACGCGCTGCGCCTGCCAATGCCCGCCGCCGGACACGGCATCGCGCTTAAACTGGGCGCGGTCTTCGAGCTGGTCGAAATCGCCTCGGTCACGCGCTCGTCTGTCACTTCTCTGAAGGGCTGGACCGGGCAGGCGCCCGAAGCTGTCGATGTGCTGTTTGATGCGATGCGCGAGGTTGCTCCATCAATCCTCGAATGCGAAAACGCTGAGGCGACGCTGGTTGTTCCGCCGCGCCAGAGTGAAGCGAATGAGCCAGCGCAAATGGTCGAAATTGTTCTGCGCCCCCTGAGGCGCAGGGGATGGCAGGTTCGCGCGTTCGGCGATGCGGTGATTTCGCGCGTGGGCACGCCTGGAAGCCAGGCAGGTCTGGCTGCCTGATCACCGCGCGCGATCCTGCATCGCCCAAAAAAGTCTATCCACTTTTTATTGCGATAGGAAAAGCCCGGAACCGTGATGGTCCCGGGCTTCCCTACTGCCCCCAGCGGGAGCTGTCTTGCGGTCGCGATTACCGCAGGAGCGAAAGCACGTTCTGCTGCGACTGGTTCGCCTGAGCGAGCATCGCGGTAGAGGCCTGACCAAGGATCTGCGCTTTGGCGAGCGCGGTTGATTCAGCAGAGAAATCTGCATCCTCGATCCGCGATCGCGCGTCGGCGAGGTTGGTCGAGGTCGTCGTCAGATTGTTGATCGCAGCCTGAAGGCGGTTCTGGCCTGCACCCAGCGATGAACGCGTGGTGTTCACGGCCTGAAGGCCTGCATCCACGTTGGTTACAGCGGTCGCCGCGTTGGTTGACGAGCTGACATCCAGGCCGGCTGCGTCAAGGTTGGTTGTGTCGATCGTCGTGCTGGTGATCGTCACCGAACGCGTTGCATCAAGCTGGATATTCACGCTGACATCGCTGCCGCTGGTGGAGAACAGGCTGATGCCGTTAAAGTCGGTGTTGGTCAGAATGTCGTTGATCTGGCCGGCCAGTTCGGTGACTTCGGTATCCAGAAATCCGCGGTCGGTATCGTCCAGCGTATCGTTCTGCGACTGGATCGCCAGTTCGCGCACGCGCTGGAGCATGTTGGTCACTTCTTCCAGCGCACCTTCAGCGGTTTGAGCCAGCGCAATACCGTCATTGGCGTTGCGAACGCCCTGGTTGAGAGCGCGGATATCGCTGGTGAAGCCGGTGGCGATGGACAGGCCGGCTGCGTCGTCGGCAGCGCTGTTGATGCGGCGACCGGTCGAGAGACGCTCCATCGCATCGCCAAGCATATCGTTGGCCCTTGTACCGGCACTTTGAGCGCGCAGTGCGGAGATGTTGGTATTGATTACGGACATTGTGGTCATACTCCCGTGTGAGGGTGATCGTAGGGGTTCATACAGGGCGGTGTGAATTGGTCCGCACCTGTCGAGCTAAAGAGCGGACGGTGCGCGGGATGTTTAAGCGGGAGTTTGCAAAAAGAGCGTGAGATTACGGCTCGATGGCTGATGCATCGGCGAGCGCACACCCAGCAAATCCGCGACTTTTGGCGCAAGCGGCAAAACACTGCACCGCGCCTGAAAATTCTGCCTGAAATCCGGCCAGATGCGATGGCGCGCCCTTGGAGCTTACGCGATCCTACTAGGGCTTAAATTTGTGACATGTTGGTCTGTCAGGCGGCAAAAGCTGGCCGTCGGCGGGAAAGGGTGCGCCTTGCACACTCTTTCACGTGCCACATGCCGCCAGTGCTTCGCCATGAGAAGCGCATCGCAAATCAACCGTGATCTGAAAGCCTGCGCTATGCCCCCAACGCCCGCTCCTCAGCCTCGACCCCAAAATCCAGCGCCCACTGGCTGCAATCCGATCCGCAGGCAAAGTTTGCGCGATGTGCGAGAGCCGGATAACGCCGCTGATCTGCACGCCAATCTGCTTGAGCCCGTGTTGCCGCTGCTGGCTTCACCCTGGCAGCGTGCGCGGCTTTCGATTGGGCAAGACGGATCGTTTACAAATCCGCCAGCCTGCCGGCCCGAAGACCGTCTCGAAGTTGATCTGAGAGTTTCCCAGCGACCCTCGCTCACCCTTCTGGGAGATGCGCGGATCGCACTATCATACAACGCTGCCGATCTCGATGAGGCGCGCTCGGCGCTCACCGCGATTGCCGCATGGTCAGGTCAATCAGGCAAAGGCGGCGCGGGCAATTGGCCAATAGCGCGCGATGAAGCCAGCCTTGCCTTGCTGACATTGGCCCAGCGGATTGCGGCGTCCGAAATTCCGGTGCTGCTAGAGGGGCCCACAGGAACCGGCAAGGAAGTGCTCGCACGCTTTGTGCACCGCCGCTCGCGGAGGGCCGACGGGCCGTTCGTAGCGGTCAATTGCGCGGCCATGCCCGAGGCAATGCTTGAAGGGATGCTGTTCGGCCATCGCAAGGGGGCTTTCACCGGCGCTTCGGAAGCGCGCGAAGGCCTGTTTTGCGCAGCTGATGGCGGCACCTTGCTGCTGGACGAGATCGGCGAATTGCCGCTCGCGCTTCAGGCCAAACTTCTGCGCGTGCTTCAGGAAGGCGAGGTCTTGCCGCTGGGCGCGACGCGGCCGTCACGCGTTGATGTGCGCATTATCGCTGCAACCAACAGGCGGCTTGCGAGCGAGGTGGAAGCGGGCGCTTTTCGCGAAGACCTGCTCTATCGCCTCAACGTCTTTCCTCTCGAAATTCCGGCCCTGCGAGAGCGGGCTGATGATATCGCCCCACTCGCCTTCGGGATGTTACTGCGCCACGCCTGTCGCCCTCAACGCAGGCAAAGCGATGGCGCGCCCGGACCGCAATGGTTGAGCGCTGACACGCTGCGCCTGCTTGAACGCCACAGCTGGCCAGGCAATGTGCGCGAGCTTGAAAATGTGATCCGCCGCGCGATCCTTCTGGCAGGCGATGCCAGCGAAATCGCGCCAGACCATATAGTGTTCGATCGACCTGTGCGGGCGCTTGAAGACGATCAGCAGGGCACCCTCCAGCCTTTCGGTCAACAGGCGGCCAGTGCCGCATCGCTTGCTGATATTGCCTTCCGCTCGGAAGCCGAAGCCATAGTGGCAGCGCTTAATGCCAATAACGGCCACCGCGCAAAAACCGCCAGCGCGCTTGGCATTTCAGAGCGCACTTTGCGCTATCGGCTCGCCTCAATGCGCGAATTGGGTCTGCTTTCGCAAAACTGCGCGGCTGTAGGAGGTGAAGCGTGAGTGGTATCACCGAAGTGCTGGCGCTGCGGCAGGATCTGCTCGCGCGCAGCGAGGCCTTGCGCAATGTCCGCGCGGCAAGCGATGCACGCACCCCCGCTGGTGCAATTGCCGCACCCGGCTCCGGCGCGCCTTCCGTCAATTTCGCCCAAACGCTTGACGATGCGCTCCACAAGGTCAGCGCGGTGCAGAAGCGGTCCGGCGATATGCAGGCAGGGTATGAACGCGGCGAGGTGACCGATATCGCGCAGGTGATGCTGGCGCGCCAGGAAGCCTCGGTCGCTTTCGAGGCAACGCTGCAAGTGCGCAACAAGCTGCTGAATGCCTATCAGGAAATCATGCGGATGGGAGCGTGATAGATGGCCGATCTTACCCAGAATAGCGCCCCTGATACAGGTGGCGCGGTTTCGCTTCCGCCCGATGCCGCACCGCCAGTGGCTGTGCCCGCTTGGCAGACACGCTTTAACGGGTTGAGCGGTCTTGCTGATATGCCGGCCATGCGCCGCGCGACCCCGGCGTTGATCGGGGTTGGCGCGATTGCCGTTGTGGCGATGCTGTATCTTGCCATTGCAGGTTCTCCCCAGCGCACGCTCTATGCCAGCTTGACCGATGGCGAGCGCGCCGAAGTCGTGGATGCGCTGGAGACAGGCGGCATCTCTTATGTGATCGAGCCTGCGACCGGCGCGATCACGGTTGCTGAAAACGATATTTACCGCGCGCGCATGCTGGTTGCGAGCAATTCGGGCCTTGCCGCGCCGCAAGGTGCCTCCGAAATGCTCGATGCAATCCCGCTTGGTTCCAGTCGCACGCTTGAAGGCGAGCGCCTTCGGTTGGCGCGCGAACGCGAATTGATGCTGACTATTCGCGAAATTGACGGCATCGAAGCGGTGCGCGTGCATCTGGCAACGCCTGAGCGTTCGGTCTTTGTGCGTGACAGCAATCCCCCCAGCGCCAGCGTGATGCTGCGTCTCGTCAGCGGCCGGAGCCTTGGCAAACGCCAGGTTGAAGCGATTGTGAACCTCGTCTCGGGCTCGGTGCCGGGGATGACATCCGATGCCGTGCGGGTCGTAGATCAAAATGGCAGCCTGTTGTCATCTGCGCGCGATGCGCAAAGGGACGGGCTGGTCCTCCAGCGCGAATTCGAGGCCAAGCTGCAAAGCCAGATCGCCGCTCTGCTCACTCCGCTTCTGGGGGAAGGGAATTTCTCCAGCCAGGTTCAGGTCGAGCTCGATCAGAGCGAAGTGACGAGCGCGCGCGAAACTTATGACAAGGATGGCGCCGTGCGCTCCGAAAGCGAGCAGACATCCACCCGGCAGGCCCAGCGCCTGCCCGGCGGTGTGCCCGGCGTGACTGCCAACACTCCGCCGCCCGATGCAGAGCTGGTTGACGGGCCGCCTCAGCCCGATACCGCGACACAGGCAGCCTCACCGGCGTTCGCCTCGTCAGGCCCTGCGGACACTCAAAGCGCGGTACAGCGCAATTTCGAACTGGATCGCGAAGTCGCGGTGACAGCCAGGCGTGCTGGCGGCCTCACAAAGCTATCGGTTGCCGTCGCTGTTTCGCAGGAAGCGATGGTCGCCGCCTCGCCGCTCACTCCCGAAGAGCTCGAAGCGCTGGTGAGCGCGGCTGTTGGCGTCGATCAGGCGCGCGGAGATATGGTCAAAATTGCTGTGAGCAAATTCGAGACGCAGGAGCTGGAGCCGATGGCCTTTTACGAGCAGGCATGGTTCGCACAGGTTGTGCGGTATGGCGCGGCGCTGATCGCTGTTTTGCTGGTGCTGCTGCTGGCGGTTCGCCCGCTGATAGCCCGCACGCGTTCAGACAGCCAGAGTGCAGATGATCCGCTTTCTCTTGGCGACGCAGCCCAGACTGCTGGCGCTCTTCCTCAGACCGGTGATGTGGCAGGGGCAAAAAATCCGGCGATTGCAAAGCCTGCCTCTCAGGATCCCTTTGCGCAATTACCTGAGCAAGTGCAGCTTGCCCGCACGCTGGCGAATGAGCAGCCAGACCGTGCGCTCGAAGCGCTCCAGCGTATGCTTCAGCCGCCTGCCGACGATGCGCAAAAGGCAGCAGTCTGATGGCCGCCACCGATCTGATCGCAGCGGGCGGTGATGCCGCGCGGGACGAAGCATCAACGGCAGCGCCCCTGCTGGACCGCATCCAGCGCGCTGCCGTTTTCCTGACGTTGCTTGGCGATGAGGAAGCAGAGTTGCTGCTTGCCCGAATGGACCCCGGCGAGCTTGAATTGGTAGGCGCTGCCATGTGCGAGCTTGGCGATATCGAAGCGCGGCATATCGCCGAGGCGCTGGACGATTTTGTCGTCGAGGCGGAGCGCCAGATATTGCCTGCGCGCGGACGCCCCGAACGCGTGCGCGGCCTGCTGACACGTTCTTTGGGTGAAACCAAGGCGGCCAGCATGATGCTGCGGATCGAGCCTGAAGCGCGGCCCCGCTCGATCGAGATGGCGCGCTGGCTGGCCCCCTCCATCGTGCTGCGTCTGATCGAGGATGAACACCCGCAGGTAATTGCGGCGCTGCTGTTGATGCTGGAACCTGAACCCGCCGCGCAGGTGCTTTCAGGTCTCCCTGAAGCCAGGCAATCCGCTGTCGTGGCGCGGGTTGCGAAGATGGATTCTGTCTCGGCGCATGTGATGGAAATGATCGATCACCTGCTTTCACAGCGCATCGGCTCCACTTTTGGCGCCAGCGCGCTTGCCATGGGCGGCCCGCGCGATGCGGCAAACCTGATCAACATGGCAGAAGGTGATTTGCGCAACACCGTGCTGCCAGCCATCGCGCAGGTCGACGGGCCACTGGCTGCGCGCATAGAGGAAGAGCTGTTTACATTCGAAATGCTGTACGATCTCGATCCTCAAAGCATGGGCCGCCTGCTGCGCGATGTGGACAGCGAAGTGCTGGTCGATGCTCTCAAAGGTCTTCTCGATGCACAGCGCGGGCCGTTCTTCGCATCGATGTCGAGCCGGGCGGCGGATGGCATACGCGACGAGATCGAGCTGCGAGGCCGCCTCGCGAAGAGCGATGTTATCGCAGCCCAGCGCAAGATCCTTGCGGTGGCCCGCACGCTTGCCGAAGAAGGCGAAATAGTTCTGGGAGCCGACGATGGCGAATTCGTCTGACTGGATGGCCGCATCGCCCCCCGCGCGGCCATCGCCTATGCCAGCATGGATAGCGGCCCTGCAACAAAGCGAATCCCAACAATTGGCCAGATCCGGGTTTAGCGATTGTTCGCCCTTCACGCCTCAGCCCCGCAAAGCCGATCCTGCGCCGCCCCCTAGCGATGCGTCTCCGCCTCCCGATACGCCGACACCAGAAGAACTGGCCTATCGGCGAGGCCTTGCCGAAGGGCGCGCTGCTGCCCAAGCCGACGCCGAGGCTGCGCTTGCTGTCGAACGGGCGCGCTGCAGCCAGTTGCGCACTACATTCCAACAGCTTGATAAAGCAGCGATGGATGCGCTCGCGCAGGAATTGAGCGCGACCGTGCAATCGCTGTGTTCTGGTGTTCTGGGCGAATACGCTGCCGATCCTGACCAATTGATGGAGCGGTGCGAGGCGGCGGCGCGGCGGCTTGGATCAGGCGCAGCGGGCCTGACCCTGCATCTACATCCCCAGACGCGTGCGCAGATTGATGAGGCCGCCTTTCAAGGCTGGAGCCTTGCCGAAGATCCGACGCTTGAGCCGGGCGCGCTGCGCCTCGCCAACGATCAGGGTGCGGTGCGCGATTGCCCGCAAGACTGGT
>JGI12109J20283_11259027_pt1 | contig 23376 bp, 15 predicted proteins | sample ElkSlonscriptome_12_FD_20283 | JGI IMG/M metagenome (IMG submission 20283)
GGCGAACCGGAAGCCGGCGAAGACATGCAGTTCAGCTTCGCCGAACTGCTGGCCCACGCCGCCAAGTCACGGCCGCTGGCCGCCGGGACCATCCTGGGATCAGGCACCATTGCCAACCAGGACACGGCCCGCGGCGCTTCCTGCCTAGCGGAAAAGCGCATGCTGGAAATCATCGCCAACGGCAAGCCACAGACGCCGTTCATGCAGTTCGGCGATACGGTCAAGATCGACATGACCGATGCCGAGGGCAACAGCTTCTTCGGAGCCATTGAGCAAAAAGTGGTGCCCTATCAGCGTTAGGTGGCTTGCCCCCGCACCAAGGGCTTTTCCAGCGCCGCGTGATTTCGACAGTGATATCCGGCAGGCGGCAACGGGTGCTAAGCTCGTGGCGATGACCAATCGACGGCAGTGACCATGTTGAGACAACTTGCATCCGCTTTGCTCTTGATCTGGAGCTCCGCCTCGATGGCGCTAGAGGTTTTCGAAATACCCGATGCCGATCCATCCAATGGCTTATGGAGGCCCGATATCCAGGCCGCCTACCCCGAAGTTGACTGGCAGACCCTCGACGTGCTCTGTCTGCCGCCCGGTCAGTTCAAGTTCATCCTGATCCAGAATCTTCCACAGCGAAATGCTGAACGACCGTTGACAATCACCAACTGCGGAGGGCAAACCCGCATCGGCGGATTGGGTCATTACTATCTATTCGTCCTGGGCGGCGGCAGCCATTGGCGCTTGACGGGCGAGTATTCGGCTGCCAGCGGAACGGGACACCCGGACTACCCGGGCCATGCAGACGGGCAATATGCCAACAGCCAGGATAGCTATGGAATCCTGATCGATGACGAAACAATCGAAGAGGGAAGCCCGTCCGGACTATCAATCGGCGGAGGGGCGACGGATTTTGCAATCGACTTCATAGAAATCAGGCGCGTCGGCTTTGCTGGCATGCTGATCAAGAGCGACAACGACGGCGCTGCAACCATGCGAAACGTCCGAATTCATGACAATTACATTCACGACATCGGATCCGAAGGGATCTACATCGGTTCGACACAATCGCCCCCGCAACACAGTATCGAGAACCTGAAGTTCTACAACAATCGGGTTCTGCGTACCGGAACCGAAATCTTCCAGCTCGGTCAGATCGGCGGCGATACGGAGATCTGCAACAACGTATTCCTGGCCGGCGCGATGGACTGGAAAAATCCATTTCAGGCGTTTCAGAACAACGCCATCCAGCTGGGACCGAGGTACGGCAATATCTCGTTTTGCAGGAATATCGTGATCGGTGCCGGATCCTCGTGGCTGAACTACCTCGGGATCGACATCGAAAGCGACCAGCATCCGCCAGGCGCGGTCGTCGAGATCTCCAACAACTACTTTTCCGATTCACGTCACTTCGGGGGATACGTTGCGCGCATGACCCAGCCGGATATGACGACGAGAATCGTCGGCAATCGATTCCGTCGCCTGGTCTTCCAGTATGACGAGGTCGAGCCCGGGTCGAGCAACTACAACCAGTTCTTTCGGATGGGGTCAGGGAGCGTCGCCAACACCTCTGAGATCGAGTTCATGGACAATCAGTTCGATGGCGGCCAGTTCTTCATTAACAACTGGTCCGATCCCAATACAAGTCAGGGCAACATCACCGCCTCCGGGAACCAGCAAACCAGCATCCCGGCGGTCGAATTCGAGGCTTCCGGCTTCACAGAGCAATTCGATTGGCTTCGACTGGAGATCTGGACCGAATTGGACTACAACGGACAGCCCGTCACGTATCAGGACGGAGATATCGTCAGCGTCGCCGGCAGCCTTTACGAGTGCCGCCAATCGGCCGGATGCGGCTCCGGGCTCGATCCAGAAGATCCAGCCAACCAAGCGTTCTGGCTGGCGCTGCCCGATCCCACCGACGATGTGCGCTTGAGCGCAGACTCGCCGATTCAGGGCGTTGGACTTGTCGACGGTACCGCCGAGGTTTTCAATGACCGCTTCGAGTCCGAGCCCGAGAACTGATAGGCGGCGGCTTACTCAGACCCGCTTTCGAAACAGCTTCGAATGCGTTACCCTCGGAAAATGCTTAATAAATCATATACATCGCAGTCCACCCCGGTTCCAGCGATCGACCCTAGGAGCACCGAGCTCATCGAATCCGCTGGTGCCACACTCTCCGAACTCGACCCCATTGGCGCAACCGTACGGGGAATTGATCTCACAGCTAAGAACTCACCACCAACCGAGCTCGTCGATGCGTTGGAGCGGATCATGGCCCAGCGCGGGTTTCTGGTATTTAAAAGCGACCAGGCGCTTGCCCCCGAGCATTTCCTGCGTGCCAGCGCCTGGTGGGGCGGCAAGCAGCTTCACAGCACCCACGGCGTCCATCCGGCAACGCCTGCGGGCAATCGGCATCTGTTCCGTTTGTCGAACGATCAGCGGCACGGAATTCCGGGCGTCGGGCCGCAGTGGCACAACGACGGCAGCTTCAATACCGATACCTTTTCCCACGCTGGCTATCACATTGTGCGCCCGGCCGAGAACGGCGGCGGCACGTGGTTTGCGCATCAGGGCGCAGCTTTCGATGCGCTCGCGCCGGAGCGCCAGTCCTTCTGGCAACGCCTGTCCTCGGTGAATTCAGCCTCGGGCGTGGTTCATCCCGCGGTTCATCAGCACCCGATTTCAGGCCGAACAAGCCTGTGGCTGCACCTGGGCATGACCGGTGCGGTGATCGCGAAGCAACCCGACTCAGAAGACTTCCGACTGCTGAATTCGGAGGAACTGACCACACTGTGTCAAGAATACAATGACTTACTCAACGCTGGTTTCGAACGAGGCTATGCAATCGCTTACGACTATCAGAAGAACGATTGCATCTTCGTCGACAATCTGGCTGTGGCACATCGCGCCTCGCCCGAGGCGCATCTGCCCGTTGATCAGCAGGGGCTTCGCATACTCCACCGTAGTACCGTCAAGGGTGTCGAGGATTTCAATCCCGATTTCGGTCTGCCGCAGCGCGTTAACATTGCTGGCCCCAGTCCCTTCGGTGACGGAGTCTGGCAGGCTGGCGGTCTGGGTTTTCGATGGGATGACAGCATTGCTATGCAGAACTGAGAGGGCTCAGAACCGATAAGTCATCCGGAACCGAATGTCGCGGTCGCGCTGAAGGAACGGCGCGTTGACGCGCTGCTCGAGCTCTCGACGCCATCGAGCCCTGAATTCAAAGCGCAGGGCTCGGGTCGCCTGATACTGCCAGCGGTATTCGAACAGCTCGTTGTTCTGGCGGAAATCGTTCGACAGCAGCATCCCGCCGTCGGACTGGCCGTAATTGATGCCCATTGAATGCTTGGGGAAGAGATTGTCGATATCGAGACCGACCTGCCACCCCCAGCCGTCAGTGTCACCCTGGCCAGGCAGCATGAGGGTGGCTTTCTCGGGCGTATTGAGAGCATGCGCCAGCTCACCAACGGCGATCAAGCGGCGGCCCGAATCATCCAAATCCCAGCCAGCTCCCACTTTGAACGCAGCCATGATGTAGTCCTCTCGCTCGCTGCTCGCCAGTCCTTCGGGCGCCAGTGAATCAGGATAGACGGTTACCGAAAGGGCGCGCATGAACACCGGGCCGAGCTCTGCCTCGCTGCCAAGGACGCCGAAAAAGCCGACCCGCGACCCGCTGTCGTCGAAGCTGATCGGACCACGAAGGGTCTGGCCGTTGCCGTCGGGCCCGTTGTACTGGGCCATAAGGTCGGCATACCAGCCGTTGGAAAGCTCCCGGCGATAGGCAATCGCGTCTGTCCAGCCGATGTTGATCGCGCTGGCCTGGCTGCGATCGAAACTCCGCGTTGCCATCTGCGGCAGGTCAAGATTGGATTGCATCCGCCCAACACGCCACTGTGACCGGCCATCGCCGACATTGCACTGCAAGAAGAACTCGTCGAGGGTTGCCGTACCCGGGCTCACCTCAGTGCCGGTGTCTCGATGGGAGCGCAGGTAAAAATCCCAGTCATTGCCTTCATCCAGCGCCGTCGCCGCAAAGCGGGTCTGGAAGCGGCAGGCTTCGCCAAGCTCTTCCCTCAGGCGCAGGCGCAGGCGCGCGCCGGAGGCGTTCGAGTTGGACTTGTCACCATCCCGTGTATCGCGCCAGGCCTCGGTGTAGGCATGCACGCGAAAGTCACCGCTGACATCCCAAGCTGAAACGTCAGCAGGGTTCATAAGTATCAGAAACAGGCCTAAAAGCGTCGCCGAAGGAAATGAAATCGGTTTCATGGTCTTCCGTGAGATTGTTGAGTCGACAAGCTGGGGCGAATGCCGCCGCGCGTCATATTACAGACTTATGACGGTGCGATCGAGGAAATTAATTCCGTGCTGGCAAAAGCCCCAGTACACCATATGTTCAATTTCAGAGCATTTCACCACCCGCTTCCGACCAAGGCAGAAAGAAGCGTAAACAGTTAGAGTAATCACCATGGATTCAAAGGAAAACAGTGGCGTCGCGACGCTGCCCTATTCGGGCCTGCGCTTGCGGCGGACCTCCCCCCTACGAGAGCGTGAGGACTGGCAGGACGCCTGCCGATCGCATTCGCATGCCCGTGTCATTCCGGTCTGGCGCGAGCGAAGCCTAATCAACGGCTGGCAGGCAGGGAGCGGCGATGCGAATCCCGACCAGCCGCTCAGCATGCAGGTTCTCAGCCCAGAGGCGATCGGCGATGCTGAATTAATCCTCCTGGGAATCAACGATGAAACACCCGTGCTGGCCGCCGACCTCTCGCACTGGTCCGAGGACGAGGCCGATGCGCTGGCCTCGAATTCTGCTTTCGTCGACCTGCGCAAGATCGGGCCTGCGCTCAACGCCCAGGAGGCTGCGCTACTGAGCTACGCGCGCGGGATGGTCCATTGGCACCGGACCCACCGACACTGCGGTCGCTGCGGCGCGGCAACCCGCAACCAGCGCGGCGGCATGCTGCGACGCTGCCCCGATTCGAACTGCGGCGGAGTCGCCTTCCCTCGCATCGATCCGGCCGTCATCGTGCTGGTCGAGGACTCAGGCCTTCATCAGGACGGCGTAGCACGCTGCCTGCTGGGTCGCGCGCCGGACTGGCCGGCGGGCGTCTATTCCACCCTGGCCGGATTCGTCGAACCCGGCGAATCCCTGGAAGAAACCGTCGCGCGGGAAGTGCGTGAAGAGAGCGGCGTCGGGATTAAAAACGTTCGCTATCGGGCGTCCCAACCCTGGCCCTTCCCCTCGTCGTTGATGATCGGCTTCCACGCCACCGCGCGAACGCTCGAGATCGTCCGCCACGACAAGGAGCTGGAAGACGCCCGCTGGTTCAGCGCCGAGGAACTTCGAGGTGCCGGAACTTGGGGTGAAAATCGCGATATCTGCCTGCCCCGAGGCGATTCGATCGCGCGCTACCTGATCGAGCTCTGGCTTGAAGAACGGCTCGATTAATCCAGACAGAGCAGCTCGTCCACTGAGGGCCGGGATAAGTCGATGACCGCATTGCCAGCAGTGACACCATCGCCCGACAGGTGTTGTCGTTCCTCTAACCCGAGCAGTCCATGAGCTCAAGAGTCTGGTCACTGGGCATCTGGTTATCGGCAGCCGTTCTCTCCCTGGGAGCAACACCCCTTGCCAAAAAAATGGCGCTGCTCGACGGCGGCGGAAGCATCTTAATTGCCCTCAGCACCGCGCTTGTCTCAGCCGCCCTGATCCTTGGCTGGCTGGTTGCTCAGGGTCAGTTCGGTAAAATGAGTGACCTAGCGCCACGTCACTGGCGCGCGGTCTTGCTGGTCGGTGCTTTAGGTTCCGGCCTCGTTCCGCTGTTCGGCATCCTCGCTATGACCGACACGAGCGCGTCGAATCGCGCTCTGTTCCAGTCCGCCTATCCAGTTGCTACCGCACTGGCCGCGCGTCTGATACTCAAGGAGCGACTGGATCTCACAAGCTATCTCTGGGTAGGCCTGGTCTGCATCGGTCTGATTCTGATGAATCTTGACGGCAAGACGGGCCTCAGCCTGATGAGCGGTTCGTTCTGGCTGCTGCTCGGCACCCTGCCGCTGATCGGCCTGGCCGACGTGATCGCTAAACGTGCCCTGGGTCATCTGACACCCGAAACGGTCGCGCTTGGTCGCGCACTTGGTGGACTGCTTATTCTCGTAGTGCTGCTGCCCTGGGTGGCGACGTCAATCGGCGACATCCAATCGACAACCTGGCTCTGGATTCTACTGGCCGGGAGCTGCATGGGCGTCTTCGGGATTGCCCTCTACCAGGTGTTTGATCGCACGCAGCTCACCCTGGCCGCAGGACTGATCGCTCTGGCTCCGCTGTTGACCCTAGGGCTGGAGGTGAGTCTGCTCAACTTGACCTTGAGCCTGCTTCAATGGAGTGGGTTCGCACTCGCCCTGGTTGCGGTCGTGATGCTTTCCCGGCGGGCCTGATGGCCAAGTCAACAAGCCTGCTGAGCCACCAAATCCCGCGCGTTCAGGCGCTTGACGGCGGCGCAGCGGCGTCTTGCTGTTGGGCGGAACGCGACTCGCGGCGGTCTCGCCCAGTCAGAAGCCGGCTCAAGGCGCTGGACGCATTTTGCACGATGACATAGAGGCACGGCACCAGGAAGAGGGTCAGCACCATGGCCGACAGGAGACCGCCGACCACCGCAACGGCGAGCGGCTGCATCAGCATTGCGCCTGCCCCTGCCCCAATGGCTAAAGGCAGCATACCAACCACAGTGGTAAGCGTGGTCATCAGGATAGGCCGCAGGCGAATGCCACCGGCCTCCACAACCGCCTCGGTCAGGTCCTGCCCATCGTTGCGCTGGCGCTCGATATATTCGACCAGAAGAATGGCGTTATTGACCACGATCCCGACCAAGAGCACGGTGCCGAGGAACACTGGTGCACTGATCGGCGTACCGGTCACCCACAGCGCCATAGCGGAGCCGGCTGTGGCCAGTGGTGCCGAGGTCATGATCACCAGGGGGTTGGAAAGTTTTTCGTACTGGACAGCCAGCACGACGAAAACCAAAAAGATCGCCAGCGCCAGGACGACGGCCATCTCGCGGTTGGTTTCCTGAATGGTCTCGAACTGCCCACCGAGCACAACGCCGTACTGTTCCGGCATGTTGATCTCTGAAATCCGTCGCTGAACCTCCTCCATGATCGTGCCGACGTCATTCTGTGAGGTGTCGAAGTTACCGACGATGCGCTGGATTCGAACCTGGTTTTCGCGGCCAATCTCAGCCGGGCCCTCCTCGAGCGAGAATGTCGCTACCTGGCGCGCCTGGATGGGGCCGTTGACGCTGTTGGCGACGATCACCTGACCCAGCGTGTCGATATCCTGGACTTCCTCGCGCGGCAGGCGAACGCGCACGTCGTATTCGTTGACGCCGGTGGAATAACGCGTTGGTACGTAGCCTGAAACAGCATAGCGTAGAGACTGCGCCACGCTGCTGATGTCTAGACCCAGGGCGGAGGCACGCTCGCGATCAACGTCAATCGACAGCAGCGGCGTGCGATCCTCATCGTCCATCTCAACCCCGCTCAATCCCGGAATTGTCTCGATCGAGGCGATGACTTCGCGCGCCAGATCCTGCAGCACGCCGATATCCTCACCTACGATCTTTAGCTCCATGTCCTCCCCGGACACGCCGAAGGTCAGACCCCGTATACCAGGCGACCAAACGTACATGCGAGCGCCGGCAATATCGAGCTCGTTCAGGCGACTCTGCATTTCGCTGACCCAGCGACTCGCTGGCCATTCCGGCCGGTCCTCTGCATCGGCCAGCTTGACCAGGACATAGCCACGTCCCGGTCGCTCGTTGGCCGTACCGCCCCAGACGTTGCCGCCGGCGAGCGCAAAAACGCTTTTGATGTGCGGCATTTCAGAGACTTCCGCTTCGATCAGCCGCGTCGCAGCATTGGTTTCTTCCGGCGTAGTGCCGGCCGGGAGCGCCAGGCGGATACCCAACTCGCCATCGTCGAGCTGAGGAAGAAATTCGTTACCCAGAGTTTGCGCCAAGTTCAGGCTGCCGACAAAAATCAATATCCCGGCCGCAAAGACCACCCAGCGCCAGCGCAGCATGACGCGCAGGGTCTTGCGATAGCGCTCGGATAGCCACTCGATAAATCCGTTGAACCAGCGATAAGGCGCCGAGCGACTGAAACCCGATTCAAAACGGATCTTCGCAAACTGTGCTGCCAGCATGGGGACGAGCGTCAGCGCGACCGCCAGAGAGGCAATCACGGCGAAAGAAATTGTGACCAGGAGTTCGCGAAACACCAGCGTTGCAAGACCGGTAACCAGCAGGAACGGGATGACGGCAGCCAGATTAGTCAAGGTACCGGCGGTGATGGCCGACATGACCTCGTCGGCACCTTCGTGGGCCGACTCCTCAGGAGATTTGCCAAGCTTATCCCGGTGCCGGGAAATATTTTCCAGCATGACGATGGCGTTGTCGAGCAGCAGACCAACGCCGAGCGCCAGCCCTCCAAGGCTCATTACGTTCAGGGTCAGCCCGGACGCACCCATCAGGGCGAAGGTGGCCATGACCGCCAGCGGGATCGACAGGCCGATCACGAAACTCTTGCGAAGGCTGCCGAGAAAGGCCAGCACAACGACCATCGCCAGCGACCCGCCGAGGATCGCCGCGGCGGACACGGACTTCACCGAACCGCGGATGAAATAGGCTGCATCCTCGGTGATCTTGAAGCTGATGTCGTCGGGAATAAACCCCGAGGCAGCTAGCGACTCCATGCGCTCGATCACGTCATCGACCACGCCGACGGTATTTGCGTCAGGCTGCTTGAAGACCGAGACTTGAACCGCCGGCCGGCCATCGAGGCGTACGAACAGTCGTTGCTCCCGAAATCCATCGCGAACTTCAGCCACTTCGTCGAGGCGGATTCGCCGGTCCGACCCGGGAACCGCCAGAAGGACGTTGGCAATCTCTTCCGGACTCGTGAAGCGACCGTCCGTTCGGGCCATGACATCGAGGCTGCTCGAGGTCACGTTGCCGGCCGCGACGTTTAGATTTTCCTGCGCCAGCTGGTCTGCGACACCGGCCAGGGTCAGCCCGTACGACCGCAGGCGCTGCTGGTCGACGATAACCTCCAGTTCGCGCTCCTGGCCGCCGATGGCTTCGACACCGGAGACGCCCTGGATCGCCTGGAGCTGGGGTGCGAGGCGGTTGTCGACCCAATCGCGTACCTCGCGCGGCGTGCGCAGGTCTGACGAAAAACCGGCCTCGTAGACCGATGAGGCACCCGGGTCCGACTTACGCAAGCGGGGTGCCTCGACCTCGTCAGGCAGCTGAGCCCGAGCCCGCTCCAGCAATCGTGACGCGTTTTGCAGCGCGGTATCGAGGTCAGTGCCGTATTCAAAAATCAAGTTGACGTCGGTGCGGCCTTCTTCGGCCTCTGACGACATTCGAATCAAATCCTCGGTCGATGACAGCGCGCGCTCCAGGGGCCGAGTTACCTGCTCCTCGACCACCTCTGGGGCGGCGCCAGGGTAATCGACATTCACTCGCACCAGCGGGTAAACAACCTCCGGTAGAAGATTGACCGGCAGCCGATCAATAAAAAATAAGCCCATCACCAGAACCACTGTGGCGATGGCGGCTGTTCCCACTGGGCGACGAATGGATGCGTGTGTTAGGCCGCGATAATACTTGGTACCGCGGACCGGATCAGTGGCATCGGGATTGCGGTCGTCGCCGCTGATCTCGTTCAAAGGACGGTTATCGCTCACCCCGACACCCGCAAGGTGTCGACGATTCGAACGCGCGTACCCTCCGCCAGATCCAGCGGACTGGACGACACGATCCGATCACCGGGTTCAAGACCGCCCACGATCTCGCGCCAGTCCCCCCGGATGATGCCGGTCGTGACCGCACGGCGGCGGAGTTCACTGTCCTGATCGATAACCATCACGTAGGACGGATCACCCATTCCAACGGACCCGGCCGGAACTGCGAGTACACCCTGCTTGTAATCAACCCGCAGATCGGCGCGCGCCAGGAAGCCAGGCCGCACGCCCCGGGCGTAAGCGTCTGGCAGTACGATTTCCACTGTAACCAGTCGGCTGGCTCCGTCGGCCGCCGGAAACACGCGACGAACTACGCCATCAAGGGCCGGCCTGTCTTTCAACGCATCAATTCTGACCGGCACCTTGTCACCGGCCTGGATCTCTGAAACGTCCAGCTCGGAAACGCCGATTCGTGCGACCAGATCATCGAGATCGGCGAGCTCGAACGCCGAGCCCAGACGCGCGATGGCTGAGCCAGGCTCGATCATGCGATCGATGACGTAGCCGTCGATTGTTGCAGTGATCCGGCCAAAGTCGACCCGAGTTCGCCACAAATCCACGACCGTGAGAGCAACATCGAGCTCGGATTGCGCAGTGACGAAACTGGCCTCGTCGATATAATCCTGATCACGCAGGCGCTGCAGGCGTTCGAAGTTGGTCTGCGCTTCCCGCAGAGCCGCTTCAGCTCGGGAAAGTTCGGCACGCTGTTCGCTGACGTCAATCTGCGCCAGCAGCTGCCCGGCCTCGACGCGATCGCCCGCTTCCACTTCAACCGACTCAATGATGCCGTCCGTGCGGGCCGCCAGCTGCACGGTTCGCAGCGGCTCGACCGGCGAGGCGACCTGGACGTGCCGAGACAAATCCCGCCTCGACACCTCGTAGGAGCGAACCGGCAGCGACGGGCGGCCTTCGCTACGGACGCTCGGCTGAGACGACGAATCATCGCCTCCGCAGCCAATGAGCATTGCGACGGTTGCCGTCAATAAAGCGGCCCGAATCGAGCCAGAAATATTCTTGGACGTTTTCATCGATGTGAATATTGCAGCAGGGACATGAATATTATAAGAAGGGTCTGAGCATTCCGATGACCTTTAAACCGATCAGTTCGGCCCCTCTGCGCAGAATCAAAGCGGATCGGACTCTGCGCGCGCCTCGGCCGTTCTCGACACATTCTCTATCTTTGACTCCGGCGGATGCTTGCTGATTCGCCCAATGGCCTTATTCGTGTCCGCTGCAGCCTTCTTCTATCCGACGCGGCTGGCCCTAGGCAGGGTTCGAAGGAGTATTCCGGGGGTAAATTCAACCTCAGCACGGAGAACGTCCAAGCCAACAAGGAAGAGTGGGATCGATTGGCAAACTCTGTTTGCTAGTGGCCCGGAACAAACAGCATTAGGAACAGAAAAACCACCGCCGGTCTCCCAGCGGTGGTCTACTCGTTGTTCAACGACTCAGCCAGTGGCTGAGCCGATTTTTGCGACAGTCGTAGCGCCGGTCGTCACGCCGATCGTCACGCCGATCGTCGCCATGCTTACTCGGCGTCTGAGGTCTGCTTTTCCTCGACCTGTTCTGCATCCGAGGCACGCAACAGTGCCGCCAGTTCGGCTTCGCTGTCACCGTGAAGGTCGCGATCTTGTTTGCGCCTGGCCATGGCAACGCGGCCAGTACCCGCCGGGATCAGACGTCCGACGATGACGTTTTCCTTCAGGCCGCGCAGGTTGTCGACGGTGCCGCGAACGGCGGCGTCGGTCAGTACGCGGGTGGTTTCCTGGAAGGAAGCCGCTGAGATGAACGACTCGGTCGCCAGCGAGGCCTTGGTAATCCCCAACAGCACGTTGATCAACCTGGCCGGGCGGAGACTATCGACTTCGAGACGCTCGTTTTCTTCACGCACTCGGATGGCATCAAGCTGCTCACCTCTGAGGAACTTGGAGTCGCCGCCGTCGAGGATCTCGACCTTGCGCAGCATCTGGCGAATGATGACCTCGATGTGCTTGTCGTTAATCTTCACGCCCTGCAGTCGGTAGACGTCCTGGATTTCCTGGACCAGATAGTCGGCCAGTCGCTCAACGCCCAACAGGCGCAGGATATCGTGCGGATTCGGCTCGCCGTCGACGACGGTTTCGCCCTTCTCTACATGCTCACCCTCAAAGACCAACACCTGACGCCACTTGGGAATAAGTTCCTCGTGCGCTTCACCGGTTTCGTCAGTGATGACCAGTCGCTGCTTGCCCTTGGTCTCCTTGCCAAAACTGACCACACCGGAGGCTTCGGCCAAGATGGCACCTTCCTTCGGCTTGCGTGCCTCGAACAGGTCGGCCACGCGCGGAAGACCCCCGGTGATATCACGGGTCTTGGACGATTCCTGCGGAATACGCGCGATGATGTCACCAACGCGAATTTCCTGACCGTCAGCTGCATTGATGACCGCACCTGCAGGCAGGAAGTACTGTGCGAGCTGCTCGGTGTTCGGGATATTGAGCGGCTTACCTTTCTTGTCGAGCAGGCGAATGATCGGACGTAGGTCCTTGCCTTCGCTACCGCGTTTCTTCGGATCGGTCACGACCATGGAACTCAAGCCCGTGATGTCATCGATCTCTTCGGTGACGGTCACGCCCGAGATGAAGTCCTGGAAGCTGGCCTGGCCAGCCACTTCGGAGACGATCGGGTGGGTATGCGGATCCCAGTTGGCAACGTTCTGGCCAATCTCGACCTTGTCGCCTTCCTTCACGCTGACAATGGCGCCATACGGAATCTTGTAGCGCTCGCGCTCGCGACCGTGAGTATCGATGACCGAGAGCTCGCCTGACCGCGATACGGCGACTAGCTTGCCGTCCTTATTCTCCACCGACTTCAGGTTGTAGAAGCGGATCGATCCGCCCGACTTGACTTCAATATGGTCGATTGCCACAGAACGCGACGCCGCACCACCGATGTGGAAGGTTCGCATGGTCAGCTGGGTTCCCGGCTCACCGATGGACTGGGCAGCGACAACCCCGACGGCTTCACCCTGGTTGACCAGGATTCCGCGGGCCAGATCGCGGCCATAGCAGGTGGCACAGATGCCGTGCTTCGTTTCGCAGGTGATGGGCGATCGGACAAGAACGCGATCGATCCCATTCTCTTCCAGTTCGCCGACCCATTTCTCGTCGAGCAGGGTTCCGCGCTCACACAGGACCTTGTCGCTGTCGGCCGGGTAGATATCTTCGGCCACGACTCGTCCAAGGATTCGCTCGCCGAGGGGCTCAACCACATCGCCACCTTCGACGATCGGAAGCATTTCCAAGCCCTGCTCGGTGCCGCAATCGTATTCGATCACAACCAGATCCTGCGCGACGTCGACGAGACGACGGGTCAGGTAGCCGGAGTTGGCGGTCTTGAGTGCCGTATCGGCCAGGCCCTTACGAGCACCGTGAGTCGAGATGAAGTACTGCAGGACGTTGAGGCCCTCGCGGAAGTTGGCGGTAATCGGCGTTTCGATGATCGAGCCGTCCGGCTTGGCCATCAGGCCGCGCATACCAGCCAGCTGACGAATCTGGGCGGCAGAGCCACGGGCGCCGGAGTCGGCCATGATGAAGATCGAGTTCATCGAATCCTGAATGACTTCATTGCCGTCAGCATCAACGCGTGTTTCCTTGCCGATGCGCTTCATCATGGCGCGGGCGACTTCTTCGTTGGTCCGCGACCAGATATCGACCACCTTGTTGTAGCGCTCACCGGCCGTCACAACACCTGAGGCGTACTGGTTCTGAATATCGAGGATTTCGCCCTCGGCACGCTCCAGAATTTCGACCTTCTCGGGCGGTACCTGCAGGTCATCCAGGCCGATAGACACGCCGGCACGCGTGGAGTAGGCAAATCCGGTGTACATCAGCTGATCTGCAAAAACGACCGTATGCTTCAGTCCCAGCGTGCGGTAGCACTCGTCGATGAGTCTCGAGATCTGCTTTTTCTTCAGTATTTCGTTGACCGCAGAGAAGGGCATTCCGGGCGGCACGATTTCCCACAACAGGGCCCGCCCCACGGTGGTCTCGTATCGGGTCACGGTCTCTTCGCTGTTGCCGTCCTCGTCGATCTGGAGTTCACGGATTCGTACGGTGATCGCCGCCTGCACCTCGACCTTGCGGTTGGCGTAGGCACGATGCACCTCGCCGACGCTTGAGAACGACATGCCCTCGCCCTCGGCACCGGGCAGATGGCGGGTCATGTAGTAAAGACCGAGCACCACATCCTGTGTCGGCACGATGATCGGCTCGCCGTTGGCCGGCGACAGGATGTTGTTCGATGACATCATCAGGGCACGGGCTTCGAGCTGGGCTTCCAGGCTCAGCGGCACGTGGACGGCCATCTGGTCACCGTCGAAGTCGGCGTTGAAGGCGGTACAGACCAGCGGGTGGAGCTGGATCGCCTTGCCCTCAATCAGGACCGGTTCGAAAGCCTGAATACCAAGACGGTGAAGGGTCGGCGCGCGGTTGAGCATGACCGGGTGCTCTCGGATGACTTCCTCGAGAATGTCCCAGACTTCGCCTTCTTCGCGCTCGACGAGCTTTTTGGCCGCCTTTATGGTCATGGCCAGGCCCCGACGCTGCAGCTTGGAGAAGATGAACGGCTTGAACAGCTCAAGGGCCATTTTCTTCGGCAAACCGCATTCGTGCAGCTTCAGAGTGGGCCCGACGACAATCACCGAACGGCCCGAGTAGTCGACGCGCTTTCCGAGCAGGTTTTGACGGAAGCGCCCCTGCTTGCCCTTGATCATGTCGGCCAGCGATTTCAGCGGACGCTTGTTGGTGCCGGTAATAGCGCGACCACGACGTCCATTGTCGAGCAGTGCATCGACTGACTCCTGCAGCATGCGCTTTTCATTGCGCACGATGATGTCCGGTGCATTGAGATCCAGCAGGCGGCGCAGGCGATTATTGCGGTTGATCACGCGACGGTAGAGATCGTTGAGATCGGAGGTCGCGAAGCGGCCACCGTCGAGCGGCACCAGCGGGCGCAAATCCGGCGGCAGTACGGGCAAGACGGTCAGGATCATGTACTCGGGACGGTTGCCCGATTCGATGAACGCTTCCATCAGCTTGATGCGCTTGGTCAGGCGCTTGATCTTGGTCTCGGAGTTGGTCGCCGAGATGTCTTCGCGCAGCTGGGTCAGCTCACCGTTCAGATCAATGTTCTTGAGCAGATGGAAAACCGCTTCGGCACCCATCTTGGCGTCGAACTCATCACCGTATTCTTCCAGTGCCTCGAGGTACTGCTCGTCGGTCAACAGCTGACCGCGCTCGAGCGGGGTCATGCCCGGTTCCAGCACCAGATAGGATTCGAAATACAGGATCCGTTCGATGTCGCGCAGGGTCATGTCCAGCATCAGACCGATGCGGCTCGGCAGCGACTTGAGGAACCAGATATGGGCAACCGGTGAGGCCAGGTCGATATGACCCATGCGCTCGCGTCGAACCTTGGTCAGGGTCACTTCGGTGCCGCACTTCTCACACTTCACGCCGCGATGCTTCATGCGCTTGTACTTGCCGCAGAGGCATTCATAGTCCTTGATCGGACCAAAGATGGCCGCACAGAACAGGCCTTCGCGCTCGGGCTTGAAGGTCCGGTAGTTGATCGTTTCGGGCTTCTTGACTTCACCGAACGACCAGGAGCGGATCAGCTCAGGCGGTGCCAGTCCGATGCGAATGGCGTCAAAATCAGAGATTTGATTCTGACGCTTGTAGAGGTTGAATAGATCACGCATTTTCAGACTCCTCCTGAGCTCAAGACTCTTCGAGTTCGATGTTGATGCCAAGCGAGCGGATTTCCTTCACGAGTACGTTGAAGGATTCCGGCATGCCTGCCGTCATCTGGTTGTCGCCATCGACGATGGACTTGTACATCTGGTTCCGACCGGCGACATCGTCGGATTTCACCGTCAGCATTTCCTGCAGGGTGTAGGCGGCCCCGTAGGCTTCAAGTGCCCAGACCTCCATCTCCCCGAAGCGCTGACCGCCGAACTGCGCCTTGCCGCCCAGCGGCTGCTGGGTGACCAGACTGTACGGGCCGGTCGACCGGGCATGCATCTTGTCGTCTACCAGGTGGTTGAGTTTGAGCATGTACATGTAGCCCACGGTCACCGGTCGATCGAAGGCATCACCTGAACGTCCGTCGTACAGTTTGGTCTGGCCGGATTCCGGCAGATCGGCCATTTTCAGCAGGCGTTTGAGTTCCTTCTCGTCAGCACCGTCGAAGACCGGGGTTCCCATCGGCACGCCGCCCTTCAGGTTCTGGGCCATTTCGTCGATCTCGCCGTCATTGAACTGCTTCATATCGACGCGATCGGCATCCGAGTTGTAGATTTCACCCAAAAACTTGCGAACCTTGGCGGTCGACTCATTGGCCTCGATCATGGCCTGGATCTTATGACCCAGACCGCGAGCAGCCCATCCCAGATGGGTTTCCAGCACCTGACCGATATTCATTCGCGAGGGAACGCCCAGCGGGTTCAGGACAATATCGACCGGCGTACCGTCGGCCTGGAACGGCATGTCTTCGACCGGGACGATGGTGGAAATCACGCCCTTGTTACCGTGACGGCCGGCCATCTTGTCGCCCGGCTGCATGCGGCGCTTGACCGCCATGTAGACCTTGACCATCTTGAGGACGCCCGGCGCGAGATCGTCGCCGCGGGTGATCTTGCCCTTCTTCTCTTCAAAGCGGGCATCGAATAGCTTGCGCTGCTTCTCAATCTGGCGTGCCGCGTTCTCGAGCTGGTCCTGGGTCTCGTCATTGCGCATGCGCAGCTTGAACCAGTCATCACGCTTGAGATCACCCAGATAACCGGCGGTGACCTTTTCGCCCTTCTTGATGCCGGTTGGTCCCTTGTCGGCGACCTTGCCAACCAGCATGGTTTGCAGACGAGCAAAGATTGCGTCCTCCATGATGCGCAGCTGATCGTCAAGATCTTTGCGCACCTGGCGGAGCTCTTCTTTTTCGATGGCGATGGCGCGGGCGTCCTTGTCCACCCCTTCACGGGTAAAGACCTGGACGTCGATCACGGTACCGTCCATGCCGGTCGGCACACGCAGCGAGGTGTCTTTTACGTCCGAAGCCTTTTCACCGAAGATCGCGCGCAGCAGTTTTTCTTCCGGCGTGAGCTGAGTCTCGCCCTTCGGCGTGACCTTGCCGACCAAAATATCGCCGGCCTTGACTTCGGCACCGATGTAGACAATGCCCGATTCATCGAGCTTGGCCAGGGTGGACTCACCGACATTAGGAAGGTCGGCCGAAATTTCCTCGGTGCCCAGCTTGGTGTCGCGTGCGACGCAGGTCAGCTCCTCGATATGAATCGAGGTGAAGCGATCCTCCTGAACCACGCGCTCGGAAATCAGAATTGAATCCTCGAAGTTGTAGCCATTCCAGGGCATGAAGGCGACCAGCATGTTCTGTCCCAGGGCCAGTTCACCAAGATCGGTTGACGGACCGTCAGCCAGAACGTCACGACCGGCAACTGCATCGCCCACCTTGACCAGCGGACGCTGATTCATGCAGGTGTTCTGGTTGGAGCGCTGGTACTTGACCAGGTTGTAGATATCGACGCCCGGATCGTCCTCGCCCACTTCGTCTTCGTTGGCGCGAACCACGATACGGCCAGCGTCTACTTGGTCAACCACGCCGCCTCGCAAAGCAACTGTGGTTACACCCGAATCAGTGGCCACGACGCGCTCCATGCCGGTTCCCACCAGCGGCTTGTCGACACGAAGTGTCGGAACCGCCTGGCGCTGCATATTCGAGCCCATCAACGCGCGGTTGGCATCATCATGCTCAAGGAACGGCACCAGTGAGGCAGCGACGGAAACGATCTGGCGCGGCGACACGTCCATATAGGTCACCTCGGAGGTGGCCTTGAGCGTGAACTCACCCTGATAGCGGCAGGGAATCAGCTCTTCCTTGAAGCGGTTGTTCTTGTCCAGATCGGCGTTGGCCTGGGCAATCACATAGTCGCCCTCTTCGATCGCGGAGAGGTATTCGACCTCCTCGGTAACCAGTCCATCCACGACCTTGCGATAGGCCGTTTCCAGGAAGCCGTACTGGTTGGCGCGCGAATAGACGGCCAGTGAATTGATCAATCCGATGTTCGGACCTTCTGGCGTCTCGATCGGGCACAGACGACCGTAGTGGGTCGGGTGCACGTCGCGAACCTCGAAGCCCGCGCGTTCGCGCGTCAAACCACCAGGGCCGAGCGCGGAGACGCGACGCTTGTGGGTGACTTCCGACAGCGGGTTGTTCTGATCCATGAACTGCGACAGCTGGGAGGAGCCGAAGAATTCCTTGACCGCAGCAGCGACCGGTTTGGCGTTGATCAGATCCTGCGGCGCCAATCCCTCACTCTCGGCCACGCTGAGGCGTTCGCGCACGGCACGCTCGACTCGGACCAGCCCGATCCGGAACACGTTTTCAGCCATTTCGCCGACGGATCGAACGCGGCGGTTGCCAAGGTGATCGATATCATCAACCGTTCCGTTACCGTTGCGAATGTCGATCAGCACCTTGAGCACGGACAGAATATCGCTCTGATCGAGGACGCCTTCACCGGTGATTTCCTGGCGACTGACTCGGCGATTGAACTTCATCCGTCCGACTGCTGACAGGTCGTAGCGCTCGGCGGTGAAGAACAGGTTCTTGAACAGGTTCTGAGCGGCCTCCTTGGTTGGCGGCTCGCCGGGACGCATCATCTTGTAGATTTCCCACAGCGCCTCGAGCTCGCTGGTGCTCGAGTCGATGCGCAGGGTGTTGGAGATGTAGGGCCCCTGGTCGAGATCATTGACGTAGAGCACGTCGAACTTCTTAACCTTGGCTTCGCGCATAGCTTCGATCGCCTCGGGGGTGATCTCGTCATTGGCGCGTGCCACCAACTCGCCCGTATCACTATCGGCGATATTGTGGGCGAGGATCTTGCCGACCAGATAGTCGTCAGGCACGTCCAGCGTGCTGACGCCGGCTTCTTCGATCAGTTTGACGTGGCGCGCGGTAATGCGGCGATCCTTGGCCACGATCACGTTTCCGTCGCCGTCGACGATATCGAAAAGGGCCATTTCGCCTCGCAGGCGCTGCGGCACCAGATCGACCTTGGCGTCGCCCTTGCGCAGCGTGACCCGAGTCTTCTCGAAGAAGTAGTCGAGAATCTCTTCTTCTTCCATACCGAGCGCGCGAAGAAGGATAGTGACCGGCAGTTTGCGACGACGATCGATGCGAGTGAAGATGCAGTCCTTCGGATCGAATTCGAAATCGAGCCACGAGCCACGATACGGAATGACGCGGGCCGAGAACAGCAGCTTGCCAGAGGAATGGGTCTTGCCCCGATCGTGATCAAAGAACACGCCCGGTGAGCGGTGCATCTGATTGACGATGACGCGCTCGGTACCGTTGACGATGAACGTCCCGGTGTCGGTCATCAACGGCAGATCGCCCATGTAGACGTCCTGTTCCTTGACTTCCTTGACCTTTTTATTACGCGCCGGGCTGTCTTTGTCATAAATGATCAAACGGACGGTCACGCGCAGTGGTGCGCCATAACTCATGCCACGCAGCTTGCACTCGGTCACATCAAACTCGGGCTCACCCAGCTTGTAGCTGACGTACTCCAGCGCGGCATTACCGGAATAGCTGCTGATCGGGAACACCGAGGACAGCGCACCGTGCAGGCCGATTTCCTCGCGCTCATGCTCTGGTAGGTCGACCTGCAGAAACTGCCGATAGGAATCGATTTGCGTGGAAAGCAGAAAAGGAACCTCGAGCACCTGAGGGTGCTTGCCGAAGTTTTTGCGAATACGCTTCTTTTCGGTGAAGGAGTAACTCATGAGCGTCTTACCCACTTGATTGTGCTGCGGCCGGGTTTGTCTTACCGTGCTGATCCTGGCACCCGGTTCAAGCCAGATCAGATCGCTTTCTTCGTTAAGGGAACGAACGAGCGACGATTGGTGCTATAAACGGCAACGGGCCGGGCGCCTTTCGACACCCAGCCCTGGCGTTGCTGTTAAGTAAAGAAGCGATAGGCTTACTTGACCTCGACAGCCGCGCCTGCTTCTTCCAACTGCTTCTTGACGTCTTCGGCTTCATCCTTGGACACGCCTTCTTTCAGCGGTGCCGGTGCGCCTTCGACCAGGTCTTTGGCTTCCTTGAGGCCCAGACCTGTGATGCTGCGGACCGCCTTGATAACGCCGACCTTGTTCGAGCCGAAGCTCGTCAGGACCACGTCGAATTCGGTCTTTTCTTCTTCAGCAGCTGCATCGCCGCCCGCTGCCGGACCGGCAGCAGCAGCAACCGGTGCTGCAGCAGTGACGCCAAACTTCTCTTCCATGGCTTCGATAAGGTCAACCACCTCCATCACGCTCATGTTCGAGATACTTTCCAGAATATCGTCTTTTGAAACGGCCATTTTCTTACTCTCCAAAATGTTGTGAATGAGACTGAAGGACAGCCTCCGTATTCAGATTTTCAAACTCAGGCAGCTTGCTTGCTGTCTCGAACCGCGGCAACGGTGCGAACCAGCTTGGTATGCGGCTCCGCGAGCGTACGAACAAACTTCTCGATCGGTGCTTTCATCACACCCATCAGCATGGCAATGGCCTCGTCGCGTGTCGGAAGTTTCGACAGGCGTTCGAGCTCACTCGCATCATGCAGCTGGGCACCTACGGCAACCAGCTTGGCAATCAGACGATCATTGTCCTTCGCGTAGTTCTTGATCAGCCGAGCTGCCGCGCCTGGATCTTCCAGTGAAAACGCAAACAGCAGCGGGCCGGTCAAGCCATCGCTCATGCATTCGAAGTCGGTACCCTCTACGGCTCGGCGCACCAGAGTATTCTTGGCCACCTTCAGATACACGCCCTCGGCGCGTGCCTTAGCACGCAACTCGGTCATATGTCCGACGGTCAGACCACGGTACTCAGCAGCTACAGCAGAGTGAGCGGACTGAGCCACATCGGACACTTCCGCCACTACTGCTTTTTTCTGCTCAAGAGTGAGCGCCATTGGCTACCTCCATCTTTCTTCCAAAACGATCGCAGATAAACAATCAGCGATCCGGTTTCATTCCAGACTCTGCACAAGGTGGCCAGAATCTGAACCCTGCGGTGGCCGTTTCCCAAACTACGGGATCGGGCGGCACCATCTGCGTGGGCGGAATCTCCATTACCGCGACAATTCTTTAAGACTTGTCAACGACCCACGGTCTTGGACGGACGCTTCAAAATCGAAGCACTCGCCCGATCAAGTGATCCTGCAGTGCCCGCGATGTTGCCTGGCCCTGCCCGATCACCTAATTCATGTTGTTTATCTATCAAACACCCAGCGTGCTGTGGTCAACCAGAACCCCAGGGCCCATGGTGGTTGAAAGCGCGATCTTTCTCAGATATTGCCCCTTGGCTGCGGGCGGCTTGATCTTGATCAGTTCGTTGACAAGTGCGTGGAGGTTTCCCTGCAGCTTTTCGCTATCAAACTCAGCCTTTCCGATGGTCGCGTGAATAATCCCGGCCTTGTCAGCGCGGAACTGCACCTGGCCTGCCTTGGCATTCTTTACGGCCGTCTCAACGTCCGGCGTGACGGTCCCGACCTTAGGATTCGGCATCAGACCGCGAGGACCGAGGACGGTTCCAAGACGCCCAACCACCCGCATCGCATCCGGGGTCGCGATGCAAACGTCAAAATCGATCGTTCCGCCCTTGATGGTCTCAGCTAGGTCTTCAAAGCCCACAATGTCCGCGCCGGCTTCCTTGGCTTTGTCGGCATTCTCGCCCTGAGCGAAGACAGCAACTCGTACGCTTTTCCCGGTTCCGTTCGGCATCACAATGGCACCACGAACGACTTGATCGGATTTGCGAGGATCAATACCCAGACGGATTGCAACATCCACCGATTCGGAAAACTTAACCTTGCTGATCGACTTGACCAGATCCAGGGCGTCCCCGATGGCATATGCCTTGCCTGCTTCAATTTGTTCGCGCGCGGCGCGATACCGTTTTCCTCTGGCCATTATTCGACTCCTTCCACATTCAGACCCATGCTGCGCGCGCTGCCCGCGATGGTGCGCACGGCGGCGTCCATGCTGGAAGCAGTCAGATCGGGTTCCTTGGTCTTGGCGATTTCCTCAAGCTGCTCGCGAGTTACCGTTCCGACCTTACGCGTGTTCGGCTCACCGCTGCCCTTGCTGATCTTTGCCGCTTTGCGCAGCAATACGGCTGCGGGCGGTGTTTTAGTAACGAAGGTGAAGCTGCGGTCGCTGTAGACCGTGATGATCACCGGAATAGGCATCCCGGCTTCCAACGACTGGGTCGAAGCGTTGAACGCCTTGCAGAATTCCATAATGTTAACGCCGTGCTGACCGAGCGCCGGACCTACCGGTGGACTCGGATTCGCCTGACCGGCGGGCACCTGGAGCTTGATGTAGCTACTGACTTTCTTGGCCATGTTAATTCTCTCCTCGGGTCCAAACGCCGGTCCATTTAAGGATCATCGGCTCCCCGTTCAGGGTTTGACGACACGGTCCACTCGACCGTATTCTTTAATTCCAACGCGCTGGCGCGTTGCTTGTTACCACCGGCCAGAAAAAGGACCGGCAGCCTATCAGAGCTTTTCGACCTGCTGGAAATCCAATTCGACCGGTGTGGAACGGCCAAAAATTGACACCGCCACTCGCAGACGACTCTTCTCGTAGTTGATCTCCTCAACCACACCACTGAAATCGTTGAACGGGCCATCGATCACCCGAACCATTTCGCCCGGCTCGAACAGCACCTTTGGTCGCGGCTTGTCGACGCCATCCTGAACTCGCTGCAGGATCGCATCCGCTTCCCGCTGGCTAATCGGCGCGGGTCGATCTTGCCGACCGCCGATGAAACCCAGCACTTTCGGAACATCTTTGACCAAGTGCCAGGTGTCCTCGTTCATTTCCATTTCCACCAATACATAGCCTGGAAAAAACTTTCGCTCACTGCGGCGCTTGACGCCTTTTTTCATCTCCACGACTTCTTCAGTGGGGACAAGTATTTCACCGAACTGATCTTCCATCTCGGCCCGACGAATTCGCTCTTCCATTGAGCGCATGACCGACTTTTCGAAGCCAGAGAAAGCGTGAACGACATACCATTGCTTGGCCATCAACTGCCTCCGCCAATCAGCTGTCGAACTATCCAGCCAAAGATCGTATCCATAATGAATAGTAGGATCGCAACGATGATAGTAATGACAAGTACCATCAAAGTAGTCTGCAGCGTTTCTTGACGGGTCGGCCAGACCACCTTGCGTCGCTCGACGTCGGTTTCGCGAAGGAACGAAAACATATCGCGCCCGCGAGCCGTCTTGGCGACCAGAGCGATCGCGACTCCTGCAGCCACCAGAAGCCCAACGACGCGAAGTAGCGTCATGACTTCGCCGGAATAGCGGAAGAATCCAAATACACCGGCCAACAAGACCAGGAGCCCTAAGGCCCACATGACGTTATCGCGCGCTGTTGTCTTTTCGGCTGCCATAGTAGTGATGCTTAATCCGTGCTGTTAAGATGGCAGGCGAGGAGGGACTCGAACCCCCAACCTGCGGTTTTG
>JGI12109J20283_10328198_pt1 | contig 23301 bp, 23 predicted proteins | sample ElkSlonscriptome_12_FD_20283 | JGI IMG/M metagenome (IMG submission 20283)
TGGTGGTGAAGGGGCTCGGTGCCTACATGCCGCGCCTGCCGGGCATCATCGGCGCGACGATCCTCGGTGATGGCAGTGTCACGGTAGTGCTGGACATGCCGGTGTTGCTGCGCACCGCCCGCAGTAGCACCCCTCCCGCCGCGATCCTGCCCGGCAGCGTGCGCCGGCCCCGGGCGCTGGTGGTGGACGACTCCCTGAGCGCCCGCCAGTCGCTGGCCCAGTTCCTGGAGGACATCGGCTTCGAGGTGAGCATGGCCCGGGACGGGCTGGATGCCATCGCGGTGCTGGAGACCCTGGACCCGGATATCCTGCTGGTGGACCTGGAGATGCCGCGCATGAACGGCCTGGAACTCACCAGTCACCTGCGCTCGCCGGCCAACCGCCACGATTTTCCTATCATCATGCTCACCTCCCGCTCCACCGCCAAGCACCGCGCCGAGGCCGACGCCGCCGGGGTGGACGTGTATCTGGTGAAACCCTTCGACGAGGATACCCTGCTGGGCCATATCCGCGAATTGCTGCCGGGGGATGTGTGAGCGGCACTCACGACTATCTGGCGGAACTCAGCATGGACGGGCAGGCGCTCTTGCTGCCCCAGCCCGAGGTGCGGCTGCTGGAGTCGGTGCTGGACCTGGAATCCGACGCGGCGGGTGGATACTGGCTCATGGGACTCCACGGGCGGGTGCCGGTGTGGAGCCTGGACCGGCGACTGGCGGTGCTGGAGAGTCCGCCGCCGGGGCGGCGCTTCTGCGCCCTGCTGGGTGAGGACGAGATCCGCTTCGGCCTCACCGTGAGCGGCTTCCGGTTGATTCGGGCGGGCGAGTGCCGGCTGTCGCCGCTGCCCGTTGCGCTGCGCGGGCCGGACCCGGTGCTCACCGGCGTGGCGGTGCTGGGCGAGCGGATCCTGCCGCTGAGCGACTGCGCGCATCTGGCCAGGCGGCTACCCTGGCCGGCGGAGGCGGTATCGTGAGCGTGGATGCCTGGCTGCTGGCGCTGGACGAGGGCTTGCAGGCGGCGGTGGGAGGGCTGGAACTCCTGCACCTGCTGGAGTATCCGGACTGTTATCCGCTGCCCGGCAGCCCGCCCCACTGCGCGGTGGCACTGCTCTGGGAGGAGGAGGTGCTGCCGGTGGTAGATCTGGGCGCCTGGCTACGGGGCCGGGAGATGGACCCGTTACCCACCTTGGCGGCGGTGGTGCAGTACCGGGTGGATGCCGCCAGCGTGAACCGCGGGGCGCTGGTTCTCCACGGTCCACCCGGTTTGATCCAGGTCTCCAACGAGATGGCCTGCGAACTGCCGGACAGCCCCGGGGGCTGGGCACTGCTGGCCATCAGTTGCTTTCGCTGGCAGCACCGGACGGTGCCGGTGGTGGATCTCGCCCGGTTGTACCGGGGCGATCTGCCACCCACGGGTAACGACTGACGGCGCGCCACTCCCACTGCCGGGCGTGGGGGCGAGGGTCTAGCGCCCGGTCTTCACCCGGGTCCACATGCGGTTCACCGCCCGCTGCACCCGGGGTGGATAGACATGGGTCACGTAGAGCCTCGCCATCACCGCCTCGGGGGGATACACCGCCGGATCGTCGAGGATCTCCGGGTCGATGTACTGCTGGGAAGCGAGATTGCCGTTGGCGTAGTTCACATAGTCCGTGGCGCGGGCGATGATCTCGGGCTCCAGCAGGAAATTCAGGAAGGCGTGGGCATTATCCGGATTCGGCGCATCCGCCGGGATGGCGATCTGATCGAACCACATCACCGCACCCTCCTCGGGGATGGTGAAACCCACCCGCACACCGTTGTCCGCCTCCTCGGCCCGGTCCCGGGCCTGGAGCACATCCCCCGACCAGCCGACCGCCAGACAGATATCGCCGCTGGCCAACGCGCCGATGAACTCGGCGTTGCTGAACTGGCGAATGTAAGGCCGCACCGCCGTCAGCGGCGCCTCGGCCTTGGCCAGTACCGCCGGGTCCTGGCTGGCGGGGTCTTCCCCCAGATAGGCCAGCGCCATGGGCACCATATCGGCGGGGGCGTCCAGCATGGTCACGCCGCAATCCTCGAAGCGCGACACCACCTCCGGGTCGAACAGCATCCGCAGGCTATCCAGCGGCGCATCCGGCATCCGCTCAAGAATCATGTCCACGTTGTAGCCGAACCCGGTGGTGCCCCACATGTAGTTGATGGAATAGGCGTTGTCGGGGTCGAACTGGGCGGTGCGGCGGGTCACCTCGGGCCAGAGGTGTTGCAGATTCGGGAGCTTTTCCGGGTCCAGCGGCTGGAACACCCCGGCCTGGATCTGCCGGGCCAGGAAACCGTCCGAGGGAAACACCACATCGTAGCCGGTGGCGCCGGTGAGGAGTTTGGTCTCCAGCATCTCGTTGCTGTCGAACACATCGTAGACCACCCGGATACCGGTGGCGGCGGTGAAATCCGCCAGGATCGACTCGTCGATGTATTCCGACCAGTTGTAGACGTTCACCACCGGTCCGTCCTCGGCCAGCGTGGGCAGGGCAAAGCCACAGGCGGCCAGGTAAACGACCGGTAACCAACGATTTCGGTGGGTACTCATGAACTATTCTCCGTGCTGAGCGCCGGACGACGCCGCGTCGTCCGGCTCGGGCGATAGTTTGCGCTCATCCAGCAGTCCCCGCACCATCCGTCCGATGCTGAGCCCCTGCACCAGGATGGAAAACGCCACCACCCCGTAGGTCACCACCAGGATCAACTCCCGCTCCGGACCCGCCGGCAGGGCCAGCGCCAGGGCCACCGAGATGCCGCCCTTGAGGCCCCCCCAGGTGAGCAGTTTCACCGCGTGGGGCGTGAAATCCCGCCCCGCCATCCGCCGCAGCGCCACCACCGGCGCCCCCACGCTGAGCAGTCGCGCCAGCAACACCAGCGCGATACTGAGTGGTACGGCGACCAGGTAACGCGGCTCCAGATCCAGGATCAACACCTCCAGCCCGATCAGCACGAACAGGAGCGCGTTGAGGATCTCGTCCACCATCGCCCAGAAGGTATCCAGATGCTCCCGGGTGCGCGCCGACATGGCCAGCACCCGTCCGTGGTTGCCGATCATCAGGCCCGCCACCACCACCGCGATGGGACCGGACAGGTGCAGCCGCATGGCCAGCGCGTAGCCCCCCAGCACCAGCGCCAGGGTCAGCAACACCTCCACGTCGTGGTGGTCGATGCTGCGAATCAACCAGAACCCCAGGGTACCCAGCATCATGCCGAACACCACGCCGCCCAGCGCCTCCTGCACGAACAGCCAGAGCCCGTGGCCCAACCCCCCACCCTCGCCGGTGGCGAGTTCCAGCAGGATGGTGAACACCACCACCGCCACCCCGTCGTTGAACAGCGACTCCCCGGTGATCTTGGTCTCCAGCGACGGCGGCGCCCCCGCCGAGCGCAGGATCCCCAGCACCGCCACCGGATCGGTGGGGGCGATCAGCGCGCCGAACAGCAGGCAATACAGAAAGGGAATACCCAGACCGAGCATGGAGAAGATGATATAACTACCCGCTCCCACCAGCAGCGTCGCCCCCAGGGTGCCGAGGCTCGCCAGCAGGCCGATGGGCAGCTTCTGATCCCGCAGCCGCTCCAGTTCCACCCCCATGGCGCCGGCGAACAGGAGCGCGGCCAGCATCCCGTGCATCACCACCTCGTTGAAGTCGATAGTGGCCACCAGCGCCTCGGCCCGGGTGCCCAGATCACCGATTCCCAGCCCGCCCGCCAGCAGCAACAGCAGGGAACCGGCCAGCGCCAGGCTCATCACCCCGATGGCCATGGGCAGGCGGATGAAACGATGGTTCAGGTAGGCACACAGTGCGGTGAGGCTCACCAGCACCGCCAGAGTATCGAGCATGGTATCTCCTCAGTGGCGCCGGCTCACCGGACCCGAATACGCCTGCAGGGTCTCGCGGGTGGTCAGCAGTTCCTCGCGGGTGAGCAGGAACACCCCCTCGCCGCCGTGTTCGAAATCCAGCCACAGGAAATCCACCGTGGGGAAGGCCGCCAGCAACGCCTCCTCGGCGCTACCCACCTCCACCACCAGGATCCCACCGGGCTTCAGGTGCTCCGGCGCCTGGATCAGCATGGGCACCACCAGATCCAGCCCATCCTCGCCCGCCGCCAGCGCCTGCACCGGCTCGTGGCGATACTCGGCGGGCAGTCCTGCCAGTTCCACGCTGCCCACGTAGGGAGGGTTGCTGACGATGAGATCGTAGCGGCGCCCCTCCAGGCCCTGGAACAGGTTGGCTGGAATCAGTTCCACCTGCTCCTCCAGCCCGTGTTCGGCGACGTTACGCCGGGCCACCGCCAGCGCCTCGCTGGAGACATCGCTGAGATCCACCCGGGCATCGGGGAAGGCGTAGGCGCAACCGATACCGATGCAGCCACTGCCGGTACCCAGATCCAGGATCGCCGCCACCGCCTCCGGGTCGCGGATCCACGGCGCGAAACGCCGCTCGATCACCTCGGCCAGCGGCGAGCGCGGGATCAGCACCCGCTCGTCCACATAGAACGACAGCCCCATGAACCAGGCCTGGTGCATCAGGTAAGGGGCCGGGCAGCGCTCGCGGACACGCCGCTCCAGGATTCCCAGCACCGCCTGCTTCTCCACGTTGGTGAGCTGGCAATCGAGATAGGTATCAGGCAGATCCGGCGGCAAATGCAGGGCGTGCAGCACCAGCGCCGCGGCCTCGTCGATGGCATTGTCGGTGCCGTGGCCGAACACCACGTGGGCGGCATTCATGCGGCTCGCGCCCCAACGGATAAAATCCTTGATGGTTTTCAGAAATCGTCCTATGTCGGTGCTGTCAGTCATGGTAATCCCCGTATAAAACTCAATGATAGCCGAATCCCCCGGCCACCCGCCGCTGCCCGCCGGAACCGCCTTGCAGTAGACTGGCCGCCCCGTGCCCCCATCCTCCGGAGAACGCATGTCCCTCGTCGATCGCCTGCGCGCGCTGCCGCTGCAACTGCTGCCCCAGCGCCTGTCCAGCCGCCTGGTGTACCGCCTGGCGCGGGTGCGCACACCCTGGATCAAGAACCCGCTGATCCGCGCCTATATCCGCCTCTACCGGGTAGCCATGGACGAGGCCGCCGAGCCCGATCCCCACGCCTACCCGAATTTCAACGCCTTCTTCACCCGCACCCTGAAGCCCGGCGCCCGACCGGTGGCGAGCGAGCCCGACGTGATGGCCTGTCCGGTGGACGGCACCGTGAGTCAACTGGGTTACTGCGACGGCGAGACCCTGATCCAGGCCAAGGGCCAGCACTATACCCTGACCCGGCTCCTCGGGGGCGACGCCGAACAGGCCGCGGCGTTTCGCGGCGGAGCCTACGCCACGCTGTATCTCTCGCCCCGGGACTACCATCGTATCCACATGCCGCTCGCCGGGGAACTACGCCATATGGTGCATATTCCGGGCCGGCTGTTCAGCGTCTCGCCCACCACCACCCGGGCGGTGGCGGAGATCTTCGCCCGCAACGAGCGCCTCGCGGTATTGTTCGACACCCGCATCGGTCCCATGGCGGTGATCCTGGTGGGGGCCATCAACGTGGGCTCCCTGGAGACCCTCTGGGGCGGCCCGGTGGCGGCGTCGCTGAATCCCCGGGTGTGGCGCTACCCGGCGGACGGCCCGGCGCTCCGGCTGGAACGGGGCGAGGAACTGGGGCGCTTTAATCTCGGCTCCACGGTGATTCTGCTGTTTCCCGGAGGCAGGGTGCGCTGGCGCGCCGGTCTCGGCCCCGGTGACCCGGTGCGCATGGGCCAGCGGCTGGCCGATCTCGACCCGGCCTGAAGCCCACGGGAAGCATTTCCCGCCTATACTGCCGTAGCAACGAAGTCCGCAAACCGACTGTCAACACGTACCGGGAGGTATCCCCATGCTTCAGGGTAAATCCGCCATCGTCACCGGCTCCACCAGCGGGATCGGCCTGGCCATGGCCCGGGCGCTGGCCCACGACGGCGCCAACGTGATCCTCAACGGCTTCGGTGATCGCGCCGAGATCGAGAACATCCGCGCCAATCTCGCCGGCCAGACCGGGGTGCAGGTGCGCTACTCCAGCGCCGATATGAGCAAGCCCCACGAGATCGACAAGCTGGTGGAGGAGGCGCTGACCGCCTTCGGCACAGTGGATATCCTGGTGAACAATGCCGGTATCCAGCACGTGGCGCCGATCGATGAATTTCCCAGCGCCAAGTGGGACGCCATCATCGCCATAAACTTAAGTTCCGCCTTTCACACCACCCGCCTTTGCTTGCCCGGCATGAAGGAAAAGGGCTGGGGTCGGATCATCAACCTCTCCTCCGCCCACGGGCTGGTGGCCTCGCCCTATAAATCGGCCTATGTGGCGGCCAAGCACGGCATGCTGGGGCTCACCAAGACCGTGGCCTTGGAGGTGGCCGAGATGGGTATCACCTGCAACGCCATCTGCCCCGGTTATGTGCTGACTCCCCTGGTGGAGGGTCAGATCGACGACACCGCCAAGGCCCGCAACATCCCCCGGGATTCGGTGATCCGCGACGTGATGCTGGGCCACCAGCCCACCAAGCAGTTCGTCAAGACCGAGGAGGTGGGGGCGCTCACCGTGTTCCTCTGCTCGGACGGGGCGGCCTCCATCACCGGCACCGCACTGCCCATCGACGGGGGCTGGGTGGCGCAATGAGCGAGACCCGCGACTGCCGCCCTATCAACCTGGCGCTGCAAGGGGGCGGCGCCCACGGCGCCTATACCTGGGGGGTGCTGGATAAGCTCTTCGAGGACGGACGGGTGAGCCTGGAGGGCATCAGCGGCACCAGCGCGGGTGCCATGAACGCGGTGGTGGCGGTGCATGGCTGGATGCTGGGCGGCGCCGACCGGGCCCGCGAGGCGCTGTGGGACTTCTGGCGGGCGGTGAGCCTGGCCGCCCGCAACAGCCCCATCCAGCGCTCGCCCTGGGACGTGCTCACCGGCACCTGGAATCTGGACACCTCGCCCAGTTACCTCACTTTCGATATCCTCAGCCGCATGGTCTCGCCCTATGAACTCAATCCGCTGAACATCAATCCGCTGCGGGATCTGCTGCTGCGGCAGGTGGATTTCGAGCGGGTCACCAGTTGCGACGAGATCAAGCTGTTCATCTCCGCCACCAACGTGCGCACCGGCCGGGTGAAGGTGTTCAACCGCCACGAACTCACCGCCGATATGGTGATGGCCTCGGCCTGCCTGCCGTTCATGTTCCAGGCGGTGGAGATCGACGGCGAGGCCTACTGGGACGGCGGCTATATCGGTAATCCGGCGCTGTTTCCGCTGGCTTACGAGTGTATCTCGCGGGACGTGGTGATCGTCCAGATCAATCCCATAGAGCGCGCCGAGGTGCCCCGCTCGGCCCGGGACATCCTCAACCGCGTCAACGAGATCAGCTTCAACGCCGCCCTCATGAAGGAACTGCGGGCGGTGAACTTCGTCGGCCGGCTGATCGAGGAGGGACACCTGGACGCCGATCGTTATAAGCAGTTGCTGATCCACCGCATCGACGCCGAGGAGGAGTTGAAGCCGCTGGGCGCCTCCAGCAAGATGAACGCCGAGTGGGAGTTCCTGAAGCTGCTCCACGACATCGGCCAGCGCGCCGCCGAGACCTGGCTGGACGAGACCTTCCACAGGCTCGGGCGGGAGTCCAGTATCGACGTGCGGGCGCTGTTCGAGTAGCCACGGCGGCGTTCTCCGCCGTTCATATTGCAGTTAAGTGGGAGCGCCGATTATGGTAGTCGTCGGCGGAACTCCCGCTTTCGAATAAGTCTAACTGTTCGGAACACCCTCGCTCCCCGGCAGGCAAGTATGGGATAATCGCAACTTGCCGAATTTTCAGTCATTCCCATTCGTTTTCAGAGGCTTCACTATGGCTCGCAGCGCCGTATCCTCCTCGGCCGGCTCCCGCGTGTCCCGCTATCATCCCCTGGTGGTCCGGTTCCATAAGCTGGGCTCCCCCGCTTACTTTTACGATCTGGCCGGATGGCTACTCCCCTGGGTCGGTGGGGCCACCGTGGTGCTGTTTCTGCTGGGACTACCCTGGAGTCTGGCGTTCGCGCCCCCCGATTATCAGCAAGGGGAGAGCTACCGGATCATCTTCGTGCATGTACCCACCGCCGCGCTGTCGCTCAGCATCTACACCGGCATGGCCATCTGCGGGGCGATCTTTCTCATCTGGCGCATGAAGCTCGCCGCCATGGTGGCCCGGGCCTGCGCACCGGTGGGGGCGGCCTACACCTTCCTGTCGCTGGTCACCGGCGCCCTGTGGGGCAAGCCCATGTGGGGCACCTACTGGGTGTGGGATGCGCGTCTCACCTCCCAGTTGATCCTGCTGTTTCTGTATCTCGGCGTGATGGCGTTGCAGGAGGCGATAGAGGACCGCGAGCAGGGCGCCCGGGCGGCGGGGCTGCTGGCGGTGGTGGGCAGTATCAACGTGCCCATCATCAAGTATTCGGTGGAGTGGTGGCACACCCTGCACCAGGGCGCGACGATCTTCAAGTTCGACCGCCCCTCCATGGACCCGGCCATGCTCTGGCCGCTGCTGGTGATGCTCGGCGCCTTCGGCCTGTTCGTGGTGACGGTGGTGCTGATGCAGGTGCGTGGCGAGATCGTGCAACGTCGATTGGAGGCGCTGGCGCTGCAACGCCCGCGAACCGCGCCATGAGCTTCGACAGCTGGCAGGCCTTCTGGGACATGGGCGGCTACGGCCTGTTCGTCTGGCCGAGCTACGCCCTGACCTTCATCACCCTGCTGGCGCTGGTGGCGCACGCGGTGCGCCGCCACGGCCGGCTGCAACAGGAACTACAACGGCTGGAGCGTCTCCAGCAACGCGAGAGGAACAAGTCATGACACCCCGTCGGCGTCGGCGCATGTTACTGGTGGTGGTCGTCTTGGCAAGCGCCGGCATCACCACCGCGCTCACCCTGTACGCACTCCAGCAGAACGTGAACCTCTTTTACTCCACCAGCCAGATCGCCGCCGGCGAGGCCCCCGGCGACCGGGTGATCCGGGTGGGCGGCCTGGTGGTGGACGGCAGCGTGCAGCGAAATCCCGAGACCCTCAAGGTGGCGTTTGATCTCTCCGACGGCGCCGAGGCCATCACCGTGGAGTACCAGGGCATCCTGCCGGACCTGTTCCGCGAGGGTCAGGGCATCGTCGCCCGCGGTCAGTTGGTGGGCGATCGCCGGGTGCTGGCCTCCGAGGTGCTGGCCAAGCACGACGAGAACTACATGCCCCCGGAGGTGGCGGACAGCATGAAAGCCTCCATGCCCGAGGGTCACCTGCCCACCACCCCCGCCAACTGAGTATCCAGTTAACAAGGAGAATCCATGCTCGCCGAGATCGGTCATCTGGCCCTGATTCTGGCCCTGTGTCTCGCCGCGGTGCAGGCCGTGGTGCCGCTGTGGGGTGCCGCCGTGAACGACGCCCGGCTGATGGCGGTGGCCCGACCTGCGGCCGCCGCCCAGTTCGGCTTCCTGCTGATCAGCTTCGTGGCGCTGGCGCTGTGCTTCGTCAACAACGATTTCACCGTGGCCTATGTGGCCCAGAACTCCAACACCGCGCTGCCCGTGTGGTACCGGATCTCGGCGGTGTGGGGCGGCCACGAGGGCTCGCTGCTGCTTTGGGTGTTGATGATCGCCGGCTGGGGGCTGGCGGTGGCACTGGCCAGCCGTACCCTGCCGCTGGAGATGCTGGCCCGGGTACTGGGGGTGATGGGGTTGATCTCGCTGGGCTTTCTGGCCTTCACCCAGTTCACCTCCAATCCCTTCGAGCGGCTGTTGCCGTTCTATCCGGTGAACGGGCGGGATCTCAATCCGCTGTTGCAGGACGTGGGACTGATCTTCCACCCGCCCATGCTGTACATGGGTTACGTGGGTTTCTCGGTGGCGTTTGCCTTCGTGGTGGCGGCGCTCCTGTCCGGGCGGCTGGATAGCGCGTGGGCGCGCTGGTCGCGGCCATGGACCACGGCGGCGTGGTGTTTTCTGACGCTGGGCATCTCCCTCGGCAGTTTCTGGGCCTATTACGAGCTCGGCTGGGGCGGCTGGTGGTTCTGGGATCCGGTGGAGAACGCCTCCTTCATGCCCTGGCTGGCCGGCACCGCGCTGATGCACTCGCTGGCCGCCACCGAGAAGCGCGGGGTGTTCCGGGCCTGGACCGTGCTGCTGGCGATCTCGGCGTTCTCGCTGTCCATCCTCGGTACCTTTTTGGTGCGCTCCGGGGTGCTCACCTCGGTGCATGCGTTTGCCAGCGATCCGGAGCGGGGGCTGTTTATCCTCGCCCTGCTGGCGGTGGTCACCGGCAGCGCGCTGCTGCTGCTGTTGTTCCGGGCCCATACCATCCGTTCCACCGGGCGTTTCGAACTGGCCTCCCGGGAGACCTTTCTGCTGTGGAACAACCTGCTGCTGGTGGGCGCCTGCGCGGTGGTGTTCGTGGGCACCCTGTTCCCACTGGCGGTGGACATCCTGGGCTTTGGCAAGCTGTCGGTGGGACCGCCCTACTTCAACACCCTGTTCGCGCCCCTGACCATAATACTGCTGGCCTTCCTCGGCGTCGGTCCGCTGCTGCGCTGGAAGCGCCATGACCTGAAGGGACTGCTACGCACGCTGGCGCCGCTGGCGGTGCTCGCCATGGTGGCGGGTTTCGTGCTGCCCTACTGGTTCACCGGCTCGGTGCCCCTCCTGGTGGGGTTGTCGGTGGCCCTGTCCCTGTGGGTGGGATTCACCGCCCTCTACGACATCGCCGACAAGCTGCGTAACAAGCGCAACAAGCTCCGTGGTCTGGCGGGGTTGTCGCGCAGCTACTGGGGCATGACCCTGGGCCATTTGGGGCTCGCGGTGATGGTGGTCGGGGTGGCGGTCACCAGCTACTACAGCGTGGAGCGGGATGTGCGCATGGCGCTGAACGAGCCGCTGGACGTGGGGCCGTACCAGTTCGAGTTGCTGCGCCTGCGCGACTACCAGGGTCCCAATTACACCTCCACCCAGGGCATCATCCGGGTGAGCAACCCCGCCGAGGGCTTCGAGACCCTGGTGCGCCCGGCCAAGCGCATGTACACCGTGCAGCAGATGCCCATGACCGAGGTGGCGCTGATGCCCAGTCTCATCCAGGAGATCTACGTGGCCATGGGCGAGCCGCTGGACGACGGTAGCTGGGCGGTGCGGGTGCATTACAAGCCCTTCGTGCGCTGGCTGTGGCTGGGTTCGCTGATCATGGCGCTGGGTGGTTTCATCGCCATCATGGATCCCCGCTACCGCACCGAGCGGGTGCGCCGGGTGGTGGACGCCCGCGCCGGGGACGCCGATGTCGCCGGGGCTTAAGCTTAGCCTCCTGCTGGGGGCGCCGGTGGTGGGCTTCTTCGTGCTGCTGGGCTTCCTGGCGGCGGGGCTGGGACGTGATCCGAGCCTTTTGCCCTCGGCCCTGCTCGACCGGCCGCTGCCGGGCTTCCAGGAGCCGGGGCTGCTGGACATCGACCCGGTGACCCCGGCGGATCTCACCGGCCAGGTGTCGCTGTTGAACGTGTGGGCCACCTGGTGCCCACCGTGTCGCGAGGAGATGCCCTATCTGGTGGCGCTGGCCGAGTCCGGTGTCACCATCCATGGCCTGGCCTACAAGGACGACGCGGGCGCGGTGCGCCAGTGGCTGGACCACTATGGCAATCCCTTCCGCACCCTGATGAACGACGCCGACGGCTCGTTGGGCCTGGATCTCGGCGTCTACGGGGCGCCCGAGACCTTCTTGCTGGATGCCGAGGGGGTGATCCGTTACCGCCACGTGGGCATCATCGATCCGCGGGTCTGGGAGGAGGATTTCCTGCCCCGGATCCGCGCGCTGGAGGAGGAACCCTCATGAGATATCCATCCCTGTCCCTGGCCCTGTTGCTCCTCTGGCTGGCAGGCCCGGCGCTGGCCGCCATCGAGGTCTACGACTTCAGCGACCCGGCCCTGGAGACCCGTTATTACCAGTTGATCGAGATCCTGCGCTGCCCCAAGTGCCAGAACCAGAACATCAAGGACTCCAACGCCCCACTGTCGGCGGATCTGCGGGGTCGGGTCCACGAGATGCTGGAGGCCGGCCACAGCGATAGCGAGATCGTCGAGGCGCTGGTGGATCGCTACGGCACCTTCATCACCTACCGTCCGCCGCTGAACGCCCTGACCCTGCTGCTCTGGTTCGGCCCCCTGCTCGGCGTGCTGCTGGCGGGATTCCTGGTGGCCCGCTGGATCCGCCATAACCAGCGCCAGACCCCGGTGGAGGCACTCACCGAGGCCGAGCGCCAGCGCCTGGCGGTGGTGCTGGGTAACGACGAGGATCTATCCCGATGATCCTGTTCTGGATCGTCATGGTGCTGATGGTGGTGGTGGCCGGTGCGGTGGTGATCCGCCCCCTCACCAGCCCCCCGCCGGCCACCGGCCTGGAGCGCGAGGCGGCCAACCTGAATATCGTCCGCGAGCGGCTGGCGGAACTGGAAGCCGAGCGGGCCAGCGGCAAGCTGGACGAGGCGGGCTATGCCCAGCTTCGCGCCGAGGTGGAGCGCACCGCCCTCAGCGATATCGGCGACGGCGCGCAGACCGCGGGTGGCGCGGGGGGCTGGCGCATCCCGGCACTGCTGGTGGTGATGGTGCTGCCGGTGGCGGGCTTCTTCTATTATTACCAGACGGGCTACCAGGGCGAGGTGGCCAGCTGGCTGCTTACCCTGGAGCGCCACGGTGACCGGCTGGATCAGGCCATCTATCGCCCCGAGAGCATCCGCGAGGTGGCCGGCGGCGACCTGCCCGGACTGATCCGGGTGCTGCAATCCCGGGTGCTGGCCCAGGGCAAGAACGACCCCGACAGCCTCTACGCGCTGGGCGTGGCCTATCTGGAGCAGGACGAGCCGCGCCCGGCGCTGGTGATGCTGGAGCGGGTGCTGACCCTGGAGCCCCAGTACCAGGAGGCGCGGGTGGCCTACGCCCGGGGCATGCTGCAACTGGGCTCGGAGGCCTTCCGCGCCGGCGAGTACCAGGCCGCCATCGACGCCTGGCAGCCGCTGCTGGCCATCCAGCCGCCGGACAGCCCCATCTACGGGATGATCCAGGACGGCATCGATGCGGCCCGCGCCCATCTGGCGGGCGGGGTGGCACCGCCCGCGGCGGCCCCGCCGGGGCCGGTGGTGGCCCAGGTCGAAACGGCTGCCGACGGCGGCGCCCGGATCAGCGTGCAGGTGGATCTGGACCCGGAGCTGGCCTCGCGGATCTCTCCCCAGGACACCCTGTTCGTGTTCGCCCGCCCTGCCCAGGGTCCGGCCATGCCGCTGGCGGTGGAGCGCCTCCAGGTGGGTGACTTCCCGGTGGAGGTGGTGCTGGACGACAGCGATGCCATGACGCCCTCGCTCCGGCTCGCTGACGCCGGTGAGGTGGTGGTGCAGGCGCGGGTGTCCCGGGCCGGCGACGCCATGGCCCAGCCCGGCGACCTGGAGGGGGTGACCGGCACCATTGATCTGGCCGGCGGCTCGCGCTCGGTGGATCTGCTGATCGATCAGGTGGTGCCCTGAGTGGTGGCGGAGGCCGCCGATGCCGCCCCCTTACGGACCCGGGCTCTGGGTTGCGTGCGCGGCTACCGGCGCCTGTTCGAGAGCCTGGAGATTACCCTCCAGCCCGGTGAGGTACTGCTGGTGGAGGGCGCCAACGGTGCCGGCAAGACCAGCCTGCTGCGCCTGCTCTGCGGACTCGCACTACCCACCGAGGGCGAGGTCTACTGGCACGGCGAGCCGCTGCCCCGTTGCCGCCTGGAATTCCAGCAATCGCTCCTGTATCTGGGTCACACCCCGGGCGTGAAGCTGGAACTGAGCCCCCGGGAGAACCTGCGCTTCCTGGCGGCCCTGCACGGGCTGTCGGTGAATCCGCAACAACTGGATGACATCCTCGACACCGTGGGCCTGTACGGCTTCGAGACGGTGCCGGCCCGGGCGCTGTCCGCCGGCCAGCGCCGCCGTATCGCCCTGGCGCGTCTGTGGTTCGCCGAGCAGGCCCTGTGGGTGCTGGACGAGCCCTTCACCGCCATCGACCGCGCCGGCGTGGCGCGCTTGGAGGCGCGGCTCATGGAACACGCGGCGCGGGGCGGCATGGCCGTGCTCACCTCCCATCAAGCCCTGCAACTGACCCCTGCGCCCCGGCGGCTGGCGCTATGAGCGCGCCCTCCACCGGCCGGGCGTTCCTCGCCCTGCTGCACCGAGATCTCAGTCTGGCCGTGCGCAACCGCGGCGAACTGGTCAATCCCCTGGTATTTTTCCTGGTGGTGGTGAGCCTGTTTCCGCTGGGGGTGGGGCCGGGGCCGAATCTGCTGGGCAGCATCGCCCCGGGGGTGATCTGGGTGGCGGCGCTGCTGGCCAGTCTCCTGTCCATGGAGCGACTGTTTCGCTCGGATTTCGACGACGGCTCCCTGGAACAGCTACTGCTGAGCCCCCAGCCCCTGCCCGTGCTGGTACTGGCCAAGGTACTGGCCCACTGGTTGACCTCGGGCCTTCCTCTGGTGCTGATGTCGCCGCTCCTCGGCCTGCTGCTGTACCTGCCCGGGCGGGCGGTGCCGGCGCTGCTGGCGAGCCTGATGATGGGTACCCCGATTCTGAGCCTGATCGGCGCCATCGGCGTGGCCCTCACGGTGGGTCTGCAACGGGGCGGGATCCTCCTGACCCTGCTGATCCTGCCCCTCTACGTGCCGGTATTGATCTTCGCCACCGCCGCCGTCACCGCCGCCGCCGAGGGCTTCGCCTACAATGGACAGATAGCCATTCTCGGCGCGGGACTGGCGGCGGCCCTGACCCTGAGTCCCCTGGCCACCGCTGCGGCGCTGCGGATCATGGTGCAATAAACCACAACGCCCCAGGAGGAACTCCATGAAAGCCTATCCCATCACCCAGTACGGCCCGCCCGACGCCTTCACCGAAATGGAACTGCCCGATCCCGAGCCGGGTCCGGGTCAGGTGCTGATCCGGGTGGCAGCCACCAGCGTCAACCCGGTGGACACCAAGATCCGCGCCGGCGGTCGGGCCATGTGTCCGGATCTGCCGGCGGTGCTGCACATGGATGTCTCCGGCACCGTGGCGGGCGTGGGTCCAGGGGTGGATAGCTTCCGGGAAGGCGATCGGGTGTACGGCTGCGCCGGGGGTCTGAAGACCGTGGCGGGCGAGGTGCTGCCCGGAGCGCTGGCCGAGTACATGGTGGCCGACGCCTGCTTGCTGGCACGGGCGCCGGAGACCCTGGAACTGGTGGACTGCGCGGCGCTCCCACTGGTCACCATCACCGCCTGGGAGGCGCTCATCGACCGCAGTCAGGTCGCACCCGATCAGCCGGTGCTGGTCCACGGCGGCGCGGGTGGCGTGGGCCATGTGGCGGTGCAACTGGCGGCCTGGGCCGGCGCCCGGGTCTACACCACCGTGTCCTCGCCGGAGAAGGCCCGCATTGCCCGGGATCTCGGCGCGGCGGTGACCATCGACTACCGGCAGACCCCGGTGGCGGACTATGTGAACGAACACACCGATGGTGCGGGCTTTCCGGTGGTGCTGGACACGGTGGGCAGCGAGAACCTGCAACGCTCGCTGGCGGCGGCGGCGGTGAACGGCACGGTGTGTACCATCCTGGCCAGTGGCCAGCACGATCTGACCCTGGCCCACGCCAAGAACCTGAGCCTGCACGCGGTGTTCATGCTGATACCCATGCTCCACGATCTCAATCGCGAGGCCCACGGGCGGATTCTGGAGGTGGCGGCGGATCTGGTGGAGCGGGGTCATCTGCGCCCGCTCATCGACCCGGAGCGATTTTCCTTCAGTGAGGCGGGGGCGGCCCATAGCAAGCTCATGGAAGGCCGGGCGCTGGGTAAGATCCTGCTGGTGGCCTGAGTCAGGCCCGGGTCACTGGGAAGGCCAGCACCTCGTCGATGCTGGCCGCCCCGGTGGCCACCATCAACAACCGATCCAGCCCCAGCGCCACCCCGCTACAGGCGGGCATGCCGGCCGCCAGCGCCGCCAGCAGCCGTCGGTCCACCGGCAATTCTGTCAGTCCCAGCCGACGCCGGGCGCGGTTATCGGCCTGAAAGCGCCGGGCCTGCTCGGCGGCATCGGTCAACTCGTGAAAGCCGTTGGCCAGTTCCACGCCGTCCAGAAACAACTCGAAGCGCTCGGCCACCGCGTCACCCCGGTCGTCCCGCAGGCGCGCCAGCGCCGCCTGGGAGGCGGGGTAGTGGTGCAGGAACGTGATCCGCCCGTCCACGCCCAGTTGCGGGATGATAAAGAAACTCAGCAGCAGATCCCGCCAGCCGTCCAGATCGTCGTCGCCAAGCCCCGGCAGCGGGAGGATATCCAGGTCCGCTGCCACCGCCTTCAGTGCCGCCACGTCCGCCCGGTGAACATTCTCCACCCCCAGATGGGTGCGAAACGCCGTCCGATAATCCAGCCGCTCCAGCGCCCCGCGCCCGGGCAACAGCACCTGCACCAGCGCCGCCACCTCGTCCATCAGGGCATGATGGTCCCAACCCACCCGGTACCACTCCAGCAGGGTGAACTCGGGGTTGTGGTGGCGCCCCGCCTCGCCGTCCCGGAACACCCGCCCCAGGGCGTAGATATCGCCGCTACCCGCCGCCAGCAGGCGCTTCATGGCGAACTCCGGGGAGGTGTGCAGGTACAGCGTGCCGCCATCCGGCCCATGGTAGCGAGTCTGAAAACTCGAGAGTGCCGGGTCGGTGTTGGCAGCCCGGGACAGCATGGGGGTTTCCACCTCCATGACCCCGCGCCCGGCGAAGTAACCGCGAATGGCGGCGAGCCAGTCGGCCCGGCGCCGGAGCATGGCGAGGGTGGCGGTGGGTTGCCAGACGGGCATTGGCCGGCGCTACTTCACCCGCGACACGTACTCGCCGGTGCGGGTATCCACCTTGATCCGCTCCCCCTGTTGGACGAACAGCGGCACCCGCACGATGGCGCCGGTCTCCAGGGTGGCCGGCTTGTTGCCGCCACTGGAGGTATCGCCCTTCAGGCCCGGATCGGTCTCGACGATCTCCATCTCCACGAAGTTCGGCGGGCTCATGCTCAGGGGTACACCGTTCCACAGGGTGATGGAACACATGTCCTGTTCCTTCAGCCACTTGGCATTGTCGCCCACGCAGTTGGCATCGGCGCCGATCTGCTCGAAGCTCTCCGGGTGCATGAAGTACCAGAACTCGCCGTCGTTGTAGAGATACTGCATCTCCACATCCATCACATCGGCGGCCTCGACGCTGTCGCCGGATTTGAAAGTGCGCTCGATCACCCGCCCGGTCTTCAGGTTGCGAACCTTGGTCCGGTTGAAGGCCTGGCCCTTGCCGGGCTTGACGAACTCGTTCTCGACGATGGCGTAGGGATCGCCATCCAGCATGATCTTCAGCCCGCCCTTGAACTCGTTGGTGGAATAACTTGCCATGAACTACCTCTTACAATGAAACATTGTCCGGTGCCGCCGGGGATCGGCGACCCAGTACCCGAAAAACTGTCACGCTCTGATCCTTGCCCTTCAGGGCCACCTCCCCCACCGACTCCACCCGGAAGTGCTCGCCCACCTGCCGACGGGTGGCCTCCGTGATCAGGATCCGCGTCACCATGCCCGGTGGTGCCAGCAACGACTTGTCAAAACTCTCCAGCCGCGAGGCGGTGTTCACGGTATCGCCGATCACCGTGTACTCCACGTGCTCGGCACCGCCCAGCGTGCCTGCCACCAGCATGCCGGTGTGGATGCCGATGCGCATCCCCACCCGGGGCAGTCCCGCCGCCGCCCACTGCCGGTTCAGTCCGGCCAGCGCCGCATCCATGGCCAGCGCCGCGCCCACCGCGTGGATGGCATCGTCCTGGATCGCCGCGGCATCGTCCCGGGCCAGCGGGACGCCGAACACCGCCATGATAGCGTCGCCGATGTATTTGTCGATCACTCCTTGACGGCTGAATATTTCCCGGGACATGGTGGCCATGTAGAGGTTCAACCAGTCCATCAGCGCCGGTGGGTCGCTTTTCTCGGCGATGGCGGTGAATCCCACCAGATCGGTGAACAGCACCGTGGCGGTGACCCGCCGGGGCAGCAGACGCCCCCCGCTCAGCAGGGCATCCCGCTGATCCCAGATCAGGGTGGCCACCTCCGGCGACACGTGGCGGGCAAATAGCTGCATCAGCCGACCCCGCTGGGCCTTCTCCAGGGTCGCCAGATAGGCGGTGGTGAGTCCCACTGCCGACACCCAGGCCACCGCTGGTGGCAGCAACGGCACCCAGAGATCTCCCAGGAATAGCCCGTAAGCCGCCCCCAGCAATACCACCAACCCACCCACCGCCCCCAGCAAAGTGCGCAGGAAACTGGCCGCGCCCAGCGCCAGCCACGCCCCCATCAGGCTCCACAGACCGATCCAGGCGATCTCCCAGCTCTCCGACCAACCACCCATCAGCCTCGCCTGCCCCGCCGCCAGGCGCAGCAACTGATCCAGAATCAGCCCCTGCAACAACACCCCGCGCAGTTGCGGATCGTCGCTGCCGGCGGCGGCGAAGGGGGTCAGCACCGAGTCGTTGACGGAACGCGCCAGGGTGCCGATCAGCACCACCCGGTCGCGGATCCAGTCGTCGGGTGGGTGGTCCAGCAACTCGCCGACGCCGATCACCGGAAACCGATCCCCCCGGCCCCGGTAGTCCAGCAGGAACTGGTAGCCCCCCACCGGCAGATCCCGGTAACCCCCCAGATTGCCGGTGAGCGGCGGCAGCGGGCTCTCCCCCAGTTGCAACACCGTGGCATCCTCGGACCAGGGTCGGGGCGAGATGCCCTGCTCGCGCAGCAGACCCAGCGCCATCTGCAGGGCAAAGGCGCCGACCACCTGGCTGCCGTCATCCTGATACAGCAAACCCCGCCGCACCACCCCGTCCGGGTCCAGCGGCAGATCGTTGAAGCCCACCCGGGCGCTGTCGACGAGCGCCGACGGCGGGGCCACCGCCTCGCGCCCGGCGGTACCGAAGCCGAAAATCCAGTAGATCCGCGGCTCGCGCTCAAGCAGCGCCTGCAACGCCGCATGGCCGGGCGGCACCGGCAGATCCCGGTACAGATCCACCCCCACCAGCCGCACCCCGTGGGCCAGCAGGGTCTCCAGCACCGCCGTCAGCACCCGATCCGGCAGGGGATGGCCGAAGCGGCGCACATCGGCCTCGGTGATCCCCACCACCCCGAGGCGCCGGCTCAGCGGGGCGTCGCCGTGGCGCGCCGCCAGCAGCGCATCGAAGGCGGCCAGTTCCAGGAACTGCCAGAGTCCCAGTTGTCGGGGCACCAGCAGCGACAGCCACACCAGCACGGCAATCCCCATGCCCGCCAGCACCGGCCGGTGTGTCGGCCACCACCATCGCCTGCCCCGCGATTCTCGCCGCATCCTTGATCGTCGCCTCATTTTCCCGGGTACCGGCCTGTCCCTGGCGCAAAAATGATAAACTTAGGTCAACAGTCAGCCATGCCATGGGCTGGTGGCTATAGTTAGTCCATGCCGCGTCGGCCACGGAGCCTTCCGGACTTCGCAACCGGCGCCGGCCAACAGCTAATGAAGAGTAACAGCGTGTCCGATCAGACCATACTCAATCTTCTGGTGGTTGACAGTTCGCTGTCCGATATCGACGCCATCGCCAAGACCCTGCGTGGCACCGGTTATGTCCTGGAACAACCGCTACATGCCGATAAGGACACCACTGTCGCCGACTTTATCAAATTCAAGCCGCTGGATCTGATCATCGTTCGTCTCACCCCGGGCCTGCCGCAACTGGCCACGGTCCACAAACGGGTGGAGAGCGAGGAAAAAGATATCCCCATCATCGCCGCACTGGACGAACCCGGCCAGGCCAATCCGGTGGAACTGCTACGGGCGGGTGCCGATAACCTGTTTCTGCTGCGCGAGCCCGAACATCTGGTGATGGTGGTTAACAAGGAACTGGCCCAGTTGCGGGTGCGCCAGCAGGTGCGCTCCTACGAGATCCGCCTGAAGGAGACCGAATCCCGCAGCCGCGCCCTGATGGACAGCGCCCAGGATGCCATCGCCTATATCCACGAGGGGGCACATATCTACGCCAACCCCGCCTACCTGGAACTGTTCGGCTACCAGAGCGAGGAGGAACTGGAGGGTATCACTCTCATGAACATGGTGGTGCGCAAGGACCAGAACAGCCTCAAGGGCTATCTGCGCGACACCATGAAGGGCAAGCGCCTGGACCCCATTCCCCTCACCGGACTCAGCAGCGGCGGTCAGCAGATGCCGCTGACCATTCGCTGTATTCCCACCCATATCAACGAGGAGCCCTGCCTGCAGATCGTCATCAAGAGCGCGGCCGAGCAGGTGGACCCGAAACTGCAACAGGACTTCGAGCAACGTCGGCGGGAACTGGAGGAGGAATTCGCCGAGGCCCAGCGCCACGACGCCCTCACCGGACTCTACCACCGGAATTATTTCATCGAGCACCTGAACACCCTGCGCAAAAAGAACCCCAAGCTGGACGGCGCGGTGGTCTACCTGCTGCTCAACGATTACCGCAAGATCAACGAGGATCAGGGCCTGGAGGCGATGGACCAGTTTTTCCGGGAACTGGGTCCGCTGATCGGCAAGCTCACCGCCACGGTGAAGGGTGCGGTGGCTGCCCGCTTCTCCGATGCCGCCTTCGCCCTGTTCTATCCCAAGGCCGCCGAGGCCGAGGAGTTTTCCAACCATCTGGTCCGCCAGGTGGGCGAGCACACCACCCACGCCGCCAATCGGCTGGTGAGTTCCTCGGCCTCGGCGGGTATCTGCCCGATTCGCTCGGATTATCAGAGCGCCCTGCAGATCATCTCCCACGCCGATCGCGCCTGCGACGATGCCCGCAAGCGCGGTCCCGGTCAGGTGGCGGTCTACAGCCCGCGGATCTCGGGCAAAAATCCGGAGGAGGAGAGCACCATCGAGCTGGTCCGCGAGGCGCTGGCACGGGAACGGCTGAAGCTCAACTACCAGGCCATCGCCAACTTCCAGGACGGCAGCGAGCAACGCTACAAGATCTATCTGCAGATCCGCGACGGTGGCGGCCAGAAGGTCTCGGTGACCAGCGTGGTGCCGGTGGCCGAGCGGGCGGGCCTGATGGGCCAACTGGATCGCTGGAGCATCTCCTCGGCGCTGGAGGCGCTCACCACCCGTTACCAGGAATCCGGCAAGGCGGCCAGCCTGTTCGTGCGGATCTCCGACAACTCGGTCACCGACCGGGAGTTCCCCGGCTGGCTCGCCAAGCAGTTGCGCGACACCGGCCTGCCCGCCGATACCCTGGTGATGGAGGTGGCCGAGGATCTGGCCGAGCGCCGCTTCAAGGAGGTGAAGGCGCTGCGCCAGAACCTCAAGAAACTCGGCTCCGGCTTCGCCCTCACCCACTTCGGCGGCAAGTCTCACTCCGAGCGGATTCTCAAGGCCATGGTGCCGGACTACGCCAAGCTCGACATCTCGCTCATCGAGAAGCTCGCCCGGGCCAAGGACGAGGAGAGCCGCGAGGCCATGTCCACCATCACCGACCTGACCCAGGAACTGAAGGTGCGGGTGATCGCCGCGGACATGAGCAACCCCAACCAGATGACCAATATCTGGCAGTTCGGGGTGACCCTCATGCAGGGCGACATGGTCCACGAGCCCAGCGACAAGATGGACTTCGACTTCGCCGAGTTCTCCGGCTAGGTGCCCTCGCGCAGCGCCTGGATCCGCTCTGCCAGGGGCGGATGGCTCATCAGCAACCGGGCCAGCGCGCCGTGGCCGCCATTGATACCGAAGGCGTTCAACGAGGCGGGCAACCGGGAAGCTTCCTTGACGCCACCGAGCCGTTGCAGGGCGGCGATCATCTTCTCCCGCCCCGCCAGCTTCGCCCCACCCGCATCGGCGCGAAACTCCCGCCAGCGGCTGAAGGCCAGCACGATCAGCGTGGCCAGAAACCCCAGCACCACCTCGGCGATCATCCGGCCCAGCCAGAACCCGGGTCCCATCCCCCGGCTGCGACCGCCGCTCAGCGCCCGATCCACCAGCGAGCCCACCACGAAGGCCAACGCGATCACGAAGGTGTTCACCACCCCCTGAATGAGGCTCAGGGTGACCATGTCGCCGTTGGCGATGTGGCTCACCTCGTGGCCCAGCACCGCCTCCACCTCGTCGGGCCGCATGGCCTGGAGCAGCCCCGTGGAGACCGCCACCAGGGCGGCGTTTTTGTTGGCGCCGGTGGCAAAGGCATTGGCCGCGGGGGACTGATACACCGCCACCTCCGGCATGCCGATGCCGGCAGCATTCGCCTGACGGGCCACGGTATCCAGCAACCAGCGCTCGCTCTGGTTACGGGGCTCGCCCAGCACCTGCGCCCCGGTACTGCGCCGGGCGATGGTCTTGGACAATAGCAGCGAGACAATGGAGCCGCCCATGCCGAGGAGCGCCGCCATCACCAGCAAGCTCGGAAAATTGATCCCGCCCTGGGCCACCACCCGGGATAGCCCCAGCACATTGAAAGTGATGCTGATCACCACCAGGATCGCCAAATTGGTCAGCAGAAACAGTCCTACCCGTAGCATCCTTCACTCCCTCGCCGATCCGGTCGGCCACCCCGGTAGTCTAGTTCAGCCCGGGGCTGCCGGATGGCGCTCCAGGAACATGGCGTCGCCGTAGCTGAAAAACCGGTAGCGCCCGGCCACCGCGTGGCGATAGGCCGCCAGCACCCGCTCGGTGCCGGCAAAGGCCGACACCAGCATCAGCAGGGTGGACTCCGGCAGATGGAAGTTGGTGATCAGCGCATCAATACAGCCGAACTGGAAGCCCGGATAGATGAAGATATCGGTCTCACCGCTGAAGGGCCTGAGTCCGCCGTCGCGACAGGCGGTCTCCAGGGTGCGCACCACCGTGGTACCCACCGCCACCACCCGCCCTCCACGGGCCTTGGCGGCGCGGATGGCGGTGCAGGTCACGTCGTTCACGGTGGCCAGTTCGCTGTGCATCCGGTGGGTGGCGATATCGTCCACCCGTACCGGCTGGAAGGTGCCGGCGCCCACGTGCAGGGTGAGATAGGCGGTCTCGATATTGCGCTCCCAGAGTTCGCCCAGCAACGCCTCGTCGAAGTGCAGCCCGGCGGTGGGTGCCGCCACGGCCCCGGGATTGCGGGCATACACTGTCTGGTAGCGGGTCTGGTCCGCGGCCCCGTCGGGGCGCTGAATATAGGGCGGCAGTGGGATATGACCCACCGTCTCCAGAACCTCGGTGATGGATCGGCTGCCTTCCACCTGCACCTGAAACAGATC
>JGI12109J20283_10855583_pt1 | contig 23286 bp, 19 predicted proteins | sample ElkSlonscriptome_12_FD_20283 | JGI IMG/M metagenome (IMG submission 20283)
GGTGTCGGGATGGGTCGGCCCCAGCACCTGCTCATAAATTGCCAGGGCACGTTCGTAGTAGGGGCGGGCGGCGGCCAGCTCGCCCTGACTATCCAGCAGTGCGCCCAGATTGTTCAGGCCGGTGGCGGTGTCGGGATGGGTCGGCCCCAGCACCTGCTCATAAATTGCCAGGGCACGTTCGTAGTAGGGGCGGGCGGCGGCCAGCTCGCCCTGACTATCCAGCAGTGCGCCCAGATTGTTCAGGCTGTGGGCGGTATTGGGATGCTGTGGCCCCAGCACCTGCTCATTTATCGCCAGGGCGCGCTCGTAGTAGGGGCGGGCGGCGGCCAACTCGCCCTGACTATCCAGCAGATAGCCCAGATTGTTCAGGCTTTGGGCGGTGGCGGGATGGGTCGGCCCCAGCACCTGCTCAAAAATCGCCAGGGCGCGCTCGTAGTAGGGGCGGGCGGCGGTCAGCTCGCCCTGCGCCAGCAGCAGCGCGCCCAGATTGTTCAGGCTGCCTGCGGTGTCGGGATGGAGCGGCCCCAGCACCTGCTCGCGGATCGCCAGGGCACGCTCGTAATAGGGCCGCGCCCCCGCCAGGTCGCCCATTGCTTGCAGCAAATAGCCCAGATTGTTCAGGCCGGTGGCGGTGTCGGGATGGGTCGGCCCCAGCACCGCCTCCCAGATCGCCAGGGCACGTTCGTAATAGGGTCGCACCCCGGCGTAGTTGCCGATCATCCACTGGTGGTAGCCCAGGTTGTTCGCCAGCTTTGCCACGCTTTCATCCTCCCGCTCCAGCGCCGCAGCGGTGACATGGCGCAGATGCGGCTGCAATGCCAGCAGCGGCGCGGGGATGCCTTTGGTATTCAGGTCGTACACGACACTGATCATAGTCTGCTCCACCGCTGCCTGCGCTGCCGCATCCGGCGCACTCTCCAGGACAAACGCCGCCGGCAGGCGGTGCAGGCGGACCGGGGACTGGCGATTGGCGACTGGCGATTGGTCATTTGCGACTGGGGCGGTGGGAGCTTCCTGCTCCAGCAGGCCCAGGTTGATCAGGCGCTTGAGGGCGCGGGTAGCCCGCCGCTCGGCGGCCCTATCCGGCAGATCCACCGTCTGGAGCAGCAGATCGCGGGGGAGCGGTTCGCCGGGGGCGAAGTAGGCGGCGCGGGCCAGCAGGGCCAGCGCCAACGCATCGGTCGCATCGTCCGGGGTGAGCCGGTCATAGCTCAATGCAAAGGTGCGCCCGACATGCAGCGCGTGGTTGGTCGGGGAGTGGGTGAGATCGACGCCATGCAGCGACTCGTGCTGGAGCAGCGCCGCCGCGCGCAGCTCCGCCAGGTAGTCCGCTGCTGTCAGGTCGTCGTGGAACTCCTTTAGAAAACTCCCGGCCAGGTGCAGCGCCAGCGGCAGGTCGCCCAGTTCGTCCGCAATGTCGTCGGCGTCGGCGTCGCGCAGATCGGCGACGAACTTCCGCAGCAGGGCGATACTCTCGTCGCGCGGGAGCACGCCGAGGGGCAGCGCCTGCACGTCCAGCGCGGCGTCCCAGGTAGCGCGGCGGCTGGTGACCAGCACGCGGCAGCCGCCGGTAGGGGGCCGCCACTGTGCCAGCAGCGCTTCGTCCTCGCAGTTGTCGAAGACCAGCAGGCGCGGGAGCGGGGATTGCCATTCCAGCAGCACCCGTCGCACCTGGTCGGGCAACTCCAGGCCGGCGATGCCGGGCAGGTTCAGCCCGCCGGCACCCCCGCACGCGGCGATCTCGGCGGGGAGGCTGCCGGGGTCGGCGAAGCTCAGCCAGAAGACGCCGCCGGCGAAGAACTGCCCGTAGCGATGGACAAACTCGGTCGCCAGGTTGGTTTTGCCGATGCCGCCCAGCCCGGTGGCCGCTGCGATCTGCCCGATAGCGACGGTCTCGCCGCCCTTCAAGGCGGTTGCGAGGGCTTGTAGATCGTCCGCGCGACCGACGAAGAGCGGGTTGCGGCTGAGCAGCATGCGCGAACCGGGAGGGAGCGGCGCGTGGTCCGGGATGGTAGCGAGCGGGAGCGTGGCGAGCAGCCGGTGCGCCAGCGCCAGCTCCTGCTGCCGGTAGGCCGCCTGCGTTGCCGGATCAAGCTGCCCCGCCAGCAGCGCCCGCAGCCCGGCCATCTCCGCAATAATCTGCGTGGTGTCCTGCCGGATATCCCGCAGGGCCACCTCCAGCGCCTGCAGATGCGCCGCAAACAGGTCGGCCAGCGCATCCAGCCGCCGGTCCAGATGGGCGCTATGCCTGCCCAGGTCGTGCAGCCCGTCCGCCAGCGCGCTGCTCAGGCGCTCCAGCGCCGGGGTATCGTCGCGCACCTGCTCCAGGCGGGCCAGCAGCGCGGGCATCTGCCGGGCCAGGTCGGCCTGGCCGTGGGCCAGGTCCGCCAGCGCCGCACGGGTGCCCTCCAGCAGCAGCCGGGTAAACGCCCGCCAGCTCTCCGTATCCTGCTTGAGAAACTCATTCAGATGCACCAGCACCCGCCCGAACAGATACCGGCGCAGATGCTGCTCCACCTCGGGCCACTCGCGGCGCAGATCGGCCCAGGCGGGCTGGGCAAAGACCGGCAGCAGGCCATGGTCGAAGAAGAGCCGCGCCAGATCATCCAGCGTTTGCGCCTGCCGGTAGGCCGCCTCCAGGTCGGGCGACAGGTGGGCGGGCAGGAGTTGCTGCTGTTCGGCCTGCGCGACCAGCGTGTGCAGTAGCTCACGCGCCTGCTGTGCCGACGGATCATGCTGCTGCAAGCGGTGGGCGGCCTGGGGCTGGTGGAACAGGGGCAGATCCTCCGGCACATCGCGCGGCGGGTGCCAGGGCTGCGGAAAGCAGGGCCGGCCCCCCAGGTCGTAGAGCGCCGGGACCAGCGCGGCGTGAAAGGCGCGCTGCAGATCGGCATTGATACCGTCGGGGAGCCCGGGCTGCATGCGCTGCCCCAGGTTCCGAACAGCATCAATCGAGAAATCGCTGACGGTCTGCTGGATCATGCCACCCGCCGGGAAGAGGCACTCCAGGCCGGCCGCGATCAGGCCGCCCAGCAGCGCCCCGCCGGGACCGGCAGTCGTGCCGCCCAGCGTAATACCGATCTGCCGCATCAGGTTCTTCATCGCTGCGTGCTCCATGTTTCAGTGGGACAACGATATCGTCACGCAGCAGCCATGCGTAGCCATGGCCGCTGTCGCTAGTATACCAGATGGAGCGCCGGTGTGCCGCCCATGGAAAGCCGGTGGGAATGCGGTGACGCAACACCCCGCAATCGACACCGGATGCCACCGGAGGTATGCTACAATCCGGCGGGTATAATGTACGGCAATCCGGGCTCCTGTTACATGGGTACGATAGAATGTACTATCCGGTTTCTTCCCGGTATACACATCAGTGACACGCGTTATACCGATGTGTTGTCATCGCCACAGAGCATACCGAGGACACAGAGATGATCCACAGGAACGTGCCTCCGGCAGGGCGGAATGGGACATTGCTGCCGCCGGCGAATCCGGCTTTCGGGTCGGTCAATAGACCGAAATAGGCTGCACCGCGTAATGCGTCTCTATGACACGCGTTACGCAGTGCAGCTCATTCTGGCCTGATGTCGGACCCAAACGTCAGTTTCGCCGGCGGCAGCGTGGAACTGACCATTCCTTTTTCCCGAACATGTGGCGCGGAGAGCCACATGTTTGGGAAAAAGATCAACAAAGACTATGCTGCCAGAGCCGAGTCGGGCTTCCATTTGGGCAAACGTTCAGTTTGATCGTCTACCGCGTAACTCGTGTCATTGACAGGAGTTACGCGGTGCGGACTGTTCCGCCCGTGTACCAGACATGGAAGCCTCATTCGCCTGCGGCAGCATGGTACGTTTGTAGCTTTTCCATAAACATGTTGCACAATGTGCAACATGTTTATGGAAAAGCTGGGATCTTCCGCCCTGCCGGAGCCGAGTCGGGCCGGTTGTCCAGACAGACACCTGGGTTGGAACCGACCGCCTAACTCGTATAATTGAAAGGACCAACGCCATGGCAACAGCAACCGACTGGACATGCGAGCACTCAATAGTGACGATTGACTCACCCTGGGTGAAACTCCTGGGCGAACGCTGGATCGATGATCAGGGGCAGGCACTGGAATACTGGCGGGTCGAGAAGGCGCACTCGGTAATTGTGCTGCCTGTTCAGCGGGGCAACCTGCTGCTACCCCAGGCGCAGTTTCGCCCCGGCGTGGGGCGTGCCACCCTGGATTTTCCCGGCGGTCGCCGGCCCGAAGGGATAGCGCCCGTTGAAGTAGCGCCCCGGCTGTTGCAGAAGGAACTGGGCATCGCGCCGGATGCGATTGCCGCCCTGACACCGCTAAACGAAACCGGCTGGATGATCAATAGTTCCTTCTCCAACCAGTTGCTCTACGGCGTTGTCGCCGATCTCCACACGACCGCCGAAGTCCCCACGCCACTGCTCGCCGAGGCGGTGCCCTGCGACCGGGCAGGAATCATGCGCCTGCTGCAACAACTGGACTGCCTGCAGTGCCGCGCCGTGTTGCAGGAGTTCTGGCTGCAACGGGGGCCATAACCTGAATATGACGGACAGGAACCGCGCGCAACGGTACCATAGCATCGCAGGCCGGGCAGTGAACCCTCCCAACACTACTGGGAATCAAAAAGCCGAATGGTCAGGGTTTTCACCCTTGAAACCATTCGGCTCTTGAAAATCGTGTGGTGGAGATGGGGGGATTCGAACCCCCGTCCAGCAAAGTAGGCCGCAGATATACTACAAGCTTATCTTGTCGTTTGTAGCTCGCCCTCAATTGCACGACAAGCAGAGCAATCTTCGGGCAATCCCGCTAAGCTTAGCCCGGTACTAGCAGGAGATCATACCAGGAGCATCCGACTATCTGACATCTACACCCACATCATCGGACGAATGTGGGGAGACGCGCCACTTTAATTAAGCGGCGAGGGCCAGCTGAGGCTGAACCCGAGTGTTATTGTTGGCAGTTAATTTGCCGTGCCCCTTTTACGAGACTGGGCAACTCGGCCTGCAATCTACGACATTCCTTCCCTGTCGAAACCAGGCATCCCCATAGGTTTGAAAGGTCCATAGCGTTGTGCTATAGCTGCATTATAGCAGAACGCTCATGCGGGGTCAATAGGGTTGGGGCTATTCTAACAGTTTATTAGTACTGAGGGATGTTTGCCATAGCCACACCGTTTGTACTGGTATATTGTTCTGCATCAGGACGCCCTATAAAGGAGATGTCAAGTTATTCATCTGTCGCACAAGTTGCACGGCAGTGCAGGTATAGCAATCCTGAATTGGTTGTGAACCGGTTCTGAGGGATTCGCTCCCAACCGCCTGAAGGCGGCACTATGACAAATATAGGATTGCTATATAAGATGCAGGATACGGCAGCACCTCGCCATTTTGCACTATGGGTCGTATATTCCGTTTCTCCTGAACGTTCTGTTTTCTTCACACAATTATAGTAGTTGAAGTGTAAAGAGTTTACCAAGGATGCTCTTCGGTTATAATAACCCAGGAAGTTTTACATTTCATTGGTTAATCTTGACAAGTGTGATAAAATAGAACTTAGGTTCTTTATCCCAGCGGAGAGGTGTGAGATGTCCGACAAGTCTACAATTGAGTGGACAGATGCAACTTGGAATCCTGTGACAGGTTGCACAGAGGTTTCACCTGGGTGTGATCATTGCTATGCTCGAACATTCGCTGAACGCTTTCGTGGTGTTCAGGGACATCCCTATGAACAGGGATTTGATTTGCGGCTTTGGTCGAAAAGGTTGGAATTGCCTCTTTCCTGGAAAACTCCACGTCGTATTTTTGTTAACTCGATGTCAGACCTATTCCATAAAGATGTTCCTGATAAATACATTGAGGACGTGTTTGATGTTATGCGACGTGCTGATCAGCATGTATTTCAAGTTCTCACGAAGAGAAGTGCTCGTTTAGCAAAATTAGCCCCTAAACTGCCTTGGGCACCTCATATTTGGGCAGGAGTTTCTGTTGAGACATTACAGTACAAATGGCGGGTAGATCATTTACGTAGTGTGCCGACAAAGGTACGCTTCATAAGTGCAGAGCCATTGCTTGACTCGTTAATCGATCTGGACTTGACTGGTATTCACTGGTTAATTGTTGGTGGCGAGAGTGGAGCAAGGTTTCGTATGTGTAATATTGATTGGGTACGGGAACTCCGTGATATGTGTCAAATTCAGGGCGTAGCTTTTTTCTTTAAACAATGGGGAGGGCGTACTTCCAAAGCTTATGGTCGAGAACTTGACGGGCGTACTTGGGACGAATACCCCATGATCGAGTCTCGTAACCCTAGTTAGTTTTCTGAAGGAAATAGAACACACTTTTTGTTCAGTCGCTTGGTCTTTCGAGGGGTTGGGCAATTTAATTTTCCACTATCCACAAGTTGTTGTACTGTAATTATGAAGTCCGCTCGACGATAGAGCATAAAATGTCTTTGAATTATTTTGGCCCACAAATCTTCCCTGGTAAGTCCAGGATATTCCTTAACCTGACTAATAACAACCTCCTTTAAGCCTTTTGTTGGGATCGAATCCTTCCAGTCCTCACCCTCAAAGAGGGTACCTGCATATGCGTCCTTATGCATTCTTTTAGAATACGCACTTAACATTATATCATTCATGAGTACCATTGCATCAGGATGTCGTGAAGCAAAAACGATGAAATATTTAATGCGCTCGTTTTTGCCCTCTTGCACTGGACAAGATCCAACGTAAGGCAAGTATTTTTCTAATTTTTTGCAGTAAGCATCAATCAATTGCGTTTCTCGTTCTTGCGTAGTAAATCCAGAAGAAAACATGATTGATTTCCAATAATCACCTCCAAAGATATTTGACATCGTTTGATGGAATTTTTGGATCGTCGGGTCACTACCTTTTCCTTCTTCTATCGCGCGCCGCGCTGATAATCGATGTGCAACGGGTATATGCATCATTATAACAATTTCAGTACTATACTCTTTAGATCTTGTCAGGAATGGTTCTAGCAAGGTAAATGGACTTCCGGTAGGGCCGAAAGGGTCTAGATAAAGAAAAACCGTCTGATCACTCAGTTTAGGTGGTAATAAAGGGAGGATTTTCGTTGTATCACCCAAGATAGGAATCGCTTGATGTTGCCATCCGCCTCTTTGTAAAACACCTTTTAGTCGATCATAATACTTTCTGTCTTTATTGATAAAGAATGCCTGGTAGTTGCCTGCCGCACGTTCCTGGGCAGCTTTACATATAATGAGCGGAGACCCTTCCGATCCATCATCAAATATTCCCGGCCCTGCGAAACCATCAACAAGAATGATAGGTCTGCCTAAACGATTTACCTTGGCTAAATAGGGAGGCATGTATGAACTAAGGACTTCATCCTTAATAATGGACCACGGTCGTTTCCCCTCAAAGAAGTCATCATTTTGTGCGGTCATTACATCCTCCTTGAGTTATACTAATAGCTGCCTATCGACAGCTATTAGTATAACATCTTCAAGCTTAAAATAGGATGTTCAAATTCTCGTCCTCCAAAAAATTGAGTCCGCTAACCGAACCTTTAGTTATCCCGCTTGCGCTGTCGTGCCCATACAGCCGACAGGTTGATCACTCCCGGCTGCATCGCTTCTAACTGCTGTTCCGGCCAGGTACGCGGGATGAGCTTACTACCGCCATATACCCTATGTGGAATATCACCCTCTTTCGCCATACTCAAGCACCTGCACATTACAGTTTTTCAGCAATCCCGACTGAGCCCACCAGTTTCGGGCTATCTCGCATCGGGCATACTTACACCTGGTTCGCTCCACAACCGCAGCAAGCAGGTAGAGGGGTCTGTGCTCATTGTTGTATTCCCAAAACCCCGATTACTCAGGGCTATCGCATCTCATTCTGCATGCTCATCACGTTTCATTGCCGTTTAATCATCTGCAGGAGGAGGCGGGCCGATGAAGAATTACAGCACGTAGATCGTATCGCAGGCGGCGCGGAAGCGCTGCTTCTTCATGCTCCGCATGGGACGTTGGGCGATACGCAGTTGCTGGAGGAGATTGCGGGCGGTATGGTGCAGCACCGCAAGATTTTCGGCCCCCGTGCCCACCGATCCCCGGCAGTCGTCCTCGCAGAAGACCAGATCGAGGGTCCAATGCACAACATCATGCGAGTTTTGTTACAGAGGGCACCGAGCACACCGAGGGTAAAACCAGATCGAGGGTTCAATGCACGACATCATGCGAGGAAATCCCATTGGGCACGGGCATCATCGTGCGCAAACATTCGATTGTGGCGTTCCCAACCGTCTCCAACCTGGTCGGTCCCTCTGCCCCACAGAGGATGGCACCCATGGCGATCGTCAAGATATTCAACAGGTTGTGCGCGTTCGTCCGCTGCACCCATGGAGCCGTCAGATGCCCAAAGCTGTTCTCCACACTATCCATCGCTATCCTCGGTTTTGCGGCGGGGGAAGCGGACGATGGCGCGCATCCACTCGTCGCCGGGAACCAGTTCAAAATGCCCGCTCAGATCATCACTCACCAGGGTTTCGATAATCTGCAACCCCAGGCCGCTGCTGTGCGGCGGTTCGGTTGGGCGCGGATGGCGCGGGCCATCGTCACGGATCTCCACTGTGATGATATCGTCCGCGACGGAGGCGTCAATCTCGACACTGCCGCCCTCAACCGATAGGCCGTGGGTCAGCGCGTTGCTGATCAACTCGTTGATCGTCAGCGCCAGCACCGTCGCATTGCGCGAGCCGATGGGTACGCCCTCACCGTCAACCGCAAATTCAACCGGGCGGTCAAACGTAACCAGGCTCATGCGGGCACTCTCGACCACCTGCCGCGCCACGGCTTCGACGGTGGTCATGCCGACATCTTCGCGGCAGAGCAGGTTATGCACGGCGGCAATCGACTGGATACGGGCAGCACTCTCGCGCAACGCCTTCGCGCCCGCGCTGTTGGCATCCAGGCGGCGCAGTTGCATCGCCAGCAGCGCCGAGATCGTCTGTAGATTGTTCCGCACCCGGTGGTGCATTTCCTGTAGCATGGCCGACTTGACTGCCAGCGCCCGCTGGCTATCGTCGTAGAGGCGGGCATTTTCAATAGCAATCGCGGCTTCGTCGGCAAACGTACTGAGCAGCCGCACCTGTTCATAATCGAAGTGGTGCGGCTGGCGCGTGTAGAGGCAGATGCTGCCAATGGTCTGCTCACGGGCATGCAGCGGCATGCAGAAGAGCGAGAGAAATCCCTCGCGGGCGGCAATCTCCGCCAGTTCCGGGAAGCGCGAGTCCTGGAAGGCATTGACCACCGCCAGCGAACGGTCGGAATGCACCGTCTGGGCGACAAAGTTGCGCACACCCTCCCCGCCGGTCCCGCCAAAGCCGGCAACCAGTTGCATGCTGCCATCCTCACCGCTCTGAAAAATATCGGCGCGGTCCACGCGGGCCAGTTCCACCGCCTTTTCGACAATCAGGTTGAGCACTTCGCGCAGGCCGAGTTGCTCCGCAATCCGCTTGGAGACCTGCTGCAGTGTGGTCAACTCGCGCACCTTCTGATGGAGCCGTTCGTCGGTCTGCTGGTAGAGCTGGGCATTGGCAATGAAGAAGGCCAGTTCCCCCGCCGCTACCTCCACAAAGTTAATCTCCTCCTGGGTAAAATCGCGCGGCCCGCGCGTCTGTACACAGACCACCCCCTGCAGTTGGTCGGGGCTAAACTGGAAGCGCTCGGCGCTGAAGAGCAGGATCGGCACCGCCAGCATCGAGCGGAACGGTTCCTCCCCGAGTTGCGGCTCAATAATAAAGCGCGGTTCCTGCCAGACATCATGCACCGGCACCGGCTGCCCCAGTTGCGCCGCCCATCCCGTAACCGCCTGGCCGACGCGCACCGTCACCTGCCCGACGGCTGCCTGGTTCAGGCCACTCGTCGCCCGCAGGACCAGTTCATCGCGATGTTTATCGTGGAGATAGACCGAGCAGACTTCCACGCCCACCACCTGGGCCACGGTTTCGACCACGGTCTGGAGCGAGGCATCCAGATCCAGGGTTGAGTTTGCGGCGGCAATGATCTGGTGCAGGCCGTCAAGTTCAGCGACGCGGGCCAGCAGATGCGACTCCCACTCGCGGGTGCGTTGTTCTTCCTGGGCGGCACCGTAAGCCAGCAGCAACTCGCTTACCACCACACCCTGCGGAATCTTCAGGCGGCGAGACAGCGTCAGGCCCAACTCGGTCAGCACCTCGGCCGCCGCGCCCTGCGCATACCAGATCGCGCCGATATGCCGCAGGCGGCCAATGCGCGTCTCGTAGGGCTGCTCTTCGTCCAACTCGGTCAGTAGTTCGGCGATACGCGGCCACGTTTCGCGTAGCGCATCGACAAGATCGGGGGGCTGATTGATCAGTGCCTCATACATCACAGCATTCCACCATCTGGCATGGTTAACCTACATTTATTGCATCCTGGCAGGTGTACCCATTCTGTCTGGAGTACGGCAGCATAGCCGCGTTATCTGGTGTGCATTATAGCCAGATGTGCAAGCCCTGGCAACATCACGTAACGCTGCCACCTGAACGGTGCTATAATCAGCAACTGGTTCTTTGCTCTTTCAAATGTACCAAGGATAGTTGCTCGCGAATGGAACTGTCGTTAACGACGCCGGCCTTGCTCTTCCCGGCTATTTCACTGTTGTTGCTGGCCTATACCAACCGCTTCCTCGCGCTGGCCGTGCTGACGCGCGAGTTGCACACCCGCTACCGCACGCAGCCCGACCCGATGGTCAAGGCACAACTAGTCAACCTGCGCTATCGGATTGTTATTATTCGGAATATGCAGATCTGTGGCGTCGGGAGTTTTTTCCTCTGCGTGCTCTGTATGTTTGTGCTCTTCGCGGGGCAGATTACCCTCGGCCAGTGGGTTTTTGGTGCCAGCCTGGTGTTACTGCTGATCTCGTTGGCACTCTCACTACGGGAAATTCAAGTCTCCATTGATGCGCTGAATTTGCAATTCCAGGATCTGGATGTGCTGGAACGCCGCAAATGATCTGGATGACACGAGTTACGCAGTCCCTCCTTTGGCAGTGGATAGCGCCTCCGGCAGGGCGGAATACTTCATTCTTTTGTTTTGTAAAAAGGATCGATCACGTACCATGCTGCCGCAGGCGAATCCGGCCGTTGTGGGCGTACATATCCGATTTGTATACCCAGCGCGTAACTCGTGTGAATGACAGGACTTACGCGATCCCTCCCCCGGAAGGTGATATCGCCTCCGGCAGGGTGGAAGATTCCATCTTGTTTCACAAAAATTTGCACTTCATACAAATTTTTGTGAAACAAGAAAAAAGAAGGACAATGCTGCCGCAGGCGAACCCGGCCATTACTCTGCTCAAACGCCCAGTTTGCAGATCTACCGCGTAACTTGTGTGAATGACAGGACGTACGCGGTCATTGACCCGGCACGGAATCTCACCTCCGGCAGGATGGAAGAAGACCACTTTGTTCAGAAATGTTTGGCCGAAGGCCAAACATTTCTGAACAAAGAAAAAGGTACCATGCTGCCGCAGATGAATCGGGTCGTTCATTCAGGCAACCGCCTGGTTTGGAACCGACCGCATAACGCGTGTTCATTATAGAAGAGACGATTATGCATAAAGGAACGCTGTACGCCGTTGGTGCGTACGTCAGTTGGGGGCTCTTGCCCGTCTATTGGAAGTGGCTGCGGCATGTTCCGGCAGCGCAACTGCTCAGTCATCGTATTCTCTGGTCGTTTCTGGCGCTGTTCACCGTTATCGGGTTTGCGCATCACCTGTCGGCCTTCCGCGCCGCCACGCTCAAGCCGGCGATTGTACGCACCTACAGTCTCGCCGCCGTGCTGATTGCCATCAACTGGCTGACCTATGTCTGGGCGGTTACAGCGGGCTTTATCATCGAGACCAGCCTGGGCTACTTTATCAACCCGCTGCTCAGTGTGCTGCTGGGCGTCCTGTTTCTGGGGGAGCGCCTGCGGCCCTGGCAGTGGGTCGCCATCGGGCTGGCGGCGGTTGGTGTGCTCTATCTGGCAGTGGTCTACGGATCGGTGCCCTGGATTGCGCTCACGCTGGCGTTTTCCTTTGGCTTTTATGGCCTGGTGAAAAAAACGGCGCCGCTGGGCTCGTTATATGGGCTGACGCTGGAGACCGGGATTCTGCTGCTGCCCGCGCTCGGCTTCCTTCTGTACGCGGAGGCAGCGGGACGGGGCGCGTTTCTTCACACCGGCGTAACGGCGGATCTGCTGCTGGTTGGCGCGGGACTGATGACTACGTTCCCGCTGCTGCTCTTCGCGGCGGCGGCCCAACGCATCCCGCTCTCGCGCATCGGCATCTTGCAGTATATCGCACCGACACTACAGTTCCTCATTGGCGTGCTGATCTATCATGAGCCGTTTACGCCGGCAAAATTCGTCGGCTTTGCCTGCGTCTGGATTGCTCTGCTGATCTTCGGGATCGAAGGATTCCTGACTTACCGAACGCGCCGTGTTCTGGTGGCAACGGATGTGCATTAAGGGGATGCCGGAGTCAAACCAACCAGTTGGCGGGCCACGCATTTTGTGCAATCACAAATCCAAGATCCGGTAGCGAAAACTTTTGTTTTGACTATAATTAAAGGTATCACCCGAAAGCAAACCGACACAGGGATGCGCCGAAGCGCAACCACGCAGATCAGAGCAGCGCGGTATCGCCGGTCGAGTGGACGCCACTCCAGCGCGGCGATACGCGATATGAAACACATAACTATGTCATTTCGAGTCGAAGCACCCTACCGCCCCACGGGCGACCAGCCCGAAGCAATTACCCGGCTGGTTGCGGGGCTTAACCAGAATTATCGCCATCAGACGCTGTTGGGCGCAACCGGCACCGGCAAGACGGCGGTCATGGCCTGGATCTTTGAGCAGGTCCAGCGCCCCACCCTGGTACTGGCCCACAACAAGACGCTGGTTTCACAACTCTGGGCCGAGTTCCGCGACTTTCTGCCCGATGCCGCGGTGGAGATGTTCATCTCCTACTACGACGAATACACGCCGGAAGCCTACGTTCCCAGCAAAGATCTCTACATCGAGAAAGAGGCTTCCATCAACGAGGAAATCGACCGCTTGCGCCACGCGGCCACTCAGTCGCTCCTGACCCGCCGCGACGTACTGATTGTCGCCTCGGTCTCGGCGATCTATGGCCTGGGTTCGCCCCAGGATTATGGGCAGGTTTCGCTCTCCCTGCGCACCGGCGAGATCCGCAACCGGGACAAACTGCTGCGCCAATTGATCGATCTACAGTTTGAGCGCAACGATATCGACTTCCACCGGGGAACCTTTCGCGTACGCGGCGATACGCTTGATGTGATGCCCGCCAACAGCGAGATTGCTCTGCGGTTGGAGTTCTGGGGCGATGAGATTGAGCGCATCCTGGAGATCGATCCGCTGACGGGGGAAGTGCTGCTGACCCGCAGCAATGTAGATATCTACCCCGCCAAGCATTTTGTCACCACCAAAGACAAGCTCATGCTGGCGATCCGCGATATTCAGGATGAACTGGGCGACCAACTGCGCTCTCTGGAGAACACGGACAAAAAGCTGGAAGCGGCCCGGCTCAAGCAGCGCACCATGTACGACCTGGAGATGATGGGCGAGATTGGCTATTGCAGCGGTATCGAAAACTACTCCCGCCACATGGATCGCCGCACGCCGGGACAGACGCCCTGGACGCTGCTGGACTATTTCCCCGATGACTTTCTCCTATTTGTCGATGAGAGCCATATCACGCTGCCGCAGGTGCGTGGTATGTACCTGGGCGACCGTTCGCGCAAGGAAACGCTGGTGGACTATGGTTTTCGGCTGCCCTCGGCACTGGACAACCGCCCACTCCGGTTTGACGAGTTTGAGCAGCATATCTACCAGGCGATCTATGTTTCGGCCACACCGGGGCCATACGAGCGGGAGCATAGTGAGCAGACGGTCGAGCAGATCATTCGGCCCACCGGCCTGCTGGATCCGGTGATCGAAGTTCGCCCGACGAAGGGCCAGGTAGACGACCTGGTGGGCGAGATACGCACGCGCATCCAGAAGGGCCAGCGCGTGCTGGTGACCACCCTGACCAAGCGCATGGCCGAAGATCTGGCCGACTACCTCAAAGAACTGGGGATGCGCACGCACTACCTGCATGCTGACATTGATACGATTGAGCGGGTCGAGATTCTGCGCGACCTGCGGCTGGGCGTCTATGATATTGTCGTGGGCATTAACCTGCTGCGGGAAGGGCTGGACCTGCCGGAGGTGGCGCTGGTGGCGATCCTCGACGCCGACAAGGAGGGCTACCTCCGTTCCGAGACATCGCTGATCCAGATCATCGGGCGTGCCGCTCGCCATATCGAGGGCACAGTGATCATGTATGCCGACAAAACCACCCGCTCGATGGAGGCGGCTATTCAGGAGACCCAGCGGCGGCGCGAAAAACAGATGCAGCACAACCTCCAGTACAACATCATGCCGGTCGGCATCGTTAAGGAGGTGCGTGACCTGACCAACCGCTTGCAGCGCATGGCCGAAGAACGGGGTGAATATGTTGTCCAGGAGCACCATGCTGCCGCACCGCCGACCGAGATCCCTCGCGATGAAATGGTCAAGCTGATCAAGGAACTGGAAAAGCAGATGAAACAGGCAGCGCGCGACCTGGAGTTCGAGAAAGCGGCCGCGCTACGTGACCAGATTGTCGAACTACGCAAGACAATGGCCTTGCAAGAGACAGCGTAGGAGACCGCCCATGGCAGTACAGGTCTGGATTGGCGAGAAGCCGGAAAATCCCAATGAGCGCCGTGCAATTGTGGCCCTGGCAAATGGCCTGGAACGCCTGGACGGCCTGTATCTACTGCTGGCAAATTTCAATGTCGGGGGGCGCACGATTGACCTGGTTATTCTCAAGCAAGATGCCATCTTCGTCATTGAGCTAAAACATTGTGACGGCAAAATCTATGGCGGTGTTAATGGCCCCTGGTATATCGAAAGTGATAACGGCAATCGCAAGCGACTCAATCCAGGGCGCAAAAACCCTTACAATCAAGTGGTTTCCTACTACTACAGCTTTATCAACTTTCTAAATGAGCACCGATCAGAGTTTCTCTCGGCACACAAGGCCGAGTCGCTCAACTTCCGCACCAGCAAGCGGGTGATTGTAATTGCGCCTAACCTCCAGAAAGGCTCGGATGTTGAGCTTGACTGGAAAGTTGATATCCGCGGCCTGGATGAACTACCCACCTACCTGGTCACTGAACGCTCTTCAGATATCGAGTTGACCGACGAGGAGATACAGAAGATCCCGCGCATGCTGCGCTGCACGCGCTGGCAGGAGATCAATGATCTGCTGGCGGGCGTCATGCCCAACTGGGAGAACCTGCCCGACGAAGTTCCGCCGGCCGTACCAACCCCGGCACCTACCGATGCGGCCCCAGCAGAACCAGCCCCCACCGAGACGACTCCCTGGCAGAAGTTGCGCGCCTCACTCCGCACCGCTGCCGGGCGGCTGGCGCTGGTGACAAGTATGATGGCGCTGGTGCTGCTGGTGCTGCTGGTATCCCGTCCGACACGCGTTGTTTTTGCGCCGATGGAACAGCCTCCACCCTCGCTGATTAATGCCACCGTCGGCCCGGCCGGCGGGCTCGGCGGCGGTATCCTGGTTGCCGAAACGATGCAGCCGCCCGGCTGTGTCTGGTCAGGCTTCCAGCCGGTCGGCAAGCGCTGGGATACGCAGGCACAGGTCTGGATCAATGTCGGGATTGACTGGACCAGTCCCGATCTGTCGCCCGAGGTTATTGTCACCCTGGAGCAGGTTGCCTACTGTGGTGATCAGATTGTGCTCACCTGGAGCGTCCACAACAAGCGGATCGAGCCGGTTGTCTTTCCGCTGCGCCGGGATAATATTGAAATCCGCGATACACTCGGCAACCAGTATATCATCGCGGATAGTAAATCGCAGCCCGGTGAGATTCGGGTAGCGCCGGGGGAAACTGATCGCGGCAAAACGGTTGTCCCGCGTCCAATTAGCCAGAATGCACCCTCGCTGCTTGTGCGCCTCAAAGAGCAGCCTTTTGGCGAAGCAAGCTGGCTGGTGTCGCTGGAAGGGGAGTAGGCGGTGGCGATACGCGCCGCGGATGATAGTAGCCGGGCTTTTAGCCGGCCTGGGTTGTCACCCAGTCACAGCAACGTAAAAATACCCACCACATCTATGCCGGAACCTGCTCATTCCGAAGACTATGAATGTAGCGGCCCGGCACCACCGCTACCATCAAGCACTTTATCTCTCAGACAGAACCAGACCTACCATCGACCCGCATAGAAGCCATACAACGCCATCATACAGCATGGCGTATCACCAACCATCGTAGCTGATGACAGCATCAGGCGCAACCTCTGGTATAATGCGGCAATTGTACAAGGGAACAAAGTGTTGGGGTACTGGTCAGGAGCAACTCCATTCCGCGTCTTTCCCGAATAACACCAGACAATAACCTGAAACCTGACCGACGCGGTGCGGTGGTTGCTCATAGTTCGGGGTGAAACACTATGTCAGAGCCAAAAGGTACCATCTTTATCATGGATGATGACCTGGCCCTGCAGAAGGTCATTGAGTTTGCGCTGCGCAACGAAGGGTATGAAGTCGTACTCGCAAGCGATGGTCAAGTTGGTATGCAAAAATTGGAGAGTTTATCGCCGGATCTGGTTCTCAGCGACATTATGATGCCTAACATGGATGGAGTCGAGGTCTTTGAACATATCCAGGAACGTCTCCAGGACGACGGGATTCCGATCATCATAATGACGGCCCTGAGTCGCAAACCCTGGTTTGCCGACCTCGAGGCGGAAGGCGCGGTCATTATTCACAAGCCCTTCGAGGTTGATTACCTGCTTGAAATGATTAAGACAACATTGAGCTGACACTACTCCTACGGAAAAACATCAATACCTTTCAATAACACGAGTTGCGCGGTTAATTCCAATCCATGCGTTCACCTGGATGAATGCCTCGATTTACCTGCGGAAGCACAGTATTTTTATACGTTCCACAAACATGTTACATGTTGTGCAACGTATTCGTGAAAAAGCATGGTTTCTTCTTCCTTGCCGGAGGCGAAAATTTCTTTTGGGTGAATAACCGCGTAACTCATGTATTTGAAAGGTACCGGGTGCAGCGCTACGACTGCATCGCCGGCGGCGTGAACAGTGGTTGCAGCCGTTGATAGGTCTGTTCAAGCGCCTCCGGAACCAGTTTTGTACCGCCAATGATCGGCATATAGTTGGTATCACCACTCCAGCGTGGGACGATGTGCATATGAATATGGGCATCGATTCCCGCACCGGCAGTGCGTCCCAGGTTCATGCCGATGTTAAATCCGTGCGGTTGGTACGCCTGACCGAGCAGCGTCGTTGTCTGCCGGGTCAGGGTAAACAACTCGTGGGCACATGCCTCATCCAGACCGGGCAAATCCGCCGTATGCTCGTATGGAACCACCATCAGATGACCGGTGTTGTAGGGATAGCGGTTCATCAGCACATAACAGGTATGCCCTCGGTAGAGCACCAGGTTGTCCGGGTCATGTGCCGGATCAGCCTGGTGCAACCGGCACAACACACACGCATCCCCGGCAACATCATCACCGTCACTGCTTTTGATATAGGCCATCCGCCAGGGCGTGAACTTTATTTCCATAACACTATACCGTTCATCGTTATACCTCGCTGGTCATACTCCAGCGGAGATAGGCTTCGATAAACTCGTCCAGTTCGCCATCGAGGACGGTCTGTACATTACTGGTTTCGGTGTCGGTGCGATGATCTTTCACCAACGTCGAGGGATGCAGATAGTAGGTGCGCATCTGGCTGCCAAAATCGGCCTTGCGATACTCACCCCGCAGCCGCAACCGCTCTTCGCGCTGGCGTTGTAACTCGCGTTCCAGCAACCGGCCCCGTAGCACGCGCATCGCCGTTTCTTTATTCTGAATCTGCGAGCGCTCATTCTGACAACTCACAATGATCCCGGTCGGAATATGCGTAAGTCGCACGGCTGAGTCGGTGGTATTCACCCCCTGCCCGCCACGACCACCGCTACGGTAGACATCAATGCGCAGGTCATCGGGGTTAATCACCACCTCGGGCGCCTCGTCAACTTCGGGCATCACTTCGACCCGCGCAAACGAAGTCTGCCGGGTATGGGCCGAGTTGAAAGGTGACAGGCGAATCAGCCGGTGGACGCCGGCCTCGGCCTTGGCATACCCGTAGGCATAGGGGCCACGCACCTCCAGCGTTACGCTCTTGATCCCGGCCTCGTCACCCGGACTCTCATCGACCACCGTAACCTGATAGTTATGCTTCTCGGCCCAGCGAATGTACATGCGCAGCAACATCTCAGCCCAGTCCTGCGCATCGGTGCCACCCATGCCGGCCTGAATGGAGAGAAAGGTATCGTGATCATCGTAGTTCCCGTTGAGCAGGAGGGCAAACTCCCGTCGCTCGAGTTCCTGGCGGGCCGTGTTGATGTCCGCACCGATTTCATCGCGGAACGTCTCATCCTCCTCGGCCACCGTTAACTCAATCAACTCGGCCAGACTGGTCAACCGCGCCGCCAGTTCGTTCCACTGCTCAACATCCTGCTTGAGACGGGTCAGCCGTTGCATAATACGCTGTGCTTCGCCGGGGTCATTCCAGAGGTCCGGGTCCGCCGCACGCTGCTCTAAGCCATCAACTTCTTGCTGCTTGGCGACCAGGTCAAAGATGCCCCCGGATATCTTCAAACCGTGTACGCAGAAGTTCCAATTCTCCGTATAAATCTTGCATCATCATATCCTCCATAACTTTGGTTATGCTTCGAAAAGGCATGGTACCACAGTTGTTCGAAAAAAGACAGGAGTCAATGACAGGAGTTACGCGGGGTGGATACACAAACTGGACATTTGTCCAAGTGGAAGCCCAATTCGCCTGGGGCAGCATGGTACATGTTGATCTTTTTTTCACAAAACATTTGCACTGTGTACAAATGTTTTGTGAAAAAAGATGGAATCTTCCGCCCTGCCGGAGGCGGAATCTCCTGTCGGATCAACGACCGCGTAACGCGTGTCAATACCAGGACTTACGCGATCCTCCGCGAGCAGGGGCTTTTCGCCTGCAGCAGGATGGAATGGGACATGCTTTTCGTTAAAAATCAACAACATAGCAGGCAAAACCGGGGTATGCGGTACAAAGAGATTGACATTTCAGTATTCCGCGTTATAATGCGATAAAGTAACCCTGGTGCATCACAAAGCCCTGGAAAGGGGCAGGACGTTCGCTTGCAGTATATGCAACGGCGTGCAGAGTCTCACCCATAGCAGGAATGAACCCTGCTCTGCCTCTTCGCTTCGTTTCAATCCTCGTTCAGGGCGACATGCACACGGCAAGATAGCATAGTATACTTCACTCAGACACAACCATCCTGTTGTGAACGGTGTGAAAGGAGCATGAAGCACGATGTTGGTACGCTCTTCCGCGAGATGGATTCAGGCGGGAGGAATCAGCCTGTTGTTGGGAATTCTGTTCGGTCTGTTGATTGCGCCGCTGCACCTGCGTGCCAACCCTGCTACCCAGCACTTCCCCGACACCAACCAGACGCTGGACGATACATATGGCTTCTTGAGTTACTGGCGTGAGCATGCCGGTGAGCAGACGCTCGGCGCACCCATTACCGGGGTGTTGCAAGAAAATGGACTGCCGGTGCAATATTTTGAACGGGGGCGACTAGAGCAGCATGGAGATCTCGCAGGCGCACCGGTGCTGCGTGGCCGGGTCGGCGTAGAATATGCCGAAGCACTCTGGCGTACGTTTGAGGTTCCACCTCTACACACTCCGCTTCCGGGTGAGCAGTTGTTCGAAGTAACCGGTCACACATTGAACGAACCTTTCCTGAGTTTCTGGAATACCCACGGTGGCATAGAAGCCTTTGGCTATCCCATCAGTGAGCCGGTATGGGAGTATGTCGGTGACGAGATGCTCCGCGTCCAGTATTTTGAACGAGGACGGTTGGAGCAGCATCCCCTGGCAACCGGCACAACTGATGACATCCGCATAAGTTCGCTGGGACGCGAACTGGCGCGACTGCGGGGATTGATTCCAGCAACTGGGGAGCCGGATAGCGCCGTTCCAACGGAAGAACCTGTTATTCCGGCAGAGGAACCAGTTGCGGCGGCCCCGGCACCCGCGCCCGCCGCGCCCGCTCCGGCACCCGCGCCCGCCGCGCCCGCTCCGGCACCCGCGCCCGCCGCGCCCGCTCCGGCACCCGCGCCCGCCCCGGCACCCGCTCCGGTTGTGCAATCTACGGGAGGCTGGAAGCATATCGTGGTCAACATCAGCCATCAGTGGATGTACGCCTATGAAGGCGACATTCTCGTGTTCGATGCTCCGGTGACAACCGGGAAAGATGGCTTCAATACGCCGGCTGGGAACTTTGCGATCTATGCCAAGGTGCCGGTACAAACCATGAGCGGCACCCTTGGCGGTGAGTACTACAACGTACCCAATGTACCACACGCGATGTATATCCATGGCGGTGTTGCGCTGCATGGCACCTACTGGCATAATTTATTTGGGTCGGGAGTACGCGTCAGCCACGGCTGCATTAACCTGCCGCTGGGATCGGCGGCATGGCTCTACAACTGGGCACCGGTTGGGACGCCTGTACAGGTAACGTACTAACAGGATGTACGCGGTGCTGCCTGTTCTGGCCTGGTGCCTGGCCCAAATGCCGGTACCACCCTGCCGGAGGCGACCTCCACGTTCAAGCGAGTGACCGCGTAACTCGTGATATTAACAGGATATACAAGGAAATCTCGGAGGCCGCTGGATAACCAGCGGCCTCCGGTAACTCTATAACTATTCGTTTCCTAGCCTCTGCGTATTTTACAGGAGTTACGCGGTCGTTGACCCGACATGAGATTCCGTCGCCGGTAGGGCAGAAGAAAGATTCTTTTCTCACAAACCATTTGCACTGTGTGCAAATGGTTTGTGAAAAGATAAATCAAGGACCACGCTGCCGCCGGCGAAATGACCTTCCAGGTCAGTGACCGCGTAAGTCCTGTCATTTGTAGGGTCTTGTAAGTTCGTACTTACCATTCGCTTATTTTTCAGGGCACTAAATGGAATTTTTATCCCACTTGAGCCTGAAAAACCGGTCACATTTGGAACGTTCTCCCCACGTTGACGTACACGTTTCCGTAATGTGTAAAACGTTTCTGCAATTTTTATCGCCATGTGGGGCGAGATGCTTCCCCATTAGCCGTTTTTGACCGGCTAATGGGGGATTTTTACGAACTCCTTCCGAAAATAAGCGAACGGTGAGTTGTCTGCTCCTGCGCGATTGTCGTATCAATGACGCTACTCATCGTTCGCTCTCCCCGGCATGCCCATTTAGCGCCCTGCGTGCGCATTCTGCATCATAGCGGCACAATAGCACAGCCACAAAGCAGGTGTTAATGATACGCCTTACGTGGTGGGAGTTTGGACCACGAACAACACGGCATAAGCGAACACCACGAAACGGCCAATGCGGACATGGATCAGGCGATCCCGCGTTCGGCGGGGGATAGTGCCTCCGGCAGGGCGGAAGGAATCAGCTTGTTGCACAAAATGTTGCACTTTGTGCAACATTTTGTGAAAAAAGAGAAAATGCGCCACGCTGCCGCAGGCGAATCTGGCGTTTGTATCTGGCTCTATGCCGAAATAGGTCGCACCGCGTACGTCCTGTCAATTGCCATCATTGACAGGACGTACGCGGCGTAGTATCGTTGCTTGTTTGGTCAAGGTTCGTAACCGCGTTCCCGTCCGGTCAGATGTTCCGCCGGATGCATCTTGCCCGCGCATCTGCTCGCTGCTTGAAGGAGTTTCCGATGGACCGACGCGCGCTACTGCCCTACCTGGTGCTCTTTGCCGGGGTCATGATCGTTTCGAGTGCGGCAATTCTGATTCGCCTGGTGCAGGCGCAAGCAGTGCCCTCGCTCGCCATTGCCGCGCTGCGTCTCGGTATGGCCGTGCTAATCCTGACGCCGCTGGCCTGGAGTCGTGCGGGTGAGGAGTTGCGCAATCTGCGGCGGCGCGATATCGCGTTGAGCATCGGTTCGGGGATCTTCCTGGCGTTCCATTTTGCCTTCTGGATTAGCTCGCTAGAGTATACTTCAGTCGCCAGTAGCGTGGCGCTGGTTACAACCAATCCGCTCTGGGTCGGACTGGCTTCCTGGCTGTTTCTACGCGAGCGCCTGACCTGGCCGATCGTTAGCGGGATCGTGCTGACGATTGCGGGCAGCATGATCATTTCCCTGAGTGATGCCGGCAGCAGCCCGCACAGCGCGCCGCTGCTGGGAAACATTCTGGCCTTGCTGGGCGCGCTGACGGTCTCCGGCTATTTTTTGATCGGGCGGGTGTTGCGGCGGCGGCTCGTGCTGCTGGCCTACATCTGGCTGGTCTACACGGTGGCGGCGCTGATTCTGCTGGTCTGGGCAGTGCTGGCGGGACAGCCGCTGCTGGGTTACACGCCGGTGGCCTACCTGCTCTTGCTGGCAATGGCGATCGGGCCGCAACTGCTGGGGCATACCGCGTTTAACTGGGCGCTGCGCTATCTCTCGGCGACATTTATCGCGGTGGCGATCCTGGCCGAGCCGATTAGCGCGGCACTGCTGGCGCTGCTGCTCTTTGGCGAAGGCTTTACCTGGCTGCAACTGGTGGGCTTTGTGCTGCTGCTGGTGGGCATCTACACGGCGACGTTGGGCGAGCACCGGACGGAGGAGGGTGAGGAGTAGTTTGTAGTCCGTAATCCGTAATCCGTAGTCCGTAATCCGTAGTCTGTAGTCCGTAGTCCGTAGTCCGTAGTCCGTATCCCGTATCCCGGATTAATCTCCAGTGTTGCACGTTCAGCGCTGCCGGCACTCACGGAGAGCCTGCGCCCATGCCTCAGTTGAGTCAATGACGCGTTCCTTGAGTGAGGCGCGGATATCGGCTGCATCCTGGTAGACGTAGGTGTCCAGGACGGAGCGATGGTTCTGCGGAGTCAACGCGCGGACGCGCTACTGCGTGTCCCGGCCCGCAAAACCAATCGCCTATCCCCTGTAACCTGTAACCTGTAACCTACTCCCTAAGGCCAATACCTTTCAAATACGGCCGGATTAGCTCGCGCAAAGCCGCAAAGCGGCAACGTTTATGCAGTTCTTGGCGACCTTGGCGCCTTTGCGCGAGCTTATTTGACAGGAGTTACG
>JGI12109J20283_12531178_pt1 | contig 23282 bp, 21 predicted proteins | sample ElkSlonscriptome_12_FD_20283 | JGI IMG/M metagenome (IMG submission 20283)
CCGGCTTCAGCCGGTGTGTGGCCGGAACCGGCTGAAGCCGGGACTCCCGCTCCGGGGCCGTAGCCCCATGACCAACCCTTTTCAGACAGGCTCTTATAGCGATCACCAGGACGAAATTAACTCTTACATTGAACGCAATCGTATTCCCGATGAGTTGATTGATCCGCTGGTTAAAGCTCAATGAGCCGATTGTTCGCAGTAACTGGAGGTTTCTTCAACTGACCGGAACGACTGTTTTTGTCGATCTACCCGAGTATTACATCAAAGAGGTTGAGCGTATTGTCGGCATCCTGGTGCATATGGTCCGGGACGCCCAGCCGGCTTGATCTGTCTTTCCTCCCCTCTCACTTCTCGCGTGACAATTCCCCGGTTCCGCCCATCTGTTCGGGGGATTGTCGTGCATCTGGGTGCGCGGAGCGCATGCATATCTCCGTTCATTACCCGCTGATCAAATGACACGCGTTACACGGTCACTGACCCGACAGGGAATGTCGCCTCCGGCAGGGCGGAAAATCTCTTTCTTTTTCACAAAAATGTTGCACTTTGTGCAACATTTTTGTGAAAAAGAATAAAGTACCATGCTGCCGCAGGCGAATCTGCCTTGCATCTGGTCAAACGCTCAGTTTGAACGTCCACCGCGCACGTCCTGTCAAATGATCAAACGCTCAGTTTGAACGTCCACCGCGCACGTCCTGTCAATGACGCATCGCGCAACGCCTGTGGTATAATGCGCTCCCAGTGCATACCAGCAGCGTAGTAGACGTAATTCAGATGACCGGATCTTGCTGAGGTCCGACGAGTTGTTATGAGCTATACCCTGGCGCTTGGACCATTTGATGCCAACTGGCGCGGCCCGTTACGGCTGGTGCTGACTATCGAGGGCGATGTTGTCACCGATGTGGCCTACGAAGCGGGCTATAACGAGCGCGGTTGTGCCGAACGTATTCCGCGTCTCAATCTGGAACAGGCGCTGCACCTGGTTTCGCGTATCTGTGGCAGCGACTCACATGCGCACACGCTGGCCTTCTGTCAGGCGTTGGAGGCGCTGCTGGGGCTGACAGTGCCGGAACGGGCCGCTTACCTGCGCTGTGCCGTGGCGGAACTTGAGCGCCTGATCGCGCATTTGTCGGCACTGACGACATTGTTTGACATGCTGGGCCAGGCACGCTATGCTGACCGGCTGCGGAAGTTGAGTGAAGGTGCGCATCAGGCGATGCTGCTGCTGACCGGCACGCGCAGCCTACCCAATATCTGCCTGCCCGGTGGTGTGCGGCAGGATCTGGAAGATGAGCAGCGTAGCGAACTGCTGACGGTGCAGGCCAAACTGAACCGCCGCCTCTTCAGCCTGATTGATCGCGCGATTGATGAACGCGCGCTGCTGGCACGTACGGTCAATGTTGGCGCAATCTCGACAACCGCAGCGGCACAGTTCGGGTTGCGTGGTCCGCTGGGGCGGGGCTCCGGCCTGACTGCCGACCTGCGGCTGGAGCAACCCTACGCTGCGTATGAACAACTCACGGTGCGGTTGGTGGTGCAGGATGGCGGTGATGTCTATGCCCGGCTGGTGGTTTTGCTGCTTGAGGCGCTTGAGAGTGGCAAACTGGTTGAGCAGGCCATCGAGCGACTGCCTACGGGTGACTGGCAGGGCGCGTTGCCCAACACCCTGGTCGCCGGTAGCGCCGAAGCTGCGGTGGAGTCGCCGCATGGACTGTTGCAGTACCGACTGGAGAGCGATGGACGACGAATCACGGGCGCGGTGATCGATCCGCCGCATCAGCTTGATCGCTTACTGGCGCGTACGCTGCTTATCGGTGCGCTGCTCGATAATGTCCCGTTGATTGTCAGTTCGACCGATCCGTGTATCGCCTGTGCTGAATGTTAAGTATCAAACGTCAGGAGTTAATGGTTGACGGTTATGGGTTGACGGTTATGGGACAAGCGCTATCGTTTTATCCCTGACCGCTGTTCCCTGGCCCCTGACCCCTACCATATGTTTTACCTCGCACTTATCCTGTTGCTACTGGTTGCCGGCCTCTGTGTCGGATTGAGCCGGGTCGTCGCTACCCGTATTCTCGGCTTTGTATCGGCGGGAACGCTGCTGCTGGCGGGCGTCTTCCTGCTGCTCGACTGGCTGCGCGATCCGATAGCCGCCCTCGTGCCAATGTCGGTGCAGCGGTTGCTGCTCGATCCGCCACCGCTGCTCTGGATGGCGCTGGATCAGATGGTGATTTACCTGCTGCCTGAACTGAGTCCGGGGGATCTGGTGCTGGCGCTTACATTGCTGTTTGGGAGTACGCTGGCGCTCCTGGCATTGGCACTCACGCTTGCGCCAACCGTGCGCGGCTTTGGGACGCTGTTTGCCTGGTCGCTGCTCGCGCCGGCTGCCGCGATTATCGGATTGAGCGGCAACCTGCTCCTGATGCCGTTTGCCTGGTCCATGGCAGTGCTGCTGGGCTATGGCGCGGTTCGGGCCAGCGGCGCGCTCAACCGGAGCGAAACGCTGCCGCAGGGTTTGGCTATGGGGTTACTGGCGAGTGTATTGCTGCTGGGTGGATTGCTGGCAATTGAGCCGACTCTGCGCCTGGGTGAGACGCCCGGTGATCTCGCCATCGCCCTGGTTATTATCGCCAGTGTTATGCTGGCAGGCGGTGCGCCGTTTCACAACACATTTGACGAAGCCGTGGCTGCTCCCCCGGCTCTCGGTGCGCTGTTGTACGGTATCGTCTTTCCGGTACTGGCACTCGACACACTGCTGCGGCTGGTCGAGGCGTTACCGGCGGGCCTGCCGACTGTTTGGCGCATCACTCTGATGGTGGTGGGACTCCTGAGTCTGCTGGCCTGTAGCGCGGGCGCGCTGCGTGAACATAGTCTGCGCCGGTTACTGGGCCGGCAGGCCAGTGCGCAGGCCGGTGGTGTGATCCTGGCGGTGGGTGTGGGTGGCCCTCTGGCGGCGCTGGCTGCTCCTGTGCTGATTATCAATCTGGTCTTGACCACGCTGGCCGGCAGTCTGGCCGCAACCATCCTCGAACGCCTCACCGGGAGTGACGATTTTACCCAGACGACGGCGGTCATCCGGTTGCGAGTGCCGGGGTTGGTCTGGGGATTGGCGGCTGTATCGGCGGTTGGCCTACCGCCGCTCTGGGGGTTCTGGGGAAAGCGCTGGCTGCTGGACGCGGCGGTTGCGCAAGCACCCTGGGTTGTGCCGCCGCTGCTGGCGGCGAGTCTGCTGGCAGCAGTAACCTACCTGGGACCGCTGGCGAAGTTTCTGGGGGGGGGCACCAGCAGCCGTGCCACTATCAAAGGTGGTGAACAGCAACTTTCAGCAGACACACAGCAGCGTGCCGGACTGCAACCGGGTGATCTGCTGGTACTGTTCCTGGCATTGATGCCCCTGCTACTCCTGGGAATCCGGCCGCATCCGGCCTGGGAGAATTTGCTCCAGGCAGTACCGGGAACACCCGCAACCCTTCCCGTAAGCCCGCCGGCCCTGATCGTGAATGGAGTCGTAGGACTTCTGGGTCTCCTGGTTTTCGGGTTGCTGCTCTGGCGTGGTTCGGCCCGCCACACCATGCCCGACCCGGATGTGTCGCCGGTGGTGTCGGCCCCCGATGCCCTGGCGCAGAGCCTGACCTTTCTCAGCCGGTTGGGGCGTCCCGATCGGGTGTTCCAGCGCATCTGGCGTGGTCTGGAGTTCCTGAGCGATAGTATTGCGGCCGCCCTGGCACCGTTTGAGCAGCGCTACTATCTGGCCGCAATGTTTCTGGCGGTTATCAGTGTAATTGTATTAATGGCACAATCATGAGTATGCTTTCCAACCTGGCAGTGATTGGCATCGCGTTAAGCGCCGGGGTGGTGCTGTTGATGCGCGACTGGCGGATTTCATGCCCGGCACTGCTGCTAAACTATATTTTCCTGGCGATTTTCCTGGCACAGCAGCGCTTTCTCGACCCCAATGTGAATGCCGAAGTGCTGGGGATCGGGACGATTGTGGTGATCAAAGTGGTCACAGGTCTGGCTGTAACCGCCATTCTAGTGCTGACCGCACTGACTTTCTCGCGTGAGTATGGGCTGGAAGATCTGGACGAGTTTGGGTTGTCGGAGTTGCGCCGGGCGGCGCGTGCGGCCCAGCGGCAGCGCCTCAGCCAGTTGCCGCGCCTGGATGACTATATCGTGCCCTTCTGGGCGATTGTGCTGGCCTTGCTTGCCGGCCTCACCCTGCCGCGGATCTATCCAATATCCGCGGTACGCTCGGTTGACTTTGCCTGGTACTGGTTAGGCCTGACCGGGCTGTTTACCCTGGCAACGGCGGGCGATCTGCTGAAAATCGGCCTGGGATTGCTGCTCTGCACCAGCAGCATCGATCTGCTCTACACGGCCCTGGTCAGTGGGCCGCAGGCCAGTGGCGTCGGCGTGGTTCCGCTGGCGCTGTTGAGCCTGGTGACTATTTTGCTGGCGCTGGTTGTGGCTTATCTGAGCGGCCTGTTGTACGGGCGGCTCAAAACGCTCGAATTGAACGAACTCTACCGGCAGCGAATGATGCAACGTTGAGGTCGGCAGATGCGCCGGCGACAGCGTTTTAGACACACATATGACCTATCTGTTAGTGATACTCTTCCCGGTTTCGATGGCGGCCAGTTGTTTTGTGCTACGTAAATATACGCAGTTTGTGATCATCGCCGCAGTTGCGGTACTGGCGACGCAGGCAGCGCTGATCGCCCAACTCCCGCTGAACCAACCGGCGCGGTTGCTGGGCGTTACGCTGACTCTGGATGCCCTGACGCAGTTGTTTATCCTGGTTTTCCTGGGATTAAGCGCGCTGGCTTTTATTGCCGCATTGCAGATTCCCCATGGCGAAAATTTTGTTGCTGTCGGGTTGCTGATTATGGCGCTGGTCTGCACCATCCTGCTGCTGCAAGATCCATTTATTGTCTCGCTCTTGCTGGTTGGCGCGGGCATGGCTGCGGTGCTGGCAATCGTCGATCTGCCCACGGGCGCGGGGATGCTGGTAGGAACCCGCGTGCTGGCAACAGCGCTGAAATATCTTGTGCTGATGGTTCTCGCCGGGGTGTTGATGTACCTGGCGTTTGTGCTGGCCGATATCTACCGACCGGGGGAGCTACCGGGGCGCATTCCCCTGGCCCGCTTTATCCTGGCACTGCTGGCGGCGGGATTTGCGCTGCGTATGGCGCTTATTCCCTTCCACACCTGGCTACCCGATATGGTTGAAGATGCCGCGCCACTGGTCTCCGCACTGGTCATCGCGGTAATTAATATTACCAGTCTGCTGGTGCTGGTGCTCTCGTTTCAGCGCTTTCCGATTTTGCTGGTCGAAAATCCGTTCGGGCTGATCTTGCTGCGCATTGGTGGTATCATAACGGCACTCGTTGGCGCGCTGCTGGCCTTAAACCAACCGGGGATGCGCCGTACGCTGGCCTACCTGCTCATTTATGATACAGGTATGGTATTCTATGGACTGGCATCGGCCTCGACCGTGGGGTTGACCGGGGCGCTCTTCGAGGCGCTAAACCTGGCACTGGTTGCGGTGCTGCTGTTTATCAGCCTGGCGCTGCTGGAACGACCCGATGGCCGGACGCCGGGGGTGGTCCGGCGCGATCTGCTGCGACGCTGGCCGGTTGCCGGATTGGGGTTTCTCGGGGGTGGATTGGCGCTGCTCGGGTTGCCGCCGTTCAGCGGGTTTACCAGCAAGATGCTGCTCTACCAGGCATCGGCCCAGCATAACCGGGTGGAACTGGTTGCGCTGCTGCTGGCAACCGGACTGGCGAGTCTGGCCCTGCTGCGCCTGGCGCGGGACCGGTTGCTCGGTCCCGGCGATGAACTGCCGGTTGCCGAGCCACTTATGCTGGGAGAGACGGAACTTGACCGCCCGTTTGCCCGCCGCCTCGAGCCGGAACCCCGGAGTACGGCGCTGCTGACGCTGCTGCTGCTGGTGATCTGCCTGGGAATCGGGCTCTACCCACAGCCGCTGCTGGCAACAATCGAAGAGGTTATTCGCGGGTTGACATTTATCCGGGCTATTTAATAACAGGAGTTACGCGGTGTGCGTTCAAACGGACCGTTTGCTCTCGATAACGGCGGATTTCGCCTGCGGCAGCATGGTGCTTTTTTGTCCAGGCAGACGCCTGGTTTGAAACCGACCGCGTAAGTCGTGCTAAGAGACTGTCTGAAACGGGTTAGTCATGGGGCGACGGCCCCGGAGCGGGAGTCCCGGCTTCAGCCGGTGTGTGGCCGGAACCGGCTGCCGCCGGGACTCCTGGGGCGCGGTCCGGTGGCGCAGGGCACCCGGCATGCCGTGGGACCGACGCGCATCATCTGTTCAGACAGTCTCTAATAACAGGACTTGCGCGGTGGGAGCCTGGACCGCAAAAAACACGACATGAGCGAAAAACGCGAACCTGCCAGTGCTAACATGTTTTACACAATCCTGCGTTTGGCAGTGTATATCGCCTCCGGCAGGGTGGAAGAGACCATCTTTTTCTCAAAAATTCGGCACTCTGTGCCAAATTTTTGAGAAAAAGGTAAAAGAATACTATGCTGCCGCAGGCGAATCGGGTTGTTTATCCAGGCAAGTGTCTGGTTTGGAACCGACCGCGTACGCTATGCCAGGAATGAATAACGCAATGATTTATCTTTATCGAATTAATACTGGTTCATGCGGCGGATGCGATATCGCCATCGGCGCGGCAGTTGTCGCCGATGCAAGCCTGGCATGGGCCGACTCGCCCTACAACGCCGATGCGCTATTGCTGACCGGGCCGGTAACCGTCAGCAGTCGCGAGCCGCTCCTCCGGTTGCTACGCGAAGTGGGAGAACTGCCGGTGCTGGCAATCGGTCGTTGCGCCATAGACGGGCATCCCTTTGGGCGAGGCGGGGTGCGGGAACTGCGCGATCTCGTTGTCCAGGTTCAAGTAGAGGGCTGCCCACCCGCGCCCAAAGAAATCGCGGCGGCAATTCACTCAGCCCTGGGGCACAGCGAAGTATCGGCTGGCGAAGTGCCGACTGATGCAACTGATGTATAGTCAGTTATCAGTAACACGACGTACGCGGTGGACGATCAAACTGAGCGTTTCACCCGATGAAACACAAACCGCCTGCGGCAGCATGGTATCCTCTCGCAGAGGACCGCATAGTGTGTGGTATTGATATGAACTTTGAAGTTTTAATCCAAATATTGCCGCTCAGGAGTCCCGGCTTCAGCCGGCTCAGGCGTTCCCGGCAGTATGTCGCGGCCCCGGCAGGCATCCTACCGGCTAAAGCCGGGACTCCCGGACGTTCATATCCGGACTATTTTTCAAAGTTCGCAGCCGGCTCAGGCGTTCCCGGCAGTATGTCGCGGCCCCGGCAGGCATCCTACCGGCTAAAGCCGGGACTCCCGGACGTTCATATCCGGGTTGTGTGCTTAAACTTCATCAGTATCACTTGCTTGATAGACGATTTATGCTTACACAAACTATCATAGCTCTATTGATCTATCCCGGACTGCTGTCGGCACTCGGGTTGAGTCTGCTCTATACTGTTGTTACCGTCGGGCGTCCGGCGTTACACTGGCGTGCCATCGGTGCTGCCGGGCGTAGCGTCGAAGGTGGCATGTATGCGCTAAGTATTGTGCTGGCCGGGTGCGGGCTGGCGCTGCTCCCCTGGCCGCTGCATCCGCTTGCCCCCGAAGCAGGCGTGTGGCTCTGGGCCTGGGCGTTATTCGAGGGGGCATTTCTGCTGCCGCTTTTGCCGGGGTTGCTCGTGGGCACACCCACGGTTGTACGCGCGGCCGGCCGGGAGGCGCAGATCGGGGTTGCCGGTCGCGCGCTGCTCTGGTTGGTGCTGGCAATCGGGTTGCTTTTTCCGTTTGAGGGACGCCTGCTGACGCTTCCGGCATATCTGCTGATCATCGCTGCTGCCACTTTTGCCTTTCCTGCGGCTGTCGGCTGGGGGCCGTTTGCCGCCGAAACAACCATTACCCCTGGTGGTACTGCGCATGGGTTGGATCGGCACACCGCGATTCTGGCGGCGACGGCGAGTACCATCCGTACCGCCGCACTGCTGGCGGCAAGCCTGGTTGCCCTGCTTCCGCGTACGCTTGTTCCGCCCTGGGCCGAATTGTTCCTGCTGGCAGTGGTTTTTGTGCTGGTGAGCCTGCTGTTCCGGCGACTCACGGGGTTGCTGCCTCGCCAGGCGCTGCCGGACGCATTGCGCATCTGCTGGTGGCGTGTGCTGCCGCCGGCACTGACGGCCGGCGTTTACCTGGCAATCATCAGTTATCAGTAATAGGAGTTACGCGGTGCGCGTTCAAATGGGCCGTTTCTTCTCGATAACGGTGTAGTTCGCCTGCGGCAGCGTCGTACGTGTTTATCTTTTTCAGGAAAATTTGGCTCTCCGAGCCAAATTTTCCTGAAAAAGAAACGATATCTTCCGCCCTGCCGGAGGCGAAACGGGTCGTTCATTCAGATGAACACCTGATTTGGAACCGACTGCGTAACTCCTGTCAGTAGTCAGATGACCCATCTGACCAGGGATACCTGACCGTTTATTATGCATATTATAGAGGTTGAAAATCTAAGTAAGTCCTACGACGATCTGTCTGTACTGCAAGGTCTGACGCTGCGGGTAGCCAAAGGTGAGGTGTACGGTCTCCTGGGTCCGAATGGATCGGGGAAGTCTACCCTGCTCTACCTGCTGCTCGGCTTTCTCCAGCCATCCGGTGGTCGCCTGCGTGTCCTGGGAAAGACCAACCTGGAAAAAATACGCGGTCGCATCGGCTACCTGCCCGAACGTATGCGCTATCATCTGAATTATAGCGCACGCGAGTACCTGCATTTTCTAGGGCAGTTCAATGATATGCGCGAGGCGCGGTTGCGTACCCGTATTGATGAGGAACTGGAGCGGGTGGGGTTGAGCACGGTTGCCAATCGCCGCTTAAAAACCTTTTCCAAAGGCATGCTGCAACGACTGGGGATTGCCCAGGCGCTGCTGGATCAGCCGGAACTGCTGCTGATCGACGAGCCAACCAGTGGGCTGGACCCGGCCGGGCAGCAGGAAGTGCTCGAACTGTTGAGTGAGGTGCGCGCGCGCGGTCAAACCATTCTGCTCTGCACGCACTACCTGGATGAGATTGAATATCTGTGTGATCGTGTGGGTATTCTGGCCGGGGGGCAGATTGCTGCCGAGTCCGAGGTAGCGCAACTCCAGGGGCCGGGGACCAGCATTGCCATACGGGTTGACCGGCTCGCACCCGAATTGCAAACACGGCTCAACCGCATTTCCCCGGCTGTTCGCTGTGAGAATCACACCATTGTGCTACGCCCAAACAACCAACCCTTGCAGGCGGCGGTGCTGCGTGTTTTACTGGACGAGGGTATCACCATTCTGACGCTGGAGCCGCTGGAGCGCCCACTGGAGCGACTCTACCTACAGGCGGTACGTGGCGCAACCACCGATATAACCGAGGCACTCCCCGCAGGATTGTTAGAACCAAAATCGGACGAGTCACCCGATCTTGCGCCCCGGCGACCGGGTGAGGGTGACACGCTGCTCAACGAACTGCTGCACCGGGATAAGAAATCGGCGGCAAATGGGAGCCTGTTGCAGCAGGACGAAGCGTCAACAGAAGACCGAACCGACTGAGTGATGGGTTGAATGATGCGTACTCTTTTTCGTATGCTGCGTTTTATTGGCTTTACTCTGCTCGAATATCTCCGCTCCGGGCGGATCATGATCGATCTGATTGCCGCGACGATCTTCTTCGTCATCTTCCTGCGCCCTTCCGGAAAATCAATTGAAGCCGGTTATTTCTTTACCGTTACCGGAATTTTCATGCTCGGCCTGACGCTCTATACCCTCTCGGCAATGTTGAGCGTTGGCGACCGTCCGCAGGGCTACCTGCTGCTGACCCGCCGCCTTGATCGTACCAGTTACCTGCTGGGGTATTACTACAGTGCGCTGGCGTTGCTCGGTGGCATCTACGGGCTGATCTGTCTGGTGACGGCGTTCCTCAACGCGCCGCCTGATCTTACCCTGGGTAGCTGGTTTCTGGGCACCTTGCCGCTGCTGTTGAATGTCGCGCTGCTTGCAGCACTGCTGTTAATGCTCTCGCCGCTCGTCTTCTCGCCCGGCTGGCGGTTGTTTATCCTGGGGTTGATCGCGCTGGCTTTCTCCAGCAATTTTATTCCAACATCCATTTATAGTGCGCTGCCTGGAGTGATCCAGGTGCTCCTGGACAGTGCGCAGACCATTTTAAGCTGGCCGCTCGTCCCCGGGTTTAGCGGGTTTGCCCTGGCTGTTCAGCGCAACTATGATTCCTCGGCGCTGTTTATCATCATTGCCCAGGTAAGCCTGTTGATAGCGCTATTGGGGTTGGCAATCTATTCTTTTGGTCAGCGGGATCTTATGTTTAGTAATCAGTAGCCGGTCTGCTCGGATACCTTCCACTTGATCTTGTTTCACAAACATGTTGCACTGTGTGCAACATGTTTGTGAAAAAGCATGGGATCTTCCGCCCTGCCGGAGGCGAATCGGGCCGTTTATGTAGACACATGCCGGGGTTAGAACCGACCGCGTACGTCGTGTAAGTTACACGACGTACGTGGTGCGTGTTCAAACCGGGCGTTTGCCCCAATGAAACCCCGATTCGCCTGCGGCAGCGTGGTACGTTCTGTATCTTTTTGGCGGAAATGTTGCACATTGTACAACATTTCCGCCAAAAAGGATGTCCTATTCCGCCCTGCCGGAGGCGAATCCCATCACTGAATATACGACTGCGTAACTCGTGTAATTCACACGAGTTACGCGGTTGAGATCCAAACTGGACGTTTGCCCAGATGGAAGCCCGATTCGCCTGCGGCAGCATGGTATGTTTTGATCTTTTCCACACAACATTTGCACAACGTGCAAATGTTGTGTGGAAAAGAAGAGAATCTTCCGCCCTGTCGGAGGCGAAATTTCCTTTTGGGTGAGCAACCGCGTAACTCGTGTAACTTATAGAACTTACGCGGTGTGCATGCAAACGGGCCGTTTGCTCCCGATAACGGTACATTTCGCCTGCGGCAGCATGGTACGTTTCTAGCTTTTTCCGGAACATGTGGCACGTTGTGCCACATGTTCCGGAAAAAGGATGTCCTATTCCGCCCTGCCGGAGGCGAATCGGGCCGTTTGTCCAGGCAAACGCCTGGTTGGGAACCGACTGCGTAACTCGTGTAACTTACACAAGTTACGCGGTCACTGAGCCGAAAGCGTATTTCGCCTCCGGCAGGATCGAGTGAAACGTCTGGTTTGCATGTTAACCGCGTAACTCGTGTAACTTACACGAGTTACGCGGTCTCAATTATGAAAGCGACAACGAATATTTGTGAGGACACCCAAGTATCTGGAATATCTGGAATAAATGTAGGCAGGTTGCCCTGCCTACACAGGCGCAGGGTGCCGTACTGAATGTGAAGTGAAGGGAGGAAGATCGGGATCGGCGTGAACTGCGGAGCGGAGGCTCCCTGGAGACCTACTGCACCGGTACCCAGGCTACAGCATCGGCCCACACGCCCCGACCATTGTCACCCGCCAGGGTACTGATGCTGACGAGCGCATCACCTGCCGGGTCGAAGGCATAGACACCCAGGTCGGCCCAGCCGTTGGCGTACGCCTCACCATCGACAAAAACCTCGGTTTCGCCCTCCTGGTGACGTACATGGTAGCGTACGGCTCGAGAGTCGTCCAGGCCGTTGAGCACATAGGGGATATAGACCAGCACCCGATACTGCCCGGCATGGGGCAGTTCCGGCCGCCAGATTGCCACGGAGGGCGTCGCCAGCGAGCGCGTCTGCCAGGGCTGATTGTCATCGCCGCTGTGGCGTGTAGCAGCGAAGAGCGCGCCACCGTCGTAGCCCGGTTCTATCGTCTGCCAGTCACCGCTCTGGGCAAATCCCGGCGCGCTATTATCAACAACAATAATATTCGACGGGGGGGGCGCACAGGGGGAGGGCATATCATCCCAGAGCCACACGCTGATCTGCCCGGCCGGACTGTCGGCCCAGGGATCGGGCTCGCTGCCGCACCAGCCGTACGGATCAACATCACGCCCGAGATATTGCACCTGGAAGTGTAGATGCGGACCAAACGCACAGCCGGAGGCACCCGCCGCGCCAATCGGTGTACCCGCCGATAGCGACTGACCGGTTTCGACAAACAGTTCGCTGAGATGCCAGTAGAGCGTGCGGTAGCCATTACCATGATCGATAATGACACCACGCGCGGGGGTAAAGCAGCCATCATCCGAGTTACCTGCGAAGACTACCGTACCGTCAGCCGCCGCCAGTACCCGATCGGGTGGCCGCATGCCATAGTCCCATCCGGTATGCCCATCGTAGGAGAGCAGCGTTTCCCGGAGTCCCCAGAACGAAACCAGCGAGCCATTTTGCCGCAGGAACGGCGTATCGTGGTCAAAGAACGATGTGACGCGCGTCTGTACCTCCATCGGGTTGGTGAGAAACGGCTTTGCCGGTTGCGGCCGGCCGGTTGGCGGGAGGCGCGGATCATCAAACAGGCGCGTATAGGTGCGCAGGAACTCATCGAGTTTGGCCGGTAACTGATCGGGCGTCGTGGTTGGTGCAAGCACGCGCGCCAGGGCATAGCGCGTCAGGCTAATATCGGGCGGTGGCTGCTGCCGCTCATCCTCGGCAAAGACGAGCTCCGGCAGCGCATCGCCGGGAGAAATGGTATAGTCGCGTACGGCATGGCGCAGTTCAATTATGCCCCAGTAGAACTGCTGGTACAATCCCTGCCGCCGTTCGTCCTCACCGCGAAAGCCCAGAGCCCAACTCATCTGCTCGGGCGAAGGTTCGGCAGTGGAGAGAAGCCGGCTCTGTTGTTCCATCAGTGCCAGCATGATTTTTGGGTTCAGGCTGTAAAGACTGGACATGCCGTTCAACACCTCGGCAAAGGACTGCGAACGGTCGCCAATCTGAAAGCGCACATCTTTCAGCGGACCCGGTTGGGCATCCAGGAATGCCTGGATCTCGGGTTGGTAGAAGCCCGGCTCATATGAGAAGCGCTGCGAATCGAAGATTGGATTGGACGGGTTCAGCGTTGGGACCGGCGGCGGAGTTGCCATCGCGCCGGCCGCACCAATAGCGGGCAGGACATCCTCGAATGAGGTAGCGGGAGCGGATGGTGTCGCTGTATTAATCAGCGGTTGCAGGCTCTGCCCGCTGACTGTCGGCTCGGCCCCGGGTGTCTGGGCCACCTGGTCTGTCGGCGAACGCAGCAGCGATACTGCCCCGGCCATCAGCAGGGCCACAATTGCCAGGGCGAAGAGAACGCGTCTACGCCGCCGTGCAGCCGCTGCACGGCGCTCCTGAAGTTGACGATAGCGTGAGTTGCGCGGTGTATGATCCACAGGTAACTTACTTCTCTTACAGTATCCGGACCGCCGGCAGTATAGCGGAAAGGATGCGAATACGCAACTCGCATGGCACGATGGGGGATCGTATCAGGATAGTGCGGATAAACCGCTTCCTGAAAGGTATGCTGGGCGATGTTTTGCGGCATTGTCACCCGGTCAATATGGTGTACTTGCACGATGATAGGGCAGAGTTTCGGCTCAGGTATGGCGAGACTCTGCCCTACCCTCAGAATGACTTATGCAAAAGTCCTACTGATGATTATTATGGGAGGTACCGCGCAACTGCTCCGCAAACTGCTGAACTACATCCCGCACTCGCGCGAGGAACCGTTCGGCCGCGCCCTGCATCTCATTCAGATTCTCCTGGACATGACCGCGCGTATCGGGCGCGCTGGAGTCGGCGGAGGGCAACAGGAGCCAGAGAATCAGATAGACCGCGATCCCGATGCCGTTGATCAACGCCAGCACAACAAAGCCCAGCCGTACCAGAACCGGATCGATATTGAAATGATTCGCCAGACCATGTGCAACCCCGGCAAACATTCGGTCGTGCGGACGGACAATGCGTTTACCCTGCATGAGAATTCTCCTTGATCTTCGTTAGAAATTTTGCAGGAGCGGCGGCCTGCCGCGCCTGTGTACAACGGCCGGCACAACTGCGGATGTTCGTGCCGTTTTCCTGCCCATACGACGCGACACGCCGGGGGAAGGTTGCAGGCTGCATCGCAGCGCCCGCATGCGCAGGTCTGGATTGTGCCGGTTACCGGCATTGCCCGCAGCCGGCATTCACGTAAGCCTGACCTGGTGTAGCCCTCTGACCGAGTTCAGGAGATAGACCGTCGTGGCTTGATACGCCTGTTCAATCGTCACAACTCTTTCGCAAACCCGGCCCTGATCGAGTAACCAGGCGCGATAGGTACCCGGCAATAAGCCCGATTGCACCGGCGGTGTGCAGAACGCGCCGTTGATCGCAAAAACAACGTTGGCGATGGTCGACTCGGTGATCTCGCCCGCTTGATTGAACAGAAGCACATCCACACTGCCCGGTGACAACGCAAGTGCGTGCGCATAGATGCGACGATTGGTGGTTTTATGGTAGAGCAACGGCTCATTCGCATCAACCGCAGTCCGGGCAAGCGTAAGATCACCAAAGCGCAGTGCGCCCGCTTCCAGCAACGTTGCCCGGCAGTGGAATGCCCCACTGCGGGCGACAACCAGGCGTACCTGATGGTGGGCAGACGGCAACCCGGCCGCGATGCTGTCCAATTCCGCGCGGATGCGCGGCAACTCAACCGCGAAGCCGAAGTAGGCGGCGGACTGCGCGAGCCGCTTCAGGTGATATTCCAGGAGCCAGTAACCCGCGTGGGGCGACCAGCGCAGCGTCTCCAGCAGGTCAAAGTCATACCGGCGGGGTTGCAACACCTGCTGCTTCGTCCGGCACTCTTGCTGCTCATGCGCCGGGTGTGAGTCCCACACGATGCCGCCCCCAACGCCATATTCGGCAGAACGGTCGGCTGGTCGGCACAGCACTGTGCGGATGGCAACATTGAACTGTGCGCGCCGTCCGGGGGCCATAAAACCGATGGTCCCTGTGTAGATATGTCGCGGCGTTGACTCCAACTCGGCAATAATCTCCATTGCGCGGCGCTTCGGCGCGCCCGTGATTGATGCCGGCGGGAAGGTGCTTTGCAGAATCTGATCAAATCCGGCCGGCGTTGTGGCCCGCACGGTGGACGTCATCTGCCAGACGGTTGGATACTGCTCGACCGCGAACAGCGCCGGCACCTGCACACTACCGGTCAGCGCAACCCGCCCCAGGTCATTGCGCACCATATCCACAATCATAACATTCTCAGCCCGCTCTTTGGCCGAAGCATGGAGCGTTGCGGCCCGGGCGCAATCATCTTCAAACCACAATCCCCGCGCCGCCGTGCCCTTCATTGGCCGCGACTCCACCTGCGCGCCCTCACGTCGCAGGAACAGTTCCGGCGACGCACTACAGATAGCCCACTCGCCCGTGTCTACAAATGCGGCATAGGGGGCCGGCTCCTGGGCAAACGTCTCAACAAAGAAATCCCATGGATCTGCCAGGTCGCTTGTGCGCAACCGATAGGTCAAATTGACCTGATAAGTATCCCCGTTCTGGATGTAGCGCTTGACCGCGTCAAAACAACGGCGGTATTCTTCCGGCGTTACGGAAGGCTGCCAGGTGACTGGTCGATTGCGGCTCCGTCCACCGGCAAGCGTGGCGAGCGCATGCACCTGCCGGAACAGGCAAAACCAGACCAGCGGGAAATCTTCCGGATTGCCGGCGGGGAGAGCGGTGTCGAAAGCCGCGGCCGCCTCGTAGGAGATGAAACCGACCGCATACAGGCCGGTCTGCTCAACCGCCGCATCAACCTGGCGTATCAGCGGGAGCACCTCGTCGCTGCGCCGGGTTGTCAGAACACGCCATGGAGCCGTAAATGCTAACCATTGTCCGCGCACCGGTTCGCGCAGCACAGCCCGTGGCCCACCTGTCTGAATGCCTGTCGTAGCTCTCATCATTGTCTTTTCTGGACTATGCCGCCAGTTGCTTCCGGGCCAGGAACCCGATATGTCCGGGAGCAAAAGCTACCTGCCCATAGCGCTCGAGGATCTGAGCATGAAATCCGACTGCCTGAAGGTGATCGAGGAGGGCGGAACGCTCAAGCAGGTGCAACTGATGGACTTCGTAGTCGCGGCGATAGAGTTCCCCCACCTGCCGAAAGGTGGTAATCCAGCGGGTCAACCGCTGCTCCTGCGGATGCTCCTCGGCGGTCATCAGCACCGCCCAATCCTTACCCTCGGTGTAGGTGCGAAACGTCGCCCCGCCCGGCACGCGTCCTGGTTCGGCAACATCGAAGAGAAACATGCCCGCCGGAGCCAGCGCCTGGTAGATCCGCCGAAACACCTGCAACCGGGCAGCGCTGGAATTTAGCTCGTCGAAGGCATAGTTGAAACACTCGCCGATGGCTGTCACCGCAACACAGGGCGGAATAGGCATGTTGAGAAACGACCCGACCTGGAACTGCCCGGCGGGAACGCGTTTTTGCGCAAGCGCGACTAAACTGGGCGAGATATCAATGCCGAGAACTGCATACCCCGCCGCCGCGATCACTTCCGCCGTGATGCCACTACCACAGCCAAGATCAACCACCAGGCCAGTGTTTATGTTCTGCATGCGCAGGGCATTCAGCAGATCTGCGGCCGCGTGACGCGCAAAATGCCCAAACCCGGCATCGTGGATGTAGGCAAGATCGGCACGATAAGCGTCGGTCATGGTTGCTCCCCGGTGTCGGCGGTCATTATGCTGCCGCACGCCAACGTTGCATAACAAGCGCCAATTATGACACAGGCGATCCTACCAGATGACCAGTAATCGCTGTGAGGATGCCCATAAGCTTTTCCACATTATCAATATAATATTCGCGTGCATCAATCCGCACAATATTTGCTTCCAGTTGCAGAAAGCGCCAGTTTGTACCGGTGGTGACTACGCCATGAATAATCGCAATCGGATTATCTTCGCGTTCGTTAAAGCGTTGGGCCGCAATCATTGCCGCAATACACTGAGCAAACCCCCCTTTAATATTCTCATTCTTTGCCTCGAAAATAATCAGAACCGGAGCGCTAATAAATAGTTGCTCCGCTGAGCGTGAGATAATATAATCACAAACGCCGTGTAGTCCCTGCGTCTCATCAATGTTAAACTCGACACCGGAGAAAAGGCTGATTGTTCTGCCGGTTTGCTTGCGTAGTTCAACCAGAATCGGCGCAATCAGCAGATCTGAACGCACTTTTTCGGTATTAATCGCCAGCGCGAGTGATAATGTTTCTTGCAATGTTTCCGTAAGCCACGCACTGACCGGCACTTCTGCCGTCGTGGAGAAGAGGTCAACAGCTTCATCAATTACAAGCCGAAAATCGCGCTTGACCTGCGCGATAGTGAATCTACTTACCAGACGGCTCTATCCATCCGCGTAACATCTGCTCAACGGTTTCCCGTGATAGCTCATGTGCTGCTACACGGAAGAATAGATTTATCAGATCAGTATCCTAGGCGGTCAGAGTTATGCCATTGAGTTCCAAGAACAACTCGGTTGCTGCCGCCGCAACCCGTTTATTTCCATCAATAAAGGCATGAGCGTGTGTCAAATGATATGCATATGTTGCGGCACAATTTACAAGATCGGCAGCTTCATAATACGCACGGTGTAGTGGTGCAGTAAGCGCTGACTCAAGCATGCCCTCATCATGCAGCCCCGCACGGCCACCAAAAAGCTGAATAAGTTGGGCATGAAGAGCTAACACTTCGTGTTTGCGCAGAAAAAGAAACGCCGCCATTACTCCGCCGGTCCTTCGGCCAGCGCGGTGTAGACCTGTTTTCGCCGCTCGATCAGCGATTGAGTTAACGCGGCAACTCGCTGGTCCCGTTCAGCCTCCGCCGGCGTGCGTACCACCAGCATGCCCTCGACAACCATTACATCTACATCATCGCCGATGGCAACTCCTAACTGGGCCAACATTTCCTGCGGTAAAACCAGGGCGGGACTGTCGTTTAGTGTGGTAATCGTTTGTCGGGCCATAGAGAGTCTCCTTCCTAAAAAAACCGCCCCACCTTCACTACCGGCACGGGTTCTAGCCGTACTGCCGGAGCGCCCGGCGTGATTGTGGGGATGTAACGCACCAGCGTCAACTGGGACCACTGCTGCTTCTGGTAGGGACGATAGGGGGTGATATAGTCGCGGACGCCCGCATCGCAGGCATAATCGATCACTTCCGGGGTGTAGCCGCTGGCTACCAGGTAGGCATCGACCATGCTGTAGTCGCCGCCCGCCCGCGTGTGCGCCAGCCAGTCCACATACTTGAGCATCTGGTTGATGACATTCACATCGCCAATCAGATCTTTTTTTAACTCAACGGCCTTGTAGCGCATAATCGTCGGTGGAAAGTTGGGTGAGAGCCGCTGCGTCGTGTAGCCAAACAGATCGATGCGATCCATGTACATCACCGGCTTCTGCGGGGAGGCGGGCATTTGGTTGGCAACATAGTCCCACGCCCCGAAGATGTTCGTCACCTCCGGGTGGCGCACCGTCAGCGCGTGGGCCAGCCATGCCTGCAGCAGCGCCTCGTGGGCCACAATGCCCTCGCGCACATAGCGTGCCAGCAGTCCATCAACGTCGATCCGGTGGGCCGCCAGCCGGTCGGCCTGCGCGCCGATCCGCGCCTGGTAGAAGAGCGACTGGTCGGGGAAGATCTGTCCGTCGGCCTGCGCCAGACAACCGGCGGTGTCGGCGTTGCGCCGCAGGAGCAGGTCGGCCATCACCTGGGCCTCGTCATCCTCCACCTGGATAAAGCTGCGCTTCTCGAAGACGCGCAGCCCGCGCACCACACCGCGCATATCGCCCTGCAATACCTCGTCCATATCCAGGCCGCGCATGAAGAAGGCCGGGTCGGGGCGGAAGAAGACCAGCCAGCGCATATCCTCCTCGCGGTGCTGCCGGTAGAGCAGGTGGGTGCGGTCATCCGGGGGTTGTGCGTGGGGGAACGATGCGCCGGGATAGTTTGCCAGTGCCGCCGTCGAAGTGCCGGGCTGGAGCGCCAGCAGTCGCCCGACGCCATAGATCGTCCGCTCGCGGAAGAAGAAGATCAGGTCGCCGGGCCGCATCGTCAGATAGTCGGCCAGCGTCAACTCGGCGGCCACGCTCCAGGAGGCGTAGTCGGGGCGCTTCATCAGCGTGCCGTACACGCCAAACTCGACATAGCGCCGCAGCGCATCCTCATCGGCCAGATTGACAATATAGCCGGACATGGGTTACGGCTTCACTCCGTTGGTGCCCGACTGGTAAGACTGATAACTACAGACGATCAGCTCTTCGACGCTGCCGCGCTTTTTGCCGTTGCAGTTGATCTTACGGCTGGCATGGACGATATCGGCCAGCGGCATAGCGTGGTAGAGTTCGCGGGTAAACTGGGTGTGTGAGTTGCTTAACATCACATAACTGCCGCGCTCCACCAGTTGGTTGAACACCTCAACCAGCCGGCGCTGCTCATCCACACTGAAGTGCTGATCGGTGTAGTGGGTGAAGGAGGCCGTCGCGCTCACCGGGTCGTAGGGCGGATCAAAGTAGACTAGGTCGCCGGGCCGGGCGCGCTCCAGCACCTCGGCAAAATCGCTCTGCCGGATCTCGGTCTGCTGCAACGCCGCGCTGACCGCCCGCAGATTAGCCGGATCGCAGATCAGCGGGTTTTTGTAGTAGCCAAAGGGCGTGTTAAACTGCCCCTTCTTGTTGACCCGGTAGAGGCCGTTGTAGCAGGTGCGGTTTAGAAAGATTGTCCGCGCTGCCTTGGCAACCGGCTCACGCTGCGCAAAATCGCTGCGCCGGTCCCAACTACGGATCTCACGGAAATAGTCGGGATCTTTAAAGTGGGGCGTATGCTCCTGCAACGCTGCGATCAGCGCCGTAACATCATCCCGGACCACCTGGTAGCAGAGGATCAACTCTGCGTTCGAGTCGCTCAACACCGCGCCTTCGCGCAGATTGCCGTTATTCGCCAGATGGAAGAAGAGCGCGCCACCGCCCACAAACGGCTCATGGTAGCGCCGAAATTGCCGGGGGAGACGTCGGGTTAACTCGGGCAGCAGTTGCCCTTTACCGCCAGCCCACTTCAGAAAAGGTCGTGCAAGCACTGCAAACTCCCGGAACAGGCTGGCCCGCGCCTGATGCCACATAGCTTTACCCTACCGCACATCGGGTACGTCCTGGGATTATAGCACATGACAGCACGCGTGAGGCGCGGATATGACGAGGCGCGGATGCAATGATCGTGATATTCACACAGCTTGCGTTATCGCCTCACCGCGTCATCCGCGCATTATCACAGCAGCCTCCCATCATCGTGCGGCAACAGCAGTTTGCGCAGGAGTGGGATCGGCGGCGCGCCATAGCCGATATACTCATCGTGGAAGCGCTTGAGCGAGAAGTTATCGCCATAGGCTGTCCGGTAATCCGCCAGCAGCTTGAGTAGCATCAGCTTGCCCAGCGTGTAGTTGAGATAACCGGGGTCATGCGTGCCCCGCCGCGCCTCCTGCCGCGATGTTACCTCGTCCATGTAGGCGTTCTGCATAAAGAAGTGGGTCGCCGCTGCCACCGTCATGCCCTGGGTGTGCATTTTGATCGCGCAGACATAGCGGCAGTTGCGGGTTAGTGCCTCGGCCAGTTGCGCCAGTCGTAGCACCGGGTCGCCATCGCCATAGCCCTGCTCCAGCATCATCTGCTCAACATAGTGGGCCCAGCTCTCAATATGCGAATAGGCGGTGAAGACTTTGGCCAGCCGCGATGGTGCGTTATGGATGTGCAGAAAGTGAATATAATGCCCCGGGTAAGCCTCGTGCATCGAGACATCGGTCAGCGTGGCATAATCGAACTTGGTCAGCCAGCCCTCGATATCCTGGGGCGACCAGTGCGGCTCCGGCAGGGTGACATAGTAGAAGGACTCGTTGGCATGCTCCTCAAACGGCCCGGCGGTACTCATCATCGCAAAGGCCCAGCGGGCAAATGGTGGCGTCTCCTCAACCAGGCAGCGTACCTCAGACGGAACCGTCACAATATCGCGGTCAATCAGGAAGCTGCGCAGATTCTCCAGCAGCGCGCGCGTCTCATCGATCAAGCGGTCGGCACTGGGATGGTTGCGTCCCAACGCCTGCATATGCTGCTGGATCGACCAGTCCGGATTGATCTGGGCCGCAACCCGGGCAATCTCCGCCTGGTTGCGGGCCAGGTCCGCCTCGCCGATAGCCAGCACCTGATCCAGCGGCAGGTCCACCAGTTCATAGTAGCGCAGCATCGTGCTAAACTGCTGTGCGCCAATCGCAAACTCATTGTGGGAGGCGGGCAGCAGTTCATTGCGCAAGTAGCAACTGAAGCCTTCCAGGGCCGCCACCGCTTTGTCACGGGCTGCCCAGACCGCCTGCTCCAACGCGGGATCGGTCAGCGGGCCGAGCGCCTCCGGCAGATTCTGCTTAAAAAATGTTATCAGACCAGCAAAAATCGTCAGCGACTCTTCGACCAGCACGCGGGGAACATGCGGTTGCAGATTCTGCCGCGCAACCTGCATGGTCGCCGGGATCTGGCGCAGGTGTTGGGCCAGTGCCGCTGCACGCTCCTCGCGAGGGGCATAGTCGCGTTTAACATAGTTATCCACCATTGCGTCATAGGCATAGACCATCGGGTTGCGCCGATACTCGCACTCCTCCGACCAGCGCCAGATCTCGGCCTCGATCTGCCAGCGCAGCAGGCCATACTCAAACGCCGCCAGTCGCTTCAGTCCGGTGGGATCGATCTGATCCAGCCGCCGACGATAGCCCTGGAGTTTTTCAATATAGGCAGAAATCGCGTCAGACTGGAGGTTCATGACCTGACCATCATAGGCATGCAGGCCAAGCGCGCCGGCAACCGGCGGATGAAAGGCAAAATAATCGGCTAAAAAGTTATCGATAAGCGCCTCCAGCGCCTGAGAATGCTCATCAGTCATGCGGCATCTCCTTCATTCCAGGCTTCCACCGCAACAGTGTGCCGCGAAAGCATTTTGTGCCTGATACATATTTAGAGCATATATTGCCGGACAAATACAACAAGCGTCACGCTAAACCCGACCAGCGCGACAAAGCGGCGAATAACGCGCGCATCAAACCGGCGGGCAATCGCCCCGCCCGCATACCCGCCGATAATCGCGCCACCGATCATCGTTAGGGCCATCGGCCAGACCACAATCCCGGCGAAGATAAATGTGATCACCGCCAGACTGCCGACCAGTCCCGCCAGCACGGTTTTGAGCGCATTCATCATATGAATATCTTCCATGCCGACAACCGCCAGCACTGCCAGGATCATGATACCAAGTCCCGCGCCAAAAAAGCCACCATACACGGAAACCAAAAATTGCAACAGTGGCGCGCCCACCGCCGCCAGCTTCGACTGTTCGCCCTGTGACTGTTCGGCGTAGGCCAGCACGCGATTGGTAAGTGGCTTGCTAAAGGTAAACAGCAGCGTTGCGGTCAGCAGCAGATAGGGCACCAACTGATCGAAGGTACGCTCCGGCGTGGCGAGCAGCAGCAGCGCGCCGGACAATCCGCCCGCCAGACTGACGACACTCAGCAGCACAACTGAGCGCCGCTGTTGCAGCAGTTCGCGGCGGTATGCACTGGCGCTGGCAAACAGACCCGGCCAGAGGGCAACTTTGTTGGTGGCATTGGCGCTGATCGAGGGCACCCCGACAAATAACAGGGTCGGGAAGGAGATCAGACTGCCGCCCCCGGCCACCGCGTTGAGCGCGCCCGCCAGTAGTGCGGCAACAAAGAGGGCAACGGCTTGTAGGATCGTCATACGTGATTTTGTTTCTGTTAGACCCGGACTTCCGGATGACCCAGTTGCATAAACCGGACATCCTCACACATATCAAATACACGAGTTACGCGGTCCCTGACCCAGAAGTTGATATCGCCTCCGGCAGGGCGGAAGATTCCAGCTTTTTCACAAAACATTTGCACATTGTGCAAATGTTTTGTGAAAAAGAAACAAACGTACCATGCTGCCGCAGGCGAATCGGGCGTCCATCGGGTGAAACGTCCCGTTTGGATCTGCACCGCGTAACTCCTCTCAAATACACGAGTTACGCGGTCGGTTCCAAACCAGGCGTCTGCCAGGACAACCGGCCCGATTCGCCTCCGGCAGGGTGGAAGATTTCATTCTTTTTCATAAAAATTTTGCACTGTGTGCAAAATTTTTATGAAAAAGATAAAAAGAGTACCATGCTGCCGCAGGCGGTTTGTGTTTCATCGGGTGAAACGCCCGGTTTG
>JGI12109J20283_10529733_pt1 | contig 23276 bp, 26 predicted proteins | sample ElkSlonscriptome_12_FD_20283 | JGI IMG/M metagenome (IMG submission 20283)
AGGGATTAGTCGCAAGGTGGATGGAGAGACGGAACCCTCAAACAGCCAGAACTCGCTAGGCCGAACTCGACTTTGAGGGAGCCCGACCTTAACGGTGAATTTTACTTTTTTGCGTGTCTGGGGTGAATTACCCCGAATGAGAACGATCATTTCTGATCGCATCACCTTTTGAACAATACCTGAGACGATGAATCGGTCCTCTTGCTCAGCCTCATTGTCGATCTCATTGTCGATAAGTTTGCGAGGTGAGACTCGAAACTGGTTGCGATTGCGACAGTAGCAAACCCATCGTCCTGGCTTGGACAGGTCGCCGCGATCCGCTTTTCTGGAGCGAAATTGAAAGACCGGCAGGCGATGCCCCTGCCATAAAAATTCATACGAGCCTCGTCCCTGACAGGCGATTTGTCCGGTCAGCTCCAGCCGGGCTTGAAAAAAAGCCGCTTGCCCTAGTTTCGCTGTCATGCGTATTCCTGATTTATACTCAAAGGGTCTCAGAGTTCCCAATGAAATAGTATATGCTTCCTCGCCTAGTCAAATGGCCTGGGGGGAAAGAACGTCTATTGCCGCAGTATGAACCCTTTTTGCCTGAAGGGGCAATTGCAGAATACTACGAGCCCTGCGTTGGGGGTGGGGCAATGTTCTTCTTTCTCCGACAACAAGGCCGATTAACGGGGTATGTCCGCCTATCGGATAGTAATCCCTATCTAATAAATCTCTACCAAGTCTGTCGTGACGACCCGGATGGTCTGTGCGCCGCCGTGCAGGGCTTTCAGGATCGCTATGTCGAACCAGCGGTGTATTACCGGGTGCGTGATGAGTTTAACGCTGAGTTGAATCAAGTGCGCTGGGGCGACGTCTATCAGGCCGCTCGATTTTTGTTCCTCACAAGAGCCTCCATAAACGGCCTCGTGCGATTCAGGAAATTGCCCCCGTACACATTCAATCCGCCCGTTGGCTATCAGCGGAAGGGGGACGAGAAAGTTCTCAACAAAGTGTTTTTTCCCGACGATATTCGCCAGTGCAGCATCCTCTTGCAGGGCGTTGACCTACGATGCGAAAGCATCGAGTGGTTGCAAGGCTTTGAGCGGCAGCGGCAAGGTGGGATTTGTCTGATGTTTGTCGATCCACCCTATTCGCCCGTAAAAAAGGGTGCGTTTAATGCCTATCATCAGCCCTTTGGCGAAGATAAGCAGATGAATCTCGTGCCGATGCTTGAGCATTGTGCTCAACAGGGCGCGATCGTACTGACCGCGAACAGTACCTCGCCGACGATTGACTTAGTCTATGGCTCGCATCGCAAGCACATCGTCCAGGCGGCCCGCAGCATTAACCGCGATGGCTCAAAACGTGGCCCAGTTGATGAATATTTGATTGAGGTGACCAAAACTCATGATTAGCCGTGATCGCCCATCAGATATCGCCTGGCACGATTTTTTTTTGCGGCGCGGGAGGCGCTACTTCCGGCATTCTTCAGGTGTCTGGCAACCGGGTTGTGCGGGCTCTCAATCACGACCCCACAGCTATTGAGACGCACTGGACAAACCATCCGGCAGTTGAGCATATTTGCGAAGGCGTTGAAAGCAGCGATGGAGTGATAGATTTGTCGTGAGCAACGACGTAGACAGCTTGCCCTTATTTCAGTACGTCTTGACGGACTACGAGCGTCGTCTGCCTCCTGAAGACGCGAAGGTCGAAGCTCCTGAGACATCCGCTCAGCCGACCTCTGCCGAGTCCCTTGTGGCATTTCCGTTTCAGGTCGGCGATTGGGTGTGGGTTGCGCCGTTTTTGGGGTCGACTCAGGATGCTAAGCCCGGTCAGGATGGCTACAGAGGGCGAAAGCGCTTGGGTAAAACCCAAGCCGGAGTCTTCCGCCCGGCTCCGCGTAAGATCGGTCCTTGGACTACTAATCATTTTGTCCCCCGTCGTTTGCGGGCTAACTTCGGGGATCGGTTGGCCCAGGTTGAAGATTTAAGTCTGCTGCACAGAGCCGGTGTGGTTTTTGTTAATTATCCGGATATTGCAGGGATGACTCACTATGGTGTTCCTGTTTGCCGTTGCCTACCTCCCGCCAACCGGCCTCGGCATCTTCGATCTCAGGCCACGACGAGTTTATTTTGCGAATTCTATCCGTCGGCGGCAGCATCACCATGCTGGGTTCAGTGTTTTTATTTTGCAGAAAAACAGCGCTGGGCCAGCAGCGCTATGTGTTCTGAGCCCAGACAGGTGAAAAAGCCCAACGAGGTCTACTTCCATGTCAGTTGGTTAGCCGCTGACGATGAGCGGCTAACGTTGCCTGATGGGAGTTTTACCCTCGAAGATTATCGTCAAGATCCGAATAAATACCTCTCACCCCGGAAGGAATAATGTCGCCAGTCGTAATTTTGATAGGGGCGATCGCTGGGGGCATCGGCTTATGTTTTCTGTCCTGGCCCTGGAAGGTCGTTGCGGGGCTGACGATACTGATTTGCTGGTTCGTCGACAAACCGTGGCTGCCTCCGATTTTCCTTTTTGTCCTGTTGCTGTTGGCTTTTGCCCAGCGAACTTGTTCTGAAGAATGATGCTGTCGTATTGATTCTAGGAGTCCCAACATGACCAAAACTGTGAACCCTGAGCCCGTTGAAGTTAATGCCGTCGAGGATTCTAACGGCTCGACGGTATTAACTTCGGCCGCGAACTCGGAAACCCCTGATTTTTCTGACTTATCGATACATTTTTTTGTGGGATATGACGACCAAAATCGTCTGGCGGTGCGCTTGCACCACCGAGTCTACTGGCTGTCGCCGGTTGCGGATAGCGATCGCTGGCGGGTCGTGCCGCATCCAGGTGTTGGCCTGGCTGGACAGGTAGATGGTGAGATGCCGCTAGACGTGGCGCTCCGATCTGCCAAGCAAAAACTGCTCGAATGGGCCTATCAAGATATCAAGAGTGAGATCGAGGAAGAGGAAGATGAGCGTGGCTTGACGCCACTGGTGACGTTGGCGGCTTCGTCTACGGAGTTTGCCAAGGCGGTGAAGGGAGCCAACGCCTATACCCTGGAACTCGCACTGCGGTGGACGCAGATCTCCGGTCAAGTGAGAGGCGTTAAAGGGCGAATTCAGAAGCTATATAAGCGACTGCGAGAGTTGAATCCATCCGAAGACACTGGCGGTTTGTTCCCTAACCCATACGCTGCTGAGCCTTACATCATCACGGATGACTGGGAGAGTCAGCGCAACCTGTACAGACCGGGACGTCTTCGGGAATGCACGGTAGTGAGCGACACGGCCAGCTTGAGCCTCGATGTTCGCGCCTTGGGGCAAGACAATATTTGTTCCGTCGATCGGTTTTCTGCCCGAGTGACGCTGCCGGACGAGTGGGAGTTTATCAAAGCCTTAGAGAGCCGGTATTGGTCCGCCTACGAAGCGCTGACGGAGAAGTTACGTTCATTGAACTTTTTCGATGTCCAACTGGCGATCACACCGACGGCTGAAATCACAAATCCCATTGCCCCCTATGCGATTGAGGTGTCAGAGCCCGACGAACTGCGTGACCTAAATACCACCTCGTCGGGGTGGGGGCGTTGCTACTGGCAGACCCCACAACTCAAGTGCTACCACGTCTCCAGGCATACGCCTAAGAAGGTGCGTTTTGATGGGGCCGTCTATGGCGAACTGGAGCAAGAGATTGGAAATCAGACGAAATACCTGGCTTGCCCCGACCTCGATACCTGGGAAACGACTCAAGTGCTCTGGGAAGGGCTGATCGCATGTCAAGAGCGGTTGGAACAGTATTATCGAGCGCTGCCACGTTACGGCGACACCGCAGAGCATCCGGAGTTGCGACTCCCGGCACCGGCTGCCAGTGACCGAGTTTTGTCCGAAAAGGATTCGGTGGTGATTCGTAACGGGGGGCCGTGGCACGGACGGACTGGAGTTGTGCAAGAAGTGTACGGTCGCAGCCACCCCCGTTATCGGGTCTTCGTCAATCAGGACTCACCCTGCCTCGTCCTGTCAACTAACCATGTGGAGCGCATTGTTCCCGAAGATGAACGGCTTAATGAACTCGGCTTTCTGGTAAAAACCCAATTGGACTTTGAAAGCTGGGATCAAATTCCCGATTCCGGGCGGTTCATTCTGCGGCATTGTCGGTCAGGTCAGACTGCCCCCGACCTATTCCTCGTGGCTTTCAAGTTCCGTCGAGGAACCGACAATCATCCGAGCTTGGTCATCTTTCGCATCTGGGGGTACCTTGGGGGCGACGGACATCATATGTCGACCGCCCACGTTAACGCGGACGGGCCGCTCTCTCTCTGGGATCTGGCAGAGTCGATTGTGGCCTTACGCATGGGGCAATCGTCCAAGGATTGCGCTGGCGAAATCATCATGAATGGCGATGTCTTGGCGATCGATTCCGGAGCCAAAACTACCTATGCCAAAGTGACAGCCATGTCGTATCAGTCGAAGTCAGGCGATTCTCCTGGAGTGCGCTTGGAGGGCGATAATTTTCAAGAGGGGCTTTCCAGGAAGGAAGTCGCTCAGTCGCGGCGGATCACGACACAGATTGGCAAGTATTGCCCCCCTTGTCCGCCGGCCGCCCCGGTCTCTGATCCTGAAGACGGCGAGCACCTTGACGATACGACGCTTGCGCTACGGATTGGGGATTCGCTACGGTTAACTTCGCTGAGCCAGATCGAGAGCGAAGTCCATGTCGATGCTCCTCAGACCGTTGGCGATTGCTTGGAGGTGGGCGCAACGTATCGCATTGAGGGAATTTTTGCCCGGCACGTTTTCATTTCTCATCCAGCGGGATTGCCATGTCCGTTTTATCGAAATCGGCGCGGGTTCTGGCTCAAAGCTTCCTGTTTTGATCTGGAGCAGAACTTGGTGCTGTACGCGGCTCGACCCCGATCTTTGCAAGGCCGCCTCACTGCGATCGCGCCCCGCGGGTTCCTAGATCGAGCCAAAGAGGTTGGGACTCACCATGGCTTGGATGCCGACCAGGGCTTAACGGAGATTGCGGCAGTGGTTGAAACGTTAGGAGAGACCTGGTTGCCGGTAAAATTAGAAGAGAACGGATCCGATGACTGGCGCGTCACAGCTTATCCCCTCAGGCCAGAGCTCCAAACCGTTTTGCCAGGACTGGAAGGGACCTACTCTGGTCGCCTCGTACGCTACGCTGACGCGAATTATGTCCTCGGTTGCGAAGTTGTCTTCACCACGAGATCCCATTATTTCAAGCGGTTCCGCCAAAAATAGGCGGACTGAACTCCCTTTTACCCAAAATCTAAAACCATGGTTCAGACTCCCACCAATCCTTCCTTTGTCAGCCTCGATAGTCGCTTGCCTCCACAAAATGTTGAGGCGGAGGAAGCGGTTTTGGGGGCCATTCTGTTTGACCCCGAAGCGATATCAAGAATCCGTGACATCCTGAAGCCGGAAGCCTTTTATCTCAGCAACCATCAAACAATCTATCGGGCAGCGCTGGATCTTAGCCGACAAGCCATGCCCACCGATATGATGACTGTTTCTGCTTGGCTCCGCGATCGCACTTTGCTAGAACAAATTGGCGGTGCCCATCGGCTGGCCACGCTCGTAGATCGCGTCGTCAGTTCGGCCAACGTCGATCAGTACGCGAAACTGATCTCTGAGAAGTATCTGCGTCGCCGGTTGCTGCAGTCCTCAGCGCAAATCCAGCAGCTAGCGTTTGCCGAAGAGAAGGGCATCCCCGATGTTTTGGATGAGGCGGAAAGTCAGATCTTTGCCGTTTCTCAAGAGCGTCATAGCCAGAACACCTTGGCCTCGACCTCCGACATCCTGATTGAAACCTTTGCCGAAATTGAAAATCATTCGGAAGGCATCCTGCTGCCGGGCGTGCCCTGCGGCTTCTATGACCTGGACGCGATGACCCAGGGTTTTCAGCGCTCCGATCTGATCATCGTTGCTGGCAGGCCGTCAATGGGGAAGACTGCATGGCTGACCAATGTAGCTCGTAATATTGCCCATACCCAAAAGCTGCCGGTTGCCATCTTTAGCTTAGAAATGTCGAAGCAGCAGCTAATATATCGCCTGCTGTCTTCAGAGATGGGTATAGAAACCGGCAAGCTGCGATCCGGTCGCCTGAAGCCGGACGAGTGGGAGGTGCTCGGCCGTGGGATTGATCGACTCTCTGAAATGCCTATCTTTATCGATGACACACCCAATATCACGGTCAATGAGATCCGCTCAAAGGCCCGACGACTCCAGGCCGAGCAAGGGGGCGCATTGGGCCTGATCCTAATTGACTATTTGCAGTTGATGGAGGGGCCTAGCGACAACCGCGTACAGGAATTGTCAAAAATTACGCGATCGCTTAAAGGTCTCGCCCGTGAGCTCAACGTCCCCATCGTCTCTCTCTCTCAGCTCAGCCGGGGCGTCGAATCTCGCACCAACAAACGCCCCATGATGTCCGACCTGCGAGAGTGCGTAGTGGGCGACACGCTGGTTACGCTAGCTAACGGGCAGCGGGTGCCCATTGAGTCTTTAGTAGGACAACAGCCCCAGGTAAAGACCCTAAACTTAGAGACTCTCCAGCCCGAAACTGCTCAAGCGGAGGCGGTTTGGGAGGTCGGCCAGAAAAGGGTGTATCGCCTGGCCTTGAGCACTGGGCAGCATTTGGTCTGCAGTGGAGAGCATCGTGTATATGCCCGATTGAAGAACGAAAAGCAGTGGTCGACGGTTGCCGATCTCTGGGGCGAGGCCAAACCCTCGTTTGAGGTTGCGGTAATTAATGATGATCGACTGGATTGGGTGTCGGGATCAATCGAGCCCGCAGGATATCAAACGGTCTATGACTTAACCGTGCCAACCAATCAAAATTGGATTGTAGGAAATGGAATTGTATCGCACAATTCCGGCAGTATCGAACAAGATGCAGATGTCGTACTCATGCTTTATCGCGAAGAATACTACGACCCGGATACGCCAGATAGAGGAATAACAGAAATCATCATAACGAAACATAGAAATGGGCCGACCGGGACGGTGAAACTCTTGTTTGAGCAGGGTTACACCAGATTTAGAAACTTATCGCCAAATCCTCAATAATGGATCTAAAACGGCATTTATGACACGTTCAAGTGTATCTTTTAGAACTAATAAATGATACAATCTTAACAGGTCTAAATAATCTAGGCCTGTTATTGCCTACCACAGAAATAGGATCAATATGTCAGAAACCAAGTCGTTTGCCGTGTCCGGCCAGGACGCGGCACTGATTGATGGCCTTCACAAGGCCTGCCAACAGCTCATCGCCGATCGAGATGCTGATTTAAGTGAGGCGGAGGTCGAAGTTGCCGCCTGCGCTAAGTGGGTCTGTAACACCCCCCCTTTTGGAAACCACGAGGATGTGGCGGGCCACTATGGGGTCGTGACCTGTGAGGACAATCGAGTCCTCATCACGGTTGACCCTTCAGTGTCTTTGCCCACCCTGGGTCGATTCCTGCAGGGAGTTGTCCAACTGACGTCACTACCGTCCCTTTCGATCGTTGTGGTCCGCAGTGCGGCGTCGTCGCACTCCTTGACCGGAGTCTACGATGCTGTCGCCATCGTGGCCCGCAGTGCGGATTGGCAACTCCTTAGCCTGGAGGAGTGGATCGCCTCCACTCTCTCCAATAAGCCGCTCAACGCGATCCGGTTCGCTGGAGTGAAATTGAAGAAGCTCGCAGCAGAAACGGTTCAGGCGACTCCCGCTTGTGCCTCCGAGGTGGCTTCCGCTGCCCAAGGGGCAAGACGAAAAGCCTTCACAATTGTGGCTCGGGCTGTCCGGCGAAGCTAGGAAAAGCAAAGAGGAGGGAAGCGTTTCGCTTCCCTCCTCTTTGCGTATAATGAGCTGTATCACCCTCTTAAAAAAAAGCCAGACCTCCTGTCGGGGGTTTGGCTTTTTGTGTATATGGCCCCACCCGTCGCCGTCGAAGAACAAGTCTTAATCCTGCAAACGATGCTGCTGTTGGTCGAGGCGGCGGAGAAGAAGCAGTACGATGCGCCCTGGCGGGAAGGGGGCAAGAAGGTGTGGCGGGATGCGTCGGGGCGCTTCACCCGTGACGGCGGCGGGGGCGGTGCGGATGCGTCACAGATTCCCGCCATTTCGAAACAATATGCCGTCGCCCAAGACCTGGCCAATCAGACGCAGCAGTCGCTAGAGAACGCGATTGAGCAGAGCCCGGAGTTTGCCGCCAACCTGGCGGACAACCTGTTTGGTGAGGGGGCGCAGAAGCTGCGCAATAATGTCGCCCGGTTCTACCGGAAGAACGCGCCTGACCTGGCCAAGGCGATCAAGAACGAGAACCCCTGGGAAGAGATCAGCGGCGCGGTGCAGGGGCTGGTCAAGGGGGGCGATCGCAAACAATCGGCGAAAGACCTGGCCGGTGGCATTGTGCATGCCTTCAAGTGGGTGGGGGCGAAGTACAAGGAAGGGCTGGATAAGCTCAACAACCTGGAAGGGCCACCGGCGGTGCGCATGTTGGGCAAGGTGGCCGCCGCTGCCATCCCAGTGGGAGTGTTCCTCGCCGCTACCCTCACTCCGGAGCTGGCGATCGGGCTGATGGTGGGCGAGGGGCTGACGAGCATCTTGGCCGGGGCCGCGGTGGGGCAGGCGGTCTCGTTCGGGGTGAATAAGGCGCTGGATGCCGCCCACGTCGAGAACCCCTGGTTGCGTATTGGCGTGGATATCGTCGCGGGGGTGGCGGCGGCGGGCGGGGTGGCCGCTGGGACGAAACGCTTGCGGAAGGTGGGTGCGGCTCGTCGTCAAGGTCTACAAGAAATGGCCTCGGACTCGGTCGCCGATGGCGTCGCTTCCACCAGGCCCAAACCACCGAAGGAGGTCGCCCCACCGAAGTCCAAAGCGCCCAATCTGCGCCGTTTTCCCGATTCACTAGATGATCTGGAAACGGTGCGACCGTTGGGCGGCTCTACCGGGGCGCAACTGGTCAAAGACAAAGAAACCGGCAAGCTGTTCGTCATGAAAGGCGGAGCCAGTGAGGCCCACATTGCCGAGGAGGCGGTCGCCAACGATGCCTACCGAGCGCTTGGGGTGAAAGTACCGAAGCACAAGTTGATCAGAGATGAATTTGGAGTGACTCAGCTTACAGAGTTCATTGAAGGCAGAAGCCTTTATGAGGTCATGGATGACCCAGCCGAATTCGCCCACGTCAAAGAGCAACTGCAGCAGCACTTCGCAGCCGACGCCTTATTGGGCAACTGGGATGTGGCGGGATCGGCTTTTGACAACGTGCTGGTGGGTACCGATGGCGTCGTTTATCGGGTAGATAACGGCGGTTCTCTGCGGTTCCGGGCGCAGGGGGCTCTCAAGGGTAAAGCGTTTGGGCCAGACGTGACAGAGCTGGACTCCCTGCGCGATCCAGCGGTCAATATGAATTCTGCTCGCATTTTTGGCGACTTATCCGACGAAGCCATCCTGACGCAGATCGACAACCTCAAGCTTCGACAAGGCGAATTGATGGAGGTGCTGCCGGATGACTTAAAGCCTCTGCTTAAAAGACGTCTTCAGGGTATGAAGCAGCAGGTTAAGGACGCGATCTCCGCAAAGAAAACAGCGGTGCGCCAGTCAGTGAGAAGTCGATTTGAAGACACGCTGCAGTTGAAGCCGTTGCGTAGAATCGATAATTCGCCGATGGCTTACGAAGGAATCAGTGGTGAACAGCCTTATTCTGCTGAGTTCGTGGAAAAACGGATTCAGGCGATCTTCGATGACCTACCTGAGGGGATTCATCAGGTAGGTCCGGCTGATTTGGATGATGCGATCGATGAAGTTTTGCGGCAACAGTGGAGTCGCCCTGATGTGCGGCTTGAGGATCTTATTCATGACAGCAACATGGGGCTGATGGCAGGCGATCGATCGCCCTATAGCTTCATTGAGAAAACGCCTGGCATTAAGCAGTCTCGATATTATGGAAAAGAACCGCCGAACCCCGCGGCAGACGTGGATCAAGCGTTTTGGGAAGAATGCACACCCGATGAGCGAGCCGCTCTCAAGGGCTATACCCACACTGACTCGGAAATGATTAACGGGATTCTGAGAGGGTGGCTGGGCTCAGATCTCCCTGAAGAGGGTATTGTCGCTTGGGAGCAAAAGATTAATTTGACCAAAAGTGCCTTGGGAAAACTGCCACAGTATCAGGCGAATGCGCCAGTGGTCAGGTTTCTCAACGGTCAGGTTGAACAGACTCAGGCGTTAGTTAAGCGACTGGTTGCAGGAGAAATAAAAGAGGGCCATATCTTCTCTGATCCAGGTTTCAGCTCAACAACAGCATCCTCTACTGGGGCAGGCAATTTTACCAATGCAGAACCAAATTTCAAGGTCAAGATGGTTATTCACCCAGCTCAGCAGTCAGCGGGGAAATATGTAGAGTCTATTACCGCTGTACCGGGAGAGTACGAGGTGCTCTATCCGCCTGGGATGCAGTTTAGAGTCAAGCAAGTATATGAGCATGAGTTTATCGATCGCCTGCAGGGCAAGAATCATTCTCGCTGGATTGTTGAAGTGGAAGAGGTTGAATAATGTCTGACAAGATGACCGGGCCGCTGTTCGTGGACGAAGACGGCAAGCCGCTGCAGCCGAGCTACACCGTTGAAGAGGACGGGCAAATCAGGATCAAACGGAGATCAAAATCCAAACCCTCAGAGACGAAGGAAACGCCTGACTCATAGTGTCGTGATATACTCCGATTGGATCGCATGAACTACCGATCGCGACCAGGAGACTAAGGCCATGTAGTTACCGCACCGCTTTAATCACAACCGATTTTGAAATCTCAAACTCAAACTCAAACTCAAGCTCAAGCTGCGTGCGTCGGCATAAACGCGATAAACACATCACGTTTTTTGTCGTCAACGGCATTCAAAGCCTTGCAGAGAAAGGACGACACGGATCGCACTTTTGAGCAAATAGTCGTTGAAACGGAGAACGAAACGATGTAACTACCGTACCGCTTTAATCACAACCGAGTTTTGAATCTCAAAAAGCTGCCGCTCGGTGGGGACTATCTCCGCCAGCGGCAGTTCTGTTTCTTCGTGGTGCAAGTCCACCAGAGGGACCGCGTAGATGCCGTCAGTATTCTCCAGCGCCGTCGACAACGTACCGTCAAAATTGGTGTCGCCCCAGACGCCGTAGGGTGGGTTGACCTGCTGCGAGACCGCGATCGCCACCAGGTTGCGGGCCTGCCCATCCGTGATGTTGGTGTTGACTCTGACGGTAATCGTGCCGGTCAGAGGAATCAACTCGGCTCCCATGACATTGACTTGTGCTTCGTCAAGAGTCATTTCTAGCAGCTTGGGCTTAATGGCGGCCACCGAGTCTTCGGGGTAGATCACCACAGCGCTACTGGCTGCCAGGCCGTGACTGAAAGTGTCTCGTTTGAGAACATTGACCTTCCCTGCCCCCATCTGCATCGCCCAAAAATAGAAGTCTCGGGGCGTCACACAGCGCCCATTGAAGGTCGGATTGGTAGGGTTGATCTCTCCTTCGATCAAAGTTCGCCCGAGAGAACCTGTGCGTATGCCTTCTCGCGCCCGCATCATGGCGTCAACTAGCGACTCTTCTGCCGCTCCCTGGTCAATAATGGAGCCGTCATTGAAGACCTTGTCAATCCCGCTGATCGATTTTCCTAGCTTTGTAAACTCGTGATTCCGGATGTTGGGAAGAGCCCCAGGCTTGTTTAGGCGAGCCGGAACGTTGATCTGCAGGGAGGTGTTGTCGGTGACCCTCACGTCACCAGTGGTGATGGCCCAGAGGTCTGCGTTTAGGTTGCTGCTAACGACAGTTCCCTGAGGAACAAAAGTCATCAGTCCGCTGGTGACTGCGGCTGGGTGGCGTTGAAAGACCAGGTTGATCACCGGGTACCGGGCTGTCCGTAGCTCGACGCCCAACATGCGATAAATGCGCACCCAGGCGGCGAGGGTCATGAGGTTGAGCTCGTGGGCCAGCAGATCCTGTAAATGCACCTGAGTGCCGATCAGGATGCTGTGGCCAGTTCCCGGGGATTGATTGGAAAAGGGGGAAGGAGCGCCCGATGTCAGGGGCTGCGCAAGCCGATCCATGGCCGCCGCCATCATCCGTGCCGTGTCGAAGTTATAGAGCTCCTGGGCTGGGATCAGGCGGGACTCGCCGGCTAACGCGGCCTCTAGATCATAGTGTTCTTGATACTCTGCCATAGCTAGTATCGCTTCGCGCTTTTGCCCTTATTTTTGGATTTTTCCATCTCTTCCTGCTGTTTCTTGTAGGTCTCCGACAGCATCTCGACCAAGCGGTTGCGCTCGTCGATAGGAATGCGCTTCGCTTCCTCGTAACTCTTACAGGGAGCGGATTCCCCGAAGCAGAGGAAGAAGAGCATTCTATAAATCCATTCGTCTCGCGGAGGCGCGAGCAGACTGAGATAGAAAGTTGTCCACGTCCTGCCAGGGCAGCGCCGAAGAGTACTCAAAGCTGCAGGCATCACAGATCAGGTTGATCGACATGCGCGGGCCGACGCTCAATAAGGTCTCCGCCGCCTCATTCAGGCGATCGCGATCGTCCAGGTTTTTGCCCAGCGCCGCATATTCATTGTCTGAGAACAGACCTGATTTGATCCCAGCGAAGGCGGGAATATCTGGAATTCCACAGACCATTTCGTACATCATGCGCCGCATGATCTGTTTCTGTGGGGTGCCCTTTAACTTGCTCATCTGAAACAGCTTGAAGGGCTCTACATGAATGGTTGTGGCGGTGTCGTTGGCCACCCGGAACCCTTTTTCCAAATTAATCTCAAAGATGGGCTTTTCTTCCAGCAGGGGGATGATCCCCATCTCGACGGTTCCAAGATCGTGATATCCATTCTCGTCGTTGTCTTCGATCTTGGTGCTGCAGTTGGGGCATTTGTCGCGGATGGCCACATCTTCGCCGACCGTCGCCAGGCGGATATTCAGAACCGTGGTCAGCACATCTGCCAGATACATGCGCTCCACTAACTTCTTCGGCGATCCCTGCCCAAGTTCGCGAGCAATGTCGTTTAAGGAATGGCCGCCAATCGTTTTGATGATCTCCGGGAGGAACCGCCCCATGGTGTCTTTGAGGTCTTCATTCCCCTTGCGGGTCAGTAGGATGTCATGTTCGGTGGTGTAGGGATGAAATTCAAGTTCCTGTAATCGCTCGCCAAACGCAAAAATGCCGATAGGCAGGCGATTAGGGAAGTCTTCAAGATTCACCTTTTGAACTTTTAGAGTCTCAAAAGGAATGGTCCCGCTTGCGGATACGGGCTCTTGAGAGGTTTCGGCTGCTACAGCAGCGGAGGATTTCTGGGCCATGATGAGGTCTCTTTGATCGTTAAAAACGACAAAGGGGAGCCCCACGAGCCACAGCTCGCAAGACTCCCCTCAGGGAACGGTTGTTGTTCTAAATCTGCCGAAAATCCTAACACAGCCTATTCGATTGGTGTGCGTTCTCGACGGAATTTAACGACTCAATAGATCAAAAGCGATCGCTTCTGTAAAGGGCGATCGCTTTTCTTTGGCTGTCTTTCCAGACTCTTTCAGTATGCCCAGTCAGAGCCAATAGGTATTTGCGGGGTCGCGCAGGCGCTTGGCATCAGCCACCGGCACACCATAGTTGCCGGCGGTGCGATCGACGACGTCCCAAAGGGTCTGGCGCACTGCTGAGGTTTGACTGGGCTTGGTGTTGACCTCCGGACCGCGCAGGTCTAGTTGCCCTCCGGAGGAAGCGATCTGCTGCTGCCCCCGGTACAGAATCTCGCCCGCGATCGCCTCTGTCGAACCGGCCTGCCGCACTTCCCAGGCGACCAGCGTGTATTGACCAGCCTGGGCATAGCTGATGATGTGATACTCAGATTCGGGTTTCAGCGCTTGGCTCTGCGGCAGCTGCTTGAACACTGCCGGCAGAGAGCTTGGCGATCCCATCGATGGCACTCCATATGTACGTTTTGCCCATGAATTTGATAACAAGGTTCTCTTCCAGCGCCGTATTATCGGCAACGTAAACAGTCCGATTTAGATCGCCTGCGGCCAGCCTAATTGGGGTTTGATTGCGTCCGTTGGGCTGAGGAGAAGCAGAAACTTGTGTGCTCATTAGTTGGTAACTCGATATAGGCCGTGCTCTGGCCCTCCTCCATAGCTGCCGTTAACGGCATCAATGTCGTCTTGCCAGGAGAAAGTAGCATTTGAGGAGGAGTTGGAGAGTACTTCGATTTTACCTGCTGTCATCACCACCCCGACATGCCGCTCGCCCGGACTGATCCAAATATCGCCAGGCACTGCCTCAGCGCGACTCACCTTTTGGCCGCGCCCCCCTTCTAGCGCCTTCGTCATTTCCCGCACGGCCACAGTTACGCCATCCTGCCCCTTGATATTGCCGATGTTTTGCAGTCCCGCAGGTAGGATGCAGAAGAGATTTGTGGTCCAGGCGCAAGCTAGCTTGCCGCCGGAAGGACCGCGACTGCTGCTGCGACCCTTGGCCGCTACCGCCGCTTGATAAATTTTAGTAGGAATCTCCCCCGCCGCAACCGGAGCTCCCCCGGGGGGTAGCGCTGGCTGCCCAGGGCCGACCCCTTGCGTCGTATCGTGCAAGAAGATTTGCGGGCTGGGGGCGTTGGGATCGGGTTGGTAAGCCAAGACATCGGCTTCCAGGGATTCTCCATCGGGAAACTCAAACACCACTTCCTCGACGGTATAGGTGCCGTTAAGGTCTTCATTGACCCCGTCGAGGTCAAAGGTTGTCTGAGCATCCAGGTTCAGGATCTCTGGTTTAACCGCCGGGTTCAGCCGGCCCTGAAATTTCACCCCCCGCGTCATTGCCCTAGCGGTAATGCCTAGGGCCTGGGCGAGAGCCGAGCCTTGACTTTGAGGGTTGGACTGGTTGTAAGTATGGTTGCCGCCATACCCCCCGTCGGCACAGTTAAGACCGTACGCGCCATCCACCGGCATGACCCCGATCGCAGCCGGATCTAAGGGCTGAGTAAAGACCGTTTTGCCGCGTTCAATCGTTTCCAGGTAGACATCTTTGCCGTGGCAGACGTTCCAGCGTCCGGGACTGCCGGCATTGACAATGGAGCGGCAATTTCGCCAGTCCTGCTGCTCGGCGAAGGGCACAATGCTCTGGTTGCCAGAGCCGCCTTTCCAGTACCAGACGGTGATCCGCGCCGCATTCCCCGGATCAAGCGCCAGATCGTATCCGCTTGGCGATTCCATCCCTGGAATATTGAGATCAGCGGCCGCCTTCGTGTAGTTATCAGACCAAGTTAATTGGATATAACCGCGTCCAAAAGCAGGCGCATAGCTTGCACTGGCACCGCCACCTTCCCTGATAGGAGCGAAAGATCGGACTTCTGTGTAGATAGTAGCAATAATCGCGATTATTTGATTTGGCGTTGTCAGACCCGCTGTACACATGGCCTTCAAAACGTAGGGCAGATTTTTGCGGATATTTTCTGCGTCCGCTTGCGGGCAGACCTGCTGAACTTGCTCCGGAGTAGGATAGACCACTGCCGGAGGGCTCGCCGGGGCAGTCGCCGGTGGGGCGACCCCAGGCGGAGTTTCCGTCGCTGCTAGTGGGTTGGTCGTGGTCATATAAACGCAAAAAGCCACACGGTCGACAGACCGGCGGCTTCCTTTGGAGTTGAATTTGTCTGAATTCTAGCGAGAAAAGTGTCAGCTGAGATAGGGCAGCTGCATGGTTGCAATCAGATGCGTCATCGACTCTGGGATCTGGCTGACCTGAATGCCGTATGCCTTGCCATCTGCGGCCATCGCCGCCTGATCTAGTTCCGCCATCTCGTGCTCTAATGCCCGATCAATTAGGGATCGCAATGCCCGCAACCCAGCCGGGGTGCCCAGAATTCGCACTTGCCCCTTGGCGACCAATAGCGGATAAACGTGCAAATAGCCAAGCTCGTCATCATTCATGCCACCCTACCTCATAAAACTATACAACTATTTAGCCATACGTCCATCTCGACCTATGTCCGCGGTCGTCGATGTGGACAAAAGAATTTCGGCTGATGGCGACGCCTCCTTCCCAAGTGGCCGCTAAATCAGTGTGAATCTGATCCATGTTGGAATTGTAGAAGTCGATCGCGTCCCCGCTACGATGCCGGGACCCTTCGCTTGACCCTGCGGCCTCGTTGCTGGCGCGATCGCGAAACCAGGAGTTGATCTGCATGCGCTGGCCACCATTGTACTTCTGGCATAGCTGATTGATGATCTGGTCAATGCGCATGATGCCATCAATCACTTCGCGATTGTCGGGGACGCGGGTGCCGTTTCGAGTGGCGTCATTCCAGGTATAAAGGCTGCCTGGATTGATGGGCTCAGAGAGAACGATGCTGCCCCATTCGGGAGCCTGAACAACGCCAGTGGGGTGAATGGGGGCCGATCCGGGTACCGTGACGGTCGCGCCGACGGCTCGCTTATCGGCTCCACTATAGCCCATGACGGTGTAGGCCCCCATTAATTGTAGGGTGCCCTTCTTCAGGATTTTGGGATGGCCGATAAAGCAGGGCCGATCGCTGATATAGTTCAGCGCGAGGCCGGAGTCTTCGCCGCCGCCGGGGGCCACCTGATGCACTGTGTTACCGCGAGTGACCAGCACGTCACCTTGTTCAGCCGCCGCGGCGACCGCCGCCGCCATATTGTTCTGCTGGGAGCGGACTTCGCCATGGGCCGCGGTCTTGGTAGCCGAGTCTTTGACAAACTGTAGGTCAGTCGATGATCTCAACGTCATCAACTCGGCCAGGGTGCTTTTCTCACTGCTATCTGCCGCCGCTTCGCTAGAGGCCGCACCCTTTTCCAGTAACTCAGCCAGGCTGGGATTTTGCTTGGCCCCTGGGGGCGGCTGGGGCTTGTCGGCAGCAATCCCTTCGTCCACCAAATCTTGCAGGGTGGTGGATGGTTTGGCCCGATCTGCGGCTTCTTTCGGCAAGTCATCGCTAAAGGAGGCGCTGGGGCCGGCCTGGGCTCCTAGCTGAGCGCTGTTGTCCACCGCGTAAACGAGGGTAGAGCTGGGCAGCCTGCGGCCTTCCCAAAACACCTGTCCCACAAACTTGTTCTCACTGGGGCCATCGACAAAACCAATTTCGATTTCGATCTTGGACTCTTTGCCGATTTGTTCAGCGATCGCCCCGTCGGGATCGCTGAACTCCAGCCAGGCATGACTGTATGAGTCGGTGGACAAGACAATGCGACAACCCGCCAGCTTCAAGACGCCATCTAAAGAGGTGAAGACCTTATCATCGACCTTGACTCGCAGATAGCTTTTGCTGGTCTCGCCTCTATTTTGGTTCTGGCGATCGCGCAAACTATCAATAGGTTCTTGACTGGGATCTTCGGCTGAGATCTCGTTGCTAGAGCCCGCCGCAGCTTCGTCTTGTTCTTCTGCTGGTGGGGCTTCTGCTTCTAAAGGTTGCGTAGTCATTTGTCAAGTAAAAGCATCGACAAAAAGGGTTTATTTTGATAGGATAGATGTATATAACTTTACTTTTAACTATTAATAAATAGGGGGTGATGCTGATGACCAAACCCTTAAAAAAGGTCGTCGGCGTTCCTTCTATGACTACCCTCAGTGGGAGTGGCAACGCGACAAGCGGATGCTCGCTCGGCTCTTTGCGGGAAAACGGATTCGTGTCTATCGCAATCTTAATCGCAATTGTCTGAGTGTGACCTACCAGGGCAAAGTAATTGGTTACATTGACGAGATCCAGTTAGAGGAAGTGCGCTTTGTCGTCTCCCAGGCTGGCCGTCGCCGCGCCGTCGCCGAACGTCGCCGCAACGTACATGCACGAGTCGAAGGGACGCTGTCCGTCTGGTGCTCGCGGCCACCCCGCAAGCGCTGTACCTACAACCCATTTCGCTATGAGTCGTTCGTGGTGCGGTCTAATGGTCAACCAGTTTACGCTGCTCGGGCCTGCCGTGTGTCTACTACTGAGGGGCTGTATGTTGCGTAGCCCCCGTGGGCTAGCGTTTAATCCGCCGAGGCCCGGTCTCAAGTCCGGGCGGCAGAAAGGAGAGAGAACGCAAACGTGAGCTTGAACATGAGGAAAGTAATAGTATCTGTCCCTTCGGCCTTGTACGCCAACGTGGCGGATGTTTTTGAGATCGCAGGTTTGTTGCTGGAACCGCCAGTCGACGAGGAATCGCTGACAAGCCGTTTTGGAGCGACCAAAGTCGCCACCGCCAAAACGGCGACTGGTTTCTTCGAAGAATGGTCGGCGGATACAGCCTTCTTTGCGGGAGTAGTGAGCAAGGAGGTACAGCCAGACCATCCTCGCTTTGTCTCCGCCATCATTGATGGCGGCGATCAAGGTTTAGAGCCTGGCCTCGTCTTTCGGCTGCTGGAAGCTCTGTTTGAGCACGCTGGCTATGCCAAAGATGGGTACGCAGTTACCTTGATCCAACCATAGCTCTCGCGATCGCGCCCCAGCCCTGGGGCGCATCCTAACCTTACACACCAGAATCCCAAGTGCTGGGCAGCTACGGCTGAAAGGGGAGGGGGATACGAGAATGATTATGGGATGTTCTGATGGAACCTGTGCGTTGACTCGCACAGGTATCAGCTTCGGTCAAGAAGTTTTGGTCGTGGCGTTTCGTTCAGACCTCGTTGTTGAGGATTTGATCGATGGCAGCTATCGGCTGCTCCAGCTTTTTGATCAGCAAGGGGGAGCCATCTTCCGACACGTCGGAGTTGGCTCTTATGACGACTACGGCAACGTAGGCGAATTTGATTCCAGCGTGGACATCAACGGTTCAGACCTGTGGTGGCGCTACCAGCTCTTGGTGCACCGCTTTGCGGCAGAGCGATTCTTGGGCGAGACACTCGTCACCGGAGTTGATCTGCAACTGCAAGCGATCCGCTTGATGCGGAAGGCAAAGCAAGCGCGAATCTCGCTTGCACCTGGCTTTCCGACAGGCGATCAGTTTGTCTCGCAAGAGGAACTGTCCCTTCAGCGGGAGCTCCTTTGCCTCGCAGAGGAGGCCATCAACCGCAACCTTCAATACATTGCTGCCTCCTAAGGCAGATACCGCGATCGCGCCCTCACCGGTGCGGTCGCCAACGTAAACCGACACCTCGGGATTCCAAGTACCGAGCAGCGCAAGCTGACAGGTGAGGACGTTGTTTTAAGGAACAGATTATGGCTGTAAATTTTCCCCCACTGAAAGAGAGTCTGGTTCCAGTGGCCGCAAGCCACTTGACTGGAGAGGACGAAGCGATCCTCAAGAACTGGAGCGAGAAAAAAGCTTCCTTTGCGACTGTTTATGACGCCTCGATGCTAAATGAGATATTGATCTTGGTCAATGTCTCTCGCGAACATGGCCACATCGATTTTGATCAGGTGAAAGCTTGCCTGAGCATACAGGCGAGCACAATCTTGTACATGGCTCATTGCCATGGCATAGACTGGGTCGCCTTCAGTCGAGAAGGGACAGAAATTGAAGGGATGGAAACCTTCTAACTGCACAGCCGCGATCGCGCCCTGCGGGGCGTGGTTGCCAACGTAAACCGACAGCCGGAATTCCAAGTGCCGGCAGGCCGCAAGGCCCACAGGTGAGGACGTTTGAACAACATGAACAACATGCAATATTACGCCGAGGGCTATTGCAAGGTACCTGTAAGTACCTTGCAGGAAGCAAGATGGGTGAGTAATCTTGTGACCCACTATTGTCGCCTCCAGGCGGCTGCGGTGGAGGCAGATGCTGATACAGCAAAAGCCTTACTATCCACGGTGCCTGATTATCTGGTAACAGAGATCGGCACGATGCTAGATAAGACGTGGGGAGAGGGGTTCTATCCTTCCATCTCTGCTGCCATGTGTGACACCTGGGAGGCGATGATCGTCGGAAACAATCATACCGAACATCTGGAGCTCCTTGAGATGGAAGTTTTTCTTGCCGTTGCATGCAATGGCCTAAAGAAAGAGTTATCCGCTCAAGGCTTGTTCTACTGTTCAGATCCGTGCGCAAGACCCCTCGGTGGATGGGCGATGATCGCTGATCCATCGCATGGTGTGCGCACCATGACCACAAACCAGTGGTTGGCTGAACAGCAAGCGATTGCTGCCCGCTAACTTCTGTCGATGCCGCGATCGCGCCCTTCGGGGCGTGGTCGCCAACGTAAACCGACACTCGGGATTCCAAGTACCGAGCAGCGCAAGCTGACAGGTGAGGACGTTAAAAGATAGAAAAACATGAGTAATTCCGCAGTTTTGGGCTCTGTGTTTGTTCCGGTCACGCGACGGGAAGATGTACAGTATGCCGATCAGTTAATTAAATGCTTCTCGGTTATTGCCGAGGCCGACTCTGACGTTGAGATTCACACGCTGTTAGGCGAAGTGGACTGTCCGGACGAGGTGAAAGACGCTGCTATTAAGCTACTGCCAACAGATCACCGAGATCGCGTTGCCTGTGAGCTTGATATCGAGTTCCCTTACCAGTCCTATGTTGGGCATGACCTAGAGCCGGCGCAGGGATTCCGCCTCTACAGCACCGGAGAGTCGGTGGATGTTAATCAAATCGCGTCGTTGCTAGGGCACCTCTCAAAGCGGTTTCAGATCACGCTAATCGCCCAGTTTGGGTTTTGGTGTGACAAGGATGTCCCATCGGGCTTTGGTGGCTGCGCGATCGTGGCGCACCCTGAAGAGGGTGTGTTGACGATGTCTACTAATCAGTTTGTGCATGAGCAATTGAAGCGCTTGTACCCTGAGCGTTATCCAATCTCGAACTAACTTCTATCTCGCCCGCATTGCGGGCACCACGCGCCCTTGCGTGGTAACTCTGCACACCAGGTTGCAAGCCCTGGGCCGCCACGGCGGGAGAGGAGCAACACAGTGAGGGCACTATGCCTAAACATCCTACGGACTATGACGGCAGCTCGCTGCAGTGGTCCACGACCACATTTGTCCTCATGCCGCGAGAGGCGGCTGAGTGGGGCTATTACCTTTACCAGGCAATGGATGTCATCGTAGATGACCCTGGAGCCGATGATGGCTACTGGGCCGACGGTGGCTGGGATCATGAAACCATCACTACTGCCCGAGGTATTCTCGACTATTGGTTGAATTCAGAGCGTAATATCGGCATGCCTCTCCTAGGGCAAGTTGAATTCTACGATCGCAAGTCAGTCCCTGGTTTTACCGAGTTGTTGACCGGCATCCGCATCAGCGCCGATACCATCAACATTGAGGTAGTTAGCTTGTGGCTGCAAGCGATCGCCCGCAAATTCAACCTGCCAGCATTGGCATGTGAGTTTGCCTGCACAGGCACCAGCCTGGCCGCAGACATCAATAGCGAAGGAGGGGAGGCGATCGTGGTCACGCCTCATCGCATCTATCGGTTCGACACCTGTACGTGGACGAACCGCATGAAAGAGAGCTGGTGGTATCGCCAGTTCTATCGACTACTCTGCTGGCTCTAGCCAGCGCCTGACCGTCCCGCGACGGTCGCTTAACCCTACAGTGCTGTGTCCCAAGTGCAGCCGCGCCGGTTATTATCGGCGATAACGGAGAGGGAGCGTTTATTTCAAAACTATGCCAACAACCGAAACGACAGTGGTTCCGGAGTCTTTGCAGATCCCTGAGGAAACGATGGGAGTGCTCAGTTATGCAGTAACGACTGCGAGGAGTAATGAGCCAGGGATTGATCTGCTCGATGGTTGCCTGTGCAGCTATCGGCAATACAAACACCTCTTGTTCAACCTCCCAGCGTGGGGGTATCGCACCCACGGGAAGGGATGGATGCGCTTTGATGACAAAGCCTTCCTATCCGTCAACTGGTCTCCGGCAACGGAGTTCGACTCCAACCAACTGGTTTATGGCATCGAAGATCGACTCGGTTTGTCGACCGATGACCGCGCCAGTTTGCCGGATTAGTTTTGATCGCCGCGATCGCCCCGTTCCTGGGGCGACTCCTAACTCAGCCACCGTTCGCGGTGACCGTCCCAAGCCGGTGTAAATGAGGAGGGGGAGATACTACTCAGAATGAAATCAACATTACAAATTTCCGTTCCTGCTGAGGCAGCCGAGTTGGCAGCCTCATTGGCCACGGATGCCCAGAAGTACCAAGAGGGCTATGAGCCCAAAGAGCTCGACATTGATTCTGAGCATCTTTGGTACATCCTGCAGCTAGATGCCGACGGCAATTTTGCTGAAGAATACGACTTCGGTTGTATCGGCAGCAGTGCCGAGGACGATGGACGTTTCTGTATTGAGATCTCGGAAGGCTATTGTGGCTTCGGAGCCGAAGATGTCGAGATGATCGCTCGCATCCTGCATGTTGTATCTCAAGTCCATCGCATTTCGATGGCTTTTGACTGGAATGGTGACTACTTCGTTATTACTCCAGCGCGAATGTATCAGCTTAATCCCTACCGATGGCAGGTTTTGATGATGAACCCTTGGTTCCGCTGGCCATTCGGCTGGCTGGTCAACTGGCTAGTCGGAGCCAAGTAATTCGCCAGCGATCGCCCTTCACCCGAGGGTGCGATCGCGCCACTAACCCACCAATGCCGTGTCCCAAGTCACGGAGGAAGTAAGCGGGAGGGGTGGTTGATTAAAAATCATGCTTATCGAAACAAACCAGAAGGCATTTGAGTCGGCCCTGAAAACAGGGAACCGTTTTAAGGCCAATGCTCTGGAGGTCATTCGGCGGAAAGTAGCTGGTGGCCCCCACCCGGAAGATCATGCCGATGGTGAAATTGGCGTTGCTGACTACACGGTCGCAAGACTGACTGAATATACAGTCCATTCGCTAGAGATCTACGGCGAGAATCTGACCGTAGAGGCCGCTGCTATTTTGCTACGCACGATGTCTCGCGCTTTGGAGATAATGAGCTTCTTGCTACATCCAAGGCCTAAACCGTCCCGCCAGATCATCTTTCGTGATCTGGTCAGCGTGGCGAGAAATGCCCTGCTGTACATCGACAGCATTCCCAAAGAGACGATCGCCTCTTTTCCGGCGATGCCGGGGTTTGATCGGGACTGGGCGGATCATACCGTTGAAGCCTACTCCGATCCCCGGTTCGACCCGTGGGAATACGATGACGAGCAAGCGTCGCTGAAACAGGGCTGGGGAGTTTGGGGCTCCAATGGAGTTCCCGAGATCCAGCGCTGGGGTGAAGACCCCGAAGAACGTTTCAGCAGCGATCGCGAGGCCGCTGGCTTCGTGGTCGAGCAAGCCCAGAAGGGCGATCCGTTAGCGCAAAAAGCGCTGCGGATTGTCCTCAGCCACAACCCGTCAGGCGATTAAACCTGACATTTCACGCGATCGCGC
>JGI12109J20283_10277901_pt1 | contig 23250 bp, 20 predicted proteins | sample ElkSlonscriptome_12_FD_20283 | JGI IMG/M metagenome (IMG submission 20283)
AACCTCATCCTGGAGTTGCCCGAAGCCGAACGCGCGACCTACGTCTACCAGGGCAACGCCCAGGCACTCGATCACGTCCTGGTGAGCGATGGTTTCGCGTCCGCGGAGGTCGAGGTCGTGCACGCGAACACGGCCCGCCGCGACGCGGCCAGCGATCACGATCCCGTTCTGGTCCGGTTGCGTTAGGCGTCGCCGCCCGTCGACCGATCGTCGGGCGTCGGGGCGCCCTTGGTCCGGACGGTCTTGCCCAGCTTGTCGAGGACACCGTGGACGAAACGGATCGAGTCCTCGGTCGAGAAGGTCTCGACCAGGTGTCGTGCCTCGTCGATCACCACGGCCACGGGAATGTCGGGGCGGTGCATGATCTCGACCAGACCGAGCTGCAGGATCGCGCGCTCGACCACACCGACACGCTCGACCGACCGACCCTGGACGAACTCGTCGATCTTCGCGTCGAGTTCGTCGAGTCGGTGCTCGAGGTAGGGCTGCAACTCGCGTACGTAGTCGAGCGACTCGGCGTGCGGACGCCGCCGCTCGACCTGGTCGACGATCGCATGGTCGAGCGGCCGGTCGCCGACACGACACGAATAAAGCGCCTGCACGAGCAGTTCGCGGGCCTTGCGGCGTCGTGCGGAGTTCAAGCTCAGGATCCGATCTGACCGAGGACGTCGACGGTCTCGAGCGCGGCCATCGCCGCGTCGAATCCCTTGTTACCGGACTTGGTGCCACTGCGTTCCATCGCCTGCTCGAGCGAATCGGTCGTGAGCACGCCGAAGATCACGGGCACGTCCGTCGCGAGACCGACCTCGGCGACACCGCGGCTCACCGCGGTGGCCACGTGTTCGAAGTGCGGGGTACCACCTCGGATGACGACTCCGAGCGCGATCACTGCGTCGTAGTTACCGCTCTTCGCCATGCGGCGACAGGCGAGCGGGATCTCCCAGGCGCCCGGCACCCAGGCAACATGGACGTCGTCGTCCGCGACACCGTGGCGCGTCAGGCCGTCGAGGCAACCCTCGAGCAACTTCTCGCCGAAGAGGCTGTTGAAGCGCCCCACCACGACACCGAACTTCTTGCCCGAGCCGTCGAAGCGGCCTTCGAGAACCTTCGCCATCATTGTTCCTCCCGCAGGTCGTCGGTCGATTCCGGACCCATATCCTGCAGCAAGTGCCCCATCTTGTCGCGCTTGACCTCGAGGTAGCGTCGATTGCGCGGGTTCGGATTCATCGCGATCGGCACCCGCTCGACGAGTTCGAGCCCGTAGGACCCGAGACCGATGATCTTCTTCGGATTGTTGGTCAGCAAGCGCATCTTGCGCACACCGATGTCGACGAGGATCTGCGCACCGATCCCGTAGTGCCTCAAGTCAGCCGGGAAGCCCAGCTTCTGGTTGGCCTCGACCGTGTCGGCGCCCTCGTCCTGGAGATTGTAGGCGCGGATCTTGTTGCGCAGACCGATGCCCCGACCCTCCTGGCGCATGTAGAGGAAGACACCGCTTCCCGCGCGCGCGATCTGATCGAGAGCTGCCTCGAGCTGATCACCGCAGTCGCAGCGCAGCGAGTGGAAGAGGTCGCCGGTCAGGCACTCGGAGTGTACGCGCACGAGCGCGGGCTCGTCGGCGCGGATGTCGCCGATCACGAGCGCGACGTGTTCGTCGTCGTCGATCTTCGTCCCGTAGAGGCGCATCGAGAACTCGCCGAAGCGCGTCGGCAACGGCACGCGTTCGAGCTCCTCGACGAGCTGTTCGTGATGGCGCCGGTACTCGATCAGGTCGGCGATCGTGATGATCGGCAGTCGGTGCTTCTCGGCAAAGCGCTTCAACGCGGGGACGCGGGCCATCGTACCGTCGTCATCCATGATCTCGCAGAGCACACCCTGCGGACTGCACCCGGCAAGACGCGCCAGATCGACGGCGGCCTCGGTGTGCCCAGCCCGTGTCAACACGCCACCGCGTGCGGCCTGCAAGGGAAAGACGTGGCCCGGACGCGCGAGCTTGTCCGGATGTGTCGCCTTGTCGACGAACTGACGGATCGTCTCCGCGCGATCGGCAGCGGAGATGCCCGTGGTCGTGCCCTCGACCGCGTCGATGCTCACCGTGAACGCCGTTCCGTGTCGCGACGTGTTGCGATGGACCATCGGGTAGAGCTCGAGGCGCTCGAGATGGTCGCGCTCGGCCGAGATGCACACGAGGCCACGGGCTTCCTTCGCGAGGAAGTTGATCAGCTCGGGAGTCGTCTTGTCGGCGGCGAAGATCACGTCACCTTCGTTCTCGCGCTCGGCGTCGTCGACGACGATCGCCATGCCCCCGTCGCGGATGCGTTCGATCGCGACCGCGATGGGATCGAATCCCTCGGTCGTCGGGTCGCTGCCTCCGCCGTGCTTCGATTCGGTCATGCGTCGCCGCCTGTCGTGGTGCCGGGCTGCCATCCCGCGCGTTCGAGCTTGTCCCAGGTGATCCCCCCGCGCACGTCGGCCCCGAGCTGACCCAGGTAGCGGAGAATGTACTTTCCGAGCACGTCGGTCTCCAGGTTCACGCGATCGCCCACCATGCGGTACTTCAGCGTGGTCACCTCGACCGTGTGCGGGATGAGATAGACCTCGAAGGTCGACTCCCCGATCTCCGGGCCCAAGGTGAGGCTCACGCCGTGCAGAGCGATGCTTCCCTTCGGCACGAGTTGGCGAACCAGTTCCGGCGCGGCCTCGAAGCGATAGGTCAATGCATCACCGGTCGGCTCGATCGCGGTGATCGTTGCCGTGCCGTCGACGTGCCCCTGCACGAAGTGACCGCCCAGCGGGTCCCCGGCCCCGAGCGCCGTCTCGAGATTGAGCGGATGCCCGATCCCCACCTCGCCGAGGGTGGTCACGCGCAGCGTCTCGGCGATGGCGTGGACGTCGAACGTCCCGGGCTCGAGACGCGTCACCGTCTGACAGACCCCGTCCAGCGCGATGCTGTCACCGATCTTCAGACGATCGGTGACGTCGGGCGCGCAAGTGACTGTCAGATCACGATCTGCGGCGCTCTCCCGCACCGCCGAAACGGTGCCCTGGGCCTGGACGATTCCGGTGAACATGGTATCCGGTCGGCGCTCGTGGGAGGGGTGACGGGATGGTCGGATCGTCTCCCATGGAAACGCCGGAGGGCACGGGACGCCACTCGGGCTCACATTCTGGTGGATCGACCGTCCTGACCACCTCCCGACACGCGGCGAACCGATCCGATCGAGCTCCGTTGGCCGGGTCCTTGCGAGTCCGGGGTTCGTTCGTCGCGTTCACGGTGTTCACCGGGTACCATCGGCGAAGCTCTCCGCCCTCACCCTCGGATCAGCATGGATCTCGTTGGACGCACGCTCGCCCACTACCAGGTCACGGCCTTCCTCGGCCGGGGCGGCATGGGCGAGGTCTATCGTGCACGCGACACCAAGCTGGACCGGGACGTGGCGATCAAGATCCTCCCGGCCGACACCGCGGGTGACCCCGAGCGCCTAGCGCGCTTCGATCGGGAAGCACGCACGCTCGCGACGATCAACCACCCGAACGTGGCCCAGATCTACGGCACCGAGAACGTCGACGGCGTCCGCTTGCTCGCGATGGAATTCGTCGAGGGCGAGGACCTCGCCCAACGGCTCAGGCACGGTGCCTTCGACGTGGACGAGGCGCTCGAGATCGCGATCGAGATCGCTGCCGGTCTGGAAGAAGCACACCGCCAGGGCGTCGTGCATCGCGATCTCAAACCCGCGAACGTGAAGCTCACGCCCGAGGGCCGCGTGAAGATCCTCGACTTCGGCCTGGCCCGCGCCTTCGCCGGGGACGCCGTCAGCGAGTCCGACCCCGCGCTCTCGCCCACGATCACCCAAGCAATGACGCAGGCCGGCACGATCCTCGGCTCGGCCGCCTACATGAGCCCCGAACAGGCGCGCGGGCGTCGCGTCGACAAACGCGCCGACCTGTGGGCCTTCGGAGTGATCCTCTACGAAATGCTCGGGGGCCGGCGGCTCTTCGACGCCGACACCACCACCGACGTCCTGGCCGCCGTACTGCGCGCCGACATCGATCTCGACGCCCTTCCCGCGAACGTTCCACCACGCGTACGACGCGTGCTGAGTCGCTGTCTCGAACGCGATCCGGATGCGCGGCAGCGTGACGCCGGCGACGTCCGCCTCGATCTCCTCGAACGCGAACGAGCCGCTGGAGCCGGATCCACTGGCCGCGGACGCGGCGCGCCGATCGCGCTTCTCGGCGCCATCGGGATCCTGGCCCTCTTCCTCGGTGTGCTCGTCGGGCGAGGCACCACCAGCGATCCCGCGACGGAAGACTGGCGTGCCTTCCGCGTCGAGGGCCCCCAATTCCTCGACCCGGGCGCCATCTCCATCCGCGCCGACGGACGCCAGATCGTCTACCGGGGAAGCGGGGTTGACGCCCCGCTCACGGTCCTCGATCTCGACGGGAGCGCACCGCGCACGATTCCCGGAACCGAGGGAGCAGGCTCGACGTTCTACTCCCCGGACGGAGAGTTCATCGGGTACTTCACGACCGAGGGGCTCTATCGCTGCCGGCTCGACGGCTCGAGTCGTCGGCAACTGTCGAGACGCTCCGGGCAGATCGCGGTCGGCGTCTGGGCGCCCAACGATTCCATCTACTTCGCGACCGCGAGCCTGGCGATCCCACAGTCCGCCGGCGTCGTCGTGATCGGCGCCGACGGCGGCGAAGAACGGATCGTGACCGTACCGAACGTCGACGAGAACGAGCTCGCCCACGGGCCCACCGACCTCCTCGGCGACGGCGAGCGCATCCTCGTCACGGTCTTCCGACGCAACGGTCTCGAGTACGACACCGCCGTGCTCGACCTCGCGACCGGCACGATGAAGGTCGGGGCGGGCTACCACGGACTGAGTCGGTGGTCGCCGACCGGCCACCTGCTCGTCGCGAGCATCGACCAGGACGCCCTGCTCGCCTTGCCCTTCGACCCCGAGTCGGCCCGCGTCACGGGCAATCCGATCACGCTTGTCGAGGGAATCGGCATGCCGGCCGTCGCGAGTTTCGGGTTCGACGTCGCCGACGTGGAAGGCACGCTGGTCTACGGCAACTCCGAGACGGGGGACCTCGGCGAATCACTCACCGAGGTGATCGAGATCGCTCCGGGGGGCGAATCGGTCGCCCTGCCGATCGGCGACGGCAACTGGGACCAACCCTCCCTCGACCCGACGGGAAGCCGACTCGCCGTGCGACGCGTCCAGTCCGTCGAATGCGACATCTGGACCTTCGACCCGTCCACCGGCGCCGGCGTGCGCCTGAGTCTCGAGGGCGACGACCACGATCCGCTCTGGCTGCCCGGCGGCGGCCTCGCCTACGTACGCCGGACCGAAGCGTCGGCAGACCTCGTGGTCTTCGACCGCGTGCCCGGACCCGAACGCGTCGTCCTCTCGTCCGCGATGGGGATCGAACTCACGTCGATCACGCCGGACGGTCGCCGATTCGTGGTCACGGCGACGAGTCAACGACCGGGCGAGTCCGGGATCTACCTGGTCGACGCCGAGGCCGGCGGCGACGCCGAACTCCGCCCCTGGCTCGTGCGAGACACCTCCGACACCGACGCCCAGGTCGCCCCGGCCGGCGACTGGGTCGCCCACGTCAGCCGAGTGGACGGGCGGGACAACGTCTTCCTCCGGCGCCTCGACGACGTCGACACCGCGTTCCAGGTCAGTGCGACGCGCGGAATGCGGCCCCGCTGGTCCCCCGACGGCTCGACGCTCTTCTACCTCGACGGCGAACACGTCATGGCGACGACGGTCGAGAACGTCGAGGGCGCGCTCACGTTGTCACGAGCCCGTAGCTTCGGTGACCTCGAAGCGGAGAGCTTCGGCACCCAGCAATTCAGGGCGATCGAAGGGGGAATCCTCGCGACGCGTCCCGTAGAGAGCAAGGATTCGCGACCGTACGTCGTCTTCCTCGTCGGACTCGAGGCGAGGCTGCGCGAACCCCGTTGAGCCGTCGACGATCAGGCCACCGGATCGAGGAGATCCCGACGGCGGAGCACCCATTCCAGATCGTCGCCGACCGGACGTGAACGCCAGGAACGGTACCTCGTCTGCAGCTCGGGCATCGCGAGCAGCCCCGGCGCCTCGGGACCGAAGGTGCGCGTCGCCACGAAGAGGTGAAGACGATGTGCGCGCCCCGAGCGAACGAGTGATTCGGCGAGCGTGGGCCCTGCCTCGACGAGCAGCACACCGAGGCGCCGCCGCGCGAGCTCGGTGAAGACCTGATCGACGTCGATGCGATGGGTCGAGTCCAGCGGGACCTCGATCGACTCGATCCCGCGTACGGATCGAGACGCATCCACGCCCGGACCGGTGAAGACGAGTGCCTCGTCCGGCAGGTGGTCGGCGTCGAGCACGCCGCGCGTGTCGAGAACGACCGGCCGCGGATCGACGACGTCCTCGCCCTCGAACCCACGCGCGGTGAGCCGGGGGCGGTCGGTCTCGACGGTTCCCCGCCCGACCATCACCGCCGATGCCATCGACCGCATGCGATGCACACGACGGTGCGCGGCCGGACCGGTGACACGACGCTGCTCCGGATCCTCGATGCGTCCGAAGCGCGGCGCGACCTTGCCGTCGAGGGACAGCGCGAGCTTGACCGTGACGTGGACCTCCTCGTCGGCGTTCGTCTCGAAGAAGGGATGGTTCAGTTCCCAGGCCTCGTCCGCGAAGAGCCCGCTGTCGACCTGGATCCCGGCGCTGCGCAGTCGCTCGCCCCCACCACCGTGAGCACGGGGACTGACGTCCGGTACGGCGTACACGACCCGGGCGATCCCCGCATCGATCAGAGCGAGCGTACAGGGCGGAGTGCGTCCGTGGTGGTCACAAGGTTCGAGCGTGACGTAGACGGTGGCACCGGCGGCAGAGATCCCGCGCGTGCTCAGGTCCGCGAGAGCCGCGGCTTCGGCGTGTGGTGCGCCCGCGCGCTCGTGCACGGCTTCGGCGAGTAGGCGCCCGTCGCGCACGACACACGCACCGACCGTCGGATTGGGCCAGGTGCGTCCGGCACGACCGCGAGCCAAACCGAGCGCGCGACGCATCCAGTGGGCGTCGTCCTGATGGACGGCGGCGGGCTCTCCCCCCACGCCGCTCAGTCCTCGTCGTCCAACGCGAAGAGACCCTCGGCGAAGGCCGTCGCGTCGAAGAGCGCGAAGTCCTCGGCCTTCTCGCCCGTCCCGATGTAGCGAACCGGGAGGTCGAGGCCCTTGGCGATCGCAACGACGATTCCGCCCCTCGCCGAACCGTCGAGCTTGGTGAGCACGATGGCATCGAGCGGGATGACCTGGGAGAACTCCTTCGCCTGGACGATGCCGTTCTGACCGGTGTTCGCGTCGAGAACGAGGAGTGTCTCGTGTGGGCCATCGGGAACCTGCTTCTCGACCACGCGCCCGATCTTCTCGAGCTCGCGCATCAGGCCTTCCTTGGTCTGCAGACGTCCCGCGGTGTCGACGATCACCACGTCGTGCCCCTTTGCCTTGGCGTGCGCCACCGCGTCGAAGGCCACGGCTGCCGGATCGGCGCCCATGTCCTGCTTGACGATGTCCACCTCGACGCGCTCGGCCCACAGCGAGAGTTGCTCGACCGCAGCGGCCCGAAAGGTGTCCCCGGCCGCGAGCAGGACCTTGCGACCCTGCTCCTTGTGCCAGGTCGCCAGCTTCGCGATCGATGTCGTCTTGCCCACGCCGTTCACACCGACCATGACGATCACGTGTGGAGGCCCGCCCAGAGCAGGGGGCTCGGAACTCGTGCCACCCAGTAGAGCGGACACCTCCTCGCCGAGAACGCGTACGACGTCCTCGGCGGTGGCCTTGCCTCCCGCTTCACGCAGGCGCTTGCCGAGACCCTCGGTGAGTTCGACCGCGGCTTCGACACCGACGTCGGCGCCGATCAGGATCTCCTCGATCTCCTCGAGGAACTCCTCGCTGATGAAGACCTCGCGACCGACGACGGCGCGCAGTCGAGAGACCAGGGTCGAACGCGTCTTGCCGAGGCTCTTCTTGAGCCGACGCAGGGCACCGAGGACCACCGATCAGCTCTCCCCGTTGGCGGCTTGTAGACGCGCGGCCGGGTTCTTGCGCTCTTCCTCGCGCTCGCGCGCGACGTCCTCGAGCGCGGCGATCGGATCGCCCTTGTCCAGCTGATCGAAGCTGACCGACACCAGACGACTCACACCGCTCTCCTCCATGGTCACGCCGTAGAGATGATCCGCAGACTCCATGGTGAGTTTGTTGTGGGTGATGACGATGAACTGCGTCTTCTCGCTGAAGCGCTCGAGCAGGCGCACGAAACGGCCGACGTTCATGTCGTCGAGCGGAGCGTCGACCTCGTCGAGCAAGCAGAAGGGGCTCGGCTTGATCAGGTAGACCGCGAAGAGCAGCGCGATGGCCGTCAACGCTCGCTCGCCACCGGAAAGGAGGCTCACGCTGTCGACGCGCTTGCCGCTCGGCCTCGCGACGACCTCGATGTGACCCTCGAGCGGATCGTCATCGCGATGCAGCACGAGGTCCGCCTCGCCGCCCGAGAAGAGCGTCGAGAAGATCTCGCGGAAGTTGGATCGCACCTGCTCGTAGGTCTCCCGGAAGAGCGTCCGCGCGGTCTTGTTGATCTTGTCGATCGCCTGCAGGAGATCTTCCTTCGATTGCAGCAGATCGTCGCGCTGCTTCTCGAGGAACTCCAAGCGCTCCTTCTTCTCGTCGTATTCATCGAGCGCGACGAAGTTGACCGGGCCAATCGAGTCGAGCTTCTTCTGACGCTCGGCCAAGAGGTCCTCGACCTGATCCATCTGGACGACTCCGAGCTCTTGCTTCGGCTCGCCGTTCTCGTCGACGTCGACCTCGCGGACCAGATCCTTCGGGATCGTCTCGAGGTCCAGAGTCGCGAAACCTTCCTCGACCGAGGTCTGGAACTTCTCTTCGATCCGGTCGACGACATTGCGACGGTTGAAGTCCAGTTCGGCGTGGCGGGTCTGCACCGCATGCAAGGCGTCGCTGCGTTCGCGTCGACGCTTGTCGACCGCGCGCAGTTCGTCCTGGACCGCTTCGACTTCGGCGCGCCGCGTTTCGATCGCCTCCTGGACCTCGCGCAGGGCCTCTCGTCGTGTTTCGCGATCGCGATGCATCGCCGTGACGCGCTCCCCTCCGCTCTCGACGTTCTCCTTCCACGCCTTCAGATCCGACGCGAGGGTCGTGCCCTCGGTGTGCAGGCGCTCCAGTCGACCACGCAGTTCCTCGGCCATGTTGGCCAGGCGCTCGAGACGACTGCTGAGCTCGCGCTCTGTGCCGCGATCGTGCGTGAGTTGCAAGCGCGCGTCTCCGAGCGCAGCGGACGAGCTGTCACGTTGCTGCTCGAGCTCTCGCACCCGGGTCGTGAGATCGGCGACTCGCTTCTCGCTGGCCTCCTGGTCCTCGCCGTGGCGGCCCAGCTCGCGCTGCATCGCTTCGATGCGCTGCATGAGCTCGTCGATCTCCTGGGTCACGCGCGTCCGGGCTTCGGTCGCACGTTCGAGTTGCGTTTCCTCGCGTTCGAGCACGCTGCGTCGCGTGGCGAGCTCGCGCGTGAGCTCGGCCAGCGACTGCTGGACATGCACCAGGTCCTTGCGCGTCTTCTCCACACGGGCCCTTGCAGCCTCGAGCGCGTTCACCGCCTCGCTCTGGGTCTGCTGCCGGCTTGCGACCGTGTCCTTCTGACGCGCGACGGCCGTGGCCAGCTCCTCGACCTGTTCCGCACGACCGAAGAAGGCGAGTTGGCGCCGTGCTCCCGCCCCACCACGGACGAGGCCGTCGTGTCGGAGGAAGAGCCCCTCGCGGGAGAGGAAACTGTAACCGTCGCCCGCGTGACGCATACAACCCTCGACGGCCTCGTCGTTCGTCTCCACCACGCGCACGCGGTGGAGCCAACGGCGCAGCAGTGGCGAGGCCTCTTCGTCGAGCCGCGCGAGATCGAGCGCCGGACGGCCGGGGAGATCCGGGTCGTGCTGGCCACCCTGGATCGAGGCTCCGGTGTCGGCGAGGAAGCTCGCCATGCCCAGGCCTTCGCCCGCGAGATGATCGGCCAGTTCACGCGCGTCACGTAGGTTGCCCACGAGAAGCGCATCGGCATCCTCACCGAAGACGAGCTCGAAGGCGGATTCATAACCGGGCTCGACGATCAGGCGCTCGGCCATCGCACCGCGCAGGCGACTCTGACGCTCGGGGTCCTGCAACAGCGCGGCAGCGCCGGCACGGTATCCCTCGAACTCGTCGGCGATCCGCGAGGCGATCTCGTGGCGGCTCTCCAGGCGAGCGAGTTCGTCCGCAGCCGACTCGCGCTCCTCGCGTGCCCGCTGCAGGTTCGACTCGGCCGAGCCGACGTCTTCCTGCGCAGCCTTGACGGCCCGCTCCACGTCATTCTGCTCGCGGGTTCCGGCGACGATGCGCGTCTCGAGGTCGGTGAGTTCTTCGCGTAGCCGGCGCTTCGCGGCCTCGGCTTCCTGGACCGTGTGGGCGAGGCGTTCGTCCTCTTCACGCAGACCCTCGAGCCGCGTCTCGGTGGTCGCGATCTCCCGTTTGTGGTCAGCTTCTTCCTTGAGGAAGCCGAGCGACATCTGCTGAGCAGCCGCGAGGTCGGCCCGCGTGGTCTCGTATTCCTCGAGTACGGTTCGCGCACGATCGTCCAGCTCGCGAACGACACGTTCGCTCTCGGTGATCACACCGGTCAGCTCTTCGCGTTCGGTCACGGCTTTCGCGTGCTCGTCCTCGATTTCCGCCAGGCGCTCGTGGCTGCGCTCGACGTCCTCGCCGATCTCACCACGGCGACGCGTCGCGGAATCGATCTTTTCGCGGAGGACGAGCAACTCGCTCTCGAGAGCATTGATCTCGGATTCGAGCTGCGACACCGCCTCGGCGCGTTCCTGACGCGCGGCCTCGAGGCCATCGAGTTCGGGGCGCATCGCCTCGAGCTTCGCGCCAAGTCGCGCAGCTTCCGCATCGTCGCCCGCACCCTCGGTGCTCAGCGACTGTTCGCGGTCCGTGAGTTCGGCCACCTCTGCCTTGATCTCGTCGAGTCGATGATGGGCCCGGACGAGTTCGAGCGAACGCACCTCGCCGAAGAGTCGCTGGTGCCGTCGCGCCTTGCCCACCTGCCGGGCGAGACTCCGAACCTGCTTGCCGATCTCCTCGATGATGTCCTCGACGCGCAGCAGGTCGCGCTCGGTCAGGTCCAGCTTCCGCAGAGCCTCCTTGCGCTTCACCTTGTAGCGGACGATGCCCGAGCCCTCTTCCAGGATCGTACGGACCTTGTTCTCGTTGGGATCGAGGACCTGGCCCACGACCTCCTGCTCGATCACCGAGTAGGCGTTGTTGCCGACGCCGGTGTCGTAGAAGAGATCCTTGATGTCCTTGAGACGGCAGGGCGTCTTGTTCAGGAAGTAGTCGCTGCTTCCCGATCGCGAGACACGACGCGTGATCGCCACTTCGTCGTAGGGCACGTTGATCCGCTGTGCCGTGTTGTCGAAGACGAGGCTGACCTCGGCCATCGACAGGGGCTTGCGCTTGCGCGTGCCCTTGAAGATGACGTCCTCCATCTTCTCGCCGCGGAGTTGCTTGGCGCTCTGCTCACCGAGCACCCAGCGGACGGCGTCGACGACGTTGCTCTTGCCGCATCCGTTCGGCCCGAGCACGGTCGTGATGCCGTCGCGGAAGTCGAGAACGGTCCGGTCCATGAAGGACTTGAAACCGATCATTTCGACGCGTTTCAGTCGCATGAGGTTCCTTCCTCGGCGAAGCGTGCCGTCGCAGCCGGATCGCTGCGGGCGACAGACGTCCGCGATCGCGCTCCGCTCAGGGAACGCGGATGATTCCGATCCAGTCTGCGTCGACGATCTCGCCCACGAAGCCGCGCGCATCCATCGCGTCGGCACGTTCGGCGAAGCGGCCCACCAGTACACGATACCATTCCTGACCATCGACCGTGGCCGCGCGGACCAAGGGGTCCCATCCCTCGTCCTGGCGCAGCTTCTCGGCGTCGGTCTCCGCCCGCGCCTGCGAAGCGAAGCTGGCCACGTGCAGGGCGTATCCTCCCCCGCCGGGTCGCTGCGCGAGAGCGGCCTCCATGTCGTCGCCCGAACCGTCGTCCGCCGGGTTCACCGGGGCATCGACCGCGGTCTCGGGCTGCGCGGTGACCGGGGCCGTTTCCTGGGGAGCTCCGCCGTCGTCCGCCGCGGCGGTCTCGTCTCCCGGATCGGTCGCCGCCTGCTCATCGTCGGTCGGCAACTCGTCGTCGGCGATCGTGCTGGCCGCTTCGTCGGTGGTGATCGCTTCGGGGGGCGTCGACTCTCGAGCGTCCGTTCGGTCGGCCGCGACCTCGACCGGCGGACGGCCAGGGACATCGGGTATCGCGTCATCGGTGCGCGACGACAGACCCCACCACCCGACGAAGGCCAGGATCACGACCAGCGACACCACGGCCGCGACGCGGAAGACGCGGGACGTGCCGCCGTCGTCCTCTTCGCGCGGCTCGATCGCACGCGGCCGCGTCTCGGGCTCGCTGAGAAGCGGTTCGACCGCGGGCTCGGCCTGACCTGCCTCCGATGAGACGGGCTCCGATGAGACGGGCTCCACGCCGCCCGGTGGCGTCGGGAGCGGCTCCTGAACGGGTCCGGACGGAACGACATCGTCCGTGAGCGCGCCCGCGGGTGCCTTCGCGCCGAAGACGTCGTCGACGTGGCGCTCCGCGGCATCCGGGCCGGCGTAGGTCATCAAACCCGCGACCGGGACGTTGAGGCCGGTGAGGTACTGAAGGAGTTCCTGGAGGCGCGGACCGAGAGTCCGGTCCAGGTGGATGCTCACGATCACCGTGTCGGCATGGACGAGCAAGGGGTGGAAGCGCTCGTCGGTCACCCATCCGGGCGCGAGAACGATCACGACGTCGGCTTCGGCGCGCAGCTGGCTCATCAGGCGGAGGACCGCATCCTCCTCGAAGAGCGAGGCGTCGTCGGGCCGATACGAGCCGACGGCGAGCACGTCGACACCCTCGACCGGCCCCGACCGCCGGAGCGCCGGCACGGACGCGCCATATTGGAGAACGTCGACGAGGCCCTCGGCATCGAGGTCACGATCGGGCAGCCAACGAGAGAGTCCGACGTGCCGCACGTCACCATCGACGAGCAGGACCTTTCGGCCTTGTTCAGCCAGACGCCGCGCCATGAGCACGGCGGTCTGCACACGAGCGACGGGATCTTCCTCGACGTCGGTCAACAGGGCGACACGCGCCACCCCGTCTTCGCTGCGTGCGAGCGGCTCGAGGAAGGCCTTCAGCTCGTGGTGGCGTACGTCGACCTTCCAGGGATCGCCGCGCTCGACCACGGGACGCAAGGGAGAATTGACGACCGTGAACCCGGAGTCCTCACCGCGGACTCCGCGCAGGCGGTCGTCCAGCCAATGCCGGTCGTTGGTCGAAGAGGATTCGTCCATCAGGCGCCGTCACTTCGTTCGAGTGCTTGCTCGCGCGCGCCGTCCGTGGCGGCGAGGGCTTCTTCGACCCCCGCGGCGAGATCTTCGAGTTCTTCCTCTCGCACCGCACGCAGATCGAACGACAGCCGTGCGCCGTCGATCCGCGCGAGGATCGCGGGTTCCACCCGTCGGAGTCGTCGGTGGAAACGCTCGGCAGCAGTGGGCGACGGCGCGTGGCACTCGACCTGTGCGCTGTCGACCGGATGCTGTGCGAACGATCCACCCCCGACCGAAGCAGACGAAGCGGTCGCGGCGAACCTCCACCCATCGGGCGTGCGTGGGGCCCAGCGTTCGACCAGCACGTCGGCGCGCCGGTGGAGTTCCTCCACGGAAAGCGAAAGCGCGTCGAAAAGGGGCAACTGGGGCCTGGCGCGCTCAGGTGCTTCCGCGTAGACGGAGAGCGTCGTCTCCAAGGCTACGAGCGCCATCTTGTCCAGGCGCAACGCGCGCATCAACGGGTGGCGCGCGAGCCGATCGACGAGCTCTTTCCGCCCGACCACGAGACCCGCCTGGGGACCACCGAGCAACTTGTCCCCGCTGAAGGTCACGAGGTCGGCTCCGGCCTCGAGAGAGACGTTGACCGTGTCCTCGCCCGAAAGCCCGAAGTCGCCGTAGTCATACAGGCTTCCGCTCCCCGCGTCAAAGACCAGGTGAGCTCCCGCATCGCGGCAGACGGCGGCCAGATCGGACAGACTGGCCTCCTCGTGGAAGCCCTCGATGCGGTAGTTCGAAGGGTGCACCTTCAACACCAGGTCACCCTCACCGACGACCTGGGCGTAGTCCTTGGCCGAGGTCTTGTTCGTGGTGCCGACCTCGACGACCTTGGCGCCGGTGGTGTTCATCAACTCGGGCATGCGGAAGCTTCCGCCGATCGCGACCTGCTCCCCGCGCGACACCACCATGCGTCGGCCGCGCGTGGCAAGTGCGCGCACGGCGAGCCACAGGGCCGCCGCGCCATTGTTGACGGCGATCCCGGAATCGGCCCCGGTCAACAGGTGGAGCCATTCGCCCACCCTGGCGTTGCGGCTCCCCCGGCGGTTCTGGGCGATGTCGATCTCGAGCGCGCAGGGCTGGCTCGCCACCCGGCGGACCTCGTCGGCCACACGATCCGCGAGGCGTGCCCGGCCCAGATTCGTGTGCAGCAACACGCCGGTCGCATTGATCACTCGACGCAGCTTCGGCGTCCGCAGCGCCTCGAGGCGCGCGGCCAACGTCGACTCGCAATGTTCCACGAGTCGATCGCGATCCGGTGTCGCGGTACCGAACCGGGCCTTCAGTCCCTTGCCCTTGCGCAGGACCTCGCGCTCCTGCGACACGACACGACGGGCGAGGTTCACGACGACGTCGCGCCGCCAGGCACGCAGGAGGTCCTGCACCGCCGGGCGCTGGAGCAGCAGGTCGACGGAGGGGAGATGACGCAGCAGTTCCGACATGGGTGCTCGGCGCGCGGCCTGGAGAGAGAGGACCGCGAGCGGGATTCGCGGTGGCCGGTGGGTCGGATCGGGGAACCGAGGATTCGGCAGGGTCCCTCGTGAATCGCGGCAAGCTAACACACGGTCGAGCGCCGGTCAAACCGGTCGACGTTGACCGCTCCCGATCTAGGGCGTAACTTGAGCGCGCATCTGCAACCCCTTGCAAAAACGATCGTTGGAGGTGTGTCTGTGCAGCGCGATTCCTACGGCCGTCGTCTGGCGGGCGCGCTGCTCCTCGTCGTCGCCCTGGGCTTCGTCGCGGTCCTCCTCGGTCCCGAGGCGGAACCCGAGCGCGAGTGGTTCGAGCACACCGGCGCCGAAGGCGAGATCGAGATCCTCGACGCGATCGAGGTCGTGCGCGAAGACGATCCGATGAATGCGCGCGAGGCACGACGCATGGCCAACGCGACCGAAGGTGTCCCGTCACCGATCACCGAGAAGGTCGTCAACGAGAACAATCCGGAACCGGTCTTCCGCGAGCAGGAGCGCGGACAGCAACAGGTCGACCCCGAGGTCCTGCCGCAGAACGACCCCGAATCTCGGAACGCGACACAGAACGACTCGTACGTCGAAATGAACCGTTCGGCGCAGCAGTCGGATCAGTTCGTCCTGCTCCATTCCGTTCACCCTGCCTACCCGAGTGGCGTCGCGCCCGCGCTGCGTCAACGCGAAGTCGTCGTGCGCGTGAACATGTACGTGGACGAAGGCGGCTTCGTCACGCACGCCTACGTCGACCGCAACGATGGCGGCCCACGATTCGAGGACGTCGTGCTCGAGTCCGTGAAGCAGTGGATCTACAAACCCGTCGTCGTGGACGGGGAGCCCACCGGGTTCTGGGACACCATCTACTTCGTGTTCCGCATCGGTCCCGGCGAGAGGGCGATCGAGGTGCTCGAACAGCTCCGACAGGATTGACCGGATCAGCGCGAGTCGATGTCGCCCCCGAGCAGATCGTCCAGGTCGTAGAGCGGAAGGACCTCGTTCGAATCGGCGGGTGCCGCCGTCGGACGCGCCAAGGGGAAGATCTGTGCCGGGAACGAAACGATCTGGTCGCCCTCGATGATCGAGAGCCTCTCCAGCCCCGTCCCGCGACCTGACGTGTCGCCTCCCAGAAGGCCAGCCTCGATACGATCCCGCACGCGCAGGCGCGTCGTGCCCGCCTCGGGATCGAGCGCCTCGATGACGCGACGCGTCGCGAAGTAGGTCTTCAGTCCGATCGGGTCCGACGGCGTTCCGGGGCGGCGTCGGGACCACAGGGAATCGAAGTTCTCCTGATCCGCCGAAGAGATCAACGCCACGCTGCTCGGGAAGACGGCGCGCTGCATGCTGTCGCCTGCCTCTCGGACGAGCAACGAGTTGCCCCAGCTCGACGGCCCGAGCAACTGCGTACGCAGGTCGTGGAAGACGAGCTGTGGCGCGATCAGTCGCATGACGTTGGGCGTCGCCGGCACGTACAACGCTTCGGGGGCGCGCTTGCGCAGTTCCCGGATCACCGTCCGGAAATCGGTCGCCGCCGGATTGAAGGGCAGCTCGACGACGACCTCGCCCCCCCAGCGCTCGACCTCCTGGGCGAACTGTAGAGACAGCGCCGCGCCCTGTTCTCCCTGTGGAAACAGGACGCCGTAGCGGGTTCGGCGAAGCGCCTGAACACCCGCGCGCGCGACCATTGCCGTCTCGACGGCTTTGGTGAGATTCGTCTGGAAGACATAGACGCCCAGATCGCCGATCGTCTCCTTGGTGGCCGTCGGTGAGATCAACGGCACGCCACGTTCTTCGGCCAGGGTGGCCACGGCGACGGTCGTCGACGAGAGTAGCCCGCCGACGATGGCGATCACGTTCTCCTGTTCGATCAAGCGTCGCGCCGCCTGCACGGCGACGACCTCGTCACCCCGCGTGTCCAGCCCGACGAGCTGGAGGTTCTGGCCCGTCGCGCGGTTGTGTTCCTCGACCGCGAGCAGCGCGGCATCGAACATCGACTGCCCGAGCCCTGCGTACTGCCCGGAAAGGGGCGCCAGCAGACCGATCCGATCGGGTTGGGCCACGGCGAGATCACGCGACGCATCGATCCCGTACTCCTGGCCGATCCGCGCGAGAAGCGCCCGAGCATCTTCGACGTAGCGACTCTGCGGGTACTCGCGGAGGAAGTTCTCGAGCCGCGCGGCGACCTCCTCGGGCGGCCCGGCTTCTTCGTAGCGCCGCTGCGCCGTGAGCCATGCGGCCGTGCTCCCGATCACCGAGCGCGGGTGCGCGCGCCAGAGTGCGTCGATCTCATCGGTCGTCAGACGCTCCTCCAGGAGCGCGCGAATGCGTTGGCGCGCCACGGGAACGCGTGGCTCGTCGGCCCCGGCAATCGCCAGGAATTGCACGAGGGCATCGGCCTCTTCCGCCCAGTGGCCACGATCCTGAGCGAGAACCGCACGCAGGTGCGTGCTCTCGACGCGGTACTCGGAGTCGGGGTGAAGTCGATCCAACCGGTCGAACAGACGAGCGACCAGAGTCGAGTTCCCCGTCTGCGCGGCAGCGCGCCCGGTCAGCCACAGCACGTGGTCCTCGTTCCGCGCCCCGGCGTAGGCCTCGAGCCATTCGACACCGGCTTCGCGCAGCGCGGTGGGGTCCTCGTATCGGGGATCGGCCAGAAGCCGACGATAGGCGGTGGCCGCTTCGCGCTGGGTCGCCGCGTCGAGTTCCGCGGTGACCCCGCGACGGCCCGGAGGCGCGGCGCACCCCGGAACCAAGGCCAGGCCCACGCTCAGCACGAGACAGAAAACCAGACCGGAACGGAGAGCCACACGTTGGGATCGGCGGATCATCCTGCGTACTCCCCGCTCGCGCGCTGGGCGATGTAGTAGGCCGCGAGATCCCGATACTCCTGCGCGTGCTCCTGGCGCGCCACACGATTCTCGGGCGGCAGCTCCTTCTTCACCTTGGCCGGGATCCCCGCGGCCAACGTGTCGGCGGGAATCTCCATGCGTTCGGGAACGACGGCCCCCGCCCCGACGATGCTATGGCTCCCCACGATCGCGAGATCGAGCAGGACGCTCTTCATCCCGACCAATGCACCTTCTTCGACCCGTGCCCCGTGGATCAGTGCCTGGTGTCCGACCGTGACGTTGGGTCCGAGCCAGGTCGTCGAGTGACCGTGCGTCGCGTGCAGCATGCTACCGTCCTGCACGTTGCTCCCCGGGCCGACGTGGATCCGACCACAGTCCCCGCGGAGGATGCACCCCCACCAGATCGATGCGTCGTCCTCGATCACGACGTCGCCGATCAGGACCACGTCGTCGGCGAGGTATACGTTCCGGCCGATCTGAGGGGCCATTCCCTTGTAGGGCAGAATCCGGGGCATCGGTCAGTCCTCCTGATCCTCTTCGGAATCGTCGTCGTCTTCGAGGGGATCGTCTTCGCCGCGTTCGACCTGGCGCATGAGTTCTTCCAGAGACGCCTTCTCGGGACTCGTCTCGGGCATGATCGGAGCCGCGGCCGCCGGGCTCGGGCTCTCCTGGATCTCGATGAGATGCTCGCGCTGACTGTCCAGCAGAGCCCGCGTGAGGAAGATCGGGCACTTCACGCGCACGGCGAGAGCGACGGAATCGCTCGGCCGCGCGTCGATCGACAGCACCTCGTCGCCCCGCTCCATGAAGATGCGTGCGAAGAAGGTGCTGTCCTCGATCGTGGTGATCACGACCCGGGTGACCTGAGCACCCAGGCCGTGGATCACGTGCTGGAGCAGGTCGTGCGTCAACGGCCGTTCGAAGACCTGATTGCGCAACGCCATGTTGATCGAACTCGCCTCGGCGGGTCCGATCCAGATGGGCAGATAGCGCGCCATGCCCGGGATCTTGAGCAGGAGGATGTGGCTGCCCGGATTCTTCGGATCGGGCAAGAGCCCGCCGACCTTGACCTCGACCATCTCGTTCAAAGCGTCGTCACTCCACCGTGAAATCGAGGGTCTCGAGCACGGCACCGTTGGCGGTCATGACTTTGACCTGCCAAGAACCGGTCCACTCGGGAAGAAGCTTCTTGCTGCTCCACGTACGCCAACGATCTCCCCCCACCTCGAGTTCCACCCGGGCCCGGGTGGTGCCCTCGTGGATCCAGGTGTGGACGATCGTCTGGCCGGCAGCGTCGCGGAGATCGGTGAAGCACACCAACTGCTCGGTCCCGGCCGGGAAGCTCTCCGCCGCGCCAACGGGTGCGCGGTCCTCGACGGCGGTGCAGACCGCCGCTTCGGCCACGCTCGGGCTCTCAGGGGCAGGCGCGGCGTCCTGAGCCTTCGTGGACGCTGCCGTGAACGCGACGAGCGCCAGCGCGCCGGTGAGGATCGAGGATGCGAGACGTTTCATGACCGAGACCTCCGGATCGGGGTTCGAAGGAGGGTGGACGCGCAGGGTCGGGCACGGCACGACCCGAATCAAGTCGAAACCGCCCCGGAAGACTCCGGGGCGGTCGGAAAAGGGCCGGAGCCCTTCGAGGTCGGCTCACTGACCGATCGCGCCGATACGGCCCGAGGCCTCCTGGGCGTCGCGAGGCACACCCTGCTCGGTGAGGCCGGGGCGCACCCCGCCGAGGTTCCCGAGCATGAAATGGGCATCGTCGGCGAACTCGCTCTCCGGGAAGTCGTGCAGGAGTCGACGCAGATAGCGCCGCGCCTCACCCGGGCTGTAGAGCTCCTCGCTGGAGATGAAGCCGGCCATGAAGAGGGCATCGTCCGCACGTTCGTCTTCAGGGTAGGCCTCGATCAGGCGATCGTAGTAGTCCAGCTTGGCGTAGCGGTTCAGGCTCTCGGCGGCCAGTCGGTACAGGGCCTCCGCGGACTTCTTTTCCTTCGTGTCGTATTCGCCGAAGTACTGCACGCCCAACTCGCCTGCCAAGGCGTCACGACGCTCATCGAACGCCTCGCGCTGGAAGAAGGGCCGCAGCTCGCGCTCGACCCGCTCGCGCGCCTCGGAATAGGGCTGTGGCTCACCCTCTTCCTTCCCACCCGTCTTCACGATGTGCCAGTTGTCACCGATGAGCTTGGGCGCGTACACCGCGTTGCCCTCGAGCTGGAAGACGTAGTCGTTGAATTCCTTGTCGAAACCGCGGCCGAGGATGTAGCCGTCGGGGTTGATCCACCCGAGCGTGCCGTGCTTGTCCTTGGTCAGCTCGTCCTCACTGTACTTGGCGGCGGCCACGGTGAAGTTCTCACCGTCCTGGATCTCGGCCCAGGCCTTGTTCGCCGTCTCGCGATCCGAGGTCTGGATGTGGTGGACGAGCATCCGACCCAACAGCGTGTAGTTGTCCTTGTACTCGTCGTAGTGGGCACGCAGCTCGGCTTCGGGGATCTCGAGCTCGTCCTGGAAGTGCTTCTGATAGTAGCGGGCGAAAAGCACCTCGCGGCGGACCTCGTCGAGCAACCATTCCGTCTCGCGCACGCGGTGCAGGTTTTCTCGCTCGGCATCGATCGTGATGAGCATCTCGTCGACCAACGCGTCGAGGAAACGCTGCTCCCATCCTTCACCGCTGAACCGTGCCCGCTCGCCCGGCGATAGGTTCTCGTAGCGGAAGTCGAAGTAGCCCTGGGTGATCTTCAGGTCACCGATCTGGGCGATGACGGGCGTGTAGTCCGCGCTCGGGCCGGGATTCTCGGTGGACGAAGACCCACCTTCGGACTGCGACGAGCAACCGCCTCCGAAGGCGAGCGCCAGCGACGCAAGGATCAGGGCGACAGGCGAGAGGGAACGCATGGTGCACTCCTTGGGGTGTGATCGGGACGGATCAGAGGAATTCGTCGAGGCCCTCGGCCTCGACCCGCTCGATGAGTTGCTTGACGTCCTGGGCCCGGTCGACGGGACAGATCATGGTCACCCGATCCGTACTCACCACGACGAGGTCCTCGACCCCGACGAGGGCAGTGAGTCGATCGGGTCCGTGGATCACGTTGTTCTCCGCGTCCACGGCCACGATCCGTCCGCGCGCGGCGTTCCCGTCGGCGTCGGCCGGCCAGAGATCGCGCATCGCGACCCAATGACCGACGTCGTTCCAACGGAAGGTCGCCGGCAGGACGACCACGTTGTCGGCCTGTTCCATCAGGGCGTAGTCGATCGAGATCGACGACACGGTCCCGTAGGCCCTCTGAAACGCCTCGTCGAAGCCCGGGGTTCCCGGAACATGGCCACTTCGGGCAAGGGAAAGGATCGGCTCGACGATGCGCGGCGCGTGCGTGACCAGGCCAGCAGCGACGACCGAAGGCCGCCAGACGAACATACCGCTGTTCCAGAGGTGCCGACCAGACGAGGCGTAGGCCTCTGCTGTCTTGCGATCGGGCTTCTCGCGGAAGGCGACGACCGAATAGGCATCGCTGTCGGCCAAGGACTCGGACTCCGTCTCGATGTAGCCGTAGCCGGTCTCGGGACGATCGGGACGAACGCCGAAGGTGATCAGCTGTTCGTTGTCGCGCGCGATCTCGAAAGCGAGTTCGAGGCGCGCCCGGAATTCATCGGCCGGGGTGATCAGATGATCGCTGGGCAGAACCGCGAAGGGTGAGTCGTCGCCGCGCTCGAGCAACAGCGAGGCGGCCAGCGCCACCGCCGGCGCCGTGTTCCGTCCGACCGGCTCGGCCAGAACCTGCTCTGACGGGATCTGGGGAAGTGCTTCCCGAACGGCATCGGCCAACTCGCGGCTGGTGATCACCCACTGGTTCTCCACAGGGACCAGCGGCTGGAGCCGCTCGGACGTGAGCGCGAGGAGCGTCCCGTCGCCGGTGAAGTCCAAGAGTTGTTTGGGACGGCGACGAACGGACAACGGCCAGAAGCGTGTCCCGCGTCCGCCGGCCAGGATGAAGGCGTGCGGGGCCTGCGCCACGTCAGTCGTTCCTCTCGCGGGCCGCGACCGGGACGCGGTGCGGCGAGGTGGCAGCGCTCGGAGCGCGATCGAGAATGACCGCGCTCCGAGCGAAGTGATCGGCAGGACGATCTACGAACGCTCGATCCAGAGCTGGACCTCGGCGTTCACGTCGCGATGCAGACGCACCGGGATCGTGTAGTTGCCGAGAGACTTCAGCGGCTCGTCGAGCAGAACCTGCTTGGTCTCGACCGTGTGGCCCTTCTCTCCGAGCGCCGACGCGATCATCTGCGCCGTGATGCTCCCGAAGAGCTTGTCGTCCTCACCAGCCGCGGCCACGATCTTCACCGAAACGTCCTTCATGGACTCGGCGAGATCCTCGGCGGACTTGCGATCGCGACCGTCACGCGCCTCGAGCGAAGCGAGACGCATCTCCAGTTCCTTCTTCTTCGCGGTGTCGGCGCGAACGGCCAGGCCCTGAGGGAACAAGTAGTTCCGGGCGTAGCCATCGGCGACGTTCACCGACTCGCCACGGCGGCCGACCTTGTCGACGTCGTGCAGCAAGATGATCTGCATTGGTCGCCCCCTAGCGGTAGTACTCTTTGACGTACGGAAGCAGAGCGAGATGGCGGGCACGCTTCACGGCCTTGGCCAGCTCACGCTGCATCTTCGGCGAAGTGCCGGTGTTGCGACGCGGCGAGATCTTGCCACGCTCGCTCACGAAGCGACGCAGCAGCTCGATGTCCTTGTAGTCGATCGCAATGACACCATTCTCGGTGAACCAGCACTTCTTGGGCTTTCCACCCCGCCGGTCCGCGCGCTTCTTCTTGCGACGATTGTCACGTCCACGACTCGCCATCCTACTCCTCCTCCTCGTCCGTCGATCCGCCCTCGGCGACCTGCTTGCCGCGCTTCGCCTGGCTTGCACGATTGCGTTCCGCCCAGTCCTCGTCGACGACGACGAGGTGACGCAGCACCTTTTCGTCGAGACGCAGGTCGCGGTCGGCTTCGACCACGAGCGAGTTGTCGGCGGTGAACTTGATCAGGTGGTAGTCGCCGTTGGTCTGCTTCTCGATCGGGTAGGCGAGTTCGCGACGACCCCAATGGTCGTGCAACTGCACCTCGCCGCCGTGGCCTTCCACGGATTTCGTGAAGCGATCGACGATCGCCACGGCCTCTTCATCCGAAATACCCGGATGCAGAACCATGACGCACTCGTATTTCTGCACGCGTGGCCCTCCCTGTGGACTCATGCGGCCCGGATCGTCGTCGCTCGTCGGCGGTTCCCCTGGGGGTCGTCGTCGACGCGCGCGTCCGGGCAGGGACGGAATGGTCCGGCCGTGATCGCTCCGGGGATTCGGGGCGGCGACCGAGCCGTTCAGTGTAGAGCGCCGCGAAAGCGCTCGCAAGACGGGGAGCCGGGCCGGGCCCGCC
>JGI12109J20283_10272686_pt1 | contig 23220 bp, 10 predicted proteins | sample ElkSlonscriptome_12_FD_20283 | JGI IMG/M metagenome (IMG submission 20283)
CGACCAGCGGATATTTTTTCTTGGAGAGGCTCGATTACAGGTCCTGGGAGCCGACTTGGTCACGGCGGCGAACGACGGCTCTGGACGCCCCGAGGTCTCGACTCCGCTGAACACACAGTCTCCTCTGGGATCTAGCTTTAGCCAGGAACGCACTGACCACAAAATTTATACGCTGGCCGGACAAGAAGAAAGCGCATTTGGCACGTTCACCAACCTCGGCGGAACCGGGACTTTAACCTGGCGCGGCGGCAGCAACACCACTATTCAGCCTGGGCAACAGGTTTTCTTTGTCCCAGCAATTCAATATCCGTCCGGATCAGGCTTCAGCATTCCTTTTTCAGAAGCGGAAGCCGCATGGCTAAACGCAGCCGCAATTCCTTCTGCAAACATTCGACTAGGGCCGGTGGACGATTTAGAGGGATACGAAGACCCTGGCGGCAGCGACTATTTTGTGGTACTGGCTCCGGAAAGGGCTGGCCTCTTGTATATCTATCGACGATACCAGGTCACCACCGATAGCAACGGAGTAGCACTGGCACCGGCAACAGCCAAAGGCTGCTTTGCCTTCATTGAAGGCGTCGCCGGTCGGATTGATGCCCCCGTCAAGACCGGACTAGCACCATCAACGACTTACAACGCACTTCTCTATTACACCCCCAAGATCAATGAGACCTGGCAATTCCAGCTGAAATACTGCCAGTACCAAGGCACCAAAGAAACAGCTTTTCTTGACGGCGGAACCATTGTCTCGGAGCCCATCGCTTTTATCAATGTTCAGGGGGCTGGCAACTTTATTTATCAGGGGGCTGGCAGTACTCAATTCATCCCTATTTCAATGCACTTGCCCCAGGCCGGTGGTGAACATCGCCCCGACAGTTTGTATGGTCCGATTTTCTTGAGTGGCAGCAGCACTCCTACCTGGTTTCAAGAGGTCGTACCATCCCCTGCGTCTGGAATGACTCTACCCCATATAGGTCAGACGCTAACCTTTAGCAGCTTGCCTGGAGCCTATGCGAAATCTGTTTCTGGTCGGCTCCTAGTGGGTGGCCAGCTAGTGGGCTTTCGGGGTCCTGAGCTACAGCAGGACGGAAAGTTTCAGTCGATTTTAGCCTTTTTGGTCGAGAAGGCAAATCAACGAAGAATGGTGGTTGCCACCGCTATTAGTGATCAAGGCAAAGGAGGTGAGCCCCTTGCTCTAGATACGAGCACCGGCACGGGCATTGATGTATTTGCGCTTTAGAATCACGCATTCCCAGTAGTCGGTCAGTTGAAAAGTTCTGGGGTCGGTTCTTGAGCAGGGAACCACAAACATATCACTGTAGGGCAAACGTCTCAGCCATCTGTAGGCCGCCTTTTGCCCCGCCAGCCCAGCGATACTGATTCCGTCAATATCCATGGTGTGCATCACAAAATCCATGATGCTGATCCAGGGTTCTGTTGTTCCTCGCAGCAAAAGGATATGAAACAAGGGCATGCGATCCCCCCTGAAAGAAACTTCCGTCCAGAAGATCGCCCGAGTCAAACCTTCGTCTAGCAACCATGCTGTTTTCGACTCGCTCAGTTCAAGAAGGAAGGCTCTGGGACTCACAGAGTGTTGTTCGTAATACTCATCCCATCGCTCTGATGTCTCTGCCAGCAGTTGATCTCCATAAAAATCGCTATAGCAGTCGTGCACTCTCTTAATCATGTCCTCTAACCCAAAATTTTATCCAGATAGCTTAGCAGTCGCCGAAAAATCATCCGCATTGGCGAGGCAACCCTCCTCGGAGCAGATTTCTATTGCGGACATTCGTCGAGATCAGGCCCGGGCAGCGCTAAATGCCAGTTACGCTCAGCGGCAATCCACTCAAGCCGCTATTCGAATTGAGAATGCGCAGCTAATTGTGATTGCCGATTACATGCCTATCCCACTAATTGGGAAGGCGGCGCAAACCGCCATAGATCGAGAGGTTGGCAGCATTTCGTTCTTCATTGGCACCACACCAGATGACTCGACAATCGATAAGGTTCTGCTCAAAAATCTTATCCTGCAGCCGGCAGGCATTCAGCTCCTGACCACGCGAGGCCGAGCTGGAACTTTTAACTCTAATTCCAAGGGCTACATCTTTGGAGGCACCGACTGGTATACGACGTTTCGAAACGTGAAACATACGCGGCGCGAAATCCGCTGGCGTTGGGTTGCTAAGACCGTGACCCGCACCACTACCGTTCATCATTAGGCGATCATCATGGGTTCTCGAAAAAAGAAGAAGACGACCATAATAAACAACCCGCCGCCGCCGCCGCCACCACCGCCGCCGCCGCCGCCGATGCGCGTGACGTATCGAACGCAGGTGCTGCGGAAGCAATACTATCCGGTGACTGTGCCATATTACGTCTCCACCCCCTTTCGTGTTTCTCGAATGGTCGACGAGATCGAAAGGGTGACATACGAGCCGCAATCCATCGCGAAGATGGGGGCTTCACTTAGCAACGGAACTACTGAGACAACCGGCTTTGCCAGTGCCACCAATGGATATCGACTGGGCGGGTGGGCGGCTGCGGCAGCCCACCGCTCTCGAATGGATAAGCTCAGCCTTGGCACTGAAGTCTTAAGTCTTTCCGGCGAAAGCCTAAGTCGCGATAGCAGCCGGGCGACGGCAGTTGGGGTTAGTGGCGCTGGCTATTTGTTCGGTGGCCAAGGTGGGGGCTCGCGGCAAGCGGAAATTCAGAAGGTCAACACGACAACGGACGTTGTTTCTGTGTTGGCCGCGATTTTGAACAGCGCCACCGAATACCTGGCTTGCACTGGCAATACAGCTAAGGCGGTTATTGGCGGCGGCCGATCTGACGCTGGCTCCTTAGCCACTCTCCAAAACTTCACTTATTCTTTAGAGGCAATGGCCCCAGCAGGCAACCAACTGCTAGTTGAGAGTGAAGGCTTAGCCGCATCCGGCTCTAACAAAACCGCCGTCTTCGCCGGCGGCACCGGCGGGGAGGAGGCCGAAAGCAGCGTCCAAACAGTTTCTATGTCAACTGGAACCGTTGTTATTCACGGCTTTTACCTCACAAAAGATCGTGTTTTCTATGCCGACACCTCAATTTCAGATTACAGTCCAGCAGCCTAACTATGACTCCCGATCAGTACACCTCCCTCCATATCAACTCGCCGGCCAAGATCCGCCATGCAATCTTTGGCGCTCATCCTCATTGGTTTGACCAACTAAAGCAGGCCAACCTGTACTGCCAGCAATACGAGGAGGAGCTTCTACAAGCCCAAATCTCTCTCATGAACCTGAACGCAGATCTTAAAGGAGTCGAGGCTAACGAGGAACTGGAGACTGAATATGCCGAACCAGTGAAGACACTACTCCGGTTTCGGATCCAAAAACATTTATTGATGATTCGAGACACTCAGACTCTTTTTGATGTTGCTATTTCATGTCGAGATGAAATCTTGTCGCAGTTTGGGGTTTTGCTGGAAGGTAAAACTTACACAGAAATTCAAGAGCTTTATAGTCGAGAAGCGCTTCAGGCGCAGCAAGTCCGCAGTTGCGCCGCTGACATGGCCAGTCGGTTGCTAGACATCAGTCCAGGAACGGCCGCCGAACTGCTAGCCCTTGACTCCAGTCAATATCAGTCCATGCAAGTGGACATCAGTCGATGCTTGGGTCGGATCGGGATTATTTCTGGCCAAGAAAACGAAATAGTTGGGACAGTTGAACAGGTGGAATCATGAGTTTACAAAAACTTCGCGCACATATCTGTCTGGCGATCGCAGGTAGTCTGCGCGATGCCATTACCAAGCAAGTCCCCGTTTTTCAGAGACCATCTCCAATCTATCTAGAAAAAGAAATTGGGGGCTCGCTTCAGCTAGAAAGTATCCCGGCTTTTTTGCCCGCATTTTATAGCGACGACGGTTCATTTTTGATTGAGCCGGCGGGGACGAATTTAATCCTCTGGCCTCATGCGGTACAACGCCAAGAATGGGTAAAAGGATCGCAGGTCAGGATTCTTGCCGATCGCGCCGCGTCGCCCGATGGAACGCGCACCGCCGATATCGTTTCCTGGATTGGCGGTACCGGTTCCACCCAAATCATCAAGCGATCGCTGAAGCTACAACCAGGAAGCGCCTACTGCGTAAGTTTTTACGTCCGATTAAGAACTGATGGGGGGCAGTTTGGCGCTAACGATGTTCTTCGCGTCGTTGGCGACGTAGCGACCACTGTCGAGGGCGATAGCCCAGAGATTGGCCTCAATGTTTTGAATGAGGTGCCCGGTCTGTATCAGGTTATCGAGCTAGTCTTTGCGACCGCCGGATCATTCCCCGTAAGTCATCAGATTGACTCAACCGAGTCTTTTCAGGTCACAGGCGTAAGCTCTAGTACGGCAACCTTGTTCATGCCAAGTTACGCTATTGCCGCAAATGATTTAATCAATTGTCAACTGGCTTTTGACGGTGGCTATACCTGCAGAATTACAGCGAACGGAGCATCGTCCGCAGGCGAAGTCCTATTCACCGTGGATGCCGTCAACCTCCCTGCCCAAGGCGTAACGGCAGGCATTTCGGAAGCCGTATTGATTGGCCCTCAAATGGCGGAAGTGGATCTGGAAGTTTATTCCGAGTCTCTGGCTGCGATTGACTGGGGGCTGATGGATTTGAAGGAGGGTACTTTCCGCACGTCTCCCATTTCGCAAACGAATGAACAGACCTTGAGGTCGGCAACCACTCTCTACTATCTATACAATCCGTTTGAGGGACTTAAGTCGTTTGGAATTCTTCTCGACATGCGCTACTGGCGCGGTGACGGAACGTTTTTCGACATTTTGGACTTCTATGTTTGGGCTGACGAAGCCGGTCGCCTAGTGGTTCGGTTTGGCACTACCGACTTGGTTACGCCAGAGCCGCTACCAGAGGCTCCCACCGTTTACATCCAGATCTCCTCGGAATACTCTTCAATCGCCATTTATGTAGATGGCATTCTGGTCGCACGCAGCTCTACGAGTGACCCAGCACTTGAGGACAGCCCCTTTTCGCTGGATAGCGAGGGGGTTCGTTGTTATCACAAAATTATTGCCTTCAACACGGCGCTAACGGATGGATTGGTTGAGGTTGGACAGAAGGCCGGAGGTGAAGTTGGACAGCTATTCAGTCAGTTAGACGAGGTCTTGTCTGCTGGGATGATCAGTGCCCAATCATCAGGAATCTTATTGCCGCCGGTACTAATTCCTGGGGTTCCAATATTGGCCGCTACGGCCGTAACGGATCTGGACACGGCGGCTGGCACACTAACTGTGGAAGACGCTACTGGCCTGTCTAACGGAGCAACATTATTCTTTTCTCGATCCAATAGTCTCAGAACCAGATCGAAGATTACTGGAATAGCGGCAAACGTTTTAAGCGTTGAGTCTCTGGCAGGCGTCAATATCGGCGATCTGGCCATCTTGGCTGATTACGATAACCCCGGTCGTGCAACTGTTCGATTGCCACTAGAGGCCGATGATCCTCAAGTGATCTCAGCGATCAATGATACCGACCCGGATAAGCTAATCCTGAGCGTCACATCTGTGCTTAGTTTTGAAGCCACTACAGCTAGTGTTCAGACTCCCGAATACGAAGATATTGGTCTCGTTCAGGTTCTTGAAACCAATGAGATTGCTCAAACAATTACCGTCACTGGACCAAACGTAGATCGGATTGAGGTCGGCCATGTGATTTTCCAGCCCTTAGCCGAGCTGCTCGTTGATCCTCAAAACTATCAGGTAACTATTCTCCAGGCAGTTCCGGGGGTTGAAGTCTCTCGAAAGGCGGCTGACTCCATCGAGTTGACGAGTACAAACCCCGCTGATGTCACTGTCAATCCCCTGATCCTGGCGAATCTGTAGGAGGCGGTATGGCAACAACTCAGATTGGTGCAGACAATCAATTAGAGGTATTTCATCCAGAAACAGATAGCTGGGTAAAGGCGATCGCGCTTTTACAGGTCGTGGGCGGCCTTCAAGTCGATCTCACTGGCCCCCGGTCGTTAACGCTGGAGAATATTTCTCAAGAGCTTTCTCGACAGTCTGCGGATGGCGAAGCAACCGCCATCAATGCGGGTGCCTTGCAGGCCCTTGTCACTGAGCTTCAATCGTCGTTCGGCACCCAGTCGGCCACGCCGCCATCAACTGATACGGATGATGCCACTTTGCACGCTCGGGTCGTTTTATTGGCCCAACGGCTTTCAACAATTCTGACTTCCATTGCGCAACTGCAGGCGAGCGTCGTCAGCATGGAAGAGGCGATCGCTGGGCAGACTTCAGCATCCACCCCAAAGATAAAAAATATTTCGGTCAGCCATACCGCCGAAACCGTATTTGTTTTTCCCTCTGGCACCAAGCGGTTTTTTCTGCGGGCGCGGGGCGGGCCGAGTGATCCGGTGGGCGACTTAGTGTATGCCTGGGTGCCAGGGGTGGTGGCTGGTCAGAGCGGGCTCGGTGGCAGTGATGGTCACGCCATTATTCCAATGCGATCGCAGCTGGCCGAAGACAACCTCGACTTTGGGGCTTCCATTTTCCTCTATGCACTGGCGGCAGAGCCGATCCCGGTCGTGATTCAATATTGGTCGTAATCGATGCCTATCGAACAGTCGGAATTTACTCCAGATATGGCGGAGGTGACAACTCTCGGAGATCGCCTGGGGGCGGCCGAGAGCGCAATCGCGGACAATCAGACCGTGATTGCCAGCAACGGGGCGGCGATCACCAATAAGGAGCCGAGCCATCCAACGCTGGCCGCAATCAGGGGGTTGACCGAGGCGGGAGGACTCCTGCGCAACTCGGATGGCAGCGTGATCGTCTACGCCCATCCCACAGTCCCCAAATCGAATCCTCCACTCATGTCTTGGGCCGAATATAGCGAAGCCCGGCAGGCGATCGCCACTGAGAATCGAGCTTTGCCACGATCGCCTGGAGGGATTTTTCAACAAGGATACTTTGCTACAGCCGCAGGCGGTGCGCTGTACTACAGCGCCATCCTGATGAAAAATGGCTTGGTTTTGGCAATCCCCTATTTGAGTACTGTGGCCAAAGTCTTTGACCCCACAACCAGCGTTGTCTCTACGGTTCAAGGTACTGCGAGAGGCTATATCGGTGGGGTCAACCTGCCAGACGGCAGGGTATTCCTAGTTCCGCATATTGCAGAATATGGAGCCATCTACGACCCCGTCTCCGATGCTGTTTCTGCAAATGCAGGTTTTGTTGGAACCTCCAGATATCGCAGAGGCGCTTTGCTGGATGAGTCCCGAATATTTCTGTTCCCACAGCTAGCTACCCACGCCGCAATCTACGACGTCAGCGCCAATCAACTCACTCTACTTACTCAAGAAAGCTTCTATACAAATCAGTTTGCTGGCGGCTGCCTGCTACCCGATGGGCGCTGCTTTCTTGCTCCATACAAATCTTCTACCGCCCGGATCTACGATCCCGTGAGCGACGCCTTTAGCACTCCCTCTGGCACCTACTCCAACAACAGTCTCTTAGGTTTTTTGGACTGCAAACTGCTCATGGATGGTCGGGTTCTAATTTTTCCTTATAACCTGCCTTTCTATGGTCGGATTTATGATCCCGTCGCTGATACTCTGATCTCAACATCTGCTTTCGCTCAGAGGAGTTACAGTAACTGCGAGATGGCCGACGGCGATATTTTTGTCAACTATATAACCCCGGACGCTCGCTACGACCCCTACACCGATACGTTCTCAGAGATCATGGGTTCTCTCTCTTCCGCTGAGTTTATCGCCAGCATATTGCTACCCGATGGTGATGTGTTTCGGCTACCTTATAGCGGCACCGATTATGGCTGGCGCGTCCGCATTGGGAGCCGGCAGCCGATCAGCCTTGACTTGCTCACCTCTCGCTTTGTGGGGTATTGATGCCTATTCAGCCTTATCGCCGCAATCTTGATGTGTCTGTGATTCCAACGCTAGAATCACGGCTCACATTGGCAGAGAGCAGTAATGCAGCCGCAGCGGCAACAAATGCCAGCCATGGGGCGGCGATCGCCACCAAGGAGCCGGGCCACCCCACTCTCGACGCTTTGAATGAAGGGACGGGCGGACTGATCCGCAACCAGGATGGCAGCATCACGCCCCACGCCCGACAAACTGCCGAAAAACAGGGCAGCATCATGTCCTGGAGTGAATACCAGCAAGCCAAACTAGAACTGATTGAGAAGTCCAGAGGCCGGTTGGCAGCAGGAAGAGAAATTGTTGTCAGCAGCAGCTTGCCGGGCGGACTGACCTTTTATGGTGGACTGCTGCTGCCCAATGGCAACGTATTTATAGTGCCCTACAACTCAACTGTTGCGCGAGCGTATGATCGGGTCAGGGGGGTCTGGAACCCCGCCGGCGCTTACCCTGGCGCTGCCGGCTATGTCTATGGCACGCATCTGCCGGATGGCCGCATCTACCTCGCCGCAGCAGACGCAACCTCGGGAGCAATTTACGACCCCTACACGAACATAACGACGTTTGGAAAAGGCACCTACTCCGGTGGCCGCCGTGCAGTTTTGATTAACGAGGCGGAAGTATTCATTACTCCGTGGGATCGAAATAGTGCCTTGATCTACAACTTTGTCACTGATTCTTTGCGGGACGCTGGCGGTCAAGCCTTTAGTTTGTATGATCTGGGAGACGCCTGCCTGCTACCCGACGGTCGCGTGTTCCTGGCTCCTTTCGCGGCTACTCGGGCCGAAATCTATGATCCGGTGAGTGACTCCTACAGCACTCCCTCCCACATCTATGGGCCAGAAAATGTTCAACACCATATAAGCTGTCAATTGATGGTAGATGGGCGCGTTTTTGTGACGCCCTTCGGTGGCTCGACAACAGCTCATATTTATGATCCTGTCGCCGATACGCTAACGCCCAAGACGATGCCATTTAGCGATATCCTGGGGTGCCCAGAGCTGCCTGACGGCAGGTTGTTTTTGGGAGGATTATCCAATTCTGGATGGTACGACCCCTTTACCGATACCTCTCACGTCATCAGCTCCTCTCTCTCTCACGCCGACTCGTGCCTGCTGCCCAATGGCGACATTGTGCGAATTCCTTTCAGCTCAACCAATCTTCTGTATGTTTCAATGGCGGGAGCCTGGGGTGAGCTGCAGGACATCAACCTGTTGCTATCGCCGTGGAGCTCTTAGGAGGGAGAAATGCCGATTGAATCTTTCGACCCTACCGTCGAGATTGCTGACGTGGAGGGATTAGACCTGGATCTCTCGACTATTGAAGATTTGAGCCTTTCGATCCAAGGCGAAACCGCCGCCAATGCCGCTGGGGTCGCCACCAAGCAGGACAGTTCGGCGACGCTGAGCAGCATTCGGCAACTCTCTGAGTCCGGGGTGCTGGTGCGCAATCCCGACGGGGACGTGGTGGTCTACGCTCGCCCAGTGGCGCAGCAGCAGGGCAGCATCATGGCTTGGGGCGAATATCAACAGGCTAAGCAAGAGCTGATTCGCGACAACCGTCGGGGGCCGCTAACTTCGGCGATCGGCTGGTTTATGGGAGGACATGGCATAGCCTTTAGTTCCGCATATTACAGCGCCACCCTAATGCGATCGGGAATGGTTTATTTTGTGCCCTATGCCGCCACCCAAGCGCTGGCGTATGACCCGAGAACCGACAAATTCTGGACCCCCGGTGGCACCTTCAACTCAACGACCGCTGGTGGGGGGGGGACCTATACCTACGGCGTCAATCTGCCGGATGGACGATTATTGCTAATCCCCTACGATGCCGATCGCTTTGCCATCTACGACCCTCACGCCAATACCACAACCTTTCAAACTGATCTATCCATGCTTGGCGATCCGGCCTATCGGTACCGGATGGCCGTCTTGCTCAATGACTCAGAAGTCTTCTGTGTACCTCAAGATGCAGGGACAGCAATTGTCTATAACTTCCTAACCCAAGGTATGACCTTTGTTTATGCCGAAACTTTTGGGAATAGTGAAATGAGGTCGGCGTGCCGATTACCCGACGGGCGCATTTTTATCGTGCCCTATTTGGGATCAACAGCACGGATCTATGATCCTGCAATCAATGTTTATGGCTATAGCACTCCCTCTGGCACCTACACCGATAGCCATCTGTGCTGTCTGGTAATGGCCGATGGCCGAGTATTCATCGCTCCTTGGAGTGAAACGGTAGGTCGAATCTATGATCCGGTCGCTGACACGCTATCAAACACCATAGATCTCGCACCAGTAGATAGAGTTGACAGCTGCCTGGAGATGCCCGATGGCCGAATCTTCATGCAGTCCTATGCAGGCCCAGACTGCTGGTATGATCCCCATACAAGCACCACTGGTGTGTTTCCCTGGGGCGCAGGAAATCCTTACTCCGGCGCTTGCTTGCTGCCCAATGGTGACATCCTCAAAGTACCCTGGGTTAGCAACCTCAACCCCATGATTGTCAGGACCAGGGATCAAAATTTAGACATCGCCTTGTTGTTGAGTCAATACGGGAAAGCGTTGAAATGAATACCTGGGTTCAGTTACCGAATGGCTGGGTGGAACTCTGGGATGAAGAGGGAACCGCGTTGGCTCAAATCAACCCCGCCAATCCCAGTCCCGATCCCATGATGGCCATTGACATTCCGGCGACAATCACGCCGGAAGAATTCTGGTCGCGGGGCTCGTGGGACAACCTGCCGGCGTTCCGTGGCGAGTTCTCCCTGGGGGCTTCCGGGTTGGGGGATAGCCTATATCAATCGGTCTACGCCAAGGTTCTGGCGACCGGGGACCCGATGATCTCCCAAGCCTGGACGAACCTGACGATCGCGATCGCCACGGTTGACCCGGTCGGGATGGCGACCGGCATCAACGGCCTGTCGACGATGCTGGCCCAAGCCGGCCACCCCGCCTCGACGACTGACATCAACGGGGACACGACGGCTGGAGATACTCACGACGGCTGGAATACGATCTGCGATCGCTACAATCTGCCCACGGTTGTCGAAGCTATGGTGCAGGGAGTTCCAGCGACGTTTTCACTCCGGCTGGCTTAGTCTGCTCTAGGCGCGAGAAATCTCGACCATATCTCGCAGCATCTCCTTAAGCTTTCGGCGTAGCAAAGGATCAATATTCTCCAAGAACTCTTCAGCCGCCTGCTGTCCATTTTCCACGCCGCTGATATTAATGTTTTCAATCTTGAGGGTGACATTGCCGACCTCGACCACAGCGGGACCGGTCCCCCCTGAACCACCCCCGCGCCCCAAACCACTTGACGATAGTTCATCAATTGAGGGCAGACTTGGCCGAGAGACCGGCAACAATTCTAATGCCTGCTCCAGAGGCACCCCCCGTCGGACGGCCTCCAAGAAGCCGCCGATCATCATCGTTTGACGAGTTGGCATAACGAACTCGCCATTGCTGAGCCAAGGGGCAGAAATACTATCGCTACTCCCCGATCCAGCCCCTCGCACCAGACCACCTCGGGCGTAGCCAGCATTTTTCTGACGTCGGCGATCGCTGCCGACAAAGAAGCGGCCAATCAACGGGGTGTTCTGAATTGCCTGCAGCAACTGCCGGAATGGCAGCAGCAAGGTATTGAGGATTAGCTTGCCGAGACCTAGCATCAAGTCTCGAATGCCTCGAAAAATCGCGAAGACACCCTGGACGACCCGGTATAGAGTCACAAAGGGAGACACTATCGCCCTAACGATGATGGCCCCAGCACCAATAAAGCCACGGATCAAAAGCCCGACGACCTTGATGATGCCCACGAGTACCCAGGCCACTAAGCGGACTTGCAGCAGCACAATCTTGATCGCTCCAATAAGCGGCCAGAACACCGACATTAGCGCTAGCTTCAAGACACCGCCCTTGCCGCCACCGCCGATCCCCAACATTCTGAGCAGCGGCTGAATCGGTTCAAAAACAGCCGCCAGCGAATCACCAATCAACCGGAACTGGTTACCGACCTCGCCAAAGACCATGCCCACCGACGCCAGAATGTCGTTTTTCACCCAGTCGAAGAAGCCGCGAATCACACTCCACAGCGATCCCAAAATGTCGCCAATGCCGAAAATGTTGAACTTCCAGGCTAGGCCAACTAAGGCCACGGCCCCCGCGATCGCCAGCAAAATTGGCAGAATGGGGGCCAAAGCAGCCCAGAGGGGAGCAAGGGCGGCGGCGGCAGCAGCAAAAACAGGGCCAAGAATGCCACCCATGGCAGTGGCGGCCTTAGCGATCCAGGGGAACTTTTTCCCTAACAGGGTCAACTTACGGCCTAATAGCCTCTGCACCAACACGCCCGTCTTCTTGAGTCCTCGCTTTTGGATACTGGCAAAGACCATTTTGCCAACAGATCCGACCTTGTTCAGCGCATCGCCAATGGGGTCGATCACTTTCGCAAGTCCTGGGAAGGCTCGTTTTAGCAAGCTGATCTGCATCCGCAACTTTCGCTTCATTAAGATGGCCGTCCGCCCAATGCCTCGTTTTTGAATACTGGAAAACACTGGCCCAGCTATGCGCCCTAAGCCCATGAAGGCATCCATCAGCCCACTGGTCAAAAACAAAATCTGACCGAGACCAGGTACTAACATCCCTACACTAAAGGTCATCGTGTGCATAGCATCAGCCGCGCCTGCCAGCTTTGCTCTCGCGTCAGCCTTCTGCTCGCCTCGACTCTTACGCCAAGACTGGCCGCCCAAATTGTTTATTTGATCTTGCGCGACTCCGCCCTGGCGCGATCTCCTCGGATTTACAGACGGATCGGAGACTTCCGGCCCCATCGAAACACGCGGGAGCGGAGCCTTGCCTACTCGCTTTCTGAGGGCATTCAGGCCGTCAATAGCCTTGTTGGCTACATCAAGAACGGGCTGGAGTGCCCGTCGGGCCAGGTTGGCCATCTGGGCGGGAAGGGTGCGGAGAAAGTCGATAAAGTCTTCCCACACTTCGCGAGGATGGGTTACGGCACGCACCAAAAAGTTGCCAATCACGCTGACGCCATTCATGACGCGCTGAATCTCAATTCGAATCCCAAGACCAATTGACCGCAACAATACCTGGGCAAATCCCACCACCTGCCGGATGGCCATGCCAAAGCCCTGAACCATTTGCCACAGACCTTGAAATGCCTGAATAGCACCAGCCTTCACCCCCTGCACCGCCATTTGCAGCCCGCGCACCGCCCGCTTAGCACCCTGAATGAGTGGGGTAAAGTTGCCGCGCAGAGCCTGCCCAATCCCCCGGAACATATCGCGGACACCAGCAGCGAACTCAAGCAACCCCTTAACCAGAGAAGAGATGATCGTCCACAGCCCACGTACCACTTTGCCCAGTCCGACCAAGATGCTGCGGATACCCAAGAAGTTGGTGGCGATGATCAATGCCCCGATCGCCAGGGTGGCAAAAATTGCCAGCAGTGGACTCATGGACCACAACGAAACAAAGCCGAACAGCGCCGCCGTAGTTGTCATCCGAGCGAAGGTGCCCGCGATATCTGTCCCGATCGCCACCATGGTGAGGCCATACTGCCGAGCGCTGTTGCCCAGGGTATTAAAATCGAGCTGCCGCAATGACTGAGCGGCGGCGGCGACAAACTCCCCGGTGGCTCGCAGGCCCATCTGGAAGTCACGGTTGATGCGATCGCGATCGAAGTAGGTGATGTTGCCCAGAGTCGAGGAACTAGCCCCTTGCATCATGAGCCACTGGCCAACTACGAACGCGGCGGTGTGCGCCCAGTGCTTCCGGATCATGTAAGTGGGGCCAGGGGAAGCTTCAGACAGGTTGCCCTGGACGATAGGCCCGGACTCCGCCGAAGCATCTTCAATGGTCTTCATGTGACCCTGAACCACTTCACTGGTCATACCCCACTTCTCATCGGTGCGACCCGTATCGACCTGCGCCGAAGCGAATAACGTCGGACTAGCTGGGGTGTCGATAGGAGCAGCCGGAGTCGTCGCTTCAGGCTGGCCACCGAACAAACTATTGCGCAATCCACCTAGGAAGCCAAAGGAATCCTTCAGAGATTGAATGCTGTTTTGAAAGGCCGCTGTCGGACTCAGCTTGTCCCAGAAGGTACTAAAGGTCTCGACCGCCACTTGAGCGAAATCAATAATCCGCTGGATCAAGTTGCCGACTGACGCCAGTTTCTCCATCGCGATATCGGCATAGGTGGCTCCCATGATCCCTGCCATGTAGTCGCGCACGGCCTCGCCATTACCTTGAAGCCAGCTAAAGAAGCCCTCAACCTTATCAAGGGCAAAGCTCGTCATCGCCGCAATGGCCTTAGGAATGGCCCAAAGATACGTGACATAGCCCAAGGCAGCGGTAATCATCAACTTCTTGATGCTATTCAGCAATCCCCAGAAACCGCGATAGATGAACTCCGCGCCGCGATCCACCTGCTCCTTCATGTAGGCTCCCCAAGGTCCCATGAAGAGCATCGCTTGCCGGAGCTTATCAACCCAGTTCTTAACGCTTATCAAAGCGTCTCTCATTCCTAGGAAGTTGCTATGCCAAGCTGGTCGCAACAACGTAAAGACAGCCAAAAAGACCAAAATCGTGGCCACTATCGGATTGAGTGCTCCCAGTAAAGCGAGAGTGCCACTAACGAGACCGCTGATGATAGGAACAATTGGCCCCAGAAAAGGAGCAATAAATTTGAACAGGTAAAATACGCCTAAAACAGCGGCCAAGCTATGAAAAAAGGTCAAAGACATCTTATACAAGGTGACCAGAAGACCTACGATCCATGACGTCTCCGCCCAAGCTTTTAGCATCGGCATCATCGACCCATGCAAAAACTGATTGATGATCGCCCCCCAAAAACGGAAGTAAGTGATCGTCAACCCAATAATGGCTAGGCCTGGAATCATAGCCGTTTTCAGTAGCCAGAAAAGCACCGACCCTAAATCCCTAACCCAAGGGAACAAGATCGCCAGCACCTTGATCGCTTTCTCCGTGTTGCGGACGAAGTAGCGGATGTAGGCATTGGCCATGCGGCCACCTTCCCCAAAACCCAAAATAGCCTCGGAGATATAGACCAGTTTCTCAAACAGCCAAGTCGCTCCATTAATCAGTGCCGCGATCGCTTGGGCAAAGATATTAGTCCCCTTCACACCATCGTCAGTGCGCCGGAAGAACTGCCCAATCCAATCGGTCAAGCGCTGCAGTTCGTAACGAATCACCATAAAGGCCACCCGCAGCACCGGATACCAGGTCAGCACCGCCAGCACCGCCAACACGATCTTGGAGAGTCCCACCAGGAATCGGGAGATGGGGGCCATGAAGTCTCCCAGCCCCAGGAAATTAGTCTTGGTAATCAACACACTGATCAGCGTCAATGCGCCGACAACCCCCAGCACAATGGGGGCGATCGGCCCCAACATACTGACCGCCGAAATCGCCCAGCCCCCAAGCGCCCTGGCAACTGATGCGATCATACTGGTGGCCGATATCGCCGCCTTCTTCGCCGAGGCGGCTGTTGACACCGCAAAGGCCTTCACCGCTGTCGCCGCACTGGCCGCCGCTGCCACCACGCTCTCCATTGCCGCCACCACCGACCCGATCGCCGCCGTCGCCGCTGTCATCAGCCCGGCCACTTGGGCTTTGACTACGCCCGCAACCTTTGTGGCTGGCCCCGCGATCGCGTTCTTCCAGACGCTCTTACCAAAGGGCTTTAGCCGGTCATTAAAGGTACCAGTGAACATCTTGGCCGCACCCTTTGCCAAGGGTTTAACCGTCTCGTTGAAACCTTTGCCAAACCAGTTTTTCGCCTTCTGCAACTGGGGCGCAACGCTGTTGTTGAAGGTATTGGCAAAGCTTTTCCCAATCGGCCCCGCGATCGACTTCACCTTGCCGACCGCTCCTTTGAAGAAGCCCATCACCGAATCGTCGGTCAAAAACTCAAAGGCATCACCAGCAACCTGCTGAATCGCCCCAATACCAGCGACGACACCATCCACCGCAAACAGGATGCCGCCCCACTTTTCCAAATTCTCGGCGAGTTGCGGATTGTTCTCTCGGAACAGGCCAGAGATCGCCATCATGCCACCGGCGACTCCGCCCAGCGCCGCACCAATTTTCAAGAACTTGTTGACAGCACCGAAAGCACCGGCAATGCGCTCACCAGCTCCCCTGGCGTGATTCGCCATCTCATCCATCTCACCCTGCACCACCTCGGAAGTGTGCTGCCAGTTCTCCCGAGTTTCACGGCTGGGGCCAGGAGAAGCCTCCGACAAATACGACAGCAGCTTGCGCCCGGCCCTCCAGGCCTTGCCAATCCATCGACCAAAGATTGACCCCGTAATCGCCGACACCGTGTTACTCCAGCGAGTCCGGACATTGTTGGCGGTTTCATTGAGCCGCTCTTGGATGGCATTAGCCGCGTCACTCGCCTTATTAGAGAAGAACCACAAATACCGCTCTATCTCTCCAGTCATGCCCAGCCAGCGAGCCTGAATCTTTCCTGGAGCCTCGGTCATCTTCTGCAGCAGAGCGCCTACATCTACTTTTGCCACTTTCTCGGAAAAACCGATTAGCGTATCGCCGATTGAAGCCACCGTGTTGCGAGCCGCAAACCGCAACTCATCAACTGCATCAACAAAAACATTTGCCCCAAGCTTCTCTCCAGCCGCCTGTTTCATACCAGGCTCGTAGATCGGCTGCCGCGGCTTACGAAGAACCCGACCCAAAGGAAGTGGCAGTCGATTTTGCACATTCTCTTTAAGAAAACGCCCTGCCCCGCCTAGGCCTTGGACAGCGAGTCGCTGGCCACTTTCCAAGAAGCTCTGAACGTTTTCAGTAGAGATCTTGCCCAGGGCCGACCGGAGCGAGAGAAGGCTGCTTTCTACAGCTCGATCAAGCGTGAAGACCGCGCCGGTTAATTGATCTGGCAATCGCCTTGACATCTTCAGGAATGCGGCTTTGGCATCCCTGAAGGGCTTCATAATCTGTTTGCCTTGAGCCTGAATCTCCTTCGCCTGCCTCTCCGCATCCTGCCGCAACCCATCAGCAAACCTCCGGACCCCCTTCTCCAGGTTCAGCAGCGGCTCAAAACCGGCCAGGTAATTGACCCGCACCGATTGCATGGCATCCGCGATCGTATGCAGCCCCCCCGCAAAGAACCGTCCTCGCTGCAATATCGTCTCAGGTCCCGCCTGAACAGCAATCACCTTGCCGATGTAACTAAATCCTTTGTTGAATTGCTTGCCGAGGCTGATCACCGCCCGCTGCGACAATTTCTGCGCATGTTGTCCAAGCTCTTCGGCCAACCGTCGGCTAAACGACTTCACCACCTCTGTGTTGTACTTCTCGTTCAGGGTTTTGAATTCTTGGCTGTCCGCTGAGATGCCAAATATCTTGGCGATCTCTTTGGCCTTATTGGAGCCAAATCGCTGCGACAAACTGCCGCCACCCTGATTCTCAACAAACGCCCGTACTTCCGCCTCCGACAACCCAGCCCGACTTTGGAGCTTGCCTTCTAAGTCACGAAAGCCTTTGACCTTAGACCGCTCCATCAGGGTCTGCAAGCTAAATTCTGTCTGAGTGTCGTACTGAGCCTTAAAGCCCCGCGTCCAATTCACCCCCTGCTGGGCCAAGCCTCGCCCCCGACCCACCAAGTCACGGCCCCGGCCCACCAGATTCTGGGCCGAGTCAACAAACGCTTTCGCCCGAGGCCGATCCTCGAAAAACGACTTCATTTGCTTGGAAACTTTCTTGCGCACCCCGGCGTAAAAATCCTCCAGGTCGTACATAAATTGAGAATTCCGGATTGAACGCGCCAGCAACGTCAACTGCGTGCGCCGCCAGGTCGCCCCCGAAACACTCCCTTTTTCATGCAGGTTTTCAAGTTCAGAAGCGGAGTATTCAAGATTGGCTTCGAAAAAGCCCGCCACTGTATTGGAGAAATTCTCTACGTTGCCCTTCATCAGGCGACCCACGTATTCGTCATAGTGGGCCAACGCAGCATCATATTCCCCCCCGTGGGCCGTCTGAGCATACTGAGAAGCATAGCTTTCTCGCAGGCCTGCGACTGAGGCTCCATCACGATCTCCAGCATCCTTAAGAAGCGTAAAATACCCCCGTCGACGCTGCGTGTCCTTCTGGCGCATCGCCGCGTCTTTTTCAGCCAAAAAGGTCTTGCGCTCCTTGGTGTAAGCCTTTCCGCTCGCGGCATCCACTGGAGCACCACTACCAAATAACTCGTAACCGACTCGCTGCAAGGGCCGGAGACCACCCACCAAGCGTTGAGAACTCAACTCACGTTCCAGCTCGATCGCCTTCATGGAGTTGGAGGCCCCCCCCTCAAACTCACGATTCTTATACAAGGTGGTTGCAAACATCTCCGCAACTTCTGGCGGTAAGCGATCAAATCGACCGGCCTGCAAGTCTTTGTAGTGCCGCCGCAGTTGGCCAATATCGCTGACGCCCGCCGATTTTGCTTTATCCCCAAACAGGGCGGAGAGCATCTCATCTTGGCTCTTATACCCAGCCTGCTCCCGCAAACTGTCAATCTTTCTGGCCCGCAGCCCAACCGCCTTCTGTTTCGCCCCTCCGCGCAGGCGAGCGTCGGGATTGAGCATTTCCTCAATGTCCATGCCCACGAACCGAGCCATCTTCGGCAAGTGTTTAGCTAAATCAGTATTCGCAGCGATCGCGGCAAAATTACCTTCCTGAACCAAGCCAAGCAATTTGTCATAGGTTTTTTGATCTAACGTTCCAGGCGGCAAGTTGCCCGTATTTGATCCAACATTTTTCTGTAGTCCGATCGCCGACAGCAGCGCCTCTGCGCCGCCCTCTCGCATGCCTTTAGCGCCGCTTTCATGAAAGTCGACAATACTTTTCAAACGTGGCTTTGCAGCCTCCACCGAATCCATACGACGCTGTTCAATTTTTGATGCCAATTCGCGTTCACTAAGATTGGTGGAATCTCCCTTTTTATCAAAAAGTCCGATAGTGTCAGCAATCCGACGCAGTCGCTCCTTGCCCATCGTGTGTCGCTCTTGACCCGGCAACGCAAAGAATTGGTCAATCAGTTGCGCATCTTCCCGCGCCTGCTGAGCGAGGTCTTTGTTAATGCGCGGGCGGAGTGACTCCTCCACTGCCTGTCGTTGCCTAGCGACCGCCGCTGGTGGTACTTTTCCATCCAAGGCTCGGGGTCCCATAAGGAAATCTTCCAGAGCCGTATTCGCCCGATTACCAATGCCCTTAAAGAACCGATCAAACTGGTTCGACAGCCCCCTGACAGACCTCTGGAAGATATTTTGCTTGGCCGCCCCGCGATCCGCTTCATTGGCATAATCAGCAATCGACTTCTCTAGGTCGCGCACGCCTTCCCGGAAGGGATCAAACACTTGCTGCTGAAGCGCTAGCAGCTCCTTTGCAGCCTCCTGCTTAGCGACCTGGTTGCTGTCCGCAGTATTAGAGACAAGACCAGATAATCGGGCCGCCTTGTCCTGCGCCGACTGTGTCAGTCCTGGTATTTCCGGCCCCAGATTATAAACCTCGCCCAGCTTCTCAAGAGTTTGACGGCTGGGTTGATTGTTGGGGTTGCTTGGATTTTGTACATACCGCTGCAGCTCTCTCTCTGCCCGTTCTATCGAACTAACGTGCTCTTGATATAGCTTTAGGCGATTATCAGGAGTGATAGTGCTTTCATTGGCGACCGAATTGTAAAGGTCTTTCGCTGGATTACTTAAAGCATCAATCCGATCTTGTGGGGCGTTTTCAACAAAGTCACTAACATTCAAAATCGCCTTACCCTTCGCGACCTGAATGTCCGCATTCTCGATGATCGCCTCAAGCGTCTGGCGCTCTATTTGACCAGTATCCAGGTACTCGCGCTGGCTCCGCCCTGACGCCACATTCCGCAAGGCCTCTACGCGGTTTTTCTCTACCATCTGGCGCAGCGATTCATCGCCAGTACGATAAGCGGCTCGACGCAACGCGGCTGGATTTTGCTCAACCAACTGCCGCGATCGCCGCAACTGCTCTGGAGAGTAGCCTGACAAGCCAAAGGCGTTGAGTTGGCCTAGTGGGACTTCCCGCCGGACGCGCAGGCGATTGCGAGCCTGCGCGTCAAGCTCCCGTTCAAAGGCAATCACCCGGCGACTGCGGTCAACCTCTTGGCGCTGATTTTCGCGATCGTAGCCTGCGACTAGCCCGGTGCGTACCCGCAGGTCTTTAATCGCTGTCTGGAATTCCAGACTCTTCCGTCCTTCCTTGGTGAACGCCTTGCCCACCACCCCAATGGTCTCGCTCAGTCGCGTCAGTGACTTGATCAGGAACCCGACGGCTCCGGTGATGGCCTTAAAGGTTTTGCCGATCGCCTGAAAGACATTCCCCTTGGACAGACGCAACATATTGAGGAAGAGCAGCGCCAGCGCTCCCCCGACAAACAGTGCAATCTTGTCGAAGAATTGGGTGACGGGACGAATAATCGCCTCTAGCCCGGCGGCGATCGGGTGCAGGATGATGCGCACATGGTTCAAAATCTCCAAGAGCTTAACGGCCCACTCTGGCACCACCAGGCCGGTGATTGACGCTTTGAAGGCCGCGAAGTCTTCTGGGATCACCCGTACCCGTTGCGCCAGGGCATCAATCACGAAGTTGATGCCCGCCAACTGCCGGCGCACGAACTGAATCCCCGAGGCCACCGATCGCACCAATTCCCCAAACGGTTTGCCTACCAGCGGGAGGCTCTCCACGACGCGCAACACCCAGTCCCCAAGCCCCACGTAAAGCTCTTGGAGCGCCAGCGCAAACCCTGCTTCTGACGCCTTATTCAACGCCCGGAAAGCAATCACCAAAAGCGTAATGGACGTGTACAACGTGCCTAGGATCTGCAGGACGGGAGATCCAAAGAAGCGAATTCGGTCAATCCAATTGAGATCTGGGGGGACAATTTTGTTCCCCTCTCGGACAAAGCCCAACAGCTGGCGTATTTTCTCCGATTTGATCTTCTGAATTTGCCCTGTAATGCTTGAGAACAAAATCTCAATCGGCGTCAGGCCACGAATCAGATTCTTGAATCCACCAGATTTCAAGTACGCAGCAACAGGATTCTTAAGAGCCTTGAGCAACAACTGACCCAGTTCCCCAAACCGTTGCGCCAAAGCGGGCACAATGACGTCAAACAACGGGGCAAAGATGCGCTTGATCGGGCCAGCAATCGCGTTAAACACAACCATCGCGCCCCGCAGCACCTTCTGCAAAGAGGCTAGAGCCGAGTTAAAGATCATCACCAGTCGTTCGCCGTATGGCAGCGCCAGCAACAAAACGCGGACGACATTCGCCAGTTTCTCGGGGAAATTTTGGGAGATAGAAATCACCGCCGCAATTTGAGCACCCAGCAAACCAAACAACGTACTGATCCGCTGAGCTAGCGCCGGGAACAAAACCTGAAACCCGGCAAAGAGCGCTCGCCCTAGCAGCGTCACCGCAAACTTGGCAGTCTTAAAGCCTAAGATGATGCCACCACGAACGCCCTCATAAACAGCCCTTAACGTAATCTGAGCTAACCCTTTAGCCAGGCTACGCAACAAGGGATCCTTGGGAATATTGGCAAGCGCCCGCACCAGTGGCGGCACCAAATTGAGAAACGGAGTGGGGGAGATGGTGGCGAACAGAGCGATCGCCTGCCCGATACCTCTGATGAAGGGACCGAACTGATCCGTGATGTCGCTAACGCTCTGCTCCAGCTCATCCAGGAAAGACTTGAGCGCCAAGGTCGGAATAAAGGTATTAGGATCAAACCCCAACGCGACCGCCGCGAAGTCGGCAAACGCCTTAGTCAACTGAAACAGACCATGGACGGCCTTATTGACGATGCCAGTCGAAATCGCCAAAGCCGTAATCGCCGGCAAAATATAGGCCAGAATGGCGGGAATACCTTCCAGGGTTTTAGCGACCTGCGAACCCAAAGCCTCGGCTCGATTTAGCCCCTTGATAAAACCAGCCGGCCCCACCGAGAAAATCAGCAGCAGCAAATTCGCCGCATTTAAGTTCTCGGCCAACCCTCTACCGACTTCGAGAATATAGGCTCTGATTGCCTGGTAGGCACCGCCAACCGCACGCTGAACCCCAAACACAATGCCGCGAAAGATGGTCTGGAACGCCTCGGAGCGAACGGTCAAGTCGCGACTAAACGCATTCGTAATCAGCGTCACCGCCGACATCAAACGCTCCCAAAGCCACTGAATGTTGTGGGTTAGTCGGGTCCACTTCTCCCGGATCTGAGCGGTTGGCCCCGGCGAGTTCTCCGCCAGCACGCTAACCAGTTTTTGGCCAATCCCACGAGCAAAATCGAGGAACCAGGTTAATCCGGATTGAATACGTCCGAAGGTGCTTGTCCACAATGTCGCCACCCGTGTCGCGCCCCACTGGAATGGAGCGACAATTTTTTGGCCCACGATATGGCCGAGATCTTCACCCTTGGCCTGCAAATCAGCGAATGCCTTGCCCGCCTGGGCAAAGGCATCTTTCACATTAATACCAGCCGCCGCCAGCGTCCCCCCGATCGCCTGGCGGATCGGCTCCAGTGCCGACCATATTTCACCCGCAACTCCCTGCACCAAACCGCGAACGAAACCCAACCCCCCAGCCAGCTTGGATAGCACTGCACCCAAGATATTGATCTGCGGTGTCAGCACCTCGACCGCGACAAAAATGGCCAACAGCGCCGCCGCCATCCCTGCCAAGGGCGAAGTTGCCGCCGCGATCGCGCCGCCTTGCAGCGCCCCCATTACACCCTGGAGTCCCGAAGCGATCGCCGGCAGATGACGACCAAAGGCGACAAATTGCTCAATCCCGCCCGCCAGATGCCCCGCTACTCCCAAGGCGGTGCCAGCGGCCCCCAAGACGACCAGCATGGAAGCCATCCCGGAGGTCATCAGTCGAGCCGCCCCGGTCAGTTTATTGAAGCGTTCTAGAAGAGCATTCAGGCCAATCAGAATGGCCGGGATAATCGGTGAAGATAAACGCTGCAGCTGCACCGCCAGTCCAGTTACATGCTCGACGGCAATTGCATCGTCTAGTTTCCCCAGCTTCTTGCCTAGCCGATCCAGAGAGCCACGAGTGTGGGGGTTGAAGAAGACCTTCTCCATTATCTTGTTGATGGTCTTCATGCCTAGAGTGAACTTGCCAAACTTCAGTTCACTGAGCGTTCGCAATCCCTCCCAGGCAAATTGAACCGCCCCGCCAAAAGGGATAAATTTGGTAGCGGTCCATACGAGCTTATCTAGCATTGGCAT
>JGI12109J20283_10489812_pt1 | contig 23200 bp, 22 predicted proteins | sample ElkSlonscriptome_12_FD_20283 | JGI IMG/M metagenome (IMG submission 20283)
CGACTGTTCATGACAGCCAGTCAGTCGCTCTATGCAGTTTACCTGAACGTCAGTGGTGCAGGGTTAGCCTGATGCTAAAACGATCTCTGCTGCCACTACTACTTAGCGCAATCTCCGCGACAACGGCAGCACACTGGCGCCTTTTATTGATTACAACAACGGTGGCAGCGCCGCGGAATGGTCGGCTACCCTCGATGGCTTGCTGTCCCTGGATTTTGATACGGTATTCCCAGGCCGTGGCCCGCTGCTAAAAAAGTGGATATACGGGTATTCCAGGCCAAGTACGACCAGCTGGTGTCACGCCTGCGCATCCTGATTGGCAATGGTCTATCCCGTGAAGAAATCGTCACTGCCCTGGACATCAGCGATTTGAATTGGCCCCTGGTAGCGGATCGGATTCGCGCCATCTACGACGAGCTCAGCGAATAACGTCATGAAACAATTGTTAGCTACTTCACTTGGCACACTATTGGCTACCCTGGCCGGCAGCGTGCTGGCCCAGTTGGAAAATTACTCGGCAGTGACCGAGAACATGCTCAACAATCCTCCCCGAGGCGAGTGGCTGAGCTGGCGCGGCAGTCGAAGTAGCTGGGGATATAGCGAACTGGATCAGGTAAACAGGGAAAACGTCAGCCAATTGCGGCTGGTCTGGTCCCTGGCCATGGACGATACGGGGGCCAATCAGCCGGCACCGCTCATTCATGACGGCATCATGTTCATTCCCGGCCCCCGCGGTGTCATCCTGGCGCTTGATGCTGCGACTGGCGATCTCATCTGGGAATATCGCCCAGGCATTACCCCGAGTATTGATGGCAGTGATAGCGCCATCAGCGCCGATGAACTCGGCGACAGTGCCCTGCCGGCCACCGCCTATGCGGGGGTAGGTCGGGGAGTACAAAAAAATATCGCCCTCTTTGGCGACATGATTTACGCCACCACGGAAAATGCATCCCTGCGCGCTATCGACGCCCGTTCCGGTTTGCTGGTTTGGGAAACGGCAACGGCAGACCCCGGTGACGGGTTTTATTACAACGCCGGTCCCATCGTAGCCGATGGTATCGTCGTCGCCGGCATCAATGGTTGTGAACGCTACAAAATTGAAAGCTGTTTTATCACCGGCCATGATCCCCGGACCGGGGAAGAGCTGTGGCGGCGCTATACCATCGCCCAACCGGGGGAGTTTGGTGATGACACGTGGGGGCCACTGGCAAAAGAATTTCGCGCCGGTGGCGATTCCTGGATTTCCGGTTCCTATGATGCTGAAACTGGCCTGGTCTATTACGGGACCGCCCAGGCCAAGCCCTGGGCCAGAGCGGCGCGCGGCACCGACGGCGATGCCCTGTACACCAATTCCACCCTGGCGCTGGATCCCCACAATGGCGACATAGTCTGGTATTACCAGCACCTGCCCGGCGAAACCCATGACATGGACGAGGTGTTCGAATCAGTGCTGGTAGATGTGGATGGCCAGCCATCGCTCTTCAAGATGGGCAAGCTCGGAATCCTGTGGCAGCTGGACCGGGTCAGCGGTGAGATCATTCGGGCCACGGACATCGGTTACCAAAATGTCGTCGATGTGGACCCGGTGACCGGCAACGTTCGCTACCGGGACGGCATGATCCCACGCCTGGGCCAGGAGATCGATTTTTGTCCCAGCACTTCCGGTTTCAAGAGCTGGCGGGCCATGGCCTTCGCACCCGAATCCATGGCCCTGTATATTCCCCTTACTCTTAATTGCGAGCGCGGTACTTTCGGTCCCATTGAACAGGTGTTAGGAGGGGGCGGCACCGGACCGGTACGCCGGATCAACTATTTGCACCCGGACAGTGATGGCAATCTCGGTGAACTGCTGGCGCTGAATATTCCAGAAGGCACAGTGAAGTGGCGCTACCGCCAACGCGCTCCAATCAATTCAGCCGCTCTGACCACAGCGGGCGGCCTGGTGTTCGCGGGAGACTGGAACCGTTATTACTATGCCTTCGATGCGCAAAGCGGCGAAAAGCTGTGGCAGACCCGACTAGTGAATTCTGCCCAGGGCTTTCCCATCAGCTACGAGGTGGCGGGCCGCCAGTATATTGCCCTGCCGGTGGGTCTCGGCGGCGCCAGCTGGTCCGGTATGCTAGTGCGGGAACTGGCCCCGGAGCTGGCTCGGCCTCGTGGCGGCAATTCCATTCACGTGTTCGCATTGCCGCAATGAAGCGCGTTCTGCAGTTCTTGATTGTCTCAATAGGAATTTCTTTCTCCAGTTTGAATACGGCGCAAACAGATTTGCTTGCCGGAGTTTATTCACAATCCCAGGCGGCCAGGGGAGAAGAACAATACCGGGCCCGCTGCGTGTCCTGTCACGGCAACGACCTGCGCGGTAACAGCAATTCACCGGGGCTGGTGGGTTTGAGTTTCCTGTTTTTGTGGGAGGGGCGCACAATCGGCGAGCTATTCGAAAAGATGCGCAATGAAATGCCTACGGACAATCCTGCCAGTCTGCCTGCGCAGAGCTATAGCGATATCCTCGCTTATATTCTTTCGGTAAACGGCTATCCCGCCGGTGACGCTGACCTGGGAATATCTGTGGAAGCCATGAAGCGCATCACCATTGTCGCAACACCTTGAGTCACGCTAACCTGACTAAGTGCAATAAGTAACGCAACACAGGGGCGATCTCTTCACCAATTGACCTTAAATTACCTTTTTCATTAGGTCTTATGCCGGTTAGGGGACGTCGTAGGATTTAGCTAGAACAGCCAATGGCGGAAGAGGCAGGAGTCGAACCCACCAAGCCTGCTTTGGACAGACTTCACCGGGTTTGAAGTCCGGGCACCCCACCGGGGATGATGCTCTTCCGCTTGTAAGTCTAGCACAGGCGATTTTCTGTCACTATGTGGCTTGCTGCCAGACGGGGCGGTGGTTCAGGATGTATTCGGTACGTGCCAGTCGCCCTGCTCTCTAAATCTTGGGCGTGCTTCTTACGGTCTAGTTCTTACGGTCTAGTGGCATGGTCCGCAGACTATCAGGCTGCTATCGGCCTTGCCTATGCCTGGCTGGAAATTGCCTCTTCGTTGGCCGCTGGTGTGAGCGCGGATTGACACGACTGTCGGCGTCGCATCACCGGCGGTGCTTCCGTCTCTTCCGGTGTCACCAGTATTCCCCAGCGGGCCAGGGCAAAACCAGCCGTTCGGCTTCCGCTCAGCGCCGACAGGGGGATGGAGAGCATTAGCCCCACCACCACTGGCAGCATCCAGAACAACAGCGGTGACGACATCCATAGCAGCAGTGCGGTGGTGAAAAAGCCTGCCAGGGTCTGACCTCGGTGCCGACGCAACAGTTCTCGCCAGGGGACGGCGGTGGCCCGGCGTTGCTGGACGGCCCAGCCGGAATCCTGACCGCGAAAAATCTCCCAAAGATGCCGGCTGTGCAACATCATTACTATGGGCGCATGCAGAATAGAGACTATTAGTTCCAGAATCGCGCTTAAGCAGAAACCTAGGCGGCCGCAGCCAGCGTGTAAATCCCGTCGCCACAAGCCGCTGACGAAGCCAATCAACTTGGGCAGTAAGAGCAATAGCATCGTGGCCAGAAACAGGCCCGCCATGCGCGCAGAGTCGAAGATCAGGCTGCCCCCGGTGGCCTCGGCATTGGCGATGGTGCTCACCGGCTGCCAGCCGAAGCGGATGCTTAGCGTCAGGCCTACCACAATCATGGTCAGCCAGAGAACCGAGGTGGCATAGTTCATGACGCCCATCAGCATATGGGCTCGATTCGGCCAGCGCAGGCCGCGGGCGGGGATGACGGACAGATGCTGTACATTGCCCTGAGCCCAACGCCGGTCGCGCACGGCGGCATCGAGCAGTGTCGGCGGGCACTCCTCCCAGGATCCCGGTAGATCCGGCATCATCCGCACGCTCCAGCCTCTGCGGCGGATCAACGCCGCTTCGACAAAGTCATGGGAGCGAATTTCGCCGCCGAACGGGCGCGGCCCCGGCATGCTCGGAAGCCCGGCGGACTCCGCCATTGCCCTGACCCGGATGATGGCGTTATGCCCCCAGTAATTGCCGTCCTCACCCTGCCAGGCACTGAGACCGCGGGCGAATACCGGCCCGTAGACCAGCCCGGAAAACTGCTGCAGTCGGGCGTAGAGCGTCTCGCCGCCATGAAGCTGGGGCAGGGTCTGCAATATGCCGGTACCCTGATCGACATCCATTTCCCGAACCAGGGCAGCCAGGGTCTCTCCGGCTATCAGGCTATCGGCATCGAGCACCACCATGTAGTCGTAGCGGTCGCCCCAGCGGCTGACGAAATCGCGTATATTTCCGGCCTTTCTGGCGGTGTTCTGTGGGCGCCTTCGATACCAGACCGGCATGCTGCCGGCCAGTCGCTCGCGCAGACGCTGCGCCGCTGACTCTTCTGCAGCCAGAAGCTCCTGCCTGCTGCTATCAGACACCATGAAAATTTCGAAGTGCTCTGCCAGGTCCAGTGCGTCCAGCTCCTCGGCCATGGCCGCCAGAGCGGCGCAGGCGCTAGTGGGATCTTCATGGTAGACCGGCATGAGCAGAACCGTCTTTCCCCTAAGCTGCGCGTCAGCCTCAGCCCGCGGCCGGTCACGTCCGGAGAAGACTCCGGCCACCGCCGACATTGCTGTCAGCGCGACCCAGCCGAACGTCAGGGTAAATAGACCGAGTAAAATCCAGAGACAGACACTCATCCACGGCGTCGTCCACTCACTGATCGGGCCGAGTGTCCCACTAAGCGGCAGTGTCAGATACATCTGCTGAGCGGCTAGTGCAGTGAGGATCAGGCTGCCGCCAAAGGTGAGCAGCCGGGCCGGTAGCACCACTGCCTGGCCGCTAATGGCGCGCACGTCAGGATGGCGCGATAGTTCCTGAGTCGGCATCGGCAATGGCGCCGACGGCGGAGTGATGCTCCGGCTCTGATTCATGGCGTCCATCGATACAGCCAGGTCTCGCCCCACGGTTGGCCGTCGACTTCGAGGGTGACCCTCAGCTCCGCCAGCTTAGCGTCACCTGGATTGAGCTTGATATAGGCTCGATAGTCTCCGGTGGCTTCAACCAGGGCGCCGCTTACGTCGGTGATGCTGCCGGCGCTTGTAGTCGCGTCGATTCGCACCGGATCGGGGTCCGAGGTCACATTATCGATCCTATCGCCACCACTGAAGTCAATAACAAAGAGTCTTTCATTGGCGCTAACGGCTCCGTCAGTCGTGTACAGCGGCACTGCGCCGATGGCAGTATTGGTTATCATTCCCTGTCGCGGGCTGCGCGGGGCACCTTTGCCCCAGTGCATGCGGTAGTGATAGCGGTGGGCCTGTCCGGCCTCCATACCGTTCTCTGGTTGCCAGTAGGCGACAATATTGTCGTTGGTCTCTTCGGCGCTGGGAATCTCCACCAGCACCACACGCCCCTCACCCCAGTCGTCCAGGGGTTCTATCCAGAGCGACGGCCGCTTATCGTAACGGGCCTCGTCGTCATTGAAATGAATAAACTCCTGGTGCCGCTGCTGCAAGCCGAATCCTGCCGGTGTACCGGCCGCGAAAGATGAGACCTGCAGAGCCAGGGGATTGCTCAAGGGCCGCCAGACGGTTTCGCCGTTCCCCTGCAGAATCTGCAGACCATCGGAATCATGCACGGCGCTGCGGAAGTCATCGAAGCGATCTCGGTTGGTGGCGTCGAAGAGGAACATCGAGGTCAACGGTGCGATGCCGACTCGCTCAATATCGACTCGGGGATAAAGTCTCGCGTCCACCTCAACAAGAGTGGGCGCACCGGGTTCGGCCCGGAACTGGAAGGCGCCGGTGATCGAAGGGCTGTCCATAAGCGCGTGAATGACCAGTTCGGTGGAACCGTCGGTGGGCTTTTCGACCCAGAAGTCAGTAAAGCGCGGAAATTCTTCGCCCCCCGGCCCGATAGTGTTGACCGCGAGCCCGCGCGCGGACAATCCGTAAAATTGCTCCCTGCCAACTGCGCGGAAATAACTGGCGCCCAGGAAGACCAGAAATTCATCGAGGTAGCTGGGCCGATTGATGGGATAGTGCACCCGGAATCCGGCGAAACCACCGGCATCAACCGTCTCGATACTGTCCAGGCTCTCATGATATTGGAAAAAGTCACGGGAAAAAGGCAGTCGCCGAGCCTGATTGGCGCCGTCGACCACGCGGATGCTGACAGGCTGAGTGTGCAGAAAACCGGGATGGAAAAGCTGGAGCTGGAAGGGCAGATCCAGATCGCGCCACACCGCAGCTTCAGTATCGAATCTGATGCGGCGGTAGTCATCATAGCTCAGCGATCTTAGTGGGTTGTCAGCGGCCATCGCCTGAGCGCTGTACTCTCTTTGGGCGAGTTCACGAGCTCGCGCATCCAGCCATTGGCGGCTGAACTGATCGGAACTGGCAGTGGTCTCGGCCGCGCGGCCATCCACAATGCCGAATGACAGACATCCAACCACCAGGCAAGCTGACGCCTGCCTGGCCTTACCTGTCTTTAAAATTTGACTAACCATCGAGCTAAGCATAGAGATAAATAGAATCCGTCTGGCCCTCGGCGACGTTAATGCCCCTGGCGAAGGTTAATGACTCTGGCGAGCAGGGTGTTACGTACGCGCGCTGTCTACGGTTCAGCATCATCACCGGTCTCATGACCAGCGCATACCACCGATGCCGGCAATAGACGTATACTCAAACAACATTGAAAATGGCCCGGACTTAACGGAGCTGAATCATCTTCTCATCAATCAGCCCAGCAATGCCAGCAGCCGCGAGTGAGCTGCGCCAGGAGCTGCGCCGCCTTGCGCTTGTCGGCTCTGCCCTGCTCGCTGGCCTGACAGTTTGTGTGGCGTTACTCGCGGACACAGAGCAAGCCCTGCGCTGGCTGCTGCCTGCCCTTGCCTGCTGGTGTTTCGTGCTCTGGCGCTGTCGCAGCGGCCTGCACCTGAACCTGAGTCTTGACACTGAGAAGCGCTTTGCTCGTCTGGGACAGGGGAATCGGCTCACCCTCTGGCGCGGTCTGCTCATAGCATTTACCGCGGGTTTCCTGGCCGTGGACAGACAGACAGCTCTCGCCCTGGCTTATCTCCCCGCTCTGCTCTATACCGGCGCTGCCATTGGCGACGCCCTGGACGGTTATCTGGCCAGACGCGAGGGTCAGTCCACTAAGCTGGGTAGACAATTGGACAATGAACTAGATGCCCTCGGCCTCCTGGTAGCGCCACTGCTGGCGATCCTGTTTGGAAAACTGCATATCAGTTACCTACTGGTCAGTATCGCCTACTACTTATTCCGCTGGGGACTCTATTGGCGCCATGCCCACGATAAACCGGTTTATCCGCTGCCACCCAGCAGGATCAGACGCCAGCTCGCCGGTTGGCAAATGGCACTGGTCGCCACTTCGCTGTGGCCACCGGTTAGCGCCGAAGTAACACGACTGCTGGGCATCCTGTTCATGCTGCCTCTACTGGCTGGATTCATTATTGATTGGCTCCACGTCAGCGGCCGACGCGGCGCAAAAGCGGGGGCGGAAACGTGAGTCTCGGCGGCCTGAAAAAACCCTGGAAAACGATTTATGTGGCAACCTGGCTGTTCGCCCTTGCCCTGGTCACCTGGACGCTTCTGCAGCTTCCACTTGCAGAGATGGCAGCGCGTATAGGTCGGCTCACCGCCAGCGACTACCTGCTATGGGCCGCAATTAATTGTCTTGTTTTATACCTACTGATCAAAAGATGGCAAGTTTTGGCAGATTCCCTGGATGCGCCCCTAACCCCGGGCTTTTTATTCCGGCTGCGGCAATCCGGCAGTACGATTAATTTCGTCACTCCCGGCCCGCACCTGGGTGGCGAACCGCTCCAAATTTATTGGCTGCATCGCTACTGCAGCCTGTCTATGCATCGAGCTGTCGCCGTGCTTGGACTGGATCGGTTCATGGAAACAGGGACCAATACCGCTGTCTTACTGGCAGGGGTCTTGATACTGCTTGGCAGCAGCGTTGCACCGATTGCGGACTGGCTGGAAATCTCCGCACTGCTTGCTGCCGTGTTGGTTCTGCTATCAATTGGCTCCGCCATGATCTTGCGGCACCCTGACTGGCTCGCCGCTCGCTTTCGGCGTCTGGCTCAGTCCTGGATGACCTCTGGTCGTCTTGAAAGAAGCGAAAGAGGTTGGGTGGCGCTGGTTGAATTACTGCGCAATGCCTTCAAGACCCGGCGACAGCAGCTCTGGCTGGCTCTGTTGCTCTCCATTGCTGGCTGGGGCGCCCTGCTGCTCGAACTCTTTGTGTTGCTCAGCTATCTTGAAATCGCCCCCAGCGTTTTTCAACTGATTACGATTATGGTGGGCATGCGTCTGGCGATGTTGCTGCCCGTTCCCGGCGGTATCGGCACCATCGAGGCGTCGGTATTGTGGTCGTTTAACCTGCTGGGGCTGCCGTTGACAGCAGCAGCGGGTCTCATTGCCTTGATGCGCTTGCGAGATGCGATCATGCTGCTGATCGGTCTGGCCTGTCTGGCAAGTTTTCAGCAGCCCCTCAAGCAGGCGCAACAATAGCCGGTTGTGCCGGCTTTTTAAAAATTACTCGAATGGCGTGCGGTAGGAAGCCCAGCAGCTCTCGTTCTCCCACAGCTTGACAGTCAGAATTCCACCGCCCTCCTTGGTGATCCCGGCCAGTAGTTTTTCACTGATTATGCGGCTGAAATGCTCGATACTGGGGTTGAGTCCGGCAAATTCAGGCTTGTCATTAAGCATGCTGTCGCGGAAATAATCGACGACACTGGTCAGTGCAGCTTCGATATCGACGATATCCACCAGATAACCATGCTTATCGAGGGTGTCGCTTTCGATGTTAACTTCCAACACATAATGATGCGCATGGGGGTTATTCTCGGCTCCCCAATCGCCTCCAATTAAATAGTGATTGGCAATAAAGTCTCTGGTGACGGCAACGCTATACATAAAATTCCTCAATCCGGATAGTCAAACAGTAACTGGGTAATGCCTGGATCTTCCTGGTGCAGCTGCTGATAAAGATCGCCCGCCTCACTGATAGGCACGCTATGGGTTATCAACTGCTCAGGGTTAGTTTGCCTGATCATCTCCCAGGCGAGAGAGAATCGGCGCTGTTTATTCCAGCGTCCGGTCAGCTCGGGTGACAGCGTGCTGACCTGGCTGGTCACAATCTGCAGTCGATTACGATGTGCCTCGCCGCCCAGATGCACCGCTGCGGACTTGCTGCCATACCAGCTCCCGATGACTACGCGGCTGCTGAATCCACTCATGGCAATGGCAAGATTCAGAGCGTCGGGGTGACCGCTGACTTCATAAATCAGATCGGCATCGATCAGGCCCGCTGGGCGTTCATCGGCCTCCATCGCTTCGGGCATGTGCACAGACTGTACCCCCAGACGCTTTGAAAGCTCCATTCGCGACTGCTGTTTCTCCACTGCTGCCAGCGACGCCAGAGGATGGCGGGCAAGTAGGGCCGAAAGCAGCAGGCCGACGATACCCTGCCCGATCACAACCACCCGCTCGCCCATCAACGGCCGTCCATCGTGAACAAGATTGACCGCGGTCTCCATGTTGGGCAGAAACACACTGTTGCGGCCTGAGACCCCATCCGGAACTTGGATTAATTCATCGACACCGGCGAGAAAGTGGCTGGCATGGGGCTGAAAGGAGAACACCTGGCGCCCTTTCCAGGAGGCATCTACCGCGCTACCGAGCTGCTGGACTTCCCCCACGCAGGCGTAGCCATATTGCAGAGGATAATCAGCGGACTGCTGCAGGGACTCCAGACTGCTGTCGAGAGCCATTGCCTGGGGCAATTGGCCCCTAAACAGCAGTAGCTCGCTGCCCGCACTTACTGCGGAATAGTGCGTCTTTACCAGAACCTGATGCTCTGCCGGAGCGGGCAGCTCTTTGTCGCGGACCTCGACTGCATAAGGCGCGGTAAACCAGAGTTGAGATGCTTTCACTTTACCGGCCTGAGAACTCACGACTGTGCTGCGCCGTAGCGCAACTGCCCCCAGACTATGACTTCGTCATCGAGTTGTTGACTGAATAGTGGTGATATTCGTGGAAACGTTGACTGGCTTTCGCCGTGGAGTTCATCAATGGCCTTGTAGCCTCCGATAAGCATGGGCGCGACTGTGAGCACTATAGCGTCCGCCAGGTTAGCGAGAACAAAGGCCGTGATGACTGAAGCACCACCCTCGACCATGAGGCTGCGGATGCCCTTGGTATAAAGCGCTTCCAGGGCCTCCTTGAGATTCACCTGCCCGGAACCATCTCCCGACACGCGGACCAACTCGCAGTTGTCGCGGTCGGAGTCATCCTGCACCGTCGTGAGTATCCAGCAGCGACGCTCGTCACTCTGGCAAAGATTGCTCGAAGTTGGCATGCGCAGCTGACTGTCGAGGACTATGGGCTGTGGATCACTGCCAGCCCACTCGCGTACGGTGAGCTGAGGGTTATCTGCAAGCACGGTGCCGATGCCGACTAGAATTCCGTCGTGAAGACTGCGCAGTTGATGGGTCAACTGCATACTGGCGTCACTACTCAGGGCCAGTGTCTGACCGGGAGAAGTGGTGATACTGCCATCCCAACTCTGGGCATAGCTCAAGGTTACATGGGGCCGACGTCGCCTCTCAGATTCAGGGGCGCTTGCGTGAAAATCCTGCTGTGTGCTGACCAGCCATTGCTCGATGCGATGGTTCAGGTCCATTGGCTTAGGTGCTGGCGGATTTTATCTGCAGCAGATGATTCATACGCTGAGCCTTGGTGAGCAAATAACTGGCGTTATCCGAATTGACCGGCATTTCCAGTGACACCCGTTCCTTAACGTCGATTCCGGCGCTCTTCAGTGCCAGAATCTTAGCCGGATTATTGGTGATCAATCGCACCGACTGAACACCAAGGTCTTGAAGCATGAGTGCAGCCAGGGAATAATCCCGGGCGTCTGCTTCGTGCCCGAGCATGAGATTGGCGTCGACTGTGTCGAAACCCTCATCCTGAAGATTGTAGGCGCGGAGTTTTTCCAACAAGCCAATCCCGCGGCCCTCCTGGCGCAAGTAAAGAATAACGCCGACCCCAGCTTCTGCAATTATCTCCATGGAGCGATCGAGTTGTTCTCCACAGTCGCAGCGCCTGGAACCAAGTACGTCACCGGTAAAACATTCAGAATGAACACGCAGGAGAGCCGACTCAGCAGCCTCAGGCTCCCCCATAATAAGTGCCAGGTGCTCCTTACTATCCAATGTGTTGAGGTAATAGCAAAGCTGGAAATCACCGTAGCCGGTCGGGATGCGGGTGCTGACCTTGCGGGTCACTGACTGTTCAGACATCATGCTCTTATAGTCCGGGCGAGTAATCGATTAATAGTATTCCTGGCGTTTACACGAAGCAAGCAGGGTAGCGATGCAACGACGCGAGGCGCGGTAGGTGTGAGATACGATCCTTTATGTAAAGTAGATCAGGTAGTCAGATAGTCAGTGCCGGCTTCCACTGTCTACTTTGCCTTTCCGGGTAAACTCGAAACTCCCAGCGGTGGCTACCACTACGATCGCCGCCTGATCGCGGAATTGCGCGCGAACGGTTTTATTGTGGAATGCCTGGAACTGGCCGCTGCTTATCCATTCCCGAACCAGCAGGACCGCGAGCACGCAGCAGAAACACTGGCAAACTTGCCGGATGGGGCCCTGGTGATAATCGATGGCCTCGCCTTCGGGGTCATGGCGGCAATCGCTGCAGCAGAGGCCGAGCGTTTACGGCTGATAGCGCTGTGCCATCACCCACTATCCCTGGAGTCTGGCCTCGACCGGCCCAGGCGGCAGGCACTGCACCAGGGTGAAAAAAAAGCCCTGGGATTCGCACGCGCGGTGATAGTCACCAGCGCACACACGAGCACAACTCTCATGGACGACTTTTCTGTCCCCGCAAGCCAGATTACGGTGGCGCTGCCGGGGACCGACCCCTTGCCCCAAGCTGCCTGTGACGGCAACCCGATGCGCTTGCTGACCGTCGCTTCGCTAATCCAGCGCAAAGCGCACGATGTGCTGGTGACTGCCCTTGCCTCATTGCGCGACCTGCCCTGGCGGGCTCGCTTCGTCGGCAGCACTGAATTCGATCCCGCCTGGGCGGAAAGAATCAGCAAGCAGGTGAGAAACTCGGGTCTGCAGGACCGCATTATTTTCAGCGGACCAGTGTCGGATCCAAAACCTGAATACCTCGACGCCGATGCTTTTGTTTTGCCTTCGCGGTATGAAGGCTATGGCATGGTATTCGCTGAAGCCCTGGCCGCCGGACTGCCCATTGTCGCGGCGCGCGCCGGTGCCGTACCGGACGTCGTTCCCGAGTCGGCGGGACTACTGGTACCTCCGGACGACGCAGACGCCCTGGCAAGCGCACTGAGACGACTCCTAACCAATACAAGGCTGCGTCAAGACCTGCGCCGCCAGGCGCAAGAGGCCGCGACCCGGCTGCCCACCTGGTCTGAAAGTGCGCAAAGGGTGGCAGCAACACTGAAAGAGGTTCAGCGCTCATGAGCGGCTTTAGCATAGATTGGCTGGATCTGCGCGAGCCTGCAGACCGCCGCGCCCGCGATGAGCGATTACGTGCCCGCGCCGCAGGCTGGCTGCAGGAAATCCAGCCGCCCACAAAGGAGAGAATCGTGGTCGACCTGGGCGCCGGCACCGGCGCCACCTTGCGGGCGCTGATCGAGCTGCAGGGAAATCAACCCGAGGCCCCGATCTGGCGCCTGGTGGACCAGGATGAGGAGCTTCTGGCCGCAGCCCGGCGTCGGCATGGAGACTCCCACAGGTTAGAGCTCTGCCCTGCCGACCTCGCATTAACAGCGGCCTTGCCGCTGGACAACGTCAGCCTGATAACTGCCTCGGCCCTGTTCGATCTCGTCTCCGAACAATTCTTGAGCGAATTCATTGCTGAGCTGCAGTCGCGTCGGCGCCAGCAGCGCTTCGCGGTCTATGCGGCGCTCAATTATGATGGCACGACACTGTGGTCGCGCGACCATGGAATGGACGCTGCTGTCCTTGAGGCATTCAACCGCGATCAACATCGGGATAAAGGCTTCGGCCCGGCGCTGGGCCCCGAGGCTGGGGCGTGCATGCAGCAGCTTCTGTCTCAAGCGGGCTTTGCCGTGGAGGTCGCCAGTAGTCCTTGGCTATTGCACGGCGATGATGAGAACGATGCCAGACTGATGCAGGCCCTGATAGAGGGAATTGCTTCGGCGGTGGCGGCAGATACCGAGCTCGATCCCACAGCGCTGGCGGACTGGAAGGAATTTCGTCAGAAAAATGTGATCGCCTGCAGCTGTGAGGTGGGACACAGCGATCTGCTGGCACTGCCTGAGTAGTTAATACTCGTCTGAGGACGCTCTGAGCCGCGCGTAAACATCGCCGCTGCCGGCGTCGATGCGTTCAAGCATGGAAGCAATCTCGCTGCCGCCGATCCACGAATCCAGCAGCATCCGGTGCGTCTCCCCGGTTGAGACATTGAACTCATAGTCTCCCAGTTCCTGCAGCCGGTCTATGCAGGAACTGGCTAATTCTATAGCCGCTTGAATAAACTCAAACGACAGGCTATCCAGGGGCTGTGACAATCCCTGCAGGGCTTCCAGTTCATAGCCTTCTACATCGATCTTGCAAAAGCGCGGTTTACCCCATTGCTCGATCAGTGCATCCAGAGTTGTCACCGACACCGTGATTTCTCGATCCCAGCTCACGCCGCTAAAGGAGGGATCCTTCTTAACAAGATTCTGCCATCCGGGAGACAGCGTCGTCACTGTCGGTGTTCGCGTACTCACCCGCAGCTGAGCCTCACCGGGCGCCGATCCAACCGCCTGCTCAACAAGACTGACATCAGAATCAGCGCCGTAGCGATTAAGTAATGTTCGCATCATCAACGGATGCGGTTCCACAGCCACGGTGCGAGCACCCAGAGCCTGCCAGGCCCGCAGGCGGTTACCCACATGGGCGCCGATGTCGAAGCACAGGTCGCCCCGGGTTATGAACTGACCGTAACAGCGTCGCATCCGGGCCTGCCTACCGGGCACTCCGTAGTACATAAGCAGCGATCGCCACAGGCCCAGGCGATCCCGCCAACCGGTTTCCGCGCTCATTCCCCGGCCGCCTGCGGCTCGGAGAAAGCCGACACGAAGCGGTCGCGAAAGGCATCCATTCGCCACACAGGTGCTTCTGTATCCGGCAACATGCCGGGTTGCCAGCGCCAGCCGGTGATCGCGTCAATCACCTCCTGGTCCCGGGAGATGAGATGCACCGGCACCTGTTTGCTGTCTGTGTCACCTGACACCAGCGGCGCGGCCGGATGATCGCCCATAAGCACGATCACAAGATCTTCGTCGCCGTATTCCAGCACATAGGAAACCAGGGTCTCAATCATGTACTCGATCGATCGACGGTAGTGATAGCGGATCCGTTCCGGATCACGCCAAACGACTTCGGGAGCGGGACCGGACACAGCCTGGGCGTTGAAAATGCGACCGTCGTCAACCTGATCCCAGGGAACCAGTTCCGCGATTGGAGTCCAGGGCGCATGGGAAGAAATAAGTGCGACCTCGGCCATCAGTGGCGGGCGCTCAGCGTCACTGCGTTCCCGAGCCTGCAGTGCTGAAAGCACATACTGATCGGGCATAGTAACCCAGTTGTAGGGCAAGCCCTGGTAACCAAAGTTGTGGGCGTTATAGATGTGGTCGTAACCATAGTACTGCCCTTCGGGCCAGGCCATACTGATCGCCGGCATCGCGGCCACCGTGCGCCAGCCGGCGTTCCGGAAAAGCCGGTTCAATGTCGTCCTTTCACTCAGCATGAGGGTCTTGTAACGAGTCTCGCTGTCGATCCAGGCGCCAGAGAGAACCGAGGCGTGAGCGAGCCAGCTCAGTCCGCCCACGGTAGGCGAATCCAGGAAAGCGCTGCGGCTGATAAACCCGTTGGCGCTGAGCCTCTCTTCGGCCCGTGTTAAGGTTGAAATAACCGGCTCGCGAAAAGGTTCACGCTCTAACAGCACCCGGCCGTAGGATTCCGCGAAGACAATAAAAACGTCCTTGCCCCGCAGTCGGCTCAATAGCGCTTCCTGTGATCGACTCGACCACGGATCTTCATTCACCACCTCTGCAAAGCGGCGAATGTCAGCAATGCTTTCCACGGTATGGAGTACATGGGCACGCAGTTGATCCAGCGCGAAGTGGTTGGCGCGCGGCCAACCTGCCGCAGTTACAGCAACCCAGGCGACTACCAGCAGCGACATGGCTGCTGCACTCAGACGCGGCACTGCCCGCAAGGCGCGCTGTATTCGGCGCAACAGGACGAAAGCAAGATAACAAACGCAGGCACTCGCCAGCACCAGGGCCAGGGCAATAAGAACTGCGGCCAGATCACCCAGCACCCCGGTCAGCAGTCGACTGCCGTCAGCCAGGAGGTGGCTGTCGAACATCAGGTTAAATGGCCGCGCGAAGATCTCGAATGTGACCAGATCGGCAACGCGCAGCAGTATGCTTAAACCCAGCAACACGGCCGTCAGCACCAGACTGGCTTTGCCCAGCGGCCCCGGTAACAGGAGCAGCAATCCAATCAGCATGAATTCCAGTGGGAAGAAGATAAACGCTGGCGGCGCAATCCATTCCAGCCGGTTGGGCAGGGTCAGGGCTACGAAAAGAGCCAGGAAGGCTGCCAGCGTGAGCAGGTGTCGGACGATCGGTCGGTAGCGCAAGGCGGTTTCTTGGTGAAGAGCGGCGATATAGTGAGGCTGACTACGCAGTGTAGCGCAGGTCAGACCACGTTACATGCTTCGCTTTGGTCTCTGCCTTGGTCTCTGCCTTGGTCTCTGCTTTGGTTTCTCATTGCTGCCTGCTGCTTCGACCCTGTCGTGGTCAGCTAGCCTGACCTAGCCTGGCGGTCCCAGCCTGGCGCCTTCAGTCTCTGGTCCCTGACTGCTGCACGTCATTGAGCCGCCAGTCGTATTCCAGATAGCGAATGCGCATAGAGGCTTCTCGAAGCGCCTCAATCTGACTCTGGGTCGGGTCCAGAGCATCAGCATATCGCAGTAAAAACTCCTGCACCGAGTCAATGCCATTCCAGCCGCGATCGAAGTCCTCTTCGTACCAGTCGAAGATACGGGAGACATAAACGCTATTACCGCGTAGATAATTGCGATCACTATCGGCAAGAAACTGCCGTGCGCTGCTGTCTAGCTGCATGTCGAGCCGGTCGCCGCTGTAAGCCTCGGGCCGCAGCGCCGGACAGCCGATCGCCGCACAGTTGACCGCGAAGTGTATGCGCGGGTCTTGAAACCTGTCCCATCCTCTTATCATCTCGTGCTCGACTGTGTCGAGTGAGACCTGACTCCCGAATAGCTCCACAATCTTCCGGCGCCAGGCTGCCCCCGGCAGGAAACCGATATCACGAATCGAATCAAGCTGCGGATACTCGGTCAGTATCAGTTCAACCGTCCAGGCATTATAGCTGTTGATAAGGAACGCCAGTTGCTCGGACAGCGGCCAGGCATCGAAGCGCGTGCGGGTGACCGCGGCAAGACTGTCGAGGTAGTCCCCAAGCTGCTCTCGCTCCTGCTCCATGCCCGTGTAGTTTACTCGAGTCTTGCGCCCTTGATCCATCTCGACGACGTGACGACTCAGCAGGCCATCCCAAATGCTGTGATCGAACTGGGCCCACAGCGCTGCGGGCGCAACAGCGAACAAAACTAACGTTATCACTGGCACAATTTGTCGCTGCATCATCGTCGATGAATTTCTTGTCATCCGCATCAATTGCTCACTTGTACTGTAGTTCACCTGTCTGTCCATCTGTCTGTCCATCTTTCTTTCTGTTCATCTCTCTGTCCACCTGCTGCGCTAGCCAGCGTACTCGTCCGTCTTGTTAGCCTGCAGCACGCACAAGATACAGACCGCCGATGCCGACGTTTCTTGCGCCAAATCCCGGTAGGCGCAGTCGGGCAAATACAGTATTCTTCCGTCCCCTACCATCGACTCGGGCCAGTGCAGGGGCAGGCGACACGCCTGGGAAGCAGTCTTTTTGAGACGCTACGACGGGGCATGATGAAACCCCGCTCCTGCTCTGAAATCAGACCCTTCATGTTTCTATGCACCAAAACGAATACTGCATGGCGCAGCGACTCCACCAGGCGGCCCTTCCGGGCTGAAGGGTCAATCGGCAATGCAGTCGCACAAGAACCCTGTTGGCCGAACAGAATCGTGGTTGCGTTTCCGGCGCCAGGGATTGAACTGAATATCGACTTGGAGAGCGAGTAATGCAGTATGCAGAGATAACTGGTTGGGGCAAGTGCGTGCCTCCAGCGATATTGAGCAATGCAGACCTAAGCACTTTCATGGAGACTTCGGACGAGTGGATCACCAGCCGCACCGGCATCAGTGAACGTCGAATCTGCCACTGCAATTTTTCCGACATGGCCCTGGTGGCCTCGCGGCGCGCTCTGGCGGCAGCGAATCTGCAGGCGACTGAAATCGATTTAATCCTCCTGGGCAGTCTGACCAACGACAGCTTCTGTCCGAATACCGCTTCTATTGTTGCCGATGCCCTTGGCGCCAGCAACGCCGCTGCCATCGACATCAATTCGGCCTGCACCGGATTTCTCTATGGACTCCACATTGGCACTAATCTGATCAAGACTGGTGCGCACAGAAAAGTGCTGGTTATCGGCGGCGAATTCATTTCTCATTACATGAACTGGAGCCGCAGAGAGGTGGCAGTGCTTTTTGGTGACGCCTGTGGGGCGGCAGTGCTTGAAGCCAGCAATCGGGAAGTCGGACTGCTGGCCGCCAGAATAGGTTGCGAAGCCGATGCCAAATACGCCATTCAGATTACCAATCTTGGCTCTGCCTACTCGCGCCTGAGTAAGGATTTTCTCTACCTGGGCTGGAATTTCGAGGGCCAGGAGGTTTTCAAGCGTGCCGTCAAGGCGATGTCGCAAGCCTGCCTGGATGTGCTCGCGGATACCGGACTCAGCGTTCAAGATATAAACCTGGTTATTCCGCATCAGGCCAACAAACGCATCATTGATGCGCTGGCCAGGCGAGTCGGTGTCCCCGAAGAGCGGGTATTCGTAAATGTACACAAATACGGCAACACCTCCGCGGGCACCATACCGGTCGCTCTGGCTGAGGCGCTGGAGGAGGGTCGCCTGTCGCCTGGGGACACTGTGCTGACCGCCTCCTTTGGCGCCGGGTTGACCTGGGGCGCGGGGCTGATCAAGTGGGGCGAACGCGTGACGCCGCTTGCGGAGTCAGACGCCGAACTGCCTCCCTGCGACAGGACCGCTCTGGAAATACTGGAGCCCCACATAAAGCGTTACGCCGCGCACGACACCGATAACCGCTGATCTTTGCTGGCTTTAACCCAATTCCCTGCTTCGCAGCCTGCTTGCGAGGGCTTAAGTGCTTCTTGTCACTCACGGCAGGCTGCCGCTGGTCCGAGTCCGCAGTGGCGGAAAGCGGCTTGATAGAACGCGTCGGCTGCCCCCCGCGCGCCGATGAAATACTGGACATCGAACCGCCAGAGAGCTACCTTTGGGCGCTGTGGCAGGCTTAATGCCGAGCTCACAGCCTTGATGGTTTCGTGTCAGGCTAGATAGCTACAAAAGGGCTGCAGCGCCTGGAGAATTCCAGGCAATCTGAGCAATCAATTGTCGGAAGACGCTGGTCTGATGTCAGCTATTCGTAGGATTCAGGGTAGAAAACTGAAAGACGAAAGACGAAAGAAAAATAAGCAAATAACCATCAACGATAAAATGACAATTATAAGTTCGTAATCATGTGTCGCCTGCAGGAAACCCTCCTGAAGTTGACTCAGAAAAATCTGAAAAAATGGCTGTCAAGAAGCATTGAAAATGCTGGACGCGAGACTGACACTATTTTTTCAATTCAGTAACAACAAATTCCTCAATCAACGCACCCAGTCAATTCTGTGTACGGGAGTGAAACAATGACAAGAAAGTCCTTTTTAAACCTGACGTTTGCCGCCATGCTGGCTACTCTGTCCGCATCGTTCGGCGTCAACGCCCAAGTCAATATAGAGCCTGTAGAACCCTACAAAGTCGGCACTTTTGCGGTCGGTACAGACCAATTCGTCGGCCTGGTCATGCGCAACGACTCCCTGATCGTCGACGTCGTTGAGGCTAACCGCGCGCTGGAGATGATGCCACGTTATCCAGCGGTCAACGTGCCGGGTGACATGCTGGGCCTGATCGAACAGTACGAATACGGCCTGAAATATCGGGTTTATGAGATCGTCAACTGGATGGCGCAGCAAGGTGTGTTGACCGCCAACGACCGCCCGGACTGGATCTACGAGGTTGATGAAGTGGACATCCGCGCCCCGATTCAGTATCCCAGCAAGGTCATGAATGCGGCGGTGAATTTTTATACGCACGCCTGCGAGGGCTGCAGCGACGATGAACTGGCCGCTCGCACCCGGGAGCGTCAGGAGAATCGTGGCGTTCCTTACCTGTTCCTCAAGCCGACCCGCGGTGCGGTGATTGGCTCTGGTGAAGACGTCATCATGCCCTACGGTCGCGACGAGATCGAGTATGAAGTCGAGATGGCCATCGTCTTCGGTCGCTCCGGCAAATATGTCTCCGCCAACCGTGCCTATGATCATGTCTTCGGCTATATGGTCGCCATGGACATCTCCGACCGTGGCGGTCGTCCGCCGGGTGGCTACGGCACGCGTTCGGACTGGTTTGTGGGTAAGGGCCATGACACCTTTGCGCCCCATGGCCCCTGGATCGTTCCCAAGGAGTTCTATGGTGACCCCATGGAGCGACTGCACCAGATTACCGTCGTTGACGGCGTCACAGTGCAGGAAGCGCGAGCGGGAGACATGATTCACAACATCCCCGAGCTGATTGAATACGCGTCCTCACTGATCACTCTGTTCCCCGGTGATGTGCTGCAGAGCGGCACCTCGGGCGGCACCGGCGCAGGCCGCGTCGAGCGTGCGACCGGATCCGGTTACCTGGTGGATGGTGAGACCATTGAGGCTCGCATCGAGGGTATCGGTACTCTGACCCATCGAGTGGTCAGAGAACGCAGCGTCCCAAGCGATCTGTCCGGTTCCCAGCTGCCGCCAACAGCCAGCTATCGCGACTGATCGAGCGCAAATTTGGCGCTAGACTGATCATGAGCGCCGGTCACAACAGTGTGACCGGCGCTTTTTTTTCAGCTTCGCAGCTCTCGGCCCAGGTATCGCCGCAAGCAGCGAACCTGAGGACTGACCTATTTTTCCTACCTGTCCGAGGCTGGCTTTTGTCTCTCGAATTTCTGTTCTGGTCCCTGCTCGCCGCGGCGCTGATCAGCTTCTGGTGGCAGAGCGATCGCACCAAGCAATTCGCCATGGACAAGGCGTTGCTGGCGTGCAAACAACAGGATCTGCAGTTTCTTGATCAAACCATGGTACTCAGAGGACTTCGGCCTGTTCGCACATCGGAAGGTCAGTTGGTACTGCGACGGCGCTACCAGTTCGAATTCACGACTACGGGTCAGGCGCGTTACAAGGGCAAGGTCACTCTGTTAGGAAACAGAGTATCCAGCCTGGAACTGGAGCCGCATATTATGCCCGAGAGTAATAAACGCCTACACTGAAGCCGGTGCGATGCTTGCGCGCAATGCCGGGTAGTACAGCAACAGACTCAATGCCCTTGCCACCACGTAAAGAACCATTGCCAGCCACAATCCGGTCACTCCGAATTCCGGCAGCAGTAACCAACTCGCAGCAATAAATACACTGATGGAGAGCATTGCGGCGTTGCGCATGGCCCGAGTGAATGACACGCCGATAAAAATGCCATCGAGCTGAAAAGCCGCGAAAGACAACAGCACATAGAGCGCTGCCAAGCCACGCATGTCCGCTGCCGACTCCCGTACTTCAGCCAGGTCAGTCAGAACATTCACCGCTATTGGCCCCAGTAGTAAAACAGCCAGCGCCAATAGCAGCGCTGACAGTGCGGCCAGCTCGGTGGTACGCCGCACCACGGCGTCAAAAATATTCAGGTCCCGTCGCCCCCTTGCCTTTCCCGCCAGCGACTCCACGACGAAGGCATAACCGTCCAGGAAAAAAGCTGAGAAGGAGATCAACTGCAGCAGGATGTGATTGGCCGCCAGTACCACCTCTCCAAAGCGGGCGCTCTGATTGACGAAGAAGGCAAAGGAGAATACCAGTATCAGCGTGCGCCACATGATATTGAGATTCGCTGACAGCGTTGCCAGCAGAGCCGGACCGTGGAGAATGCGTGACCCGGGCCAGAAACGCTCGGCATTGCCAGGCCGCAGCGATCGACCCAGAAGCCAGGCGGTAAAGCCTAGGGTCGACCATTCCGCCAGTACCGTGCCAAGAGCTATTCCGGCGGCCCCCAGACCGAGCCAGCCGGCGAACAACACGTCAAGCAGCACGTTGAGTCCGTTAAGGAAAAGCTGCAGTACAAGCAACTGTTTGCTCCTGCCGAGACCGATCAACAGCCCCATGCAGGCGAAGCCCGCCAGGGTCGCCGGCGCACCCCAGATGCGGATGGCGAAATAAGTCCTGGCGGCGGCTTCGACGTTGTCACTGCCGTCCAGCAATGCAAAGGCAAGCCAGCCTATAGGCCGCTGCAACGCAATCAGCGACGTGCCCAGCACGCCGGCCAGCAACAGGGCTCTGCCTAATACTGCGCGCACCTCCAGGCTGTCGCCGGCGCCGTCGGCGCGGGCAGCAAACCCGGTCGTGCCCATGCGCAAAAAGCCAAAACTCCAGTAGACAAAGGAGAAGATCAGCGCACCCAGGGCGATAGCACCCAGGTCGGCCAGAGAACCGAAATTACCGATGACGGCGGTATCCACCAGGCCCAGCAGCGGCACGGCCGCATTGGCCAGGATGATCGGCCAGGCCTTGTGCAGCAGGTGACGATAGGTAATGGCTTGGGAATCTGGCATGGCTGCGCATTGTATCCGGATTATAAGCGCGAAAAAGATTAGTAAAGTTTACTTGACATTATGTAAAGGTTAAATTACCTTTCCTTCCAACAAGTCAAACTAGCTTTACATATTGACAATGGAGTTTTACACAATGAACGACGAGTTCGAGCCAAGCCGCCTGCGCCGTACCCTGCGCAGCATCTGTACAATCAGCCCGCAGACTCGCAGCGAAGAGCTCTGGTTTCTGGCCTGGATTCTGGCCTGGGGCCTCGCTTTCCTGCTGAACAGAATGTTGTCCGAAGTAGCCGAAGCACCGGATCTATTGCAATGGCTATTGCCCACACTCACGGTTCTGCTGGCGATGTTGGCATTTCGAAGCTATTACCGCTTTCTGATTCGAGCCGATGAACTCACCCGCAAGATTCAGGTCGATGGCGTCTGCATGGCGTTCGGCCTCGGTCTTCTGCTAATCATCACGACGGTTGCCTTCGAGCATCTGGGCATGCCGCAACTGGATGCCAACAGCATTGCTTCAATTATGGCCGTGGCCTGGGCAGCCGGACAGATCTGGGGACACTGGAAATACCAATGAAGAACTCCCTAAAAGTACTGCGCGCCCAGCATGACCTGTCCCAGGCTGCTCTGGCCGACAGGCTCGAAGTCTCGCGACAGACCGTCAATGCCATCGAGAAGGGCAAGTACGACCCTTCCCTGCCCCTGGCATTCAAGATTGCACGCCTTTTTGACCAACCGATCGAAAGCATATTCTCGGAGGAGGGTTCACCGTGATCACCACAACAAATTCTGCAAACTGGCTCCAAACCCTGGCGATACTGTACCATCGACACGGTTTCCGAGGGCTCTTGCTGATCTCACCAGAACAGCTGCAGGTGCAGGGCTGCGGCCATTCCGCAGCCGACGCCAATAAAGCACATCCCTACCTGGCTCCAAGAGGAAATTGCAATGACTGATGCTATAGCTGAAGACGGCAGCAAGCCCAGCCTGTTATCGACTTTCATCAACATTTTCACGGCGCCATCTGAAGCCTTCACACAGATCCGCCAGCGGCCAAGCAAGCTGGTACCCCTGGCTGCCGTCATGCTATCCATGGGTCTGGTTCTCGCCTGGTATTTCCAGATGCTGGACTTCGACTGGTATATCGATGAGGTCCTGGCGCAGACCGGTGCCGAGGGCGATGAGCTGGAACAGGCCAGAAATGCCATGCAGTCGCTGTCGCGCAACAGCTTCAT
>JGI12109J20283_10000753_pt1 | contig 23198 bp, 24 predicted proteins | sample ElkSlonscriptome_12_FD_20283 | JGI IMG/M metagenome (IMG submission 20283)
CGTTCGATCCATGGTGATCCTCCTGTGCAGTCGTCAGACGGCATGCTCTTCGTCGGCACACCGGCTTGCCAGATAGACCCGGATGGCGCAGCGGAAGTTTGCCAGCACATCATCGGGGAGCCAGACATCGTGACCGGGGAAGAGATGCCTATCGGTGAGATAGCCCGCCCAGGCCACCGCCTGCCGGTAGAGCAGATGGTCCCCGCCCGGCTGCGCCGCAAGGTGCGCCAGCCGCCGGGCAGCATGCAGTTTGCTCCAGCGCATCAGGCAGGCGAAATCGGCCAGATCAAGTGGAGGCTGGAGGTCAGTGGTGGGGGTATGCCGCACATCGCCATGATCTCGGTCGGGATACACGGATGCCGCTGGGGGCAGATCAGGCGGGGACGTTGCCCCGTCCCCGCCCTGGAGCGCGAGTATGGCGCAGATCAGGGCAGCGAGCGTGACTTCGGCTTCCTGATAGGTGCGCGCAAAGCCAATCAGATCGTCGTCCAGGAACATGGCAAAATCGTGCGTCTCAGGATCGTAGATGATAGATTTGCGGAAGGGATCGGGCGCAGTGGTAGAATAGGGAGATGTAGCCATAGGACCAGTCCTCCTGTGGTTGCTTGTGGCCTCTTGTGAGGTGACGGCTCACAAGAGGCTCTACATTTGTCCGTTATTGCCGTTATTTCCGTTAAAAAGATCATAGCACGCTTGCCGTTATGTGTCAATAACAAACAATAACGTTGACAATTGCCGTTATGTACGCTACACTCAGAGCTGTAGGTCCGTTAGTGTAAGGGAGCGACCGTGAGTGATGAGGAACACTACTATACCGTGAAGGAGTTTTTAGCGGAACTGCGAAAACGAGGAGTCAAGTTCTCGGAGCGCACTATTCGTCACTGGATCAATGAAGGGAAGATTGACGCCATCCGACCAGGACAGCGTCACTGGTATATTCCCGAACGAGAACTTGAGAAGCTCTTACAAGGACCACCTGATAGCGGGCTAACCCTCTACGCTGCGGGCCGTCAACTCCGGACAGCGTAGAGGGCAGGAGCCGAAGCACAAGATAGCGCCAACTACCTTGTCGCTCCGGTAATGCAGTGATGCTGGAAGGTTTCGCACACCACACAGCACACCGCAGAAGGTCATTCTACCATGGCTCACCGCCGTGACGTGCAGCATCCCGCCACACGGGAGGCTGATATCGTCGTACCCGAAAACCATACACAACGTACCTACATGCACCGCACCCCGCCGCGCCGATACCGGCGACCGGATATCGCATCCCGCAGCGCGCTGCTGCTGCTGGGCGCTGCGGGATGCGTGCTGGCCTGGCAGTTCCACGCGCCCCTGGCGGCGCTGGCCACGCTGCTGGCACAGTTCATCACCGAGGAAGCCGCGCTGCTCAAGCTGCTGCTCCGGCTGCTGCTGCTGCTCCTCCCCATCGCCGGCTGGCTCTGGTTCCGCGAACACCTGCGCCGCTTGCGGTTGCAGGCCGACCACGCGGCGATTATCACGCTGCCCCACGGGCATCCGGTGCATCTCGACCATCTGACGCGCGGCGATCTGAACCGCTACCTGCCGCTGACCCTGCACGAATATCACGCCACCGAGCGCCAGTGGGCGCAGCACAGTACCTTCCAGAACCTCCAGTCCTACAGCGTCCGGCAGGATTATCGTTCGCTGGCGGCACCACCGCCAACCGCGCCGCCATCCACCGGCGACACGCCCACGCTCCCGACAGCCCCGCGCTTCACGGCGGACGATCTGGCGCGACAGCCCGGGTTACTCATCGGGGAAGACGCCGCCGGCACCGCACACCATATTGATCTCCGCGCCTGCGGTGCCATCGGCATCGGTGGGCAGCCCCGGGTGGGGAAAACCTCCACCGCCAGACTGCTGCTGGCGCAGATCGCCGCGCAGGGCGGGCATATCGCGCTGTGCGACCCCCACGGGCAGCATGCGCAGGGCTTGCTGAAGCAATGTCATCCCATCAGTGGCGCGTGCATCCGCCAGGCCATCACACCGGACGAGATCAGCGAGGCGATCCTGTTCGTGGACAAGATCGGCAGCCAGCGCACGCGCCAGGGACGCGGCGGGCAGTCCGTCGTCCTCGTCATTGACGAATTCACCAGCCTAATCATCCGCCAGGCGCTCCCCGATGATATCCTGCTGCGCCTGACCGCCATGGCCGTGGAATATGCCAAGTTCAATGTTCATGTCCTGCTCATCGCCCACGACTGGAGCCGGGCCGCGCTGGGGAGCCTGGGCACCCCGCTGCGGCGGGCGATCACGCACCGGATTATCCACCGCAGCGATGTGCAGAACGCGGAGTTCCTGCTGCCCAACGCGGGACTGGCCCGGCAGGTGCCGACGCTGACGACGGGGCAGGTGCTCTCCTGGAGCGATGCCGGCCCGGTGACCCTGGCCGTGCCGCTGGTCGATGACGCCACCCTGCGCGTGGCGGCGCGGGGGCGACCACCGCAGCCCTACCAGCCGGGGGCGAAGCTGCATCTGCTGGCGCAGGCGTCACCGCCCGCGCCGGTGGCTGCGCCCGTGCTGACCCACGAGGATCGGATTATCGCCCTGTTGCGGGATCACCCGGGGCTGCAGTTGGGGGAGATTGGCGCAGCGTTGCCGATCGACAAGCAGGTGCTGCAGAACGCGCTCACCAAATTAGCGCGGGAGGGGCGCGTGCAGCGTGACGGAACACCGTACCGCTACCAGGCTGCACCGCCCGGCGTAACCACCTGACGCCGGGCGCATCCATACACCCGGTCATACACCCGGTCCATGCCCGCATCCGGCGTCCTGACGGGATGTGTATGGATGTATGTATGGAAGGCCCGCCCGCCGGACGCCACCGCCGGGACACGAAACCCGGGGAAAGGAAGACACCATGCCCGAACCACACACCCGCGAGACCATCAAGCTCGGCGGTCTCGCCTATGAGATCCTGACGCTCATCCGTGAACGGCCATTCGAGGTACTCACCGGCATCACCATCGTGCTGGTCCTGCTGGGCACGACGATCCAGCAGTTCATCATCATCCCATTGACGGCACACCCAACGCCGCCGCCGGTCGTCAGCGCCTCGGCCACGCTGCCCGTGCCCGATCCGACGCCGGCCGGGAGCGACCGGGCCGTTATCGCCTACAGCCAGCCGCGCTATCTCACGGCCGACGGCACCCCGACCCGCCTGGGCGCGATTGAGCCGGGGCGCGCCTGTGATCGCATCGGCCATGCCGGGGCGTGGTGGCAGTATCAGATCGCCGGCAGCGGCACCGTCTGGCTGGAGCCGGGGCAGATCCTGGCCGGTTGCACGACGGCGGCGCACCTCATCAACCACGCCACGCCCATCGTCCAGGTGCAGGTCATCCAGATTGTCGTCACCGCCACGCCCGTGCCGACCGTCGTGCCGGCGGCACCCGCGCCGGTCGTGCCGGTCGTGCCGGTCGTGCCGGTCGTCCCCGTCGCCATGCCCAGCGCCACGCCGCCGCCGGTCATTCCGCCGACGGGGGTCCCGGCGTTTCCCACCGCCACCGTTCAGCCGACCTACCCGATCCTGATCCGGGGGAAACCCCGGTATATGCCGGACATCGTCACGCCATCACCAACGCACGACCAGAATGTGCTGGCGAATGAGTACTAACACCGCGTACCGGTATTCAGAAGGAGGTTGTATGAATGTCATCACCGTACTGCAAGAATGGCACACCCGCATCTTACTGACCATCCGCCCGGGCAAGCAGCGCCCCACCGACGGCGACTTCTTTGTCCTGGCCCCGACCGAGTTGAGCGACCCGGCCACCCCACTGGCGCGCATCCTGGGCATTGGTCTGGCCCGCCGCGATGCCATCGGCCACGCCGGGAGCCGGCCCTATCGCCTGGCCCCCTGGCTGGCCGCCACCATCCTGATCGCCAGCGCCTCCCACCTGATGCGCGCGATTGGCATCCCGCTGTGGGATGTGCTGGCGGTGGCGCTCAATGTCATTCTGGTCCTGGCCCTGGCCCTGGCCCTGCTGTATATCTGGAGCGTGGACAGTCTGCTGCTGCGCCTGGGCGCGCGCGGCGTCGGCTGGTTCAAGCGCTGGTTTCCGGCGCTGCTGGTAATGACCTGGAATGTGCTGTATTTCAGTCGGCATGTCGGCGGCGTGGATGCCCGCGTCACCGATCTGGCGGTGCAGATCAGCGCCTCGGCCCTACCGTTGCTCCTCGCGCTGGAGATGGCGATGGCGATTGTCTTCATCATGGGCACTCGCGCCACCTTGCAGGCGGCGGTCGTCCGCGCCGGGGCCGAGGTGGAAGCCGCCCGGCTGGCGCTTGCGGCACGCGGGGAGTACGCGATGCTGCACCGCCTGACGCCGGACGCGGTCCCCCATCACGGGCGTCCGGGTCTGTCCGGGACGCGTCCGGATGTGTCCGGATGGCGTCCGATCCTGGCCGACCGCCGTCCGGATCTGGCCGACGGGCGTCCGAGCAGCGTCCGGCAGGTGTCCGCTGCCGACCAGCCGCTGCTGCCCCGGGTGGCGAACGAACTGGCGCGCGATCCGGGGCAGAGCGATACCGCCCTGGCCCGCGCGGTGTTCGGTCCCGGCAAAGACAACGGACGCTATGTCCAGCGCGCGCGGCGTTTGCGGGCGGTGGTGGCTGAGGGAGGGATCGCATGATCGTCTCCACCCGCGCTCTGGTAGGATGGTGACTGTTGGGCGCGCATCATGACGCTCACCGGACCACGAACGGCAGGTAGATGACGGAGATATCCCCGCCGCTGACCGGCTGGTCATCATCGATGATGGTGAGGGTCGTGCCGGACGGGTCGAGCGTGACCGGGTTGGGAGCGGTGCCATTGCTGAGCGTGATCAGGACGGTTTCATCCGGTTCAACGGTGTCATCGTCCAGCACCGTGAGCGTAAAGGTGGCCGTGGTGGTGCCGGGATTGAACGTAAGGGTGGTATCAGCAAAGGCCGCACCGCTGGTCTCATCAAAGGTGAGCGTGTAGTCGTCGCCCACGGTGGCGGTCCCGCCCAGGGCGATATCAACGCTGCCGGCGGTGCTGAGATCGCCGCGGCGGGTGATGGATATCAGAGTCGTGGTCGGGTCATCGTCGGGAGCTTCGGCGATCTGCGTGGGCGACGCGGTTATGCCGATCGCCGTGGGGGATGCCCCAACTTCGACCGCGCCGATATCTACCGAGTCGCCGGTGATCCGCGCAAAGCCGCGCTGATCACGGGTCAGACTATCGTCGGTATCCCCATCGCCGGTGAGATCGACGGCGAGGAATGTCTCGCTGAGAACGCGCGGGTCGCCGGCGTCAATGGCGGGCGAGTCGGGTTGCGGCAGATGGGTCTGGGTGGGGCCACCATGGTCGGCGAGGGGGCCGAGCAGCGGATCGCCGGTGATAATCGTGTCCGCACCGGTGATGGTGCCTTCGCCGGCGATTGGGGTTTCGATGATGTTGGTGCCGAGCACTGTAAGGGTTCCTCGATTATCTATACCACCCCCCGTACTCTTCGCAATAATCACATTGGCAAGGGTGAGGGTTGCACTCATGTTGGTGATACCACCGCCGAACGCCGCCCCATTATCAGTGAGGGTGCTGTTGACGATGGTTGTTGTGACAGCCAGTTGCGTGCCACCAGTGGCAATGCCACCGCCACCAAGCACAGCCGTGTTGCCGCTGAGGGTGCTGTTGACGATGGTCAGGGTGCCCCCGAGGGGGGTGATAGCGCCGCCGTAGTTGTCGGCGGTGTTGCCGGTAAAGGTGCTGTTGGTGAGTTGCACCGTTCCGACGTTGGCAAGCGCGCCACCGTCAAAGGTGGCAGCGTTGCCGGTAAAGGTACTGTTGGCGATGGTCAGGGTGCCCAGATTGGCAATGGCGCCACCGCTGCTGGAGGTGGTGTTGTCAGTGAAGGTACTGCTGGAGATGATCAGCGTGCTGTCGGAGGCATTGGTAATGCCACCGCCATTGATAGCGGCTGCGTTGCCGGTGAAGGTGCTATCACGAAGCGTCAGGGTGCTCCCAGCGATAAAGATACCCCCACCGCTTTCCAACGTAGTGCCATTGCGGAGGGTGAGACTGTCGAACGTGACGGTTCCCTCGCTGATCGCGAAGATGCGAAAGGTGGGCGTATTCTCAGCCGGACTGCGGGCAATGGTGACGCCAGTGCCGCCATCAATCGTCAGGTCGGTGGCAATCGTAAGCTGGTCGCTGGTCAACGTGACCGTGGTGACCTCGGGTGCAAAGGTGATGGTCGCGCCGCTGCCGGCGCCCGCAATGGCCTGGCGCAACGAGCCGGGGCCACTATCCGCGCCGGTCGTGACGATGATGGTCGCAGCCCGGGCCGGGGCCGGGAGCAGGGTAACGATCAGGGAACCGACAAGCATAACGAACATACGCAGCAGCATGCACGCACCTCTTTCTGCCTGGCAGCATAAAAAGGTAATCGAGTACGACTTTCCGGTATTTTTTGTCAATGTGTCATGAGAAACAGGAACAGTATAGCCAGCGCACGAGACGATGTCAAGCCTGGCAGGTTGCCAGAGGCGTAAATAAATCAGATGGGCACCCATGGGATGATGGGGTGATCCCATCCCGGTCAAAGTGGTTCATGTTTGACGCCTACGGCGTCAAACTTTGACGCCATTTCGCAGTAGACGAACGTATTAACGTATTTTATACTTGTTCCCAACGATACCTGATGATGTAGCAGCATTCAGAGTACGAACACGCTCTGGGACACATCCTCATCATCGAACGACATCCTCCTCCACCCCACTCTTTCCCACTTCCCACGAGCCTGGCGCACTGCTTGTACGAGGATTGGTATGTACCCTCACACACTCGACCATATTTATGCCTTGCTGACCCACGGAACGGGATGCGAAATCGCATCCCTGGATGAAGACCACACGGAACAACAACAGCGTGCGGGACGCGCGGCGTGGCACCTGGCCCGCCAACTGGCGGCACCGGCCATCCAGGTTGGGCCGATTGATGCTGCACTGACGGCATTTATTACCGTCCTCCGGATGCTGCACCGCAATACCGTGTCCTCCCCGCCCCTGGTGGATTTTCGCATTCTCCGGGGTGGGGGACAGACCGCTCCCGGGGTCAGCCGCGCTATCTTGCAGGTGGTGGCGGATATGGTCCTGCATGGATTGAACAATGGCTGTCAGGAGATCCGGGTGGCATCGGTGTGTGCGCCACCCGTGAAGGTCATCACCATTCGATCGCAGGGCAATCCCTGGTATGACATGGACCTGGAGCCGATCCGGTTCTGGCTCGATCCGCTGGGCATCGGGATGCGCCAGGTGGGCGCAGAGCATATGTTCGTCGCAGGGCGGCGGGTGACCACCGGCGCGGAGATCATGGTGACGATCCCGTTACGGGAAATCCTGCTGATTGAACCGGTAATCCAGGAAGCGTCACCGAATACGTAAGGGGAAAGCGTATGCGGAAGCAGGATTCACTACGGGAATTTCGGCGGCGGGCATGGTGGCGGAGGTGGGGACGGGTGGTGTCTGTCGGGGTGGTTGTACTCCTGATCATGATCATCAGCTCGACGATCATCGTCAGTCGTACGGTTGATGCAGCGATACGTGCTACGCCACAGGCGGTCACAGCAGTTTTGAGCGCGGGAACGGCGACGATTTCGTGGGAACAAACCTCAACGGCAGGTGGTGTTATCCTGGCACGGATCGATCCCGCGAATACCCTGACGATTATTGCCCTGCGCCCCTGGATGCCATACGAGGATCCGCAGCAGCGCACGCTGATAGATGATCAGCAGCCCATGATCGGGGATGTGTACTACCTTATTGAGACTGGGGGCGTGCCGCTGTATGACCCGATGAGTCAGGCTATGACGACCATCGCCGGCGTCTATGGTCCCTATGATCTGACGGTGTCGAAGGAAGTGCCTGAGGATAGCACGACACCAGCGCGCCGCGATCTGGCAGCGGGGAGCGCCGAACTGGATACCGCAATTACGCATGGGCGAGATGGATCACGGATTGCATGGACGCAAACGTCGGATGCACGCGGCGCGCTGGTGTTGGGTGTGGCGGATAGTCGTCGCGGTGAGGTCATCGCACTGACCCGGTGGGAGCGCAATCAGCAGAACGGGCTGCATGAGGTCCGGAGCCACCGTCAGTACGCGGGGTACTACGTGGTTGAATGGTGGGCCGATATGCCGGATGACGGCATGGCGTACCTGGGCGACTCGGTCCAGATTTGGGGAAGCTACGGACCATATCGGGACGTTGCCGAGGGGCCGGATGGAGCGGTGGTATATCTTCCGTTGATGATCAGCCATGCAGGGGGAGAGGTGCAAGATGCGGAGAATGTGGATTGGCGTAATAGCAGTGGCTATCCTGCTCCCAGTCGGTAGTACGATGATGCGCGCAATGCGTGATCCCGTGGTGCTTCGTCCGGTGGCGGTGTATGGACTGCCGACCGAAACGCCTGAGCCATGTACCGCAAAATGGACACCGACGCCAGGTATCTACTGTATGCCGAGGACGTGTCCGGACTGCCCGATCCCACCGGAGAGTCAGACCCGGATTGCCGGGTATACCCAGATGGCGGTCCAGGCAACAGCGAGAGCCAGGATGACAGGGACAGCAGCAGTGAGGACGGCAATCGCACAGGTCAGTAGACCCGAGAACCGGACGGCGTATGCGAAAAAACGGCGGGAAACGCAGCAGGCCGGGGTCAATGCCGGATTTACGGCAGTGGCAGCAACGCAGCAGGTGCATGCACAACAAACCCAGGCAGCGGGTCATAGCGCGCAACGACCCCCGGCTGCCCCTGATCCGGAGCCGCCACCAACCGTTGTGCCAACGCCAACCCGGACCCATACCGCGCGACCGACGGCGACGGCGACGGCGACGGAAGACCGGAGCGTGACGGCAACGGTAAACGATGGGACACCAACTAGCACGCGCACACCCCAGCCAACGAAGACCAGCACGCCATCACCGACGAATACCCCAACGCCACCGCCACCGCCAGAAGTCGATGGAACCGTGGGGCTGTGGATTAACTCGGATTTCGACCGGCAGCAGGGCGTCTACCGGGTGAGCGGGGACAGCCTGAGCTGGCTGCTGGGGGAAACAATCAATTTTAGCGCGGTCATGGATGATCTGACTATCCCGGCGGCGGGGGTGCCCGGCTATCGCACCCGGGCCGAGGTGGTGGCGTGGAGCTTTGTGCGGTCCGGGGATTTCATGGCAGCCGGCGCGGATGCGATGGGCCGGGCAGGCTGCCGGGATGAACGGGACAAAGCACCACATGGGGCCGCGGAGGGACTGGCGGGCTGTGACTTTCGCTACTACGAAGCGCCGACTGCCGAGCAGATGCGGCATCTGGGGCATGTCTTCTGGGGGGTGGGGCCACCGCTCTCGATGTGTCTGGATGTCCCGGTGGTTGATCTGCCGGCATTCCGGTCCACGGATCTGGAGGTCCAGGTGAAGATCGTGGTTGAGGTCGTGAACGTCGGCACCGGGCTGGTTGTGGGACGGGAGACGCAGATCGAGACGGGCACGTTCGGGGTCAATCTGGTGGCGCCGCGCACCGTGCGCTAGAAGGACGATGGGGATGCAGAGACACCGGACGCACGCGGGGCAGGCACTGGTCGAGTTTGCCATGGTCGCCGGGCTACTCCTGTACATCATCTTTGCCGGGTTTGCCTACTATCAGATTATCTGGAGTGGGCAGACGGTCATGGACGCGGCGCAGACGGCCGCACACTATGCCGCGCTCATCGGCGGGGATGACGGGGAGGTTGCACAGGAGGCGCTCGATGTGCTGGATGCCGGGTTGAGTACCAGCGCAACCTATGCCACGGTCACGGTCACCTGTGCAGCGCCATGCCAGCGCTATGCGGAAATTGCGGTCACGGTGGCCTACGATGCACCGATCTGGGTCTGGATACCGGGCGTGCCGGAGCGGGTGCAGGCGACCTATACGGCAACCCGGCTGTCGGAAAAAGATCAGGAGGTGGTCTGGTGACGCGGCGGGGAATCAGGACCATGGCGGCGGGCCAGAGCCTCACGCTCGTGGCGCTGATCATGCCCATACTCCTGGGGCTGATGCTGGCCGGCCTGGAAGTGATCGGCCGGGACCGCACGGACCGGGCATTAGGGGGCAGTCTGAGCGATACGGTCCGGTCGGTGGCGCAGACGGTGGACTATGCGCGCTTTGCGGGTGATGGGGTGATGCTCGATGAAGCCGCGTTGCGTGCTCTGGCCGAGGCGGCCTTCATTGACCGTCTGCGCGGCATGCCGAACGTGGGGCTCACCACGAGCCCGGACGACATCGGGGCGGATGTCGTCTGGACCATTCTGCCGGAGGGAGGCACATGTACGCTGAGTGATGGGACAGCCCTCTCGTTTGCGGGTCCGGTGATCTGTGCGCGGGTAACTATTCCAACCCGGGGCCTGATCTGGGCCGGACCTCGCATGGTTGCGCTGGATGCCGTCAGCACGCTAGATAGTAGTCGCGGGGAATAAGTATGGTAGGCAGAGCAGGATGGTTTCGGGTACGGAACAGCGCGCAGGCGGTGCCATGGCGGGGGATAAGCACCGTGGTGTTGCTCCTGATCGCGCTGGCGCTGGGCAGCATCGGGTGGATGACCGCGATGCAGGCCCGGCAGACGGATCCGCTGGTGGTCGCAGCCCGGCCCATTGCGCCCGGGACGCGCATTGCGGCCGAGGATTTGAAAGTCATTCATCTGGGCCGCATGGAGCCGGGAATGCTCCAGGGGGTGGGCGATCCGACCATGCTCGTCGGGTCCTATGCCCGGGTGCAACTGAGTGCCGACCAGCCGGTGGGCGCCGGACTGGTGCAGGCCGCTCCCCTGGAGCAGCATGTCTACCAGAACGGGGCGTTGCCGGCGGAGTTGCTGACAGATGTCGTGTTTGAACTGGATCGGGTACGGCTCAGTCATCTGACCTCGCAGGATGCGGTCAATATACTCGCCGTGCTCGATACGAGTCGGGGGAATGATACGGAGATTGCGGTTCACACAATGGACGTGGCGGGCAGCGGGGCGCGGGTGGTGCGGGTCCTTCGGGATATCAATGTGCTGCATGTGACGGAAACGACGGCGTTCCTCGACGTAACGCCGGAACAAAGCAGCTACCTCTGGGCCCTGACTGCCCAGGGCGTGCGCATTGTTGGGGAAGTCGTCACGGACCCGGTGGCACCGCTTGGTCCCATCACGGCGGCAGAGATGGATCTGCTGGAGATGGATGCGCTGCTGGATACGGCCGAGGCGGGAGCCAATGCGACACCATCGGCTCCGGCCTCGGGGCGGGAGGGACGGTGATGCCGGGACGGACCGGGCGTCCGGCACCGTGGACGGACGAGCGCGCCCGGGATGCGGTGCCGGCGGCGGGGAACGGGGATGGCGACGGGGGACAGGAGACCGCACTGGATCGGGCGGTGGCGCTGCTGCGGGAGCGGGGCGGCTGGGATTGCCGGCTCGATCCCCGAGACGCATGGCGGCGGGTGCTGGACCGCCGCTATCCCTATCCGGAGGAACCGGGCGGATTTGTGGGGGTTGCGACCTTTGGGCCGCTGGATGCATTGCTGGACGACGAGACTATCACGGATATACATATGAACGGACCGGATCGCGGGGTGTATGTGCGCCATGCCAATAGCGCCCGCGAATGGACGATTACGGATGCCTGGCATCCGGCATGGTATTCCTGGGTGGTGGCGCAATGTCGGGGACGGGGGCAGGGGCGTGGCACGATGTATCAGTATGGGGGTACCGTGGATATGACCCGTCCGGGCCGCCGGCCATGTCTTGTCCGCTATGAAATAATGTTGCCGCCGGTGTGTCCCCACGGCCCGATGCTGTCGTTGCGGGTGTTACGCCCGGGTGGCATGGGGCTGGAGCACCTGGTGGCCGGGGGGATGCTCCCGGATGATATGGCACTGCTGCTCGACGGGTGTATGCGCGTCGGAATCAGCATTATTGTCGTCGGGATGCCGGGAACGGGAAAGACGACCCTGGCCCGGGCGCTGGTGACGGCCCTGGCGGAGGAGCGGGTGCTTACCATTGAGGATGTGCCGGAATTACACCTCGCCAGTCCCCATGCGGTGTCGCTGGTGGCCGCACCGGAGGCGGATGTGTCCCAGTTGACATTGACCTACAGCACGCTCCGGATGCTTCCGACCCGGGTGGTGCTGGGTGAGGTACGCGGCGCGGAGGCGTATGCGTTGCTGGCGGCGATGCGGGCCGGGCTGCCGATTATGACGACCATTCACGGCGACACGGCCCGGCAGGGACTGGAGACATTTGTGGGGATGGCGCTGGAAGCGCCGGAGGCACGCGGATCGGCCGATCTGGTGGTGCGGAATCTTGCCGGGCGATCGGCGGTGCTGGTGGTGGTGCGGCGGGGAGGCACCCGCCGGTATGTGAGCCAGATAACGGAGTTGAAGCCGCAGGCCGGGGGCACGCCCATCACGGAAGATCTCTATCGTTGCGGGAACCCGACCGAGGATGGACAGCGAACGGCGTTGCCGAGCATGGACCTCCTGATGCACCTGGAGACGGTGCAACTCGCGGTAGATGGGCAGGGGCAGATCATATCAACCACATGGGAACAGACAGAAGCAGGAGGGCGGGCATGACGGGGATGAAGCGGATACTGGTGGGCGCAACGGTCCCAGGGCTGTTGAGTGCGTTGGAAGCGCATCTGGGGGGCTCCGAGACTATCGACCTGTACCGGGATGGTGGGCAGGTGCTGGAGGTCGTGCGTGACGGCGCGGGGGCGGTGATCGGGGCCGTCATCCTGGACGATACCCTGACCGCCGCAGCGGGTGACGATGGTGTTCACACCACGCTGTGGGACATCATTGAGGAAACGCAGGTCCAGGGACGGCGCATACCGGTGGTGGTGGTGGTCGATCCGGAGACGCCGGGGTATATTCAAAGCGCGCTGGCGGATGCGGTAACACGCATCGGGGGAACATGCCTGACGCTTCCGGCGAGTGCGCGGCGGGCCGGGAATCAGCAGGCGCGCGCGGTGGTCGAAGGCATCGTCGGGGCATTGCACCTGGACCGCCCGGCCCGGAAGGTTGTGCTGACGGCCGGGTGTAGCACTGGTGGTGGCGTGGGCAAGTCGGTCACCATGAATAATCTGGCGCTGTATCTGGGGCTGCGCGGGGTGCGCGTGCTGGTGGCCGAGTTTGATATCTCCCAGGGGAGCGTGATGGGGTTCTTCAAAGTCATGCCGGAGAGCGTTGAGTCGCTGACGACCCTCCCGGATGAATGCCCGCGCATGGCGGGAAGGTATCCGGTGGAGCTGGTGCAGCGCCGGGTGCTGCACCATCCGAGTGGGGTGGATCTGCTGCTGGCGGGGCAAGGCATGCGCGATATGGGGGATATGGAGACGACGCAGATGTTCGGGCTGGCGCAGACGCTCCTGGAGCTGCCCTACGATGTGATTGTGCTCGACATTGGCACGGAGTTGAAGCATAACCCGGTGGTCCTGCGGTTGTTTCGGGACGACTTACAGCCGGTGGTGGTGTTTCAGGCCGGGCGCAAGGAACGCGAGGGCGGCCGCGCCGTGCTGGATGTGCTGGGCCAGATTGGGAGCGCGCGGGGCGGGACGGCGCTGGAGCATGCCATGGTGACGTTTATTGCGGCGGAACGCGAGCATGTGATGAACATCCGCGATGTTCGTGCTGATGTGTTGCGGCAGTATCCCATGGTGACGGATCTCGGTATTCTGCCGCGCGATACGGCGCTGGTCAGCGCGGTGGCGGAGCGGCAGGGCTTTACGACGGTGTTTGAGGTGAACCCGCGGGCGCCCTATGTCCAGGCCGTCCGCACGATGGGATTGGCGTGGGCCGCGCATATGGGTATCGCGGAGCAGACGTTTCGGCAGGATGATCCGCTGGTCCGCCGGCGCTGGTGGCGCGGCGGACGCCGACCAGCGCCGGCAGGAGTGGTGATGGAGGGAGGGGCGGCATGACAGTCGAGGTATCCTTTCGGGCCGTGATGGCGGAAGAACGACGGCACCGGCGGACGGATGCGGCGGAGGTCGCGCCGGCAATTGCCCAGATGATTGCGCGCCTGCGGACAGCCGCGCTCACCACGCCGGATGATCCGCCGTACGGGGTATCGGTGGCGGAGATCGACGCCATGATGAGCCCCTGGGGCGATCCGGAGCGGCGGCGGGCATGCTTTGCCCGGCTGGCGGGTGCGGAAATCCGCACGGGTCAGTTTGGGGGGCTGGGAGCCGACGATACGGACCCGGGCAGTCTGGACGCCTTCTGGATGGCGACGTATGGTTGGGGGAGGACCGTCCAGGGATTTCTGGATGACCCGGATGTCACCGAGATCAAGATCAACGGGACCACCGTGATGGCGCAGGGATCGCGGGGGCTGGTGGTGGTCCCCAACGCCTATGTGAGTGTGCGGGAGCCGCTCAGTCGGGCCGAATATCTGACGCAGAGCATGGGGGTGACCTGGAATGAGCGGTTTCCCGCCGTGACGGTTCCGCTGCCGGGGATGCGGCTCCATGTGACCCATAGCGCATGGGTCCAGGGTCCCGACCCGGAGACGCCGGGCCTGCTGGTGGTGATGCGGCGGGGCCGGCAGGTGCCCTGGGGCATGAGCGATCTGATCAGCCGACAGATGCTGGACACCGCGGCGGCGGAACTGCTGGTGGCGCTGGTCACACCCGGCGTCTCGGTGCTCTGTTGTGGCGCGCAGGATAGTGGCAAAACGACCATGTTGGAATGTCTGCTGAATAGCCTTGCGCCTCGGGAGCATCTGATCATTATCGAAGACAATACCAATGAGTTTTCGCTGCAATCGCCCCTGGTGACCCGGGTCAGGATTAATGACACCCATGGCGAGGATACGTCCCGATCGCGGGCGCAGGTCGTGCGCGAGATGTTACGCATAACGCCCAAACGGGTGATCGTGGGGGAGATCCGGGGGGATGAGGCCGGCCCGGTGGTGCAGATTGCCGAGGGCGGGCGCCCCGTGATGACCACGATTCATGCGGCAACGATCCCGGCGGCGCTGACGCGGCTGGCGCGGCTGGCCGCCAGCGATCTGCCGGGGAACAGCTTTGCCCGCCAGCGGGATGTGGCCGAACTGGTGATCAGCCGGACGTTTGCCCTGGTTATCCTGACGCGCTACGCGGAACGGATCCAGCGGCGGATTGTGGACGAGGTGGTGCTGCTGGATGGCTGTGATGCCCAGGGGCAGACGCAGATACTCCCGGTCATCACGAGCAGGAGTGCGGATGATGGCAGCGTCACATGGACATGCCATGCGCGGGTTGATGAGACGGGGATGCTGGTCTGGAACGATGGCGCGACGCAGACACCGGCAGCATTCGCCCGGGCGCTGCGGGATATCCCGGACCGGCTGCGGCGGACCCCACCGCTGGAACGCGGGCGGGATCGGCAGGTGCTGGAGCGTGGGGGCGAGGCCGCGGATCGGGCAACGCTCATGGAGCAGGCCCGCCAGGCGGTGCGCGATGGGCGGTATGGTGATGCGATCCCGGTGTTGACCCAGGCCGAAGCGCGGGGAGGTGCGGACCGGGAGATCATAGGGCTGGTGGATAAGATTCGCCGGGATGCGCCCGCGCTGGTCCATGCCGCCGAGGAAACGATTGCGGGCGATCTGGCCGTGATCCGGGCGGCCGTGGACCGCTGGGATCTGAGCGCGGCCCAGCACCAGGTCAGCCGGCCGGAGCCATCCCTTCTGGTTGCGCGGATCCGGAGCATGGATCCACAGTGGCAGGCGGCCGTGACCGAGGTTCATACACGTCTGGAACAGGTCGCGGCGGCACGCGGGGCCATCGAGGAAGCGCAGCACCACGCAGGACGCGGGGCTGTCCGGCAGGCCGTGGAGTGCCTCCGCAGCGCTGCCGGCGTGCGATTACCCGGCGCGCTCAGCGAGGAAATGACCCGGTTGCTGGAAGGATGGCTGCAAGACCTGGCGGACGCGGCGGCCACGCCGGCGGTGGCGGCGCAGTATGCGCGGGAGCGGGCCAGTCTGACGAGACAGGGGGGGCAGCCGGGGACCAGCGATGGAACGACCGCCCCGATCGGGGAACCACCCCGGCCGCGGTATCGCGGCCGGGGTGGGTTTGGGCCGGCCGGGGTGGGCGGGAAACGGGTGGACGGGGAACCGCAGATGGACGGCAGTGGCGACACGGCGGCGGTGCAGGCGGCGGCAGCACCGGCGGAGGAGATGCCGCCGGCGGCGGGGGCGGACGGCGCAGATGCGCCAGCACGGGAGCTGATCATCATGGGCGGGGAACCGCGGATGGACGGCAGTGGCGACAGGGCGGCGGCGCGGGCGGCGGTAGCACCGGCGGAGGAGATGCCGCCGGCGGCGGGGGCGGACGGCGCAGATGGGGCGGACTGGGCGGCGGGCTGGGTGGCGGAAGCCCGGATCGCCTGGATGGATCTGGGGGATGATGACGAGGAGGTGAGTGCGCCGGGGGCGGGTGGCGGACTGAGCGCCATGCCGGCGACCGGGAGCGACCCGGCGGATGAACCGGTGACGCCAGGGGCGGGTGGCGGACTGAGCGCCATGCCGGCGACCGGGAGCGACCCGGCGGATGAACCGGTGACGCCAGGGGCGGGGACGCGGGATGCGGCCGGGGGTGAACCGGATGCGGGTGGGTCAGATCCGTCGCGCGGTGAGGCGGGGAAGCGGAGGACCTATCTCGAGAAAGCCCTGCAGGAGACATGGTGATGGATCTGGCACAGGTTGGTGGCGGGATAAGCCTGGTTGGGATCGTGTTGGCCGTCAATGTGGTTGGCTGGCGTCCGGCGCTGCTGATGGTGGAACGGACCCTCCCGACGAGCGCGCGCTCCCACGAGGGCGATCCGCAGCATCCACCGTTTCGACTGACCATCCAACCATCGAGCATGGGGACGCTGGTGGCGATGCTGCTGCTGGGAGAGGGCTTCATACTGGCGGGCGTGCTCCTGCAGCAGATCGGCCTGGTGGGGCTGGCGCCGGTCGGAGCCATGGTGGGCCGGGAACTGGTTGTGCGCGGGCATCGGTGGTGGTATGCGCGGCGGCTCACGCAGGCGTTGCGCCCGGCACTGGAGTCCCTGGTCAGCGCGGCGGGGGGGCAGCCATCGCTGCTGGCGGCATGGCGGGCAGTAACACCGGGCGTGGCCGAACCGTTGCGAAGCGAGTGGACATGGATGCTGGAGCATCTCCATCGCCCCTACCAGGTGCGCCGGCGGGATGGCCGGATGGAACAGCGGTATACCAACCTGACGATCATGCTGCATTGTCTGGCTGACCAGACGCCGGTGCGACTCCACGGGCGGGTGCTGACCCATAGTGCCGGCATTCTGGAAGATAGTCTGGAGCATGAAGCACAGACGGCGCTGCGGCGCATTGCCGCGGCGCTGGCCCGCCAGGAGACGTTGCAGCGCACGATTGCCACCCAGATGGGGCGCATCCGCAGCGAAGCCTTTGTGATCAGCGGTATGTTTGGCGGGATCGCGCTGTATCTCGCGCTCAGCCAGACCGAGCGATTCATGACCGCGTTCATGGTCAGTCCATGGAGTATGCTGGCGCTGATCTGGTTTGGGAGCATGATCCTGTTGCCGGTGGTGGTGGCCCTGCTGATTGTGCGGGTGCCGGAACTGCCGATGTAGGTTGGGAACGGGGGACGAACGCATGAATACGGTCATACACCATCCGATGCTGCCCGGGGTGGTCGTGCTGGTGGCGAGCCTGCTGGTCTTCACGGCGGCGGGACTGTGGGTGCCGCAGGGGGCATGGGGCACGCTCAACGCATGGTGGCGGCGGGCGCCGCGCGTCACGGGGGGCATTGCCGGGATCGGCGTGCTATGGAGTGCGATCATGGTGGCCGGGATGCAGGTGCTCCCGGTACCCGGGCCGATGGTGGTGCTGGTTGGGGTACTGGGGGGCATCATCCTGGGGGTGTATCTGCCGGGGACGCCGGAGCGGATGCACCGGCGGCGGAAGTGGCGGCTCACGGTGCAGACCGCGGATTTCCTGGGATATATGACGCTGCGCGTCGGGAGTACCACGGGGGATGCCGATCTGCTGCAGGGCTATATACGCCGACCCGACCGCACCGTGCGGGATCTGCAGGCGATTATTGCGGCCGCCATCCGGGGGCAACGCCAGGCGCAGCGGGGCGATCTGTATGACTTGCTGGTGAACGAGGCCGCGGAAACCGGGAATGCCGCCCTGCTGTCCTGTGCGCAGACCCTGCAGCATGGGGCGCGGCAGAGTCGGCAGGACAGCGGTCCGGTATTGGAGCAACAGCAGACACAACTGCTGGAAACGGTGGTTGAGCAGGCGAAGCAGCAGGCGCAACGGCTGGAACTGGTGCTGATTGCGGTGTGTGCAGTGGCGCTGGTGCTGGGTCTGGGCCCCTTTATCCTGTATGTGGCTACGGGCGGGGGGGAAGCCTTGCGGGGACTATAAGGAGGGAACAGGATGGGTGAGCAGGCGATAAGCAGCCCGCCGCCACTGATGGGAGCGACGGCGGTGGATATGCCGGCGGCGGCGGACGGGACCATGGACATCAGGGACGCGGCGGCGGCCCAGGCACGGGCGACCGTGCTGGTGGCCGCGATCCAACAACGCGATGCATGGATTAGGGCCGGGGAGGAGGAGCTTGCGGCACGGGAAGCCCTCCTCGCGGGGTTAGCGCGGCATCCCACGCTGTGGCTGGTGCTGGGACGGGAGGGGATTGACCGGCCGGGCAGCCGCTGGGCTACCACCACCGGGCAGCAGGTGGTCACACGGACCCGGACCGCGTATCGGCTCGTGGTGGTGGCGGCACTGCTGGCACTGCTGTTGGGGACGGGATTAGGTTGGGGTGTCGGGACGGGATGGGATGTGAGCGGGATGGTCGATCTGATCAACGACATGCGGTGACATGACAAGGAGGGACAGGATGAGCACAGGCAACACGACCAACGGGGACGGAACGACGACGCAGACGGTGAGTACGGTGGATGTGGCGGTGACGCCGTTTGTCTGGACGGAGGCGGATGCGGCGGCGGTTGTCGCCGATTGTCGGGCTGGTGGGTCATGTGGGAGTTGTGCCCTGCAGCAAGGGGGGTGTCCCTGGGGGAACGAGACGACACTGGCGGAGCGGACGGTTGGAGGGAGTGCATGAGCGACATTCCTGAGTGCTGTATTCGCGGGCCGGACCTGCATGACCCGGGAGTGATGAACCAACAGATCGGGGATCTGTCGGCAGCGGCCCTGACAGCCTATGAAGCGGGGCTCCGGGACATTCGGCGGGTCTGGAATCTGGGCCAACTGGAGCACCAGGTGGCCCGGTGGCGGCAGGAACGGACGTTTCTGCTCGGACAGTTACGCCGGATTGAGCGGGCGTATCCCGCCGCGGTGACGGGCGCCCTCGCTGCGGGTGCGCGGGCGGAAACGGAAGGAGCAGATGAACCGACGTTGCCGGCGGGGGGGGGCGTATGCGAATCCTGATGCCGCTGGTCATGCTGTTGCTGACGGGCGCCGGGATGGGCTATGGCGGGGATATCACCTGGATACCCCGGTCAAGCGGGGTAAGCGGCATGCTGCGCGTGGCGCTCCCGGTTGGTGGCGGGGGGATTGCGGTCGGCCTGGTGCTGCTGGTGAGCTATCGGGTGGGTGCCAGGGGGTGGGCCCGCCAACAGGCCCGGCGCAGGATCGAGGTCCAGGCGGCCATGGCTGAAGCCAAGCGCGGGGTGGTTGATCAGGTCCAGATGCTGGAACATGCACACCTCAAGGCGATGGTGATCGCCCTGCAGCGGGCCCTGAACGAGGTCACACCGGGGCAAGATCCGGAGCAGCAGGCGCTCCGGTTAGCGGACGCCCGGCAGCAGACGGGGCGGTTGCTGGCGCTGGTGATCAGCCTGCATGAGCAGATTGACGGCATGGTCCAGGAGTCACCCGTGCCGACCCAGCTGGATCTGACGATTCGGGATCTGGTGCAGGCCCACGCCGGCACCGATCGAACCTGTCACTACCGGTATGAGGTGAGCGGAACGCGGCAGGCTATGCCGGATAGCGTGAGCCGAACGCTCACGCTGGTCCTCTACAATGCCTTGACGAATGCGGTTCGGCATGCGCATGCCGGACAGGTGACGGTGCAACTGGCATACGAACCGGAGAGTGTCTGCCTGAGTGTGCAGGACAATGGATGTGGGTTTGCGCCGGGAGCGCAGACCCGCCCGGGGGACGGGCGCGGCTTGCGCGATATGGAGCAGGTGGTCAACCGCGGCGGGGGAACCCTGCAGGTGACGAGCAGCCCTGGACGGGGGACCACGATCCATGCCGTGATGCCCGTTCCGGGTGATAGCCGAAAGGATCAGAGGCATGAGCGCAGGACGGAGACGCCCTCCATGGCACCCGCCGCTGCGGTCCGCGGGGTCAGAGGAAACGGAAGCAGCCGGAGGAGTCGGCCCTGGGCCGCGTAGGATCCTGGTGATTGACGATGAAGAATCTATGCGCCAGTGGGTGGGCCAGGCATTGGAAGCACGCTCGTATATTGTGTGGGCGGCGAGGAGGGGGGAAGACGGGCTGGCGGCGGCGTGCCGGGAGAAAATCCATGGAGCCGTGGTCGACATTATGATGCCCGGTGCGCAGATCGAAGGGATTGCAGCGGCGCGGATGCTCTGGTATGAGCACCATATCCCATGCATCATGTTGACCAGCCAGAGCCAGGGCGCGTTGCGGCTGGCCGCGACCTATGCGGGGGCGTGGGGCTATCTGATCAAAGAACGGGCGACGGCGGACCTCGTCGGGGTGAGTGTGGACCAGATGTTGGCAGGAGAGCGCATTCCGGATCATGTTGATGGGTTGCGCATGTCTGATGCCGAGCGGGCCCGCATCAGAGCACTGGGAAGCGAACTGGAACGGCGAAAGGCACTGCTGACCCCGCGCGAACAACAAATTGAGCGACTGATTACCGCGGGGAAGAGTAATCGGGAGATTGCTGAACGGATTGGGATTGAGCGGAAAACCGTTGATACCCACGTCAGCAATATCCTGGGAAAATTAGGCATGGAAACGCGCCGGGAGATGCAGGTCATGTTTGAGTCAAGCTGGACCTAGGTAAATGGGACACGGAGCGGGGGGCGGGGAAACCTGTCCCCCGCTCCGTGTCTCAGGGAGCGGGGGCCGAATAGGGCATATGTCCTGATGTCTGGCGGGGCGGCGCCGGCTATGATCAGGAGCATGAGGTCATAGCATGATGCAGGAGGGAGCGCGAATGCAGGGCGAAGACGTGGTGGGATTACTGGTCGCAGCCGGACGGCGGATGGTCGGCAGCGGTGATGTGGGGTGTGGGACGGCGCTTGCGGCGCTGAACGGCGACACCGAAGCGGGCGGTGCGGTCATCGCGGGGCAGCCGGGGCATGCGGATGGGATTGGACGGGCGGACGCAGCGGCGCAGCGGCAGGCGTGGGCCGCGCGGATTGTGGGAATATGCCGGGAATTGGTGCAGATACGGGAGGGGACCGGGGAGGGGCCGCTGAATGGAATGGGCTACGAAGCGTCTATCGAGGCGCGGTTTGGCATGAATCGGAGCACCCTGCGGACCTACCTAAAAAGCTACGAGAATCTGGGGCGGCAGGGAGAGCTGTACGAGCGGTTGCTGCAGGATATGGGCGTGGAACGGACGTATGCGCTAAGTATAATTCGGGAGATGGCGCCGGAGGCATTTGCGGCGTTTCACGCGATGCCTCGTGCGCGACAGCAGGCGACGAGGAAAGCGGAGCTGCAGGGGATCATTGCGCAACTCAAGGTGGAACGGGCGCTGATGGAGGAAGATCGTGCGGATCTGACCAGCGACGTGAGGCGGCTGCAGATGGAACTGGCGGCAGAGCGGGGGGGAACGCAGTGACCGGCACAGCGGGGGCATTCCTCGCCCTGCTGGAAGCGGGTGGGTTTCCCGCCCGAAAGGGTAAAAAAAGATGAGTAGTGACAATGGTACGGGCAATGGTCATGGAGTGGGTGAGGATGTGCAGGACATGGCGTTAGCGGTGTCCGGAGGGACCGATCTGGCGGTACGTGACAATGAGGAAATGCAATCCTTGCTCTGGATGGAGGCGGATGTTGAAAGCGGGTTAGGGCAGGTCCAGCGCGGAATGGAGCTCATGGCTGATGGGATCGTGCGCGCGAGTGTCTATCTGGCAACCATCCGGGCCGAGGGGCTCTACCGCCTCCGGGGGGATGTGCCGTTTGAGGAGTATGTCGAAGCGCGATTTGGCCTGAACGCACGAACCCTACGGACCTACCTAAAAAGCTACGAGAAACTGGGGCAGCAGGGCGATCTGTACGGGCGGTTGCTGCGGGATATGGGGGTAAAACGGACGTATGCCCTGAGCATTATTCGGGAGATGGCGCCGGATGTCTTCGCGGAGTTTCAGGCGCAGCCGGTGGCGCAGCAGCAGGCGACGCGTGAGCAGGATCTGCAAGGGATTATTGCGCAACTCAAGGTGGAACGGGCACTGATGGAGGAAGATCGTGCGGATCTGACCAGCGCGGTGACCAGGCTGCAGATGGAACTGGCGGCAGAGCGTGGATCCAAGCAGCGGTTGGAGGAACTGGAAGCGAAACACCGGAACGAGGTGAGCGGATTTATCGGGGAACGGGATGCGGCGCAGCGGGGGTGGGTGCAGGAGGAAGCCGAAAGCAGGAAGCTCGCCGGGCAATTGGCGCAGGTGAAGACGGAACAGTCACGGCTTGAACAGTTGCTGGCGGCCTATCGGGCGGAGCAAGAGCAGAGCGGGGCCGCCGACGCGGGGGCGCGGGATGCGGAACCAGACCCGGCAGCGGCGCATGCAGCGGATCCGGGGGGCGTGCATGTCACGACCATGGCCGTTCCGTGCGATGTCCGGAGTTTGACGGTGGATCTTGATGCTATCGTGAAAAAATTGGAACCGCTGAAGACGATGGATCCGGCGAGTATGACCCGGGATGAACAACGCAAGCTCATGAAAGCATTGGGCCGGCTGGGGCGCAGCTTGCAGGATCTGGGGGTCATGCGTGAGCAGGAGGGAGGTGGGTGATGGCGCTCCCAGACACGGAGACGCTTATCCGGCACTACTGCACGGAGCAGATGACCCTGGAGGCGATAGCAAAACGGTATCGCTGTCGGAAAGCAACGGTGGTGGCGGCATTGGATGCCGCCGGGATTGCCCGGCGACCCGGCCGGCG
>JGI12109J20283_10047932_pt1 | contig 23180 bp, 39 predicted proteins | sample ElkSlonscriptome_12_FD_20283 | JGI IMG/M metagenome (IMG submission 20283)
CAAAGAATTGCTGAAACAGGACGATCCGGATCCGTCAGGGTTATGGGACTTGTTGCGTGAGGGGCTCTACGCAGAGGCGCTTTCCTTTGCCTGCAAGGGGTTCGAAATGCCCTATCCCGTAGAACCCCTCCTTGAGCAGATCGCGGCTCAAGGAGGGAACTGGGAAAATTTTCTTCAGTACTCCTTCAAGTTAGGGGTCGTGCCGCCCCAGGAGGATCAGCAAGCCGCTTATGCTCATATCCGAAATCGCCGATCCAAGAAGACGGGGCGACCGATCCCCGACAGTGAGTCAAAAGTGCAAGTCTGGCAGACAAAATTCCGCTTGCTAGAACTGCGACTTCAGGGCAATTGGGATGAGTATTTGCAGGTCGCCTTGGACAATGAATATCTGCCGCCAAAATCGGAGTGGGATGCCGCAATGGCAGCGTTGCCAGAGACAGTTGGCGAGTCCTGGACCCGATTGTTTCGGCAAAAAGCGCAGGCAATAAACTTGAAAAAGTGGAGAGATCGATTCCTTATCGGTTAGACTCATTTTGAATGCGCTGGCTCCTCTTGCTAGCATCACATTCACCTCCAAAGAAGGGCCAAGCTCGTTTCCATTCTTGGCCCTTAGCTATCTCACCACTGACAACATCTGCAGTTGCTCATTTAGCCATGCTTCCGCCGCTAAGAGTTGAGTCGCCGTTAGTTGTTGCCGAGCGCCATACATCGCTTTGAGGTGCCCGTTGGTCGTGCCGAATGGCCAGTTATTGACGGCGTCTCGGCGCTTCGCCAAAGCGTTGACGCTCCGCCGTAACTCACTGATAGTTCGACTGTCCGTCACTGTGGGCGACGGCGCGGACTCATGAGTGTCCACCGGCTGCAATAACGGATCGGCCTGAAGACGTTCGATCGTTGGCCGCTGCGCTTGAAGCTGTCGCTTAATGTAAGCCACCCGCAGCCCCCGCAGCTCCGCTTCGGTCGTACAGAGGGCGCGGGCCAGTAGCGGGAGCTGGTTGATTTCGGCCCTTGTCAGCGACCCCCCTTCAAAATCCGCAAAACCCGTGAGTGTACTGCTGCTGCTGAGGAGTTCAATCACACCTGGCCCGGTTTCTTCTTCCTCTGGATCTTCAAAATTGTCTAGCAGATCGCCCTCTTCGTCTCGCTCCATGGGGCGGTGGGCGATCGCGTCGTCTTGTTCAATGATGCGTTCGATGCACTCGCGCATCAGCACATCGTCGGGGCAGTAGAGGTAAGCCGCCTGCCGTTCGTAAGGCAATGCGCCAGGGCCGCGATCGATGCGGGTGCCCCGAGTGGCCATCTGTTCAATCCAGGGGAAGGAACGAATGTTGGTCAGGCACGCGATGTGCGTGATGGCTGGAATATCGATCCCTTCGTACGCCATGCCGACTGAAATGAGACATTCGACGGCGTCGGGAGTGCCGTGGGCCTTGAAATTATCGATATTGCGCTTCGCCTGAGTGGGCTTGTCGCTGGTGGCGATCGCTGCCCGTTGCGCCCCGTCTTCCTGCATTTTCTTGAGCAAGGCCTTGGCATGGGCGACATTGGCGGCCACCACCAGCATTTTGCTGCGTGGGTTGGTCTTGCGCCGATACTCCTGCCAGTCGCGGTGACAGGTCAGCAAAATCTCATCGGCGACGCCGGTCGATAGCGCAACGTGGATGCTCTCTTTCGCTTCTCGCTCATCCTCGACCGCCGCGAGGCTAAATAACGACTGCTGTTGGCCGTCTTCCTGCCAGGTCGCTGATAAATCGAACCAGCGCACCTCTAGTGGGATGACGGCTTTTTCTTTGAGGGCCTGCGCCCGGCTGTACTCAATGCAGACCCCGCCCTGCTGCCGTATCCACTCAGGGTCAAAGATTAAGGTGCCGTGCTGCCCTTCCCGATACGGCAGAAAAGCGATGGGCAAACCGTCGTGGCGAACCATGGTGCCCGACATCAGCACCACCAGCGCACTGCGCTTCACCAAGGGGGCCAACGCGGCCGCCCAGGTGCTGGCCTCGGCGGCGTGATGCGGTTCGTCCAAGACGAGGATGACCCGATGATCCTGGCAGTAACGCTCAAAGCTTTTGGCGTTCTTCAGCAGGGCCTGATAGGTGGAGACGAACCCCGCGCCCACGCCTGGGCGATCGCCGACCTCCAAGTTACGCTTCAGTAGATGCCGATACATGGCATCCCGAAAAGAATCTTGCCCCTGGGACTGCAACGAGGATCGGGGCGTTAGCCAGACGACGCGATCGGCGATGGTCGGAATCAACGTCGACGCCAAAATGACCGGGAAGGCGCTCTTGCCACCCCCCGGCGTAATGGATGCGTTAATTTGACGTACCTTGAGTTCGCCCTGCGCGATGGCACGGCAGACGTCAAGGCACTCTGATTGGTGCGATCGCCAAGCCATATTTCTTTGGTTAAAAAGCTGAATCGATCATACTCTTGAGAGTGTCCCACAGATGTTTTCTGTCCTATGCGCCTTCAAACATTCATACATGGTTTAGTGGAGGGGGTGATCGCCCCGGCCAATGGAATCAGCCCCGGCTTCGCTCATCAATTTCAACAAGTGATGACAGCGTATCTGAGTGAATACTCCGTTTGGGGGCATCGCACTCCGGACCCTAGAGCCGAGGCCAAGTGGACTCTAAAATATGCTTCCGATGGAGTCCCTGGCCTTTACGAGCAAGCCACGCCTGAAACTCGCTTAACAAAGCTGCTCTATTTGCGGGAATCGTTATTTGAACCGGTTTCGCTTCAGAAGATCGGGCTAATGTTTCCCGGAGATTTAGATATCACTTATGAGGAGATCGGAGCCCTGAGGGAAGAGATCACGATAGAGGGCGTCAAAGACTGCCTCGTCGCCGAACTGTTGGATGAGTACCTCGATGATGTCGAATGGGACTTCGAAAACCCAGCCGTCGTAGCTGAGCTCCGAGGATTCCGGGTGATGTTTCAGTTAGCAGAAGACGGGGAGGGCTGGACATTCATGCCCCTGGATGCCGTGTTCGCCTCCCCAGAGGAGGTTCACGAAGAGATCGCAGAGGTTGAGGGGCACGGCGACGATGCCTACTTTCTGCAGGCCGTAGACTACTGGCCGAAAAGAGTTCTGGCTCTAGACTTTTCGTTTCTCTATTACGTCTTTCTTGAGGCGGCGTTTTATGGGTACGGCGCGGTCGAGCCTCAACCGACAGTCACCATGGCGCACTAAAAAGTCTTGTACTAATTGCCAGATCAAAACACCTGTACTACTATTTCGGGTAGTCGGGGTATTTGCCCTGCGTCACAATTTGGGTATTTTTATGCGTCGAAGATTTTCATGGGGTGGTTTGCTGGTAGTTCTTGGGTTTGGCCTGTTAGGGGCGTCTTGCTCTGACCCTGCTTCAATCTCTGATGCGCCTGATGCCACGGTTTCTGAAGAGGAGATCACAGCGGCAGCGCCAGAAGGGGCCGTTTTCTCGATTCCAGACAAGCCGATAGTTTATGCAAGCGAGGTGCCAGAGCTGGCCGGGCTGCCCAGCCCTCCTGGATGCCCTTTAGATGAATGGGTGATTTCGATGCGTTTTCACCCGTCAAACGACGAGCTTAAAGAAGGAGAGCGGAAACCGTATTATTTAACGACGATTTACTCAGGAGGCCCTCCAGAATTGACGACAACCCTGTCAATCAAAAACCAAGATGGGGTTGCCAAAGCAGCTATCGCGACGGCAGATCGAGATGGGGGAGGGCTAGATCAAACATTCCTCAGTCATGTTGCCGCCCCGGCGGAAGTCAAAGAATGTGGAGCCACAGGCGAACAGATCTTACAAAAATTGATTGATGGAACGGCAATGTCGAACGAGGAGATCGAGGAGGCAGGGTCAATTCCCCCTTCTCAATAAGGCCCAGTCGGGCCAGATGTTTCCTGTAGAGACTCCCTGGCGGCGGGCATAGTTGATGCAGTTCCAGGTACCGCCGCTAGGATCATCGTTCCAAAGCGCGACGAGTAGCCCACTGGGCCGAATGTAATCGACCATCCACTCGTTGCGCTTTTGCATTTTCCAGAATGCTTATTGATGACAATCCCAAGTACGTTCAGTGTTGTTTCTGTAGGCACTTTGACCCTGAAGAACTTTCCTGTAAAGCTTTTGACGAAATCCCTGAAGACATCGTGTCGGGAAAAGCAGATCACTCGCAACCCTATCCTGGGGACAATGGAGTCCAGTTTGAGCCGCGTACGCCCGATCAGAACTGAATCGGTATGAGCTCAGATCTGCCACCTAGCCTCGAAGCCTGTTCTCGACGTGGGTAAGAAGCAATCCGGCCAGAAACGAGCACTGGTACTGATTCCTGGTAGAATCGGTCGGTAATCAATGACTTCGCTGCGGCAGATCTCTCGTTTCAAGTTGATCTTGCCACGGCTTCGAGAATTAGAACGATAATCATGAGCGTATCTCCCCCAACCTTGGATCTGGAGGAGGCTAGAGGGCACATACAGCCTGATGCGGCCCTAGCGAAAGACAACGATCGCAAAGAGCCGCTATTCCTCTGGGACGACCGAAGGCAAAAGCTTCGACAAATTACCGACCAGGACTTAAGGAAGTTGTGCTTTCCTGACTGGCGACCCCCGATGAATCCTCCCGTGCGTGAGGGCCAACCGGTGGTGCTTAGCTATGGCCTCGGAGCAGACAGCACCGCCCTGCTGCTGAAATATCTTACCGAGACAGATGAGGAGCGAGGGTTCCCCCTGGAGAACCTGATCGTCATCACCGCCCTGGTGGGCCGCGAGTGGGATGAAACCATCGAGAAGGTGGATCGCTTCATCATCCCCCTGCTACGGCAACACAACATTCTGACCATCCAGACGGGGCGCATGTCCGACTCGTCGCCCGATGGCTGGATCATCTACGAGTGCAGCCGTCAGCCCCGTCGCATCTACCAAGACGTAGCCCAGCGCCTCGGCTGGACCCTCGATCGTAATTTGCTGTACAGCGGCACCGTCCCCCAGCGCCGGAAGGATGGTCGCCTTTGTACCCTGCGATTCAAGGGTGAGGTGATTGACGCGATCGTCCGTCACCTGTTTGGAATCTCGACCCGCACCGTTTACCAGCGCGAGATTGGCTACAACGCTGACGAGGTTAATCGGGCTCAGCGCTGCGAAGGATATAGTTCCAAGGACGGTGTGAGTCCTTCGTATCATGTTGGCTACAACGCTGACGAAGAGCGCCGAGCCAAGACCGACAAGTCGCTAGGGCAGGGGTACCGTTACGAAATTGGCTATAACGCCGACGAGGTAAGACGGATTGATGAATCTGTCTCTACTTGGCGCAGGCAGGTGTTTGTATTTCCCCTGATCACCAAGTACAAAATGGGGCGCGAAGCGGTGGAGACGTTCAATATTGTCACCATCATGCGGCTCTATCCCGGCACTACTCCGGAAGCAGCCCGTATTCGCAAGTCCAGTTGTTCGTACTGCCCATTTAGCTGCTCCAGCGGGGGGCGAGATCTCCTACTCTTCTCCTACTGGGCACAGCCCTTTGAGGGTGCTTATGCAGCGCTCATTGAAATGAATGCCCTCGCCCTCAACTGGACACAATTCCTCTACAGCAAAAAGTTTACGGTGCTAGAGCTGATTCATAAAGATGGCAACAGGGCAGCGCTTGAATTGTTTGATGCCCTGATTGACAGTATTGATGGCTGGGCCGTTTATGCCGTGCGTCGCATCTGGAAGCTTAATGTCAGCAGCCCCGTTCGCCAAACCGAGGTGCTTTATCGAGGCGATCGCCGGCAATGCCTGCGACAGCTGCAGCGGATTGGACGGGGGGTCGGCAAAGATCCCGAATTCGTTGCCTCCTCCTGGCGTGTGTTCACGATTGACCGCCAAAAAGATGTGCGGCCCAGCGTCGAAGAAACGTTCGTCGTGGCTCCGCTGTTTGCCAAAGAGAAGCAGGGCCGCATCACAAAGGACGCATTCGCCCAACAGTGGCGCGGCATCCATGGCCAGTTCCCGATCAACCCCTTAGCCAAGTAAACCTCTCATGCCTAAACCACCCCAAGAACGCTATCCCACCCACCTGTTCCCCGAGATTGACGCTGATGATGAGTATCAATTCGCGGCCACCGCTGGGCAGCAGGCGGGCCGTCCCTACTGGATGATCAATTTGAATGTTCAAGGCATCCGCCGACTGTTCGCCGACTTTTTGGATCGCGCCGAGCATGACCCGCGATCGCTCACGCAGCGATCGCTCAACCCCAGTCGGGCGCGTAAATTAAAGCGCTACATTCTCGATGAAACCCTGCCGGGCAATGGCTTCTATATCTTGCCGCCCCTGGTGGTCTCTGTGGATGCTGAAGAGTATGCCTTTGACGAGGTCGCCGACGGCATGGGTCACCTCACCTTGCCGTCGGATGCCCAATTCTGGCTGGGGGACGGCCAGCACCGGGCGGCGGGGCTGCTCATGGCCTATTTAGAGGCCCCGGCGCTGCTGCAGCAAGAGACTGTCGGCGTCATGCTATTGCCCGACGGCGGCAACCAGATCCGCAACCGCATCTTTCTCGATATCAACGCCAACCCCAGCAAGCCGAGCAAGTCTCTGGCGGTGCTGTTCAACGATCGCGACCCGATGGCGGCGGTCACGCGCACCCTGATCGCCACGGGCTGGATTGAGCGCTTTACAAATCTGGAGCGCACCACCTTACCCAAGCAGAGCCCCGACCTGTTCACCCTTAATGGCTGGCGTGACGCCAACTACGCGCTACTGGTCAACTGCCCCGAAGCCGAGTGGGGCGATGTTGCCGGTCGGTTTTGGGCGGCGATCGCCCAAGCAATTCCGCAATGGAAGCAGGTAGCACGAGCTGGTGACAAGCCGATCAATACTCAGCGCCTGCGACAAGAGACGATTTGCTTCCACAGCATTACGCTGGCAGCCTTGGGCCTACTCGGCCAGAGGTTGATGTCCGATCAGCGATCGCTTACGACATTGAAAGGGCTGAAAGGTGTAGACTGGCGGCGGAACAATCCCGATTGGGAGGGCCTGTTTTTAATTGAGGGCCGCATCGTCAAAAATCGTCAAACCACAGAGCGATTGGCTGATTACCTATACTCTAAGTTTGTCAGCGGCTAACAGGACTCCGACGAACTTATTCCTCCCAAATAATGCCTTGATCAAAGGCGTCGGGATCCTCCAGGATGCCGCGGCGATCGTCTGTCGTCGCGGCTTTGATATTTTTATTGTCCTTGGCGAGTTCGTTGTGCCACTTTTCGTAGGGGGCCAGTCCGCCATCCGAGAGCCACCGAGGATCGCAGCCAAACGTCTGATTGGTTTCGATGCTCGGTGGCTCAGTCTTTTTTGCCCCCTTGGGGCGCTTTATGACGCGCACTTCAACCAGGTGTGCATACAACGGCGAACCAGAACCTTCCCAGAGATCGCCGATCACCTTTACCCGTTCACCACAGAGATCACTGTTGCGCCCTCGATACTCATAGAGGACGCCAACCTGCACGGAGGGAATCTCCGGTCGTGGCGGAAAGGTGACGGGAACTTTTTTTTTGGCCATAGCTAAAACGGAATTGCGTCGAAGAGGTCGGATCGGATGTCCATTAGCAACTTGCCTAGCTTGTCCTGGCCCTCAATGCCCGCGCATCGAGGACAGATGCAGTTGCCCCACTCGTTGTCGTGCCAATTATTGGTTTCGACAATCGGCGGCCACTGCCTAGGGGGACAACCGACGGGGATCGTGTCTAGTAACTGATAGGCTTCGGGGGTGCCGGGGCGAAACTTTTGTCTTAGAGCATACTCCATCACGGCTTCTTTGATGGTTTCCCAATCAGGCCGCAGTTGCAGTTTGCGACCCTCTCGTTTGGCTCCATTGGGGCCGAACGGGGGTAAGGCCGCGATGCGTCGCCGGGTTGTGATATCCCTCTTGTCCACCTTCATCGCCTGATAGAAATTTTCGACTGTCCAAAATTCGATCCTTTGATAAACGATCGGACGGGAGAGTCGCTTGCCGTTAGAAAACCAGTTGTCGATATACTTCATAGTTAATGTGCAGGAGCTTAAAATATGGTCATCCAGGATCATCAAACGCTGACCGCAATTCAGCGAGAGGCCAGGCGCTTGGGCTATAGACCTGAAGATGCACTTTGGGCGGTCGTAGCACTGACAAGGCAAGATCGGGTGCCCGACATTGCTGCTGGTGCAGAGGAAGTCCGGTATTGGATGCGATCTGTAGTCCCCCGCGTGCCTTGGCCGCCGGCAAAGGAGTTGATCGAGCAGAATGTAGCTCTCCGAGAGAATCAATCCCAAAAAATCGCGGCAGAATTGAATGATTTAATAGGACAATTTGGGGCGATTAAAATTCCCCTCGACGAGTGGCGATCTGGCATTGACAGAGCAAAAGTGGCATTTGAAGAAGCCTTGGCTTCTATGCCGCCGATCAGACCAGTTATCCCGCCGATTAAACCGAAGCCTCATGATGCTTATCCCGTATCCTGCCAGGGCTGTCACTACTGGCAAGGAAGTCCGTTTCTGCCTTGTGCCGTACATCCCACGGGCTGCCCCGATGGCGTGAATGGCTGCCCCGACTTTTGCGCTTCAAAACAGAGCTAGTTGAGATTGAGGTAAATACCGTCGAGTACCTGAAATGCTCGACGGTATTTTTAATGACTGGGTGGGGTCTTCAATGTCAGGATTTGGCATGGGGGGGATGCGCGTCTCCATGCGCCCGTCGTAGGCCTGGTAGGCTAATGTGACCAAAGGGCCGGATCGGGCGATCAGTGAACCGCTCCGCGTCCAGCGATCGCCATCCCAGCCGACCCCCCATCGAGTAATGGGTTTGGCCAATGCCCGCCGCAGACTTGGCGAGTCGTCGTAGATCAAGCTGATGCCAATGGTCGCCGCAATCTCTAGGCAACTGTCCTGGGTGCTGGCGGGCAGCCAAAGGACAGGCGTGTTGATCATCTCCTCAAACTCAATGATGCACAGGTCTAGCCACAGATCACTGCGTTTGAACTTCTCCACCAGCCACACCGGCAAGTAATTTTTCCAGCCGCGTTGCCGCCGGCGATCGTCAGTGAACAGCATGGCTGGAGACCACATAGTCGCCGTGCAGATATTGCCTCAGTTCGGCGGGCATGTCTTCTTGAAACACTGTCATGAAAGCGCTCAAAGCATCGAGCCCCATCCCCATTTCGTAGAGGAGGCCCATCATGTTGGAATTTGACATGGTTCTTAAATTCTTGTTTGAGCCTGCGGAATGAAGAGAGTGCAGGCGTTATCTGAGCAATTATCTCAGGGCAAACAGCCCAAAAACGTTTTGCATCGGTAGAATGACGGAAAGCTTCTGTGTTGAAAAATGTATAGGAGAAACGCCGCCAGTGTCTGGGCCTCGACTCCCGAGGTTGCCAGACTGTACAAGTGGTCCTTGCATTCCTTGTCCAGCGACCCCAGCATTCCTCATCAAGATTGCTACCTCCCACTGCTGCTGAACCACACCACGATCAGCGCCCCCAAAACCCTATACATGGAGGGCACCTATCAGTTGGGTGTGCGGCGCTTCAAGACTCTGACTAGCGATGCCGAACCCAGGTTAATCCAGGCGTTTACAATCATGCTGCCGATGATTGGGCGCAGAATCTTGGATCGGGTGGAGTTCCATGACAACACTCGCATGCGCCTGTTCTACGCCAGTTTGGACGTCGAAGATTACCTGGAAGACTATGCCCGTTACACACAAGACTGTCTGGCCAACGGCCTAGAGCCAGAGCCCATCCCAGAAGAAGATCGACGGACTATCTGGACTCTCAGCAACTGCCTGCCGTTCGCATACTTTCCAGATAGTGGCAGCCTGGAAAGTATGCGAACGGTTTTGGAATCGCTCTACGCCAATTCCTGAACGCGCTACGATTAGGCGTGGCTTTCAAGGCAAATATCATGCACCCTGCCGGCACGTTACGGGTAGAAGACGCTCTCGATCACTTCAGTATTCACGACTGGCATGGAGCCATCACCGGCGTCGGTGGCGACTGCGCCCCACTCTGTCGAGAATTGTTCAAGCTGCTACCCCCGCAACAGCAGGAAGCATTATTGTTGGATCTGGCCCAAATTGCGAAGTCCAACGCGATTTCCGAGGCTTCGCTATAGGAGGAAAGTTATATGCGCCATGCCTTAGCAATGTACCGGGGAGGTTTTGTTGTTGATGCCCAGGACTGTGACTATGATTCGGCTCGGCTTTTAGGGCTGACTTGTCCCTTTTGCAAAGAAGCAGTCTATGTCCGAGCCGGAACTAGCTATGTTCGTCCGGCTAAGCAAGTGTCGCGTGGAGGGAATATCGTTGATCAAGAAGCGAAGTTAGTTGAGTCGCCTCAAACCTTTTGTCATTACGAAGGCAAGGGCCAAGAGTGTGAATACAGAAGCACAACTACGGTTGGGCAACAAGATATCGAAAGGCTGGAAATTGAGGCTCGTAATCAAAGACTTGACCTTTACAACCAGCATCTGTGGTCAATGTACGCAGCGATCAGGCCCAAGGCCGACAAATTTGTTAGCGACGGCCGCAAAGCGTTCCGAGATCGCTACATCGAGAAGAAGGCTAGGTCTATCCAGGCTGACCTGAACGAAGATTTAGAGCCTTTCATGCAATCCATTGAGCAGCTTGTAAAGTCCGACTCTAGTGTCAAAGACAGTGGCCTCTTTTCCGAAGCTATGCTTACCGACGAGAATTTGGCGCGAGAAGCCGATCAAAAAAGGTATTTTTCTGCGGTAGACAAAGGTTTGCATCTCCTCATCTGCAAGGAAATCGTGGCCTTTCTCTCAACAAGGACGGGGCGTTATGCGCTAAAAAAAATGGTTGCTTATCAACTGGAACTTTACGCTGCAACATCCGCTTGCGAAATTGAGGCGGAGATGGGAGGGCGACCACACCCCCACAACATTGAGGCGATTCGATATATCAATCGCCAGGCCAGTGAAGAAGTTAAAGGGATGCCAGACGATCTCTTTAAGCAATGTCTTTTAGTGGCGATCGTCGGCACGAGATGGGTGGAGCAGATTCGAGACCGGCTGTCACCGCCTGATCGCTAGTTTGCTTATAAATCGCCGATCTTCTCGGGCGGCACATTGTGCTCAACGAGAAAGGTCTTGAGGTTAGCCTTCATCTCGTCCGGGCAGAGCAGCGCTGCGTCCGCCCAGGTGGGAGGGCGACCGTAGGTCTGGGAAAACCACCACTGATAGAAGAGGCTGTCGCGGTTGTGGGGAAAGTCGTCGGCGTGAGCGGGGGCCGCACAAACCGGACAGCAATTAGGCGGCGGCCGTAGCATCCGGAATGGTGTGCCTTGGACAACGTACATTGGTTTGAGTCGTTACTTGGATGGAGTATAGCGCAGCGGTTCTTATAGGACGCTTTCAGTTTGTGAGGCTGTCTTCTTGGTGACCCATCCATCCCAATATGCGCGATCGCTAGCGGGATGCTTCTTAAAGCACTTCCCACAAATCGCCCAGTCAATCTCCAGTCCTTCGGAGACAATGCCTTCCAGGTTGTAAACGTCGGTCTGATGTCGATGGCTGATGAAATTAGCACAATGGTCACAGCGCAAGGCGTCTTCTCGTCCTGGGGTGCGTCCTTCTGATGTCATGATGCTCGTTTCCCTCCAAGTTGAATTTTCCGTTGCTGTCGCCGTTGGCGTTCGGCCTCGGCCTCCCGGGCGTAACGTTCGTTGCGAAGGCCCACGATGCCATAGCGAGTCCCAAGATCGCTAATGTCGACGAGCTGGTCTGGGTGACGCACAAAAATGCCGGTATCTTTGGCGGTATCGACTTCTAGGCCGATCGTCGTTTTGGCCCAGGTCACAAGCAGTTCAATTTGCTCCGGCGTAAAGCGATCGCCTACCTTGTTGGGCTTGATCCAACCGCCAGCGTGAGAAGTCTGGTAGCGCAGAAACCGCCAATGACGGAACGCGGGCGCATCGTTTGCGGCAGTGAAAGAGGAGGATTGGCGAACCATCATATTGTGATCAACTAAACCGTGGGGCGGGAGAAAGAGAAATTCGCTGTCTTCAGTCTTGGCGTCGTGGTAGGAGATCAGGGTGTGCCCACAGCGGCAGATGTCGTTAACGCGATCTCGGATGAGTCGCCTGCGGCTCCCTTCTGAATGAGCACTGCGAGGTTCGCGGTTAAGCCGGTCGCGCTTGTAGAGCGTATCCATCCACATCGCAACTTGCCAGGGCAGTTGATAGTCCGGGCGCAGAAACGATAGCCCGATGAAGTACCGGCCATCAGGGTCTTCATTAAGTTCGTGAAATCTGATGATCATCGGTCTGAGGTTTTTTGTAATGAAGGTTGTGGCGGGCGATCGCCAACACCATTTCGTCGACCAACGGAGACACTACAAAAGGCTTACGCACCAGCCACAGGGTCAAGCTTTGAGGGGGTTGGTAGTAAAGATAAAAGGATTCGTGACCAGACTCCGGGTCAAAGGAGGGCTTCACCCAAAAGCGAAAACCGTTTACTTTGCGGGTGGCGGGGCCATACGCTTGAGGCGATTCCCGTGAAACCCAATGCTGGATTGGAAAGATGTTTTGTCGAACAGCGTGAGCGTTATTGATCGTCACTCTGTCTGGTCCTCACACTTTCTCTCAACAGGCGGAGATGCTCGCGATCTGCGGGGGTCCAGTCTTCGTCGAGGGCCTCCAGCATTTTTAATAGACCCTCGATGCCCACAAAGGTGTGCAGTGTTTCCAGCAGGGCCTCTGCTTCTAGGTCGTTCATGTTTTAGAGCAATAACTAGCCCCGAGTCTACCACGTAGACTCGGGGCGTTGCGTTTATAGTGGAGCCGACGGGAGTTGAACCCGTGTCCGGTGTGAGTCTGGCTATTCGATCTTCCACAGGCTTGGACTGCTAACCCGGTCGGGGCCACTTAACTGGTGGCGCAGGGGGTCCTGATTGTCTTAGCCCAGCATCCTTCAGGGGAAGATACTGGGGGCATCCGCTGGGGGGTTGTCAATCGCGGTTAGCGGAGTCATGCGATCGACCGCTCAAAACCTGGTGGGTTAGGCTGCGACGGGCGCGGCCTTACGAGCGAAAGGTACGATGTTGTTCGCAGTTGCAAACGGTTGAGCCTGGATTTACGAGGGTGGACTCGCCCTCGGCCTGCACGAATAACTTTCGTCATTCCGTCGAAACCGTTACGGCCCCGTGATGGCGATATGATAGCACCGAACCTCTCAAAAACAGACACATGGCTGATATTCAGATTTCGACGATTGTCACCTCGAAGCAACTAGATCCTCGTGTGGAACTGCGTTGGGGCAGCGAGTCCGGTTACTTCACGCCTCAGGAAGCCCGAGCCCACGCTTTGGCAATCCTGCAAGCCAGTATCTCGATCGCCAATCGATGCGGCGATCGTTCGATTGGCGATCGATAACCTCGGCATGTCCCGTGAAGAAGCTGGGGGACTCCTACAAATTATTCGCGAGCGCTTTCAGTCTGGCGACATTCCGTCCTGCACCCTGAACATGGGAGAGGAGCATATTCGCCCTGACACGGCTCGGGAGCATGCCCTGTTTTTTCTGATCAATGCCTACGGCGTCGAGGTGGAGGCGATACTGGCGAAGTTCTTTGCGGTTGATTTGAACTTAGAAGCGGCTCAGGTGAGCGCCATTCTTGAGGATTTGCGGGCAGCGAGGGGGGTGGCTTCGATGTTCCCTAATCAGGATTAAAAAGTTTTTGTTTTTGAACCCCTTTCATGGTGGGGCTTTCAGAGGAAAAACACAAACCAGAGTGTTTATTGCCGTCCCTCGGCAGCGTGTCTTGCGTCTTCAGCCTGACTGGCCTCGCGCATTGACTCGCATAAGTCCTTCAGTCGATAGTAGCGATCGCGATCCACCATCACACCGCCACCACCCCGATTAGAGGAGACTTCGTATTCTGCCCCCATCGTCAACTTGACGGCGGCCTCCAAAATGGGCAGAAGGGCTTCGGCTCGGGCTTTCCAGAGTTGGCCTTCTTCGGGGGTCATGATAGGTCAATCCAAACTTTGTACTGGGGCTTTCTGGGGAATTTACGTTTTTTCAACCGTCCTTCAGTAAAGGCTTTCTCATATTTCCGAGTAGTGGCTATTCTGGCCTCTGTCTGGCCGTGATGATAGGCGTTCAGCAGGCTCTGTAGCAGGTCGTATCGGGAGTCGGAATCTAGCTGCCCCAAGGAGCGAATCAGGCGATCGTCATAGCCGACTTCGAATCCCTCTTCACCGCCAGCATGCTTCACCTTGAGGCGATATTGCCCAAACTTAGGCTTCGTCACCAGAAAGTAGTGGGACAGGCAGTTTACGGCCCTGATTGTCTTGCCGTCGCCGGGCAAGATGCGCCCCGGTTCGTCAAAGATTACTGTTTCGTCAGCGTCAACAGTGGGCGATCGCCACTCGCGATTTTTGTAGGAGGAGTTCGCCGGGTCGGTGACCGACGGGGGATATTCAAATTCCGTCATGAGTTTCAGCTCCATTAAGCATTAATGCAATATCGGGGACGTGGAGAAAGGCATTCTGGTGCTCTTCGTCATCGGGGTTGGGCATCCAGCAAAAGTTATCAACCTCGTAGGTGAAGCAATCATCTCTGTTTGCCGCTCTACTTTTGGGGGTTGTCGTGTTGCAATCTTCCTCGCCAAACGACATTGAGAAGTTGATGGCTTTGTGCTTGTGAGTGACCCTTAAAAACGTCCCTAAGTGGTCTGAGGGAACGCTCTCAACATCGGCAAAGTTAAACGAAGACCAGTAAACGTCCTTGGGTAAGCGCCCTCTCTCCGTAAAGCGTTTCTGAACCACCAGCGGCACATCTTGTCCAAGGCGATCACACCATAGCTGAGACATGCGGGCTTGGGAGATATATTCCCTCCCCATTCCTGATGCTCTGACGCATCGCCAATAGTAAAACTGGCAGTGCAGTAGCCCTTCTGGATCAACGCGCAGGTTGGTGGTGCGAATGTAGCCGACCTGGGGCGGCAGTTTGTGATGAATCAGGTTGCCAAACTCGTGGCGATAGTGTTTGAGTGCTGACCGCGCCTCAGCGACTGGCACCGGAGGGCAGGGCAGCGCGACGAAGAACCAGTGCTTGCCGCCCATCTCTTTGGATTGGCACCAGGCCCGATGAGAGATCGCGCTATCACGCTGAGCTTTGGCCCGGCGGCACAGAGGACAGGCCCGAACTCGGCAGTATTTGTCGTTCGCTAAATGCCGGTAGCCGTTGCTGAAAGTAATTACTTTGAGGCGATCGCTGCACTGTTCGATACGGTCAGCCCAGTCGGCGTTGTGGGGCCGAACCAGAGCAGCGGCAACGTCGGCCTTCTGTTTCAGATAGGCCTCTAGCCGAAAGCGACTCGGCAAGGTGTCTGTCGACTGAATACAGCTTTGGAAATCAAGCATGGGCTAACTGTGCTGCGCATTGTAACTAGCCAATCGCCCAGCCAGGAATGCTTCGTAGCGTGGCTGTCTCTTCTCTTGGTGGATACGGATAATGGTTCTCAGGTCGGCGGCGGACGGCATGACTTTTCGCAAACAATCCGCGTCCCAAAGCTCTGGCTTGCCGGGGGCTGAGTAAGAGATCCAGGTGAACGTCGTGTTGCTATAACGTCGGCGATCGCGATACCAAAAATTGAACCCATCCAGTGTTCGGTTTGGTGGGACGGTACTGTCAGCGCCCAAGTCGTAGCTGAGCAACGGCTCTTTGTCTTGGAAAGCCCAGAGATCCCAAAAGATAGGCGTGTGGCTTTCTTCGGCCATGCAGGTCGGGCAGATCAGGTAGTGACTGGCCCAGACAAGCCCTGGCTGAAGGATCCCCTCTAGGGAGGAGCAGGAGGATAGCTTGACTTGTTGGTGACAGTGGTGGCAATGAACGATGGGGTCGTTTGATTGTTCGGCTTGCGTCATGAGAGGTTCAGTTATTGATCAGTGTTAGCTGGGCCGTGGGCGTCCAGTCGGGCTCCGGCAGGCGCTCCAGATAGATCCATTTCTCGCCGTCCTGGGTCTCTCCCCACTGCTCCATTCCCGCCGCTTTATACACGGTGCCTTCATGCCCTTGGTCTTTCTGGGCATAGGAAATCAGCAGACGCAGGTGATAGGGTTCACTGAGGTCGCGGGGTGGATGGTGCAGTAGCCAGTCGCGCTGGATGACCTTGAACAATTTTCGCAGAGCGCAGCTGCCGACGGCGAAAGTATGGGTGCGACTTCGAAATGTGCTTAGGTGACTTAATAGTACAGGAGATCTACTGGTATTGGGCTTTCAGTCCGATGCTGCGAGCCCAATCCGATCTGATCTGAAAGAACGGGTCGGCCACGAATTCATGTCGGAAGCAGCGATGGCCGATGAATCGGCAAGTTACCAACTTCTGTTGGAAATCGAAGCCTTCAAACTCGTAGGCCCAGACTCCTCCCGGCTTTTTGATGATGGCTCCAGGGGGGACGTCAGACGCTTCGTGGATAGGGACAGGAAGCCAGTAGCCATCGCTTGAGCCGCTGTAATATGCTTGCTTGTTCCATACCGCCACTTCCCCAACCGAGACGATCTGTTTGGGGAGATGAGGCTGGCGATCTTCCTCTTTGACGGCCACCTCTCGATGCTTGCGCTTCAGCCAGATACTGTCGTTGACGGCGCTGCCATTGATGGTTGCGATGTCAAAGTCGTTCCACAGGAAACCATCTTCATCGCCAGAGTGGTGCCGGTCCTCGTCAACCAGAGCGAGTCTTATGTTCCCCGCTGTTCGATCAACGGTCTGAAGGACTCTGAATCGATCTTCCATGACCGCGTAATGATCGCCACTTCTCGTTGCCGTCCGCCAGCGAGGCGATCGACAAAGAGTCACAATGTCTCCTACTTGAACGTCGCGGTAGGAGCGCTCTGGCGGAACCTGGGCGAAGAGGTTTAGCGAAAGCTGAGTAGTCATTAGCCCGTGTATTCCCGTTGCAAAAGATGAGCCTCGCTAGCTTTCAGTAACGGCTCTGCCCCCTCATAAGAGGGCGGCACCACTAATTCGGCTGTCGTGGGGTCAAACGGCACCCAGCGCACCGAGATCGCACCGCGAGAGAGCCAGTCTCGTTCTACCGCTGCCGAGGAATATCCTTCGGCGCAGGTGGATCGAGTATCTTGCCAGTCGCCGTCAGGGCTGGACTTGTATTGGAGTTGGGTTAGATTCATTGTGGAAATCGGCGATAACGTTGGCAGAGTCGTGTGAAGAGGGGGCAGACGAACTTTATCGCGTGAGAAAAATCAGTCAGTGCCGTATTCAGAGGTTTTCTCCATCAGGAGCGCTCCATAGTAAGCCACGATAAGGGCTCCGTGAGGCAGGTATCTATATTCGTGAAGCCTCGACTCAGAAACCTTTCCGACACCCTCTACGATCAATGCAGTCAGGTTTTTGAGCACCTCGGCCCTCTGTCCTGCCGGCACTCGATAAATGGCTTGCATTAATCGAGCGGTTCCCCACGAAGGGGAGGCCCCTCCCTGTGGACCGTAGTCGGTTTCTAGGTCGATGTTGGGATTGATTGGATTCGGCATTGTAGACAAATTGCGCCGCATCATTGCCACTATCGAAGTCGATGGGTTCTCCGTACCAAAAGGCTGGTGACTATGAGGCGACCGGTTATTTTGCTTAGCTCTCGTAAAACGCTCGTCCCTGATAGGTTAAGCGAGACTCCAGTACCATATTCTCAGCTGCTGAGGCAGCATTATAAAGGGCCTTGAGGATTTGAAGTGTCATGCCGCCTTCTTCATTAGAGCTGAATTCAAGCTCTGCTCTGTCAACGACAGCTCGGCCCTTATATTCCGCTCTGTCTATTTTGCTTCCATCCGGCAGCATCATTTTGGGGATGTTTATCGTGACTTGAATGATCGCCACATCTGCTGCCTCAGGGAAAGGCAACACCTCAATATTGGTATCGGGTCTGTGATAGGCGCATTTTTTCAGGAAAGTGTTAATTCCTCCCTGAAAAGTAGAGAGTCCAGTGAGCATATCTATTCACCTCCAAAGATGTCTCCTATAGTACAGGGATTCTCGTAGCGTAGCGATCGCGGTTCACAAAGAACCTAGTTGCACTTTTGTTCGTATAGCCAACGGTTCCATTGATCCAGAAGATCGTAGAGTTCAGAATATGCGCTGCTGTTTCCACCCTCGCTGGATATTGCGTAGATCTGTTGAACCAAATCTGGTACTCCAGGAGAGGGAGGATGAAGCGATCTGAGGGCTAAACATGGCAGCCCACTGTCGTCTGAAGAAGGGATCTGTCTGTTGTTTGTGAAGTTAGCCCTAAAATGCATGATGCGCTGATCCGCTCCGTCTATACACAGGAGGATCTCAGCCGGACAATCAGAAAGAGCACCGACATCATGCTCGACCAAGTAAGCCAGTAATTCGGCCAGCGTCGGAAATTTTTCTGAAACTACCTGCGTGTCCAATACTTCTACTCGGGCAAAAAAACAAACCTCAGCCATGCTCACCTCCAAAGATGTCTCCTATAGTACAGGAATTCTCGTAGCGTAGCGATCGCGGTCTTTTTCAGCACGATATCGAGTTCAGCGCTGGTCCATGACCACGGAGCGACCTTACGTTTGTCGCGGGTGACCGCCGATCGCACCAGGGTGGTGGTATCGGCAGAGAGTGGCAATAAAAGGCGATCGCACTCTCGAAGCACCAGCCCCAGCGGAAGCCGCCCGGCTACGCCCATTAAGTGCAGACCGCCATACAAACCCGAGTCACGCAGAAGCGCGACACATAACTGCATTGTCTCAAAAAGCTGAACCAAATCGCGTTTTCGTCGAGTGCGACCAAGGTAACTCCATCCCCCAAAGCCGATCATGTCGTGCCGCTGGGCAAACTCCAGTATTCGCTCTAGGCACAGTGCGTACTGCTGCGGCGTCTGCCCTTGCACCAAGAACATCAGCTGTCGCGGCTCTAGGTGCCGGCGCTGCTTTGCCAGGTAACGAGCATTCTCGATGGTGACCTGCACCCGATGGGCGGCGGCCCGCGGGGGCGTGTCTGGCCCGATCAGCCAGTCGTAACTACAGATGATGTCAGCCTGCCAGGGTTCACGGTAGTTTGCGCCCAGATTGCGCCATTTTTCATTCCAGGCATCCTCACACCAGCGCTCAAAGGCCAGTTGTCGCTGCAAGGCCGATTCAGGGGTTAAGCGCTGGTCGTCTTGGTCGCTGAAAGCTCCACTGTCTAGCAACTTGCAAATTTGCGACGATGATATCAGGTGCCGCCCCTTGTACAGAGGCGAGAATTGGCGATCGCCCAGGATGACATCTGATTGCACATGCCCGGAGCCATCCGCTTCTTTGAAGTGAATGCGGGGGTGGGCGCAGTTGAGGAACAGGCGCACATCGGCGTCGCGCCTGCCGTACTCCACCACCACATTGTCCCCTTGCACCACCACTACCTGTTCAATAGGGATGCCGCGAACTTCAAATGCTGTGTAAAAATAGGCGGCTAGCGATCGCAGGTTAGTGTCAGAACCGAACGCATGCACGCACAAAACGAGGGTACTATAAGCGCCAAGTACGGCCTCTGAGTCAATTCGCTGGCCGTCGGCGTAAAACTCGTATCGCTGTAGTTCTTCTTGCCAGTTCATCATTGAGGTGTCTATGAATGAGCCGATGCAACTTACCCTGGAGCAACAGTTTGCCCTGCGATCCTTTGAGAGTCAGGTTGAAAAGATGAGCCGAGAGCAGGCCCAAGAGTTTTTGGTCAAGCTCTACGAACAAATGATGATGCGCGAGACAATGTATAAGGAATTTTTGAAGCATGAGTGGGGGATTGACAGTGCCTCGTAATGCCGATTTGCTGACAGGCTTGCGGAAGCGGTTTGGGGAACTCACCGCGATGGATTACTGGTTTCCGGTGCTGCAATCCCATGACGTCCCAGTTCCCAAGACAGTACTGATTCCCGCCGAGAACATCCCGCTCTACGCCTTTGAGGACTGCAAACTGCCTGCCCACCTGGACGAGCTAATCGCCAAGATCCAGTTGGCGGTGATTGAGGTCGGCGGACCACCCGCCTTTTTGCGGACGGGATACCACTCGGCCAAGCATCGGTTCGTAGACTCTTGCTATTTGCAAGAAGATTCCGCCGAAACCCTGGTGCAGCACATCTACAGCATCTTTGAGTATGGCGAGATGTCTGGGGAACTGATCGGTCCACCTCATGACCTGTGGGTGGTGCGGGAGTATTTGCCGATCGACAGTCAGTTCACCGCTTTTGACGGCCTGCCGATCGCCCGTGAGTTTCGGTTGTTCTGCGAAAAAGGTGTGCCTGTGCGATGGCAGCCTTACTGGCCAGAGAAAGCGATCGCAGACTGGGGTTATCACACGCCGGATTTGCCTGATAATTGGCGAGAGCTGCTGGCCCAGACCAATGCCCTTGTTCCAGAGGAATTGAAGGAGTTGATCCGACTGAGTCGTTATGCTTGTTCTCGCCCCGGCTTAGTGGAGCATGATTGGTCCATCGACTGGTTATGGGCGAGCGATCGGGGATGGGTTTGCATCGACATGGCGGAGGCCGATAAGTCTTACGTTTCCCCCGATGTCAGGCAAATTAACTGAGGTGGGGATCGGCGGCGTCCGCTAGAATTGCGGAGGTCTAATTGGCTAGCCTCTCTACGCTTCGACCTAAACTTTAGAGACTTACCATGCTGGAAACATTGGCGACAGAAACGGGCAAGATGGCCGCGTTCATCATTTTGCCGATCGCGGGAGCCGTCGGCGTCGAGTTGCTACGCATCGGCGGCACTCAGTTACTGGAATGGGCAAACCCCGCCATTCGTATTCTGAAGCGCAACTTTCGCACCCTTGATTACGCCCTGCGGTTCAGTAGTCCAGAACTCAGAACCAAGATCCTCAATAACCCCATCACGCCTTACGTGGTTGAGCTGCTGGAAGAGAAAGACAGCTCATTGACAGACGAACAGGTCAAAACAGCGGTGCGCTGGGCCGCCCGGAAGTTTGACTGGGAACTGCATAGCTATCTGTCTCCGGACCAGATGGATGAGCGGCAGGCGACACTGGCGCGAACCATCAGCGATCGCCTGGGTTCCAAGTTGCTCCAGCAGACTTCGGCAATGTAAAATTGCGGTATTCTATAGCCCCCTGCCCGCCCCAGCGATTTGCTGGGGCGGGTTTTGTTATAGCAGGCTCAGTTGCCCATCGGAGGAGGACGGGGGCGGGGTAGGGGGCGGCAGCGGGGAGATGGGAGGAGTTGCGGGGACAGGCACAATGTCGGTCAAGCTCATCTGCCCGTCATCGTCCGGGTTGGGCCGAGAGAGAAATTTGCAACCAGCGATCGCCACGGTGGCTTTACCCCCTTCAACCTCCGGGTCGTTCACCATCACCATCGTCTGAGCGCCCATGCGCACGGTAACCTGCCGGCCATCAGGCAACTCAATCCAGTCGCCCTCGTTCAGCAGGTAGCCAGTTGAGATGGGGCCACCGGGGATGAGTTTCTTCTGAGGCGTCAGATAGTTCGGCATGGGAGAGGATCCAGCGCAATGCCTAAATCTTAGCCGATGTTGGGATGCTGTTTGATTTGGGCGGTCGCTTCGCCCCATCGCTCCATTTCTGCGACCTCTTTTTCGCTGATCTGATCCCATTCCTCGGAGAGAAAACGCTCTAGCGCCTGGAAGCTCTCAGGCGACAGACAGTTGGCGCGATCCGCATGAACCTTAAAGTAATTGCCCGGCAGTCGAACTCCTTGCTGACGAGTTTTCCAGACAGCGATTTTCAGCAGGCTGGCGTGCTGAGGCAGAAAAGCGAGACGGGGTACGTCGGGGACATGGATGTAGGTCGGGGGGTAAACGATTGATCCCCCAAAGTCGATGGTGATTTGACGACTGGCGTCTGCATCCAACACCATTTCCGAGTATTTGGTGTTGTGGTCCCTGCGAGCCAGTCGCGCCTGCATGTCCTCAACGACCGCTGCAGCGATTGCCGGCGTCTCGCAAACGTGGATGGGACACTTTTCGAAAAAGAGGTTGATGGTGGTGTTGGGGGCTAAGGTCATACGGCATCCACCCATACTTGATAACCACGTTCAGCCTCGTGACATTCGGTGACGCGGTAGCTTCCCTCAAACTGGCCTGAGATATGAAGGATGCTCCCAGGTTCAATTTCATCGACAGTGGTTTCGATAACCCCCAAGTTGTCGCCCGTGTTGGTGAATACCTCGGCCATCGTTTCTTGCGAGTCTGATTCTGATGGCAAATTTTGATTCAGCATTATCAGCAACCTCCAAGTTCAATCAAATTATCCAAATTAACAACGACTCCATCCTTCATGATCAGGCCGTGGGCGGGGCAAACAATTTCCCCGCAGGGCAGTGGGGGAATGCCGCGCAGTGGAAAGCCGGAATGGGGACAGCGATTGTTCCTTACTTTACAGCCCTTTAAGTCCAGCATTTCTTCCCGGTTCCAAAACCACAGAAAACGCTCTGCCAGGTCTGGCTGACGAACGGCTTTTTCAATCAACCAGTAGGTGGGAAACGGGGGCAGTTGTCGTAGCATGGTGCGGGGATGCCACGACAGCCAGTGATGGTTTTCGTCATAGGAGATGTATCCCGACTTGAGATGTCCGTCGCTCATCCAGCGCCGCACATCAGCCGGGTTCTCCGGGTCAAAGACCTGCCCCATTTGCCGAAATGCGGTGTCAGACCCTTCCACCTTTTTATGCTTATGGCGTGCAAAATTCTGCATCAGCATTTTGATCTGGGCTTCGGTCATGAACCGGAAATCCCAGATCAGGTGGGGATGTTCGATGTCTTGCTCATAGACCGGATTTTTGAACCGCAACGGCGCGTCAAACACCGGGAATAGTGGCGGCGTCCCGGCTTCCCCCAGCGCGTTGAAAGGGATGTGGGGCACCGAGTACGTCTTCCCGACACGAGGAGCATTGACCTTGGTAATTTTGGGCGGTTCTCGCTTCTTCTTAGACATGATTGGAAAAGTTGGAAATATCAAATAGGGCGGTCTGCTCCTGGAACAGATCTGGGTTGATGTGGCTACGCATCTTGCCGGACGCTAGCCCCTTCTCTTGGTAATAGTCCGAGAGCCACTGTTCGGCATGGGCGCGGGTGTTGTCAGCGGCCTGGTCAAGACCGGAGCCGTGGTTCATGCCGCCGCAGATGCAATCACAGTCGCCACCGGTCGCGTTGTAGCACTTGGCATCGCAGCGCCCAACGCAGC
>JGI12109J20283_10172359_pt1 | contig 23177 bp, 18 predicted proteins | sample ElkSlonscriptome_12_FD_20283 | JGI IMG/M metagenome (IMG submission 20283)
CCACCGAGGAGTCCTCGTTCAACGGCCAGCCGCTCACCGACGAGCAGATCCACAACAGCCCCGACGGCCTGTGGTTCGACCCCGACGGGCGGCTGTGGATCGAGACCGACGGCAGCGACGACGAGCCCTTCGGCAACAACATGATGCTGGCCGCCGACCCGGAGGCCATGGATCTCAAGCGCTTCCTGGTGGGTCCGGTGGGCTGTGAGGTCACCGGGGTGCATGCCACCCCGGATCAGCGCACCCTGTTCGCCAATATCCAACACCCCGAGGGCCACTGGCCCGACGGCGGCACTGCCCGGCCCCGCTCGGCCACCATGGTGATCACCAAGGACGACGGCGGCGTGATCGGCACCTGAGGCCGCGGCATGGCCCTGGGCTTCAGGCCAGCAGCCCGAAGCCCAGGCCCAGTAGCAAGGCCCCCAGCAGGGCAAACCCCAGGTAAGCCAGAAATACCGGCAGCCGCGCCAGCGCGTACACCGCGATGGCCGCCGGTATGGAGGTCACGCCCCCGGCCAGCAGGAAGGCCATGCCGGCGCCGGGCTGCATGCCCTGCTCCATGAGCCCCGCCACCAGCGGCAGCGCCGCATAGCCGTTCAGATAGGCGGGCACCCCCACCAGGGTGGCCAGCAATACCGGCCACCAGCCCGTGCCGCCCAGCACCCGCGCCACCGCCTCGGCGGGGATGTAGGCCAGCATCAGGCTCTCCAGCAGATAGGCCAGGGCCAGCCACTTGCCCAGGAACACGGTGGTGGACAGGGCGTTGCGGGCGAAGCTCTCGCGCCGCGCCGGCTCGGCCCAGAAGCGCCACACCGGCTTACCGGGCTTTCGCACCTTGCTCCCCCCGCAACCGCCGTTGCCCACCCCCTCGCGCAGCGGCTCGCTGAAATAACCGGCGCCCATCGACGCCGCCGTACCGAAGCCGCCTAGCAGGCCCAGCGCCACCGCCGCCGCGGTCTTGTAGAGAGCGAAGGTGGTGCCCAGGGTGCCCACCGTGAGCAGGAACATGGAAGGGTCCATGAGCGGCGAGGCCAGCCAGAAGGCCATCACCGGCGGCAACGGCACGCCCATGGCCAGCAGCGCGGCGATCAGCGGAATCACCCCGCAGGAGCAGAACGGCGACAGCGCCCCCATCAGCGCCGCCGAGACGATCATCAGCGCCGGCCGGCCGCTGAAGGCCCGGGCGATGAGGTTATCGGCGCCGCTGGCCCGGGCGTAGGCCGCCACCGCCACCGACAGCAGCAGAAACGGCGCCACCCCCAGCAGGCTCTGGCCGGTGAAGGCGAGGCTCGCCGGCACCTGCGCGGGGTCCAGCAGGGCAAGCCCCGCCAGCACGGCAAGTCCCGCCAGCAGTATCCGGTCGATGCCGCGCAGGGCACCACCGAGGGTGGGAGTGAGGGTCTGGATGGACATGGTTCCGGCTCCTTGTGACTTAATTTCTAGAAATATAGAAATAATGCTTGAAAAAAATTCGCCTCAGCCCGGGGACTCCTCGGCCAGCAACACATCGGCGTCGGCGCAACACTCGGCCAGCAGAAATCCCAGGGTCTCGCGCATCAGCGCGGTGTCGGCGCGGCACAGCAGCGTGGTGCCCTGGCGTTCCTGGTTCACCAGTCCCACCCGGATCAGCCGGTGCAGATGGTGGGACAGGGTGGACCGGGGCACGCCGGTGCGCTCGTGCAGGGTGCCCACCGCCAGCCCGGCGGGGCCGGCCCGCACCAGCGCCCGGTAGACGGTGAGCCGGGTGGGGTTGCCGAGGGCTTCCAGACGGGTGGCGGTGATGTTCAGGTCCATGCCGTCACTCTAGCGCGAGGCGGGATGATGAGCAACGGTATTTCTAGTTTTATCGTTATAGTCAATCCAGCACCTCGAACACATGCCCCAGCCGCTCGCTGTCCGGATAATGCGCCGAGCCCACCCAGCGCGCCCCGGGCGGCGCCTCGTCGAGAAACGGCGTCACCGCGAAACGCCGTTCCCGGTAGGGCAGGAAGCCCTCGGTCAACACCAGCAACCGGAACCCGGTGAGGCCGGTGCCGACGCTGATTCGCCCACAGGCGGGCATCAGCAGGCAACCACCCTCCACGGGCAGGGGCAGATCGAGCACTAACATGGATTCGGACACTCCTGCGGCGCGGGCCACGCGCCGGGCGACGAGGCTCGGGAATCCCGATAGTGTATATATATTCAGTATTTTTTAAAGGGTGCTGAATAGAATCGCCGCCAGAAATCCCAGCAGCGTCGCCAGCCCCACCAGCGCGCCGCTCTTCAGATACGCCTCCGGCAGCATGGTCTCGGCGATCATGGTGAGCATGGCGCCCGCCGCCAGCCCCTCGATGAGCGCGTGCCAGCCCGGTGCCGCCTCCACGAACAGGCGGTTGCCGGCGGCCGCGCCGAGCCCGGTGAACAGCATCAGCGAGGTCCACATGAGCAGGATCACACCCCAGCCCATGCCCCGCTCGCGCATCCCCACGGAGCTGGACAGGGCCTCCGGGTAGTTGGCCAGGAACAGCCCGGCCAGCAGCGACAGACCCACCTCGGCGTGGATCAGGCTCGCGCCGATCACCAGCGACTCCGGCACCCCGTCCAGGAAGATCCCCAGCCAGATGGCCAGCGGCGCGCCGCCGTGGCCGGCGCTGGCCAGTAGCTCGGTGAGGGTGGGGGCGGTGCCGCTGTGCAGATCCTGGAGCGACTGGCGCACCCAGGCATCGGCCCGGTTGGGTGCCAGATGATGGCGCCCGGCCAGGTACTCGTTGATCACCGGATCCTGGAGAAAATCCTCCACCCGCCGCTCCAGCGCCGGCACCGCGGGCAGCAGGGCCTCGAAATCACGCCGCGACAATCGCCAGAGCTGCACGTCGCGGGTGACCACGGCGCTGCGGGTATGGGGGGCGTTGGTGACGAAGGACAGCCCGCCGAGGGCGGCGTGCTCGCCCACCGTCTCCGCCGGCCCGCCGGTCTCGCCGACGCCGATCAGGGTCACCTCGCCGGATTCCAGCAGATACAGGGCATCGGCCGGATCGCCCTGCTGGAACAGCACCTCGCCGTGGCGATGGCGGGCGGGGCTGAGATGGCGGGACAGCAGTTGCAGATCGCTATCCGACAGGCCCTGGAACAGGGGCAGCCGGGCGATCCGCGACAGTTCCGCCACCGATGCCCCACCGGAGCGGGCGTCGGGCTCCAGTACCGGTAACCGACGCTCGGTGGCGAGACTTTCCAGGGCGCGGGCCAACCAGGCATCCACCGACTCCGCGGACAAACCGTGGCGGGTTTGCAGGTAGGTGCGGGTGCCGGGGGTCTGGAGATAATCCCACAGACTCTCGCCCAGCACCGGCAACTCGGGCAGCAACCCTGCCAGCCGCTCCCGGGACAGCAGCCACAGCATCACCGGGGTGGCGGCGCGGGCCTCGGTGGTGTGGCTCGCGCCGCTGAGAAAGGCCAGCCCACCGAAGCCATCGCCCGGCCCCAGCCGGCGCAACTCGCCGTCCTCGTCCAGGATCACCTGGCCGCGGGTCAGCAGATACAGCCGCCCGGCCGGCTCGCCGGGGCGAAACAACACCTCCCCGGCGGCCAGCCGGCGCGGCTGCATGACCGCCGCCAGCAGCGCCAGCTCTCCCCGGGGCAGCTCCTCGAACACCGGCACCCGGCGGATATGGCCCAGCAACTGGCGAAGCCTTCGGCGGCGCTGGCGGTGCAGGTGCTGCCAGGTGGTGGAAGTCTTGCGAAGGAATCCTCCCTGACTGTTCACCAGATGGTTCAGACCGAGAAACAGCAGGCCCCCCAGCAGACAGCCCAGGCACAGCGCCAGCACCTCGCCGCTATCCAGCGCCGAGCCCACCAGATCGATGGTCAGCGCCGCCAGCAGGGCGCCGCCGCCGAACGCCATCAGCATCCCCACCACCCGCTCGCCGGGGCGCCAGGCCATGGCGGTGAGGGTGCCCAGCGGCAGCGAGCAGGCGCTGATCAGGCCCAGCAGAAAGGCCTCGGTGGTGGCGCCGTTCATGACCCCACCCGTGGGTACGCTACACTCAAAAGGTCGGTCCTCCTCCACGCCATCCGCCCTCCACAGTCAGGAAAGCGTCGCCGTGTATTACCCGGGTTTCCTCCAGTGTAGCCAGTCCACGACCACCCTCGGCACACCGAGGGTCTCCAGCACCACCCGCCAGGCCGCATCATGACGCCCCCGGACGAGCCCGGCGCCGCGCCCCGCTTGGTGGTGGCGGTACTCGGCAACAGCGCCGGCCTGGATACCCTGCAAGCCCTGCTGCGCCAGCTCCCGGCGGAGCCGCGCATAGCGCTGGTGGTGATGCGCCACCTGGATGCCGCGCAACTGGCGGCGCTGGCCCATGGCCTGGCGCCCGGCTCGCGGCTGCATTGCGACCAGATCGTCGACAGCGAGCCGCTGCGCGCCAACCGCCTGTACACCCCGCCACCGGACCGGCAGGCGGGTTTGGAGGCGGATCGGCTGCGCCTGCGCGAGGCCGGCGGTGGCGCGGTGGATGAGTTTCTGCAGGCGCTGGCCGAACACCAGCGCGGCCGGGCGGCGGTGCTGGTGCTGGGCGGCAGCGGCGGCGAGGGCATGGTGGGGCTTCGCGCCGTCAAGGCCCGGGATGGGCTGGTGCTGGCCCAGAGCCTGGCGCAGGCCGAGCGCCACGGCCTGCCCAGGGCGGCGCTGGACAGCGACGCGGTGGATATCGCCCTGCCGGTGGAGGAGATGCCGGCGGTGCTGGAGCGCTATGCCACGGCCCAGGGTATCGACACGCCGCCCCCGGCGGACGCGGCGGCGGAGGCCGCCTGGCAGCGCATCCTGCAACTGCTCCAGGCCCACCACGGGGTGGATTTCCAGCTCTACAAGCACGCCACTCTGCGCCGCCGCGTGGAGCGGCGCATGCACCTGTGGCGGCTGGCGAGTCTGGCCGATTATGCCGAGCGGCTGCGCGAGGATGCCAACGAGCCGGAGCAACTGGGCCAGGATCTGATGATCGGGGTGACCCGGTTTTTCCGGGATCCGGCGGTGTTCGAGGCACTGCGCCGCCAGGTGCTCGGCGAGTTGCTGTCGCGCACCGGCGGCGACACCCCGCTGCGGATCTGGGTGCCCGGCTGCGCCAGCGGCGAGGAGGCCTACAGCCTGGCGATGCTGCTGCTGGAGCAGATGGACCAGCAGGGCCGCAGCCTGCCGGTGAAGGTGTTCGCCTCGGATATCCACCACGGCGCCCTGGATCGGGCGCGCCGCGGCCAGTATCCCAGCGCCGGCCTGACGGAGCTGTCGGAGGCCCGCCGCCAGCGGTTTTTCCGGGATCTGGGCAACGGCCACCACGAGGTGGGCGAGGCGCTGCGCGAGCTGATGATCTTCGCCCGGCAGAACGTGATCACCGATCCGCCGTTCTACCAGATGGATCTGATCAGTTGCCGGAATCTGATGATTTATCTGCGCAGCGCCGTGCAGGACAAGCTGATCCGGCTGTTTCACTTCGCGCTGCGCCCGGGGGGCTATCTGCTGCTGGGCAACTCCGAGACGGTGGGCGATCAACAGCGCCTGTTCCGGGTCCTCAACCGCCAGGCCCGGCTCTACCAGCGCCTGGACAGCGCCCCGGCGGCGCCCACCAGCCTGCTGCTGTCCGGCGCCCGCAACGACACCCCGCGCCCGGAACCCGGTGGGCGCGAGCAGCACCGGCAACGCACCCGTTTGCTGGAACAGGCCCAGCGCTGGCTGCTGGACGAGTACGCCCCCGCCACCATCCTGGTGAGCCCGGAGCTGGAGTCGCTGTATTTCCACGGCGATGTGGAGCGCTTCCTGAGCCTTCCCCAGGGCCGACCCACCCTGAACCTGCTGGAGTTGCTGCCCGCCGGCCTGTTGCCCCAGGTGCGCGAGGCACTGCAACGCAGCCTCGCCCAACGGCGCCCGGTGGAACTGTCCCAGCTATCCCTGCCCCGGGGCATGGGCAAACTCCCGGTGCGGCTGCGAATCACCCCGCTGCGCAACGACGACGGCGGCGACGGGTTGCTGATCGTGTCGTTCCTGCAATCCCCGCTCAGCGTCACCACCCCCGCCGCCCCGGCACCCCTGGATGCACCGTTGATGCACGATCTGGAGCGGGAATTGAAATCCACCCGGGCGGATCTGCGGGGTCGGGTGGCGGAGATGGAAAGCGCCAACCAGGAATTGCAACTGGCCCACCAGGAGGCCATGTCGGCCAACGAGGAGTTGCAGTCGGTCAACGAGGAGCTGGAGACCTCCCGGGAGGAACTGCAATCCCTGAACAGCGAGTTGAGCGCGGTCAACCAGCAGTACCAGGGGCGTATCCAGCGCCTGGAGCAGACCGCTGACGAGTTGCTGGCGCTGCTGGCCAGCACCGAGCTGGCGATCCTGTTCCTGGACCGAGAACTGCGGATCCGCCGCTACACCCCGGCCTGCGCCCGGGTGTTGCCGCTGTTGCCCGGGGATATCCAGCGGCCCCTGGGGGAACTCAATCTGGGCTTCCTGGCGCCGGATCTGCTGAGCGATGCCACCCGGGTGCTGGCGGACCTGGAGAGCGTGGCGCGGGAGCTGGCGGGGCCGCAGGGGCGCTGTTTCCAGCGCCGGATCCTGCCCTACCGCAGCCAGGACGATCGCATCGACGGGGTGGTGGTGGTACTCCACGAGGTCACCGATCGGCATCACCGGGACCGACACGAGCGGCAGTTGCTGGGGCGCCTCACGGCGCTGGTGGACCGCCTCCCCCTGGGCCTTGGCGATTTCGACGACGAGCTTCACCCGCTGCGCCTGAATCCGGTGCTGGCCGGGCTGCTGGAACAGCAGTGTCCCGAACCTTCCCGGCCGCCGCTGGCCCAGCCCTGGTCCACGCCGCTGGCCCGGCAACTGGCGCCGCTGCTACGCCGGGTGCTGGCCGGGGAGGATGGGCTGGAGGCGCGCATTCAGCGCTGCGAGAGCCCCACCGAGGCGGGTCTGCTGCGGGACTGGCAGGTACATGGCTATCGCCTGGCGGCACCGCCGGGCGGGGTCGGGGTGATGGTCCAGGACATCACCTGGAGTCAGTACGCCCAGCGCTGTCTGGCGGTGGAACAGGCGGTGGCGCGGGTGTTGGGAGACGGGCGCGAGGTGGACGATACCCTTGCCGAACTGCTCGCCGAGATGACGCGCCTCACCGAGATCGCCATCGGCGAGTACTGGGAGCCGGACGGCGCGGGCGAGCAATTGCACTGCCGGTGTTTTCACCCGCGCCGACTGCCGGGCGCGGTGGGCGATCTCAAGCGCTACTTCGACGATGTGCCGCTGTCCACCGAGGACAGTCTGCTGGGGGCGGTGTGGCGCCGCCGCGAGCCGGTCTGGCTGGGCGATGTGAAGACCGACCGACGCTTCAGCCGGCTGGTCGAGGCCACCGAGCTGGGGCTGCGCACGGCGCTGGCCTTGCCGGTGCTGGCAGGCGAGCGCCCCCTCGGGGTGATCGCCCTCTACACCCGGGAGCGGCTACCCAGGATGGCACCGTTTCCGGGGATGTTGCTGCGGGTGGGGCGGGATGTCGGCCAGTTCCTGCAGCGCCACGCCGCCGAGCAGGCCGCCCGGGCTCGGGAGGCCCGGCTCGGCCGGCGTGGCGATGAACTGGCCCTGATGCTGGACAGCGCGCCGCTGGCGCTGTGTCTGCTGGATCGCCGGCAGCGACTGCTGCGGGCCAACGCGGCCTTCACGGCACTGCTGGACGATCCCCGGGCACCCTATCTGGGCGAGTCCTGCGAGCGGGTCTGTCCAGCCCTGGGCGGGGCGCTGCGCCCACTGCTGCCGGCCTTGCTGGAGGACGCTGGCACGCCCGGACCGACCCTGCTCACCCTCCGCCAGCGCGACGGCACACCGCGTCGCTGGCGGCTCACGCTACACCCGCAACGCGGCGCCGACCACCAGGTGCTGGCGCTGGCCTGTGCCCTGCAAGCGCTGGACGAGGACGGGCAACCCTTGGCGCAATCCTGACTCCAAGGGGGCGGTTTTCAGTCAACAGGAGTCCGTCATGCCGTTCATCCGCTGTCTGCTACTCAGCGTGCTGTTCACCACCCCGGCGCTGGCCGGTGATGCCGTCTGGGAGACGCTGGCCGACGCAGGTCATGTGGTGCTGATGCGCCACGCCCTGGCCCCCGGCACCGGGGATCCGGCGAATTTCCAGATCGACGATTGCAGCACCCAGCGTAATCTCGACGACACCGGCCGTCAGCAGGCCCGCGCCACCGGCGCGGCGTTTCGTGAGCGGGACATCCCGGTGGCGGCGGTGTACACCAGCCAGTGGTGCCGTTGCCGGGAGACCGCCGAGCTGCTGGAGCTGGCCCCGGTGCAGGATCTGCCGGCGCTGAACTCGTTTTTCCAGGCCCGCGAGCGGCGCGGGCCGCAGACCGAGGCGGCGCGGGCGTTCATCAGGGAGCTAGCGCTGGACGAAGGCAACGTGGTGCTGGTCACCCACTTCGTCAACATCGGCGCGCTGGTGGGCGAGTCGGTGTCCTCGGGGGAGCTGGTGGTGGCCGAACGCGGCGCCGACGGCGCCCTCTCGGTGGTGGGGACCATCCAGCCGTTCTAGACCCGCGCCCCGGGCCGCTCGGCCTGGATGATGCGTTGCAGGGTCTTCATCTCCGCCCACAGCAATGAGCCGCGGCGATTGCCGTTGCGCTCGCCCAGCAGATGATCCAGATACGGCAGCGCCGCCGGGGTGCGAAAAAACCCATTCGCGGTCATGCCGTGGATCACCCGGCGGCGGACCATCAACGAGCTGTCCCGCAGCCGGCCCAGGAGCAGATCCCGGGTCCGCTCCCGGGGAAACTGCAACAGCACCCGCACGCAGTGGTAGCGCACGTAGGGGTTGGGGTGCTCCAGCAGGGTACTGGCCAGATCCACCGCGCTGTCCTCGTGGGCCGGGCTCACCGCCTGGGTGATCCGCACCAGGTCGCTGAGTTCGGCGTCCTCCAGTTGCAGCGCGCTATGATGGGCCAGTCGAAACAGCGGGGTGGGATCGGTGCGGGCGATGCGCATGAGGATCCCTGTCAGATGCCGGGCGGCATCGATCACGTGGCGATCCGGCGGATACGGGCCGCGGTTGCGGGTCTGGAGCATCGCCTGCACACCCGGTTCACCCCGTTCAATGAGGGCATCGGCGGCTTCGGAGTCTCCTCGCATGGCCGCCATCAACTGCTGGCCGATGGGATGATCACTGGAGGATGGCTGCATCGTGGCCCGTCTCCCTGGCTTGATGGCTACCCCAACGAGTATGCCAAAGGGTTTATTCCCGGACAGCCCCCCTGTCCAGGAATAAACCCATCGATTCAATTAGCCAAGTCCGGGCCAGGGGTGCGGCGTTATTCCCCGGCCAGCCAGCTCACGTGGGCGGCGACGATGCGCCAGCCCTCGGGCAGCCGGATCCAGGTCTGGCTCTGGCGCCCCAGCCGCCCGGAGTTCAGCCGCCGGTACTGGGTGTTGGCGGTGGCGGCGTCCTCACCGAAGCTGGTGATCACCGTGCGGGTCAGTTCCCGGGCCAGATCGGTGCTGGCGCGGGTCTGGCGGAAGGCACGGATGGCGTCGATGCCGTGGAGGTTCTCGCCGATGCCGTAGCGAAGGGTCAGGGCGCTATCCCAGAACAGCGCGTCCAAAGTGTCGAGATCGTTGTTCACCAGCGCGGTCTCATAGCGCTGGAAGGCGGCGGTGACCTCGGCCACCACGTCGGGACGGTTGATTTCCATGGGGATCTCCGGAAGAGTCTGGGGTATGGTCGAGTCTCGCTTCACTATAGCCCGCCCGCCGGGGAATCCCATGATTCGCGGAATCGAGTGTCCTCGCCATGGCGATTCCCGGCGGTATTGGGATAGGCTGTAGCGCGCCAGTCATCGCCCCGAGTACCCCATGCAGATCGCCGCCAGCTTTCCCCGTTACCGGGATCACGACCCCATGGTGCCGGTGTATTGCCTCACCCCGGACCTGCCGGGCGCCATCCACCGCTTCTACGACACCTCGCCGCTGAGTCCCTCGGGGCGCTATCTGGCGGTGACCCAGTTGCCCGACGAGTCGCGACTGCCTGCACCCGGCGAGGTGGCGCGGATCATCGTGGTGGATCTGGCAAGCGGCGAGCAGCGGGTGGTGGCCGAGACCCGCGGCTGGGACACCCAGCTCGGCGCCCAGCTGCAATGGGGCGATGACGACCGTAGCCTGTACTTCAACGATCTGGACACCGTGAACTGGCTCCCTTACGGGGTGCGGCTGGACCCCACCAGCGGACGGGCCGAGCGTCTGCAACAGACGGTCTACATGGTCTCCGGCGACGGTCGCCGTATCGTCAGCCCCTGCCTGCGGCGGATCGCCCGCACCCAGCCCGGCTACGGGGTAGTGGTACCCCCGCAGGCAATCCCGCGCAACCACGGGGCGAGCAGCGAGGATGGGATCTATCTCACCGATGCCGACAGCGGTGTCAGCCGCCTGCTGGTGTCCATCGCCGAGTTGGTGGCGCGCGCCACACCGCGCCTGCCGCCGCGGCGCTACGCCCGGGGGGATTTTTACCTGTTCCACGTGAAGTGGAATCCCCGGGGCGATCGGCTGATGGCCATCCTGCGCTGGCAGCCCCATGGGGAGGGGGGACTGGACTGGATTCCCTGGCGATTCGGCAGACGGCACTGGCAGGATCGCTTCGGGCGCCTCCGGCGCGACATGATTCTCACCCTGCACGCCGACGGCAGCCATATCCGGTTGGCCCTGCCCGACCGGGCCTGGCTGAGGGGCGGGCACCACCCCAACTGGTGTCCCGACGGTGAACGGATCCTTATGAACCTGGACCTCCACGGCGAGCAGACTCTGCGTTTTGTGCTGGTGGATCACGACGGCGACCGGCTGCATGCCCTGGGCCACGATCTGGTGGGTTCCGGCCATCCCACCCTGCATCCGGACGGACGCCATATCCTCACCGACGCCTACCCCCATGAACCCATGGCTGCCGGTGACGGCAGCAGCCCGATCCGCTGGATCGACGGCCAGACCGGGGCGGAGCGGGTGCTGTTGCGGATCCCGGCCAGTCCCGGTTACCGGGGGCCGCGCAATGAACTGCGGGTGGACCCCCATCCGGCCTGGGATCGGACTTTCCGACGGATCGTGTTCAACGGCTGTGGATCCGATGGACGGCGCCGGGTGTTCCTGGCCGAGCTCGGTGAATTACTGGACGGCTGAGGGGCCTCGCAGGGTTTTTAGGGCGGCGCGCAGGAGATTGATCCAGGCCTTGGCGCGAGTCGGGCGCAGGGCGATGGCGCGGCGAAAGGCGTCCACGGCGACGCGCCCATCGCCCCGGCACAAATGGCCGTAGCCGAACTCGAACCAGTTCTGGGCCAGCACCGCGCGCACCGCCGCCGCCCCGGTGACCCGCCCGTCCGGCCCCACCCGGCCCCAGCGCTCCAGGGTGCGCTGGACGATCCGGGCCCGGTAGTTCACCGCCCGGGGTGTGGTAGAGATGCTGCCGCTGCGGATCCGCACTACCGCCAGCGGGGCGTCGAGCTTGACCACCGGGGTCAGCCGCGACAGCCGCAACCAGAGGTCGTAGTCCTGACCCTGGGGCAGGCTCTCGTCAAAACCGCCAGCCTCCTCGAACAGCACCCGGCGCATCATCACCGCATCGGTGCAGAACACCGAGTCCAGCAGCAACTCGTTGTACAGCCAGCCCAGGGGCCGCGGGCGGTAGTCCGGAAGTGGGGCGGCGTCGGCGGCCCGCACCTGTTCCAGCAACGCGGCCTCCTCGCCGGAGCCGAATTGCACCACGTGCCAGTTGTGGAACACCAGCCGGCAATCGGGGTACTCGGCCAGGCAGCGCACCTGCTGGCGGAGCTTGTCCGGCAACCACAGATCGTCGGCGTCCAGGAACGCGAGAAGGTCGCCGCTGGCGGCCTGCACGCCCCGGTTCCTGGCCACCGCGGGGCCAGCGTTGTCCTGGCGCAGCGCCCGGATCCGCCCGTCGAAGCCCGCCAGCACCTGCCAGGTCCCGTCGGTGGAGCCATCGTCCACCACCACCACCTCCTTGTGGGGATAGGACTGGGCCAGTGCCGAGTTCACCGCCTCGGTGATGAAACTGGCGGCGTTGTGGGCGGGGATGATGACCGATACCGATGGCTGCATAATGACGGTTTCCGAAGATCAGGGTTGGCAGACGGGACTGGCCCGTTGCAGGCTATCATAGCCGCCCGACGGCCGCTGCCGCCCAGCCTGCTCCCCAACACCCAGAAGGCACCATGGAACTTAGTATCTGCACCGTATCGTTCTGGAACGCCACCGAGATCGCCTGGCACGTGGACCTGGCCAGACAGCTCAACCCGGATGTGAGGTTGCGCTGGATCATCGTCGACAACGCCCCCGGCGAGGCCTCCGCGCCGCTCCGGGCGCTGGCCGGGGAGGTGAGCTTGCTGGCGGGGGTGGAGCCCATCCACACCCCCCATTACCACCATACCCTGGCCCTGGCCCGGGCCATCGAGCAGGCCGATACCCGCTTCGTCCTGGTCATTGACCCGGACTTTTTCGTTGTCCGGGAAGGCTGGGCCAGCACCATGATGGCACATATGCAGGCCCGGGAGCTGGCGATCCTCGGGGTGCCCTGGCATCCTCGCCGCACCGACAAGTACCGCTATTTTCCGGCGGTGCATTGCGCGCTGTTCGACACCGAGCGCTTTCCCAGGACCGAGATCGATTTCCAGCCGGATTTTCCCAACGGCGATAACGATCCCGCCTGGCCCCGCGGCTACCTTCCCGAGGAGAACTACTTCACCGTCAATCCCCTGAGTCGGCTACTGGCCCGGCTGCCGCCATTACGGGTGCGGCGGGTTTTCTACATCGACACCGGCAGCCGTCTCTACAAGAAATACATCCGCGACCGCTCGCTGGCCTTCGAATTGATCGAGCCGGTCTACGACCCCAGCCGCCACAGCGTCACTCTGAAGGGCTCCACCCGCTGGTTGGAGCGGCTGCTGCCCGATGAACTCTGCTACGTGCCCAAGTACTACCGAGATACCCACGACCGGGGCTTCATCCAGGGCTACACGGACCAGCCGATTCCCACCGAGTGGGAAGAGTTCATCTGGCAGGACCGGCCCTTCGGCTTTCACATGCGCCGCAACGCCCACGTGGAGCAGCGCTCCAAGGAAGAGGAGAAGGCGGTGGCCGGGAAGATCGTGGCGAACATCCGCACCCGGGGGGGCACCGCCCCCGGCTGATACTCAACGCAGCCGCTGGGTCAGCATCTCCACCACGCTGGCCTCCACCCCCTCGGGCCGGCCGACCAGATACCAGGACAGCAACAGCACCCCGCCGTAGCTCAATGCCCCCACCAGCACCTGCCACAGCAGCGCCAGCGGTCCCGGGGGCGGCACCACCGGGAGCAGCGTCAGTACCGCCAGCATGCACAGTACCGCCAACACCGGGCGGCTGATCCCCAGCAGCAGTTGCCGTCCCCCCAGAACCAGATGGCGCAGGGTGATGTGGAGCGCCGCCGGCAGCATCAAGACCATGGCCACGGTGGCGGCCATTACCATCTCCATCACCCCGTGGTAGGTGCCGAAATAGAACATCACCGGCACCAACATCGCCAGCCGGATCCAGTACAGCAACGAGGCCAGGTGCTCGCGTCCCACCGCCACCAGGATATTGGTGGTGAGCACCTGCAACACCCCCGAGGCGAGGAAGTACAACGCCAGCCACGCCACCAGATCCCCGGCCGCCTGCCACTGGTCCCCTAGCAGGGTGAGCACGAAATCCTCGGCCACCGCCGACAACCCCACTGCTGCGGGCAGGGCGATGGTGAGGATCAACTGGATACTGTAGAGAAACGACTGGGCCAGTTTCTCCGGCTGGTCCACCAGCTTGGCGTAGTTGGGAATCAGCACCCGGCCAATGGGGTCCACCACCTCGGCGGTGGCCATCTGCGATAGATCCGAGGAGACGTGGTAGATTCCCAGTTGCGCGGAACTGCCCACCCCCCCTACCACGATGGCCCCCACCCGGTCGATGGCGAACCGCGCCATGCTCATGGGGATAGCCGCCAGCGCGAAGTTCAGGAAGGGGCGGTAGTGCACCAACTGGAACCGCGGCAGCCAGGGAAACAACCAGAAACTGGCCAGGGTGGTGAGGGTATTGGCCAACAATGCCCCCGCCACCAGCGCCCAGTAGGAACGCAGCCACACGGCGAGGCTCACCACGCAGACGAAGTTCATCACCCGAGTGAGCACCAGAAAGCGAAAATCCGCCCGGTAATTCAGATCCTTGCGGGCCAGTGCCAGTCCCATGCTCTGGAAACCGGCGATGAACACCGTGAGGGCGGCCAGATACAACACCGGCTCCAGCCGGGGTTCCTCGAAATAGCGCACTGCCAGCGGCGACCCCAGCACCACCAACAACCCCACCACACTGCCCTGCAGCACCTGCAGGGTCCAACCGGTACGCACGAAGGCCTCGGAGCGATCCTGGGAGCGAATCACCAGGTTCACCACTCCCAGTTCCGACAGGGTGGTGAGCAGCCCCACGGTGATAACCGACATGGTGGCGATGCCAAAATCCGCCGGGGTCAGCAACCGGGCGATGATCATGGTATTCACCAACCCGATCAGCCGCACCGTCCAGCGGGCGATCACGGAAAACAGGGAACCGCTGAGGATATTGCGGCGAAAGCCGGGATTGTTTTCGTTCATGGTTCTCGCTTGTTGATGCGGCCGGCGTGGTTTCCCCACCATGCTGGCGGGCCAGCATAGCAGGTTTGCCCGGAGCCGAGAGCGGCGCCTCGTGTACCCGCGAGAGATGCCCTGGTATGCTTGTGGCTACCTTCATCGACCCCCGTTACCACGACCCTGGACCGCCATGACGCTGCCCAATTTTCTGGTGGTGGGCGCCGCCAAATGCGGCACCACCTCGCTCCACGAATACCTGAACCAGCACCCGGAGGTGTTCATTCCGGAAAAAAAAGAATGCCGGTTCTTCTCCAACCTGTCCCACTTCAACGGCCCCGGCCACGATCAGGAATTGAACGCCACCAGCACTCGCTCGCTGGCGGAGTACCAGGCGCTGTTCGCGCCGGTGCGCGAACAGCGGGCCATCGGCGATATCTCCCACGACTACCTCTATTATCACGACGAGAGCATCAGGAACATCAAGCAGCATCTGGACGGGGATGTGCGCATTGTCATGGTGCTGCGCGATCCCCGGGAACGAGCCTATTCCCATTACATGCATCACGTGAAGGTGGGCATCTCGCCGGATCGAAGCTTCGAGAAGGCACTGGCCGAGGAGCAGGCGCGCATCGCCACTGGCTGGTCGTGGAACTGGCACTACACCCGTGCCGGGTTCTACCACGACCAGGTGCAGGCCTATCTCGGGGCCTTCGATCCGACCCGGGTGCGGATCTATCTCTACGAGGAACTGGTGAAGGATACCCCGGGGCTGATGCGCGATCTGTTCGAGTTTCTGGAGGTTCCAGCGGATTTCCAGGTGGAATCGGAGGTGCATAACCAGAGCACCAATGTACGAAGCCGGGGGCTGTCGAATTTTCTTCGCCAGGAGAGTTCGGTCAAGGAGCGGTTGCGCGGGATGCTGAGCACGGTGGGGTTGTCGGATGCCACCATCCACAACCTCAAGCAGCGCTTTCTCACACTCAACGCTACCGGCAAGATCCCTATGAAGCCCGAGACCCGGGAACGGCTGACGGCGTTTTTCGCCGAGGATATCCAGCGCCTGGAGGATCTCATCCACCGGGATCTGAGCCGCTGGCGACGCTGACCGGATATCAGGATGTTTAGTGTGAATGCTCTAGGAATCTTCCCTAGAGTAGGGGTCAATCAAGAGATTTCCCTCAAGGACAGGAGACCTGACCATGACACGCAAGACATCCCCGAATAAATCCCTGAACGCCCAGGTCAACGAATCCCTGCACAACGTGCGCTTCGCCATGCTCGGCGCCTACGGCATGGCCCGCAAGGAGGCCACCCGCCTCACCCAGGCCCTGATCGACGAGGGCAAGCGCCGCGAGACCGAGACTCGCAAGGCCGCCGAGGCCCGTATCGATGCCGCCCGCGAGGAGGCCGGGGATCTGGTCCACCGGGTGGAGCAACTGGTGGAGACCCGGGTCGAGCGCACCTTGAAGGTGCTCGGCGTGGCCACCCGCGACGATGTGCACAGCCTCAGCGGCCAGGTGGATAAGCTCACCCGGCAGGTGAACAAGCTGAACAAGCACGAGGACGCCAGGGCCAAGCCCGCCGCCTGAAGCGCAGCACCTTCCTCATGGACCCCGAAGGAGTACTGCAACGGCAATGGCGCAAAGTGAAGGTGGACGGCCACGCCACCGAGGTACTGGCCGCCCTGCGCGAATTTCAGGAAAGCCGTTAACCCAGATCGGCCTCGGCATGGATCACCCGCCCCAGCAGCCCGTAGTCGATGGCCTGCTCCGGGGTCATCCAGAAATCCCGGTCGGTGTCCCTGGAGACCCGCTCGATGGGCTGGCCGGTCTCCCGGGAGAAGATCTCGTTCAGACGCTCGCGCATCTTGATGATCTGCTCGGCCTGGATGGCGATGTCGGCGGCGTGCCCGCCCATGCCACCGCTGGGCTGATGCAGCAGAAACCGGGTATTGGGCAGGCACAGGCGGTTTTCCTTCTTCGCCGCCACGAAAATCAGCGCCCCGGCGCTGGCCACCCAGCCGGAGCCGACGATGCGCACGGTGGGGCGCACGAACTTGATCATGTCGTAGATCATGTCGCCGGATTCCACGTGCCCACCGGGGGAACTCAGGAACAGGGTGATGGGATCGTCGCCGTCGGCGGCCAGCGCCAGCAAGCCGGCGCTGACGTTACGGGCCACCTGGTCGTCGATGCCGCCAGTGATGATGATCTGGCGGCGCTTGAACAGCCGTTCGCCCACCATCATGGGAAAGCCGGTTTCTTTGCGATTTTCCTCGCTCATGGGAATTACCTTCAATCACAGGGTTGAAATAAACGGGGCTGGAGGCGCCCCGTAAACGGGGACATTTGCGCCACACTCAGCCTCTTGATGAACATGGCGCCTCATGGTTCCGGGGTCTGCTCCCGGGACGTGCCGTCGTCATCGCGCAGCCGCTCCCGGGCGAAACTGCGAAAACAGCCCGCCACCGCCGCATGGGCCAGCCCCCGCTGCAGGTAAAAGGCCCGCAGGCCCGCGTAGCGGGGGTCGTCGCTGCCGAGAATCAGCGCCTCGAACTCGGTGCGTAGCTGCAACTGGCGCTCGTGGGGCAGTCGGGCCAGCACCGCGTCCATGGGCACGGGTGCCCGTTCTGGGGCGCCGGCCTCCTGGTTCAGGGTCTGGATCAGCACCTCGTGGGCGTCGCCCGTGGCCTGACTCGCCTCCACCGCGTCCACCGTGGCCACCACCCGGTCGGTGTCGTGCTCGGCCAGCAACTGGCGGATCTTCGCCTCGCTGAGACCGAGCGTCTTCAAGCGCTCCACCAGGTTGCGACCGCGCTCCTCGACGAGTTCCGCGTCACCGGTGAGCGGCGACTGGAACAGGCTCAACTGGGGATTGTCCTGCACGTTGAAGCGCGCCGCCACCACCCGCCGTTTCTCCCGCCGGAACGCCGCGTCCACCAGGATATCCGAGGTCTCGTTGATCTGCTTGATGGCGGGCTTGAGGATCTTGGCGTTGAGGCGGCGGAACTCGTCGTAGTAGGAGTCGGTGGCGCCGATGAGTTTGCGCACCAGGTCCAGGTCCAGCCAGCCGGTGGTGCCCACCCGGCGGTAGCGCAGGCAGTTCTCGTAGAGCGCCAGCGCATAGCCGCTGGTGAAGCGGCGCTGGATGCTGACGTTGATGGAGGCGTAGACCTCGGGGTTGAACAGTTTCACCCTGAGGTCGGGATGATACGAGTACAGACACCAGCCCTGTTCCAGATCCGCCGAGGTCAGCATGGGCCGGGCCCGCCAGGCCTTCTCCTGGCCGCGGTTGTCGACGATGTTCCAGGACAGTACCACGCTCATGAGATTCACCAGCGCCCGTTTCAGGCAGTCCTGGTCGTGGCTGTCGAAGCCGAGGATGCTGCCCAGTTCGCTGATGCGGATGCGGTGGGTTTCCTGTTCCAGCAGGTTGGGGTAGGCGTTCAGCAGCAGCACATTGGCCATCTTGCGTTCCAGCAGCGAGAGGGTGTTCTCGATGTGGATGGCGGCGACGTGTTTTTTCAGCCGTCCGCTCTCTTCCAGTTCGGTTTGTTTGGGCAACATGGCCATTCCCCACCATCTCCCGCGATGCTGGCCTTGTTATGTCCCCGGATAGTAGCAAAGGCTGGGGACATTTTAGAAGCCCATGGCTTAAATGTCCCCGTATAGCAGACTATCATGGGGACATCTCATCCCGTAAATGGGGTCATTTCGCCGACTCATCCCGTAAACGGGGTCATTTCGTGGAGCCATCATCCCGTAAACGGGGACATCTCATCCCGTAAACGGGGTCATTTCGCCGACTCATCCCGTAAACGGGGTCATTTCGCGGATCCGCCATCCCGTAAACGGGGACATCTCATCCCGTAAACGGGGTCATTTCAGAGAAAAATCGCCGCCTGTGGATAAAAAAATATCTATAAAACTTATATTTATTCTCGAATTCCCCGTAAATGGGGTCGTTTCAAACGCCATCCCGTAAACGGGGACATCTCATCCCGTAAACGGGGACATTTGGAGGCCGTTTCATCCCGTAAACGGGGACATCTCATCCCGTAAACGGGGACATCTCATCCCGTAAACGGGGACATCTCATCCCGTAAACGGGGACATTTGGGTCCACATTTTATTGATTTTTAAAGATTTTTTGCATACTAAACGTTTTAAACGTCTTTAAACGTTTTTTTAAACAAAAGAATGTTTAAACAGGGATTTAAACGAAAGACTGGATGGATAAAAGACGAAAGACAAAGACCAAAAGACGAAGACGAAAGGCTAGCTCGCATCCTCTGCCTACGGCAGAAGGATGCGCTGGATGGAAGCCCTGAAGACGTTTGATCGCGCTTCGCCTATCCGGGCCTGGAAAAAGCCCATGAGGGCGTCGATGCGGGTGAGGAGGGGTTACGGGTCGTTCAGGTGTCCAGGAAGCCTTACAGGGCCGCTCAGGCCGTCACAAGCCATCATTCTGAGTTCTTGGTTTGCGCCGAACCGAGTTCCTGATTCTCATGCCCGCGATGCCGGGCCAGCAACCGATCGAAACTCGCAGCCACCTGCACGGATCCGATGAGTTTCGATGGCGAGGTACGGACGGGTTGGTTGGCCATCAGGACGAGTACGAGTCCAGGTGTGCCGGCCGGGCAGCATGGGACGGGATCGTCTTGATGGCATTGGGACAGGCGTCGATATCCACCCGGATCCGTATGGTTCGCTCTGTCCCGTAAACGGGGTCAATAGGCGCCGGTAACGTGGATATGCTGTTCCCCGAAACGGTCCATCACCCCACGCTCCCCCCGAACAGCGTCTCGCCCCACCGCCGGACGCCCCCGGTACGCTCGATCACGAGCCTAACAGCGGGTAGATTTGCTATTTTCACACAATCCCAGCCCAAATCCGCCGAGGCCCACGATGGACAACGACCCCCAGGTGCCGGAGTTGCGCGAGATGCCGCCTCGCCCAGCAACCGGACACTATCTACGTGCGCGACACCGCGCTGGATACCATCACCACCTGCTTGCAGATCGGAGAATTGTCGGGCAGCTTGGGTGGCACTGATACCTTCCATCGAACAGCGCCCAGACATTGTCGAATTACTCCGACGCGCCCTCTCCGCCCCGCATGACCGAGCCCAGTTCCTGCTCCAGCTCCAACCCCAGTTCCTCCCCGAGTTTACGAAACGCCGGCAACTGAAACGCCATCCCCAGCACCCCTTCCACCGCCTGGTTCACCGGCGAGCCCCCTGCCCCGCCGTTCACGCCCCCCAGCCCGCTCAGTTGATGGATGCGGATGCTGTCGATCTTCTCCGCCGGGCGCACCAGTTCGGCGGCGAGCCTGGGCAGAGTATCGAGTTTCGCCAGCGTCACCTTCATATCGACGCTGGCCTGGGATAGCAGGTTCTCCGCCTCCGCCAGCCGGCCCTGGCCCTCGGCCTCGGCGGTCAACTCCGCCTTACGCGCCTCGGCGCGAAGGGTCGCTGCCTCCGCCTCGGCCTGCACCAGGGTGCGCAGCCGATCCGCCTCTTCCTGAATTTTCACCAGCGCTGTGAGGCGCGTGCGCTCGGCGATGGCCTTCTGCTTCTCGGTCTCCACGCTCTCGGCGGCGCGCACCGCCTCGGCGCGGGCGAGATCGGCCGCCGCCCGGGCGGTGGATTCCTCGCGGGATTGCTGGGCGAGTTTGATGGCCTTCTGGCTGTCGCGCAGGGCCACGCTCTCGGCCGCCGCGAGTTCGGCGGCGCGGATGGCCTGCTCCTGCTGGATGCGCGCCGCTGCGGCCTGGGTCTGGGTGGCGGCCCGGTGGGCGGCGATGCCGGCCTCCTGGTCGGCGCGGGCGGTCTCCAGATGCTGTTGCTGGGCCAGTTGCGCTTCTTCTTCCTGCTGGGCCAGCAGAAGCTTCTGGCGGGTGGCCTCCAGCTGGCTGCGGCGCACCGCCACCTCGGCCTCGGCCTCTATCGCGGCGCGGCGCTTACGGGAGTCGGCGATGATCTCGGCCAGCTGGCGCAGACCCACGGCGTTGAAGGCGTTGCGCTCGTTGAGGGCATCCAGCGGCGTCTGGTCCAACGCGGTGAGCGATACCGACTCCAGTTCCAGACCGCTCCGCGCCAGGCTCTCGCCAAGTCCCCCCGCCACCTCGGCGACAAAGCCGGCGCGGTCCTCGTGGAGCTGGTCGAGGCTCTTACGGGCAGCCACGGTGCGCAGGCTGTCGATGAGCTTACCCTCCAGCATCTCGTGGAGTTCCAGCAACTTGAAGCTGCGGCTGCCGAGGGCCATGGCGGCGGTGGCCACGCCCTCGGGGGTGGGAATCACCCGCAGGTAAAATTCCACCCCCACATCCACCCGCAGCCGGTCGTGGGTGATCAGCGCGGCCTCGCCGGTACGGGTGACGGTGAGGCGAAGCGTTCGCAGATTCACCTCCGCCAGCTCGTGGAGAAACGGCAGATACAGGCAACCGCCGTCCAGGATCACCCGCTGCCCGCCCGCGCCGGTGCGCACCAGCGCGGTGGTGCGAGAGGCCTTGCGGTAGAAGCGATACAGCAGCAGTATCGCCACCGCGATGAGGATCAGCAGAACAAGGAGGGTGGTGAACAACGCCATGGACGCGGTCTCCGGCAGGGCTACGGTCAGCTTTCAGTTGTAGCAGACCACCGGGGAATCGGCATGCTACCCATTGGCTGTCATACCCCAGCGAGCGTTCACTCGCTGAAGGGCTTGCCCCCCGGCCCGTAGGCCACCGCCTCGATATCGGCCTTGCCGGTGAGCAGCGTCATGGTCAACGCGCTCATGGCGCTGCTCTGACTCGCCGCCCACTCCTCCGCCACCACCAGATAGGCGGTGATGGCGATCAACTCCGGATCGCCCCAGCCGCTCAAATTGTCGTATTTCTCGTCGTCGAAGGTGACCCGCTGGTAGATCTCCCGGCCGTCCACTTCAAAGCCGTCGAAGCCGTCGTCCACCTCGGCAAAGCCCAGGTTGTCACTGATGGCCTCGTTGTCGTTCAGCGCCTGGATGAAATCCGACTGCGGCGCGATCACCTCGAACACGCAACTAGCCTCGCCGTTGGCCACCGCCATGGCGCCTTCCGCACCGTTGCGAGGCACCACCTTCACCTGCTCGTACTCGGGCTTTATCGAGCGGAAGGTCAACCAGGTGGCCAGCGAGCCCGAGCCCATGGCCCCGGCGGCCACGCTCGCCCCCTCCTCGTCCAGCAGATCATCGATCTCGTCGATGTCGGAGTCCCGCGAGCACAGCAGCAGCGACAGTTCCTGGTACAGCGACGTCACCATCCGGAAGCTGCCGGCGGCGTCCGGGTTCACCTGACTGGTGTAGAACTCGGCGGCATCGCCCTGCACGATGGCGCCGTCGCACTCGCCCGCCATGAGCTTGTTGAGGTTATCGATGGAGCCGCCGGTGGCCAGCACCTCCACCTTGAGATCGCCCCCGGCCATGGCCGGCAGCAGTTCGGCGAGCTTGTGCCCCACCGCGTGATAGGTCTTGCCGGGCGAGCCGGTGCAGAGGGTCATGGTCTGGGCCGAGGCCAGAGCGCCGATGGCCAGGGTGGCGATACCGAGCAGCCAGTAACATGGGCGCATGAGGGTTCTCCGTGCTGGTTGGACGGGTTTTTCTCCCAGTGTAGCGGGAAATCGTGACACCACACTGTCATGGGCCTCTGGTTGTCTATGCTTTGAGCATCAAGGCCCACCCAAAACAGAGGAGAGATGTGCCATGACCGAGAAAATGTCCATCGGAGTGATGACCAGCGGCGGCGACGCCCAGGGGATGAACGCCGCGGTGCGCTCCGTGGTGGCCACCGCGCTGTCGCGCGATATCGAGGTGTTCGCCATCTACGAGGGCTACCAGGGTATGGTGGAGGGCGGCGACCTGATCCGCCCCCTGAACGCCAATGCCATCGGCGGTATCCTGCAACGCGCCGGCACCATCCTCGGCACCGCCCGCAGCAAGAAGTTTCACCTGCGCGAGGGGCTGTTGGCGGCGGCACGCAACCTCATTACCCGGGGGATCGACCGGCTGGTGATCATCGGCGGCGACGGTAGCCTCGCCGGGGCCAACGAGTTCCGCGAGGAGTGGCCCTCGCTGGTGAACGAACTCAAGGAATGTGGCGAGATCGACGAGTCCCTGGCCAGTCAGTACCCGGCGTTGATGGTGGTGGGACTGGTGGGCTCCATCGACAACGATATGTTCGGCACCGATATGACCATCGGCGCCGATAGCGCGCTGCACCGCATCACCGAGGCGGTGGATGCCATCAGCAGCACCGCCGCCAGCCACCAGCGCAGTTTCGTGGTGGAGGTGATGGGCCGCAACTGTGGCTATCTGGCGCTGATGGCGGCCATTGCCTGTGCCGCCGACTGGGTGATGATCCCCGAGCATCCGCCGCTGGTGGAGGACTGGGAGGCGCGCATGTGCGAGCTGCTGGAGGCCGGGCGCAATGCCGGACGGCGCGACAGTATCGTCATCGTCGCCGAGGGCGCCCGGGATAAGGACGGCAACCATATCAGCGCCGACTACGTGAAGA